>Ga0307477_10002416_pt1 | contig 14496 bp, 8 predicted proteins | sample atmos_gasesECM2C_FD_203316 | JGI IMG/M metagenome (GOLD analysis project Ga0307477, IMG submission 203316) | Hardwood forest soil microbial communities from Morgan-Monroe State Forest, Indiana, United States - atmos_gasesECM2C_515 | ecosystem: Environmental > Terrestrial > Soil > Temperate...
AGCAGGTTCTTCGCCCGGACCAAACGTTCCCGGCGCAGCCGATCGAAGTCAACCCGCTGTTCCCAATCAACTGCCATGGTTCCGTAAGTCGGCAATGCCATGACGCGCCTCCTCTTCTTCTAATTCCTCTAGCTCTGGCTCCGCTCAAGCCTAACTTCGATTACAAAGCGCCCGCGCCGCTTCGAAGACAGACTTTTCCGTCGGAACGGTCACATCTTCGAGCGGTGGCGAGAACGGGATGGGGACGTGCATGGCTCCCATGCGCTTAACCGGCGCGTCCAAGTCGTAAAAAGCACCTTCAGCGATTACCGCAGCGATCTCGGCGGCGACTCCGTAGCGACCGTAGCCTTCGTCCATGACGATCACGCGCGACGTCTTCTTCGCCGATTCAATCAGCGTTTGCTCGTCTAGCGGCCACGTGGTTCGAGGGTCGATCACCTCGGCGCTAATCCCGGCTTCCTGGAGCAAGTTCGCCGCCCCCAAAGCCACCTGCACCATGCTGCTGGTCCCCACCAGAGTGATGTCACGGCCTACACGCTTGACATCCGCGACTCCGAACGGAATTGTGTATTCCTCCTCCGGCACCGAACCTTTCAGCTTGTACATCATCTTGTCTTCGAAAAAAACCACTGGATTCTCATCCCGGATCGCAGTTTTCAGCAATCCCTTGGCATCATAGGGTGTCGACGGCAAAGCGACTTTCAAGCCGGGGACATGGCTGAACCACGCATGAAGCGACTGTGAATGCTGCGCCGCCGATCTTCTTGTAGCGCCCAGCGTCGTCCGCATCACCATGGGAACTTTCCATGTCCCCCCCGACATGTAGTGGACCTTGGCTGCCTGATTCACCATTTGATCCATGGTGAGAGTGATGAAATCTCCGAACATGATGTCCACGACGGGACGAAGCCCAGTCATCGCTGCTCCGACCGCGACCCCCGTGAAACCGGCTTCCGAAATCGGAGTATCAACCACGCGGCCAGTGCCAAATTCCTCCACCAGGCCGGAAAGGACCTTGAATGGCGTGCCCGCCTCGGCAACATCTTCGCCCAGAATGCACACCCGGGAGTCGCGTCGCATTTCTTCGGCCAGCGCCTCGCGGACGGCTTGCGCAAAGGTTATTTCGCGTGCCCCAGCATCAGGCATAGATGTTCTGCTCCACTTCCTGCACCCGAGGGTAGGGAGCCGCAATTGCGAACTCAACCGCCTTTTCCATCTCGGACCTGACCTCCGCGTCGATTGAGTCGAGCAAGGCAGAGTCGGCAACCTTCTGTTCAATCAGAAAATTGGCCAGACGCTGGATCGGATCGCGTTGGTTTTTCCAGGTTTGCTCTTCCTGTTTCGACCGGTAGTATTCCCGATTGATATCGCCCACATGATGACCGCTGTACCGATAAGTGTTGCACAGGAGGAACGCCGGACCGTCCCCCTCGCGAGCGCGGTCGACCAGCCGCTTGGCGACCACATAGACAGCCCGCACGTCCTGACCATCAACGCTTTCGGCTTGCAAACCAAAAGCGGCGGCACGAGCCCCGATGTCGCCTGCCGTCGTCTCGGAATAGTGGGTGTACTCGGTGTACAAATTATTCTCGCAAACGTAAATCACCGGCAGCTTCCAGAGCTGCGCCAGATTCATCACTTCGTAGAGCACACCTTGTCCGAGCGCCCCCTCACCGAAGAAGCACACCGTAACGCGGTGGTTGCCCGAGTGCTTGGCGGAAAATGCTGCACCGGTAGCAATCCCGACACTGCCGGCAACAATGGCATTCGCACCCAGGTTGCCGGTCGCAGGGTCCGCAATGTGCATAGATCCGCCTTTGCCGCGGCAGTATCCCGCCTCTTTGCCTAAGAGTTCGGCGAACATACGGTCAGGTGAAGCGCCTTTTGCCAGGCAGTGCCCGTGTCCTCGGTGTGTGCTGGTGATGTAATCATCGAGCCGGAGGGCCTCGCAGATCCCGACCGCTACTGCTTCCTCACCCACATAAAGATGGGCCAGGCCAGGCATTAGGGCGCGAGTGTAAAGTTCGTTGACCTGCTCTTCAAACCGTCGAATCCTCAGCATCCTCCGGTACATTTGAATCCATCGTTCGACCCTGATCCCGGCGGTCGCGTTAACCGCGATAGTCGTCATTTTGCCACTCCTGACATCCGCGCTAGCACGTCAAACACCACCGCAAAATCCAGCCGAGCCATTCCCATGGCCCGAGCGGCGGTTAGAAACTCATTACTAACAGCGGTTGTTGGCAATGGGACGTCGAGCTGATGGCCCATCTCTAGCGCCAGCAGCATATCTTTCTGCATCATGTTCACGTCGAACCACGCTTCTTGGGGCTGTTCCAGAACGAACGGTCCGCGATACTGGATCATCGGCGACGCCACTGCGCTGTGGGTTAAAACATCAACTGCCGTCTCCCGGGCGATGCCACTCTTCTCTGCGAGCAAAACTCCTTCCGAAAACGCCAGCATCTGCACCGCGAGACTAAGGTTGGTGGCAATCTTCATCGATAGGGCCAGCCCATTGTCGCCGACGTATGTCACCTTTGGTCCGATATCAAGCAATAGAGGCTTCACCCGGTCGAAGGTCTCGCGACGTCCGCCAACCATCACCGACAGCTTTCCCTCTTGTAGCGTTATCACGCTGCCGGACACCGGCGAATCAACCATGTCAGCGCCTCTTTCGCGCACTTTGGTAGCCAAGGCCCGGCTTGCTGCCGGGCTGATCGTACTCATATCGCTAAAGATCCTCCCCTTGCTGAAGCCCGCCAGCAGCCCATCCGGTCCTTCGGCGATGGCGCTAAGCGCAGCTGCATTCGTGACCATGGCAAAAGTCACATCGGCCGTTGCGCTCACCTCTCGCGGCGAGTTCGCCCAGTTCATCCCCTTGTCGATCAGCCACTGGGCCTTCGATCGGGTGCGGTTATAACCAGTCACAGCGTGTCCCTTGCTCAACAGCCGATTCACCATTTGGCTGCCCATCACGCCGAGACCGACAAATCCGAGATTAGCCATGGATCTCCAAACTGCGAAGCTTTTTCGAATGCGCCGGTAGCGCCGCTGTCGAATCCGCTCGAGAATCCTCACAAACCTGCTGCAAATGATCCCGCATCGTCGCGCGCGCTTTCTCGGGGTCACGCAGTTCGATCGCTTGCAGGATGCGCTTATGGTGAAACTGTCCACGCTCCGGTCCGCCATCCACCTTGAAAATTCTCATTCGCTGTTCCCGAAGCAGGCCGACAATCGAGTCAATCAAGGAGAGAATGAGCGGATTTGCTGCTGCTTCCGCTAATGCAAGATGGAAGTCGAGGTCAGCTTCTATGAAGGCATCGGGATCCCGCCTCGCACGGTCCATGACGGCAACGGCCTCGCGCATGGTAGCAAGGTGTTGTTCCTCGACGCGAGTGGCTGCCAGCGCTGCAATTTCCGGCTCGAGAATCGCCCGCAATTCAGCCAAGCTTGTGGATCCATCCGGTTGCCCGATCTTGACCATCAAGTCGAGCGACTGCCGGATTGCCTGCGATGTACCGTCGGTCACGAATGTCCCGCGCCCCGAATAGGCCTCTACCAGGCCTTTTTCGCGGAGCGCTTTGACTGCCTCCCGAACCGCGGTCCGGCTCACCCCGAATTGCTGCGCCAGCTCGCGTTCTGCCGGCAATTGGTCTCCCGGCTTGAGCGTGCCCTTCAGAATCGACTCTTCAATCTGCTGGACGATCTGCTCGTAGAGTCGAGATGTCCGGACTACTTTGTACGCCATATCCTCTCGTCGTCCTCTGCCAACCGCCATTGAACTTTCACGCTAGCCGGGCCCTTCACGCAGCTTGAATCCAAACTGTCTTGGTGTTGGTAAATTCGCGAATGCCATAAGGGCCGAGTTCGCGGCCGTGTCCGGAGTGCTTCACGCCGCCAAAGGGCAACCTGGGATCGGAAGCCACCATCTTGTTGATGAACACCATTCCAGCTTCAAGTTCATTGATAAAGCGCTCGCGTTCACTCTGGTCGTTCGTCCATGCGCTCGCTCCCAACCCAAATCGGCTGTCGTTCGCAATTCGAATTGCGTCATCCAAATCCTTGGCGCGGAAAATGCAGGCCACGGGACCGAATAGTTCTTCGCTATATGCCGGGGAGTCCTTAGGGATGTCGGTCAAGACCGTAGGCGCGTAGAAATTCCCGGTCCGCTTCAACGGTTTGCCCCCGGTCAAGACCCGCGCCCCGGCAGCAACCGTTTTCTGAACGTCTGCATGCAGGCTGGTCACGCCATCGGCCGTCGCCAACGGTCCTAATTCCGTGCTTTCGTCGAATGGATCGCCTACCCTCAGCGCCTCCATCTTGCTCACGAACTTGCGCTCAAACTCATTCGCAATCGCGTCGGCCACGATAAAGCGCTTGGCGGCAATACAGGATTGTCCGTTGTTGATGATTCGAGCTTTGACGGCAGTGGCAACGGCCTCATCGAGATTGGCGCTGGGCATGACAATAAAGGGATCGCTGCCTCCAAGTTCCAGCACTACCTTCTTAATTCGTTTGGCCGCACCCGTTCCCACCTGTACTCCGGCCTCTTCGCTCCCGGTGAGAGTTGCGGCTACCACTCTCGGATCATTCAGGATTCTGTCGACTTGTTGTGAACCGATAAGGAGTGTCTGAAAGACGCCTTCAGGAAATTCTGCCTTACGAAAGATTTCTTCAATCGCCAGCGCACATTGGGGGACATTCGAGGCATGCTTCAAAAGTCCGACATTGCCTGCCATCAAGGCCGGAGCAGCGAAACGAATCACTTGCCAGAAAGGAAAGTTCCAAGGCATCACTGCCAGTATTGGTCCCAGCGGCTGGTAATGGACATAACTACGCGTGGCTGTCGTCTCCACGGTCTCGTCGGCGAGAAATCGTTCCGCGTTCTCTGCGTAGTAGCGGCACGCCCAGGCGCACTTAACCGCTTCATCAACGGCGGACCGAAACGGCTTACCCATCTCGGTGGTCATCAGGTGCGCGAAGGTGTCTTTCTCGCTCTCGAGGATGTCCGCAGCTTTAAGCATCATCCTCGCCCGATCAGCGAAGGGAAGCCTTCGATATCGGGAAAAAGCATCGGCTGCGCCCTCGATCTTCTGGTCAATCTCAGAATCCGTGAGCTGCTCAAAAGTCTTGAGAAGCTCACCTGTTGCGGGATTGATAGTCGAGATTGCCATCGCGGACCTCTCCTTTGCCCGGAGCTCTCTGCCGATCTTGAGCTGGCAGATCGTCTTACGGTACTGTGGTCCGACAACCCTACCACAGGATGACCACATAGTGTCAAGCTTATACATGGTTTCGAGCATTTCTTCTTGACACATATTCTCACATGATGGTAGAGCTGTCGGACCACAACTAAGCGGAGGTCTGTATGCGTTCCCTGACGTTGAGGGTTAATAGGTCGGCCCGTGTCCAAAGGCGAATGTCTCCCAAGATTCTGGAGTGGGGCCTAGTGTCTCTTTTAGTGTGCCTACCCCTATTTTCACAGACCAATGCCGGACGCATTCTCGGAAGCGTTAGCGACCAAACCGGTGCCTCACTGAGCGGGGCAACGGTGGTCATCACCGACGTGCAAAGAGGGATTACGCGAACCGTGACCACGGACGAATCGGGTGCCTACGTCGCACCTGACTTGTTTCCCGGCATTTACACGATCCGCGCCGAGTCTAGGGGCTTCAAGACGCTTGAGCGCCAGAACGTCGAGTTACAGGTTGCTCAGGACATACGCATTGACCTGACCCTCCAGCCCGGAGAGGTTTCGCAGACAGTTGTGATCACCGGAGAGGTTCCGATGCTGAACACGACCTCCGCAACCTTGGGCGGGACGCTAAGCAATAAAGAGATCAATGACCTGCCCTTGAACGGCCGTAACTACGAGAACCTGCTGCAACTGCGTCCGGGAGTGATCCGTTATCCGGGGGGCGGCTTCTCGACCACGAGCGCCAACGGACTTCGCGCCGAGGACAACGCCTACCTCATCGACGGTCTGTTCAATAGTGAGCCTTTTTCGGGTCAGAGCATCATCAACGGAGCTGGCATTGCGGGAGATTCGGCGACCATTTTGCCTGTCGATGCAATCCAGGAATTCAATGTCCAGCAGAATCCCCCCGCCGAGTATGGCTGGAAGCCAGGGGCCATCGTCAACGTTGGGTTAAAGTCCGGGACCAACGCCCTTCACGGTACTGCTTACGGCTTTTACCGGGATACAATTTTCGACGCGCGCAATTTCTTCAACCCCGATCCCACGAAGAAGACGCCCAGGAGCTTGAAGCAATTCGGCGCGACCTTGGGCGGACCGATCGTCAAGGACAAACTCTTCTTCTTCGGCGGTTACGAGGGCCAGCGCTATCGCGTGGGCAATTCAGGGATAGAAGCCAGTCCAGCTATGCCTTCCCTGGCAACGCCCTCAACTCCCGACTGCACGTTTATCACCAGCGGCGGTTGTACGAATGGCATCACGGACGCGATCTCGGATGTGCAGGCCGCTCCACCAGGTCTCGGGCTTACGATAAGTCCGGTTAGCCTCCAGTTAGCGGGCTGCCAATTGGGGCCGCCGGTCACCTGCAACGGCAAGGGCTTCCCACTGAACAACGGAACGAATCCAGCGGGCCCAGGTCTCATCAACATCAGTCTGCCCAATACCGTTAACGCCGACAACGCGATCGGAAAAATTGACTACCATATCGCTGATCGCCACTCGATCAGTGGCATGTACTTCTACGGTAACAACTCAGGAACGGTCAATGACGCGGGAGAAACACAACCACAGTGGTTGACGCTGATTCACACCCGGGCGCAAGTGGTCGGGGGTACTTGGGTTTGGACACCCAGTTCCCGCTGGGCGAATGAAGCGCGAGTGGGCTACAACCGGCTCTATCAGCCTACCTTTACCGCAGATCACAACGTTCCCGCCTCGTCATATGGCATTAATACCGGCGTGACCAATCCGCTGTATGGCGGCTTGCCGATCATCACTATTCTGCCTTTCAACGTACCCGAGATATTGGGCGGTTTTGTTTGGCCCAAGGTGCAAGGACCGGATACAAGGGTGCAGTTCGTGGACCACATATCGTATACGCGCGGCAAGCACGCGCTGAAGTTTGGCGGCGAGCTCCATCGCGACGGTTTCACTGGAGGCGCATATGCCGGTGGCAGGGGACGCCTCAAATTCTTAGGTGGCGGTGCCTTTCCCACATCGACACCTTTGGAGGACTTCTTTGCCGGAGTGCCCGCTGTTGGTCAGGTGCTCATCGGGGACCCAACGCGTCACATACATAATTGGTCGGAGGGGGGGTTCTTACAAGATGATTGGCGCGTCACCGGGAACATAACTGTGAACCTGGGCTTGCGCTACGAATATAACGGGGTCATCAAAGAAGACCACGATCTCCTGGGCAATTTCGATCGTACGAACGGGCTGCTTCAGGTCGGGCACGGACTCAGTGCCCCGTACAACGGGGATCACAAGAATTTCGCGCCACGCGTGGGCATCGCCTGGGACCCTTCGGGCAAGGGCAACACCGTCATTCGTGCGGGCGGTGGCATCTATTATGAGTCGGTGAACTGGGAATCGTTTCTCGCATTCAACAACACGCTGGGCCTCAGCAGCATTCCCACTGCCAGCAGTGCCGGGGTGTTGCCGGGCGGTGGCACGATTGCTGTCGGCAACATCAAGGTCTTTCCCGGCACTCCTCAGTACAACAGCGGCCCAGTCTTCCCTCCTGGCCAGCTCAACTGCGCGGCCAACACATGCACCATCCTTGGCATCGACCGCAACATCACTACTCCTTACGTCGGCAGTTGGTCTGTGAACGTCCAGCACGCGCTGGGCAACAATCTCTCCATGGAGGTCGGCTATGTCGGCAATCATGGCTCGAACTTGGTTGGGGTTCGGGACATCAATCAGCCGCCCGCGGGTGCTGGATGGACGCCGACCGCGATTGCTGGTCGCGCGGCCGATGGCGGGGCAGAACAAGCAGCGCGCCCCTTCAATGGTACCTTCCCGTTCCTAAATGCCGTCTACCAGATGGGGAACATTTACCGCTCCAATTACAATGGCCTGCAGGCCACTCTGACCGCGCGCAATTTCCACGGCCTCTCCGCGATTGTCGGCTACACCTATGCTCACGCCCTCGACGACGTCGGTGCCAACTGGGATTTCGGACAAGGACTGGGTCTCCCACAGGATAGCGCTCATCCGCAACGCGAGTACGCGAGCAGCGACTTCGACATCCGGCATCGCTTCACGCTTTCGATGACCTATCTCGTTCCTGGAAAGAAGTCGTTTGCGCAGCTCCTAGAAGGCTGGCAACTCAATTCCATTGTGACTTTGAATAGCGCGCAGCCCTGGGGACCCACCGATTCAGCCACCGACGTCAGTGGGACTGGCGCGTCCACCACCGCCGCCACCGGAATTGAACGTTGGGACTTCTTTGGCAATCCTGGCGATTTCACGTCGGGTACAGTCGGGATTCCTTACTTCTCGGGCACAAGCAACCCGGCATGCCTGGCTAAGGCGACGACTCTGGCGATGCAGCAGGCGTTGGGATTGTTCGGTTGCTTCGCGAAGGGCAGTTCGGTCATGGTTCCTCCAGGATTTACCTTTGGAACTATGGGACGCAACTTGTTCCGCGACTCGGGCTTTCGCAATTGGGATTTCTCCGTGGCCAAGAACTGGAAGCTCGGCGAGCGCCTGAGCGCACAGTTCCGTGCCGAGTTCTTCAATATTCTCAACCACCCCAACTTCGCCAATCCCTTCGGTGGACAAAATGGTTTCGGAACGGGAGGCTTCAACGATCCGTCCACCGCCGGAGCCGGAATCTTTGGCTGCGGTTGCGCCACGCCCGACAAGGCGGCAGCAAACCCGGTGATCGGTTCAGGAGGTCCACGCGCAACGCAGTTCGGCCTGAAATTCCTCTTCTAGTGCTGGGCAGCAAAGTTTCGTGGCAAAGGGTTGCCCTGGGAAAATAAGGAGTCGAACAAAGTGACAGGTAAGCCCGAATGTGGCCGCATGCTGCTCGTGTTTTTTGTCCTGCTTGGTATCTTCGTGTCCACTGCCTCCGCTCAGGAGCATCCCGAACGCACTCTTGACGAGATCAAGACCGAAGCAATTCATCGGGCGGAAAACGGGATGTATCCCCTGATCGGGCTTGATCCGGCTGATGTCCGCGAAGCTTTCAACTCGATCAAGACGCGTGACAAGGACGAATGGGCGACGGCCTTCATGGCGGTCGCCGACCGCTACATGGCCGAAGCGAGGGCGCTCGAAGCCACTGACCCGGTCAAGGCGAACGCTGACTACATCCGGGCCTGGAGACTTTATTCTTTCGGCCGCTGGCCGATCCCGGCGTCTCCAAAAAAGCAGCAATCGTACCAAAAGGCAATCGAAGCGTTTCTGGCTCACGCTCGCTTCTGGGACCCGCCGTTGGAAGTCGTTCGCATCCCCTTTGAGGGTTCGGAGATCATCGGGTATCTCCGTCTACCCAAGAGCGCGAAGAGCCCGGTGCCCGTCGTAATCGCAGTCAACGGTCTGGACAGCCGCAAGGAAGATCTCTCCGAAAGCTTCGCAGCGATTCTGCCTTTTGGCATTGGCGTGCTCGCGGTTGATGGGCCTGGCACCGGTCAGGCGCCGATCAAGGTGAGTGAGACTTCCGACCGGATGCTATCGCGGGTACTCGACTACCTTCAGACCAGGCCCGAGGTAGACAAGACGAGAATCGCAATGCACGGCGTCAGCTGGGGAGCGTATTGGGCGACCAAGATGTCGATTGTCGAGCGTGCGCGCCTGAGAGGGGCCAGCGCCCAATCGCCGCCGGTCGACAAGTTCTTTCAGAAAGAGTTTCTGATGAATTCGTTGTTGGGTAATCGAGAATATCTTTTTGATCAAGTTCCGGCGTTGATGAACATTTTCGATGGGGTCAAGACACTAGACGACTTGGCGGCGGCGCTTTCCAGAATGTCTCTGGTGAATCAAAAGCTGCTCGGGAAGCCGACCACACCGATGCTGATCCTGGCTGGCGTCAAGGACACGCAAGTGCCGATATCTGATATTTACTTGCTACTCGACAGCGGCGACGTTCCCAAAGACGCGTGGATCAACCCCGCGGGTGGACACCTGGGCCGGCAGGTAAAAGTATGGCCCGATCCGATTATTTTTAAACAGGTAATCATTCCATGGTTGGTGCGCACGCTGGCAGTCCAGCTCGACAAAGCCAGCCACTAGAACTTGGAACAACTTCGGTCCGCCAAGTCGCCGGCAACATTCTGGAAAAGTGAGGGCCTGACGATGGGAGTTTCGGCTACCCCGCTCCCCGCCGCTGCAATGCCGACTCATAATTCGTGCAAGAAACCGTTCTACGCAACTTTGTGGGTGCAAGTGCTGCTGGCGATCGGATTGGCAATTGCGCTTGGCTACTTCAGCCCGGCTAGAGCCATCGCCATGAAACCGCTGGGCGACGCCTTCATCAAGCTGATCACGATGATTATCAGCTTGATCATCTTTTGCACCGTTGTCACGGGCATCGCCGGCATGCAAGACATGAAGAAAGTCGGCCGGGTCGGTGGGAAGGCGCTGGTGTACTTTGAGATCGTCTCCACAATGGCATTGTTGATCGGATTGGTCGTTGGCAACCTGGTACGGCCGGGCAGCGGCTTCAATGTGAATCCCGCCACCCTTGATGCAAAAGCCGTGGCCGATTATGCCGGACAGGCAAAGGCGCAGAGCGCGACCGACTTTCTCATGCACATCATCCCGAACACGGTGGTCGACGCGTTCGCCAAAGGAGACATCCTTGAAGTTCTGCTGGTTGCCATATTGTTCGGCTTCGCATTATCGGCCGTTGGTCCACGCTGCAAGCCTTTGGTTGATCTATTCAACGCGCTAACTCACGCGATATTCGGGGTGGTAAATATCCTCATGCGATTTGCTCCCATCGGCGCATTCGGAGCTATGGCTTTCACGGTAGGAAAATATGGCTTGGTCTCGCTCGGACCCTTAGCTAAGCTGATTGGGACGTTCTACATCACTTGCATCCTATTCGTGCTGCTGGTACTGGGCGCGATTACCCGCGCCGCGGGCTTCGGCATCATCAGGTTCCTGGCTTATATCAAGGAAGAGATCCTTCTTGTCCTGGCTATGAGTTCGTCGGAGCCGGCCCTGCCGACACTGATGGAGAAGCTCGAAAAACTCGGTTGTTCGAAGTCCCTGGTCGGACTCGTAGTACCGACGGGCTACAGCTTCAACACTGACGGCACGAGTATGTACATGACCATGGCGGCGCTGTTTGTGGCCCAAGCCACCAACACTCAGTTGACACTGATGCAACAACTGACCATCCTCTCAGTTGCCATCTTGACATCGAAGGGAGCGAGTGGAGTGCAAGGCGCAGCCTTCATTGCGCTGGTGGGAACGTTGTCCGTTATCCCCACCATTCCAGTAGCAGGCATGGCTCTGATTCTCGGAATCGACCGTTTCATGAGTATGTTTCGCGCCACCGTGAATATGATTGGGAACGGCGTCGCTACCGTTGTCGTGGCGCGTTGGGAAAAAGAGGTAGATGGAGCCACCTTGCGACGAAATCTCAGGCCATGATGTCGGACTGGCGTTCGATGAGGATTATGAAGCTGGCTTGAAGATCATCCCGCGGCTGGTTTTACCGTTCATGACGACGACGAGCGGCCCGTCAAAACGCAGGTGACGGACACAACCTTCTTCTTCCACTGCGGGCTGTGAAGTCAGCCACTGCCAGTCCACAAAACCCTCCCCGGCATCAGGATTAACAGTAAAGTATCCGATCTGAAAGGCAGTAAGATTCTGAAAAAAATGACTGCCTTGCGAAGGCGTTACGCGAAAATCACGGAATCCCGCCTCCACTATCACTCGGGCTCCCGAAATCTGGTCCCAGGCTACTGGGATGCCAAGCCACGGGTCATTTGATCCCCACCGTCCGACGCCAATCAACAGATACGGAGTACTACTGTCGTTGAGCTTCGTGTTGAAATAACTGACCCCTTGGGCCACTTCCTTACTGCGGGCACGTTCAAAACGCTGGAAGTCGACCACCACGATATCGCGCAAATCCTGAATCCCACCGTTCCCTAAAACTTTCGAACTCTGGCACACCAGTTCGTTGGGGTTCACGTCTTCCATTCGAAGCTCCTCGCCTTCCCGCGAGAGCACTAGCGGACGTATCTGCAGAAATCCGAAATCGGCGGGTTCATCTGGATGGCCCGACAGTCGGACCGCGAACTCGATTTCCACTGGCCGTCCCAGCGCGTCTTCGCCGACTTTCATGAGTTGGTCGAGAATTGCGGCCAAGGGAAAGACACCGTGCTTCAAGATGGGAGCAAAGCTCACGACGCGAATGCCGGGTCGGCTAAGGCCGTCATAGACAGCTAGATTGTCTTCGGAGTAGGTAGAGCCCAGCCGATGCAAAGTTCCGTCGGTTTCCGCCACGTCCAACCCGAATCGCACTTCTCTCAGATCGGTCGTGCGGTCTTGATGTCCTACGCCGTCAAGCTCAAGAGCCCAGAACTCGGACTGAGAGTTTGCCAAGATATCTTCGGCGGACGAGAACTGCACAATATTTTGGGGATATCGCGGACAAAAAGTCAGGCACTTTCCTCCCCCGACCACCTCTCTGCCCAGTCCTAACGCAACTGCTGCGACTCCGTCTGTGGAGGTCATCGGCGAAACCGGATAGAAGTTGCGCGATCGGACTACTCCGGAAAAATCCGGATAAAACCGCGGCTCGTGGATCGTACCTACAACTTGCTGGAGGATCACAGCCATCTTCTCTTCCTCCAGCCGGTAGGGTGTCGCTCGCACGTAAGCTTTTGCGTGCTGGCTGAAAGTCGAGGCGTAGACCCGTTTGACCGCCTCCATAAGCTGCTCCAGGCGCACGTCGAGGTCGGGATGCTGGTTGCCCAGCATGAAAGTTTCGTAGACTCCGGTAAAGGGCAGGTATTGCGAATCTTCGAGCAAGCTGGACGAACGCACCGCCAGCGGATAGTGGACTTCCGCCAGAAATGCCAGAAGGTCCTCCCACAGTGCAGCCGGCAGTGATGCCGCCAGAAACCGGCGTTCAATCTCGGCGTCATCGTTACTGCTCACGGCGAAGTCGAGCAGTTGGTTTTCATCGAGAAACTGGTCGAACACGTCGGTAGCGAGGACGCAAGTCGGCGGCACCACAATCTGAATGCCAGGGAAGCGGTGCTCCATCCGATGCTGGTGCAACAGGTGACGCACGAAAGCCAGTCCGCGCGCCTTGCCGCCCAGGGAACCGCCACCAATCCGAAGAAAGAAAGAACTGGTGGCCTTGAATGTCGCCGAGTTGTAATCGCCGATGAGAACCTGGCTCTGCTCGCGCCTATACTCGGCGATAGAAGCAATCAGATCGTGGCGAAGGTCCTCGACGGTGGAAAAATCGGAGACCTTGCGTGGCCGGAGTTTCTGGGCCAGGGCAAACTCCGTCCGGGCGCGCAGCCAGCGCGAAAAATGATTTCTCTCGCTGTGGTAGGCGATGCTCGCGGCCGGGACTTCGCGCAGCCGCGACTCCAGTTCGTTCAGGTCTCGGGCGCGGGCCACTTCGGTAAGGTCGGGCAACCGGAAGACGAAATCGCCGAAGCCAAACTGTTCAGTCAGGAACATGCGTAAGTCTGCCAGCAGCGTGGGGGAACCCTTTCGCAAAAACGAGACTCCCTCGGAATGTGCGCGTACCATGAATTCTGTGCGACTCGACTGCAGCACGATGGGAACATCCGGAACCAGGCTGCGAACCATGCGCGCCAATTCAAAACCGGCGTCCGGCGCCAATTCGCCTCCGCGCGGGAATTCGACGTCGGAGACCACCCCGAGCAAGTACTCTCCGTACTTCGTCACTTGCTGCGAGGCCTCTTCATAATTCGAGCAAAGCAGAATCTTGGGCCGCGCCCGCATGCGCACCAACTTGTGAGCCACATTCAATCCTTCGCTGAGCAGAAGGCGCGACTGCGTGATCAGTTCGGTGTAAATAGTGGGTAGAAATGATGAGTAGTAGCGAATGTTATCTTCCACCACCAGGATGACCGGCACTCCGATCGCGCTAGTGTCGTGGAGGACGTTCCTCTTGTCTTCAATGTACTTGACGATCGAAATCAGGATGCGAACGTTGCCCTGCCAGAGAAATATCTGCTGAATGTCTGTGACCGGATTGCGAGCCACGAAATTCGTGACCTCGCGATAGTCGTAGGCAAGCACGACTACAGGCACATCAAGTCCCGCCGCCTTGACCTCGCGAGCCAACTGTGCAGCGTCCATGTCCTCCACTTCGAGGTTGGCGACGATCAGGTTAAATCGTGGCTGAGATCGCGCCAGGGCCAGCGCCTCCGCGCCGCTTGAAACATGGGTGATGCCGGGGATTTGTTGCTGCTCGAGCTCCAGAGATTCGCCGATGAGGAGTTCGTTCAGGCGCCCATCCTCGCGGAGGATGAAAGAGTCGTAGAGGCTGGACACCAGCA
>Ga0307477_10002417_pt1 | contig 14482 bp, 12 predicted proteins | sample atmos_gasesECM2C_FD_203316 | JGI IMG/M metagenome (GOLD analysis project Ga0307477, IMG submission 203316) | Hardwood forest soil microbial communities from Morgan-Monroe State Forest, Indiana, United States - atmos_gasesECM2C_515 | ecosystem: Environmental > Terrestrial > Soil > Temperate...
GAGAGCGACGGGAGTCGATGACGCCAAAACGCATAATGACGGATGACGATATCGCGGGGAAACGTGGTGCGGGGGACTTGGCGAGTATGGGCGCCAGCGAGCAGCAGGTGCGGGCGGAAATGGGGAAGAATTATCCCCCGAGCTTCTTTACGATGGCGAACGTGACCCGGCAAATCACTCAGTTACAATCAGTTGCGGCAACAGGCGACGCGAATTTTCTAAGGTTATCCAAGGAAGCCGCACTGGCTGGGTACGAAAGCGTGGAGTTTCCCGGGAAAAAGGGGTGGGAAGAGAACATTTCAGTTGCAGGAAGCCACATGGTCGATGAAGCAGGCAAGGGAGCCACGCGGCTGCAAGCGACTATTGACGCCAATCAGAATGCGCTTGCGGGGCGCGACCCTTCGGCCTTGGCGCGAATGCGGGAAATGTGGATCGACGCGCTTTTGCCATATGCGATGTGGCAGCACCGCACGCGGGATTTGGAGGAAGACGGAAAAGCGCGCGCGAAGACCTACGCGACGGGGAATCCGATTGGGATAGCCGAATACCACCACGAAGCCGTAAGAAGGAATGAAATTGCAGTGGCAGGGGTGTTGAGTTCGCTGAACATCCCGGAAGATCATTTAAAGAGGGTGTGGGGGCATTACGCGTGCGACGCGACGCAATGGCCGCGCGACCCTCTGTACCCGGAGCTTCCGAATCAGCTTTGGGCAAACTACATGGAGACCGTCAGCGGAGCGGGCTATCGGTTGGAGATGCAGGGTTGCGATGCGGGTCATTATACTGCCGTTGCCATTCCGCCGGTGATCGACGGGAGCCAAGGGCGTGCTTTCTGCATGGATGAGTCAGGGGTGGTGCGGGTTGCGGCGGATGGCAATCCCGCAACGTGCATTGAAAAACTAAAGAAACCTCCATCGGAAAACTTCCCGTCGCCATGATAGCGAAACGAGTTCCACGGACTCCGCACGCTGAGAATTAGCAGTGCAAGGACGCCGAGAGTCACCCTTAGGATCAGCTTCTCAATCACACCTAGCCAGGATGGTGTTCCGCTTGAGTCGGAGCTCGTGAACGATCCTTAGCTGCTTAGAGGCCTGCGCGTGGGGTCGAGCAGGTGTTGCATCGACCCATCGAGACCACCGCGCAAACCGGACAAATAAAGTACCACTTGACTCCGGTAATCCGACGCTAATCAGGAGCTATCCGCGAATGAGAATGTTTTAGCACCTCACTCGCTTGTCTAGCCCTTCGGCGCGCGACACAAGTGATATTCTGCAGGCCATGCTCCATGCACATAAGGTGCGACTCTTCAGTTCTCCCGTGGCGCTCCGCGCGGCTGTCATGATGATCGCGCTGGCCTGGAGTAGCCTCGCCTACTGCGGCGAGATTCATGACGCGATCCGCAAGGGCGACTTAGCAACGGTCCAAGCGCTGCTCAAAGACAACCCTGAACTGGCGAACAGCAAAGATAGAAGCGGCAGGACGGCTTTGCAGTGGGCGGCGGTATTCGGCTTCAAGGAAATATCGCAAGTGCTTCTGGACTACAAAGCCGACATCAATGCCAGGGACTCAGCTGGCATGACGCCTTTACACTTCGCGATACTTCAGGGATACAAAGACGAGGTGCAATTGCTGTTGGATAATAAGGCCGATGTGAACGCCGGGGACATCACTGGCGCAACGCCCTTGCAATATGCCACGGGATACAACCGAAAGGACATTGTGGAACTACTGCTGGCCTATAAAGCGGATGTCAATGCCAGGGACAAAGCGGGCCGGACTTCTTTCTACGTGGCGAAAGCCGGGGGCTACAAGGACATCGAGGAATTGCTGCGCCAGCACGGCGGCCACGAATAAACCACTCGATTGTTCCGACGAGGTGGCATGAAACTTTTGCGTTTAATTTTTGTGCCTGCGGCGGTGGTCGTTTTTGCGGGGGCGATGCTTTTCGCCTGGGTGCCTCCAGCGATTGCGCAACATGATTCGAGCGCGGCTCCCGCCGCCGAAATTTCTTGCCGCTCGAATTTTGGAAATCCAGTGGAGCTCGATAAGGAATTTTGGCGCTTTGTCTCCGCAACGGCCGAAGAAATAGCAAGCGTTCAAAAATTGAAGCCGGAGCTTTCCGCCGGGCCATTTTCGGACGGAACAATTCCCTACGATCACCTAGAGATTTATTTGACGGAAACAAAAAAAGGCGATGCGGATAGCACTGAGGCGACATTGTCTGTTTTCGCGCGTGCGACGCGAAACCAAAAGGAGTCATGGTTCAAAGTCGCGCAGGATAAAGGCGCGGGCATGGCCGACTATGATTTCTTCGATGTCACCGTCAGCGATACGGGCGACGAATCAAGTGAAAGCCCGGACGGCAATTCCAGTAGCGGTGTCTCCCTCGTTGTGAAAAAAATCAACGTTCCGATTTTCGAAGTTACTTGGTGGAAGCGGGAGACCGGCGTCAATACGTTTGCCGAGGTGCGGAAAATGCTGCTGCTCGATTTTCGTACGTTGGCACCTAGAATGACTGCCGTATTGCAATGCGTACACGCGGAAGGTGGCGGCGCCTGCGGCGATTTCGACAACGGGGCCGCTCCCACCACAACACTGGCATGCAATTGGGACGCCGCGAAGGCGGACTTTCTTTGCACCTCTACCGCGACGGGAGACTACACGGTGCCGCTCACGCACCGTTTTCACCTGGCGAGTGGTGCGGATGCTCCTTACACAGTGAAAGAGGGCGATCCGCCAAATCTGGAATCGCTGGGTTCCTGGAGCCTATCGGACCGGCGGTTGATTACAAAAGGCGCGGACATTCCGGGGCTTGGGCACGTGAGCTATCTTGCGCAGTATTCGAGCGATGACGTTCGCGGCACCGCGGTGCTGTTCGCGTCGCGAGGACGCAATTCATCGGAAGCGCGATTTTTCGCGGTGATCGTGGATCCGCAGGGACCGATCTTGACGCTGGAAATTCTGCCGCAGCCGTTGGTGGACGAGACGCCTCCTGCGCGGGGCGCGGACCAGGTTTACTCGGCCCCGGACCTCCAGGCGTTCGTGATTCCGGCGGTAATTCATCCCGCAGAAAAATTCGCGGATGACGCGCAGCCTTCGTTTCACGTCAAGAGTCTGGAAGCGCTGCGAATCGCTTCGCTGTGGGAAGTTACTGCGAAGCAAGGAAATATGCACGAAGTGGTCTGGCTGGCTGCGGGGCGAAATCCTGCGACGAAAAGGTTCGTATTCAGCGCAGTGCGCATCGCCACCGAATTTGGCGCGTATGCCGGGTGCGGCAGCGGCAGCTCGAAGGCTTCGGCGGCCGCGATTGAGCGCAAAACCGGCTCTCTCGACGCATTGCTCGACGTCGAGCTTTCGCATCAATACGACGTCGAAGGAAGGCTGTCGGACACAGGGGATCAAGGAGAACCCGCCGTGCTCTGCCCGATGCAGATCAAATTATCGTGGAACAACAGCATTGGTTTTGTCCGCCAGGAAAGCGATCCGGCATGCCCCGACGCCACGCCGGCCCGGCATGTGACCATTTCTGATATGGGCGTAATCACCGCGAAGCCGGATGATCCGAACAGCAGTAATTAACTGGCCCTGCGCGTTTTGCTCGCAACTGCTCTTGTTTCCATCGTTGCCGGGCTAAGTCCTTCTATGAGAAGGCCGGTGAGTGTCAAGTCTGACTCAGAAAATGGCGGGTACAAATCAGGTACAGATTTCGAGGCGAGCGGTTAACTGAATGAAAGCAAAACAGAAAGTTTGGCGGAGAGGGTGGGATTTGAACCCACGGTAGCGTTTCCGCTACACTCGCTTTCGAGGCGAGCTCTTTCAACCGCTCAGACACCTCTCCGCGGCAGGAGCATACTTAGCTTAACAAAGGCGCACTATCCTAACAACCTTGGCTATCGGGCTTGTCCTCATGGAGCCCGGGAGTTTTCAGTCCATTTCGAACGTGACGTACATATATTTGCTTTCGCGTTCAATTTGCAAGACTCCGGGAGCGCCTGTTCGCATGGCTTTCAGCGCTGCGCGAAGGGCAGCGATCGTTTCGATGTGTTTTCCGTTGAGCGCGTGGATTACGTCACCGGGCTGCAGGTCCGCTTCCAGCCCCAGAAGATCGGCGGCCATGGCTGCAACAATTATTCCAGAGGGTTCACGCAGGTCGTCCAACTGCTTGGCGAGCTTGTCGTCGATTTCGACGGCAAAGAATCCAAGTTTCGATATTAGCGATTTTTCGGGATCGACGAGATCGGCCAGTTGATCCACGTCGTTCTTTTCCTCCGCGACCGGAATTTCCAATGTCATTTTCTTCTCGCCGCGCAATATTTCGGCTTCGACCACGGCACTGGCGGGTCGCGTTGAAATAATCATTTCGGCGAGCGGAACGCTGCCGATCGAGCGGCCGTCCAAGGTCAGGATGATGTCCTGAATCTTGAGCCCGGATTTTTGGGCGGGACCGTCCGGATCCACGTCGGAAACGATTACTCCGCGCTGGCGAGTGAGTCCGAGGCCAGCGGCGAGATCGGGAGTGATGTCCTGGAGACCGGCTCCGATCACGCTGCGATGCACGCGGCCGTATTTGCGAAGCTCTTCATAAACAAATTTCACCACGCTGCTGGGAATCGCGAAGCCCAATCCCTGGCTGCCGCCGGACTCGGAAAGAATGAAAGTGTTGATCCCGACCAACTCGCCGTTGGTATCCACTAGCGGGCCACCGCTGTTTCCCGGATTGATGGGCGCGTCGGTTTGAATGAATACGGAAGGAACGCCGGGATTGGCCTGCCTCGCGACGGAGCTGACCACACCCATGGTCACGGAATTCTCGAGCCCTTCGGGATTGCCGAAAGCGAGAACTAGCTGGCCTTTCCTTAATTTCGAGTAGTCGGCGAACGCAATGGCTTGCAGGCCTTTCGCTTCAATTTTGAGCAGCGCCAGGTCAATCGTGGGGGCGATGCCGACGACTTTCGCGTCCACTGGTGGAATATGTTCGCCGAGGCCGAGGCTTGCGCGTACTTGAGAATCTCCGGATGGCCGCGTGGAAACAGCCACGCGAATCCGTTGCGCGCCTTTTACCACATGTGCATTTGTGATGATATAGCCCTCGGGATCGACGATTACCCCGGAACCCAAGCTGCGCTCACGGCCGATCAAACTGGCCGCGCTTTCGTCCTTGGACTCGATCGAGCGATAGCCGGTAACTTGCACTTGAACGATGGATGGCGATACGCGCGAGGTGAGCTCTTCAAGAGAGTCGTTGAATTGTGAGAGGAGATTTTCGCGGCTGCTGGCGGCGGGCGAAGAAGACGGAGTTGCCGAAGACGTGGATGATTGCGCGCATAGAGAAGCGGCACTGCATAGCCAGAGGAGAGTTATTCCCCAATTCGTAAAGACTCGCCAACAACTCTTTGTGTCCAGACTATTTCTAAGGCGACAGAGCATTAGGGATTCTCCGGCAAACAGTGTAATGCGAGTAGCAGATTGCAGTCCAATACTGGCGGGGACAGTGAGAAGCCGGGGTTTTAGTGAGGCAGAAAAGCGTTAGCACTCGCAGTAAGCACCGATCGGAACGAACCGCTTGGTAGGTTTGGTTAACGCCGAGCCGAGAAAAAACTTTTCAGAATTGCAGCGGAGCCTTCGGCGAGCACGCCGGAGGTTACCGCGACACGGTGGTTGAGCTGCGGATGATCGAGAACGGAAAAGCACGAGCGAACCGCGCCAGCTTTGGCCTCCTCGGCTCCGTAAACGAGTCTTCCAATGCGCGCCTGAATCATGGCGCCGCAGCACATGGCGCAAGGCTCGATGGTGACGTAAAGGGTTGTGCCGAGCAGCCGGTAATTTCCAATTATTTTTGCAGCGGCGCGCAAAGCGAGGATTTCAGCGTGCGCGGTAGGATCGCAATCGGCAATCGTCCGATTACCCGCGCGCGCAACGATGCGATTGTCGAGCGTGAGAACTGCTCCGATGGGAACTTCGCCTCGCGCTGCGGCATCGCGAGCTTCAGTGAGCGCGGCGCGCATGAATTCGGCGTCTAGTGTCGGGTTTTCCGCCATGCCACGCCAGCATAACATGACGCTGTACGGCGAATGACGCCGCAAACCGCGCATCAATCTTCCCCGAACAAAGGAAGTAATTTGCGGCTACGGGCTTTCATCGCTGGCGTGCCGTTTCGAGCGGATGCACGCAGAAGCTCTATCACTTTAGCTCGGATACCGGAATCATTCTGCGCCAGGGCGGCGAGACCCTGCAGGGCAAACGTTTTGACGATGGAACTGCGATCTTCCAGGTAAACGTTCAACGAAGATGCGGCAAGCTGACGTTCATCAGCGGTCAGCGTCAAACGCGGAACCATGACCGCCAGGTGCCAACGCATTTCTTGTTGCCTGGTATCGGCCATCAATCCCAGCAGTTCCTTCTTGAAAGGTTGAAGAAGAACCGGATACTTGCGCGTCACTTTTTCGGCGGCGTCGGCAGCGCGCATTCGTGTCAAGAGATTTTCGAACCACAGCCCAGCGATTAGCTGTGGAAAGAGCTTTGGGTCTTTGGCTACCGCGGCAGCTACGCGGTCAGTCTGGCCGATCGTCCGTCGGTCCCCGCCCTTAAGGAGAGAGAGAATGTTTTTTTTCGTCATAGATGTGCGGCCAGCGGCTATATGATATATCGAGCATCGATGATATCGCTATGCACCCGACAGAAAGGTGGCTTTAGCGCACCGCGGGTAACGAGAAACGATCTGCAAGACGTCACCCGGATGGCTTGACTTTGTCCAGAGTGGAAGCCAAACTACATGAAATGAAAGAACTCTTGAAACGGATCTTCTTGTGGGATTTGGTGAAAGGCATGATGCTGACCTTTCGCTACCAAGCGCCCAAGAACGTTACCACCGAGCAATATCCCCAGGAACGACCGATGGTGGCGGAGCGCTATCGCGGCGCGCCCAGGCTAAATATGAATCCCGAGACGGGCGAATCGCTTTGTATCTCCTGCAATCTGTGCGCGCTGGCCTGCCCTGAAAACTTGATCGTGGTGGGATGGTTGCGAGACGACGCCACGCGGCGAAAAGTTTTGACCACCTTCACTTACGACACTTCGCGCTGCATGTTCTGCGGATTGTGCGAGGATGCTTGCCCCACCGATTGCCTGGAGCTGACCCAGGATTTCGAGATGGCTCATTACAACCGCGAAGGCGCCATCTGGGATCGGCACCGCTTGGAAGTTGGACCCACTCCGACACATTACACTCGATGATTGTTTCGTTCGTTTTGCGTTCAGAGGCTACCGCTCTGCGCCCCAACGTGTTCGCAGGAGACCTATTCAGGTTTGCAACGGAAGACCAGAGCGGGTGTGCGCGCTAGCGGGAAGGGAAGCGATCCAAGAATTTCATTGCGCGCGCGTAATCACGAAATACTTTTTCTTCCTTGCGGAAACTGCGCGAATGGGATTCACGGCGGCAGCGCACGAACTTCATCGGATGCTTCAGGTGCAGCATCTCGTGGTAAAGCACACAGGCAACCACGTATTCCGGGACAGTCTGGCGGTCCAACTTGCAATTCAGCACAATTTGATTTAGGGCAGGATCGAAACAGCCTAACAGCGAGCGCCATCTTCTTTTGCTCCAACTAAGGCGCGGCAGAGGCAGCGTATTTTGAAAGTATTGCTCGTTCAAGCGAGCGAACAAGGGCGCGAGATCATAATGCGTACCGGCAGGAGCATGGTCCGCGGAACGTGCTCGATGCTTGCGCAAGCGATGCAGCCGCTCGCGCGTGCCTCGCGCATAGGAAAATTGCCGGTAAATTTCGAGCAGGTCCTGGGGCGGAGTGCGGCGGTACAAACGCCCAAGCAAAATCGCTGCGGCCGCCTCGAAGACGGGGGTCGGAGCGTTCTGCAGTGCGTCGGAGAGCCGCACGTAAGCAGTATCTTCACGGAGACGCACGGTGAGGGTAAGTCCAGTATAAGGATGAAATTCGACGACGAAATACGGGGGGCGGCCCTGGCATCCCAGGCGGGTATAGATGCGCTGGAAAATCCGCTCACCACCGGGGACGAGGTTAGATTTGAGCCGTGTTGTGCGGCGAATGGTGCCCACCGATCCAGGTTCGCGTAAAGATTGCGTCATCAAGAAGGCTTTCTGCGCACGGGCGCGGGCGAAAGTTCTTTTTCGGCGTCGGCAATATCGGAAAGAGCGTCCCTAGTACCTTCGATGGCGTCCTCCAGGGTGTCTTTGTAGGAGTCGAACTCGGGATCGTCCGGGCCAATTTTCTGAAGGGTGGCCAGGAAATCCTTTCCCTTCGATTTGAATGTTTTTAGCGCTCCGCGAATGTCGACTTGTTTCTCGCGCGCCAGGCCGATTTGATCCGCAGCGTCATCGACGCATCCCACGTACGCATTCATCAAGTGATTCAGCATCTCGGAACGGCGCCGGTCGGCTGGCTTGCGCGCGGCTTCATACTGGAATTTTTTCAGGCGATCTTCCGCGAAACTTACGAAAAGCTTGATGCGGTCCCCCGGGTCGACGGCCTCGCGGATTTTGTCCGATTCCAAATCGGTCAGGTATTCTTTCTTTTGCAGCGCGGCGTTCGCCGATCCCGCAAACGCAATAGAACAAATCAAGGCTGCTATTAAGGCCAGCGCGTTGAAGAAACCGAGGCTACGGATCCGCATATATGCCACTCCTAATGTTTCGGCTTATCCGGCTGCGACTTCTGTTGAGCCTCGGGCCTACGCGGAAAAAGCTGGTGAATCAGCTTGAGGTCCATTTGCTCGAGGTCTTGACGCACGTCGCGAAACGATTCTTGTTCATCGCCGGATAAGTCCGCAATAATGTTGTCCAGTCGCCGCAACGACTCGCGCAGAGAGATTTGAAGCTCTTTAAAACCGTTTGGATGCTTCTCCGGATCGCGGCCGGAAGCCTCCAGGTCTTTCTGACACGCCTGCGCTTCGTCGCGATAGTGCCGAAGGATCGCGAGCGCTCCCGGGGCATTGTCCGAGCTAACTTCCTTCTGGATGTCCCGAAATTCGGCATCGCCGAGCTGGATAAGAATGCGCGCTTTGTGAACAGGATCGTTCTCATGCGCGAACTTGGTCCGAAATCCTTCGGTAGTGTTCTGCGGCTGCATTGCCGCCGAGATGAGCGAAACGCACGGCACTGAAGCGGAGTGAGCAAAAAACAACAGTGCGATTCCTGCAACGCGAAGCACGCGACGCGAGCCGCTATTTCTTCTTGAGCTCGCGAGTGAGAGTTCGGACGCGTGCGGACGCTTCGAAGTACATGTCATTGTTCTGATCTTTGTTCAGCTCGAGAAATTTCTTGTACGCCTCGAGCGCCTGAAGCTGTTGTCCCAGTTTATCGTAACAGGTGGCGCGAATAAACCAGCTCCCCATAGGCAGTGTTTCTCGCTGGGAAAGCATGTCCAGGCCTTGCAGGGTTCCAGGGTAATTTTTATTGAGATATTGCGCGGTAACTAAGTCGCCGAGGACGTCGTTGGAGGTCGGATTCATTTTGAAAGCCACGATCAATTGACTTACGGCATGGGGATAGTCTTTTTTCTCCAGATAGATGTGGCCGAGTTGCGCGGCGAGGTCGGGATCATGCGGAGCGAGCGCAGCCGCTTTCTCCAGTGCGGGAAGTGCGGCATCATAATGCTTCGTTTGGAACGCTATCTGTGTGCGCAGCTTCAGCGCCCGAAGGCTCTCCGGCCCGGCGGTTGCGGCGCGATCGAGTTCCGCGAGTGCGTCATCGTACTTGCCGAGGTCGACGAGCGCCGCAGCGCGTTCTAAACGCGCCAAAACGTCATCTGGTTGCGCCTGCAGATATGCGGAGTACTCTGCGGCTGCCTCCTCCTGCTTTTTCTGCGCGATGAGGCTTTTCGCCAGTCCCAAATGGGTGGCGGCCGAATTGCTCTTCAGCGTAAGAGCTGCGCGAAATTCAACTTCCGCGGCGGAGGCTTGATGGGAGCTAAGCAAGGCGCGGCCGAGAGCAAAGTGGATATCAAAATCGTTGCTGCCCTTTTTCTCAGCCGCTTGGTACTGCTCGATCGCGGGTGCAAGTTTGCCGGAAAGCTCGAGCGCCGAACCAAGGAGATATTTGGTCCGGGCGTCTTCAGGCAATAATTCCGAAGCTTTCTGCAGGGGCGCGACTGCTGCGGCGGGATCGGTCGTAAGCAACGTAAGCCCTAGGTTCTGGTAAGCGGAGGCCATCTTGGGGTCAAGCGAAATGGCCTTTTCGTATTCGGCCTTTGCGTCCGTCGGTTCCTGCAGCGCGGTGTAGGCGTATCCCAGATCGTAATGCACGGTCGCATCGTCCGGCTTTTTAGCTAGAAATTCTTGATAAGACTGCACGGCCGCCTCGTAATCCTTGCGGTCCATTGCGGCCTGCGCTTGCGTCAGTAGATTATTCAGAGCGACGGCAGCCGGGTCTTGCGGGATTTTTTTCCGCGAGGTACTTACGTTTTGCGCCGAGGTGGCCAGAGTTGCAGCCAGGCATAAGAACAGCGCGCTAAAGCCAAGCAGGGGCTTCCGAAAAGATTTCATGCTCGCGGAGGCGGACTTTGCGCCGAGCCGTCGGAATCGCCCGCGGGATGATCGTTCACGTGGTTGGACGCTTCGCGCGGCTTCAGGGCCCGCGCCAAATATTTGCCGGTGTGAGATTGCGAATTTCGCGCGACTTGCTCGGGAGTTCCGGAAGCGACGACACGGCCGCCTTGGTCGCCGCCTTCCGGCCCCAGGTCGATGACCCAATCGGAAGATTTGATCACGTCAAGATTGTGCTCGATGATCAGCACCGATGCGCCGCCTTCGATTAATTTGCGGAATGCAGTCAAGAGCTTCTGAATATCGTCGAAATGGAGCCCGGTGGTGGGCTCATCGAAAATATACAGAATGCCTGTATTTTCCTGCCGTGTAAGATGCGCCGCAAGTTTTAAGCGTTGCGCTTCGCCGCCGGAAAGCGTGGTGCCCGATTGGCCAAGGCGGAGATAGCCCAGGCCAACCTCTTCGAGCACGCGCATACGCGCTGTAACCTTCGGGTGCGCGGCGAAAAATGCCAGAGCCTCGCGCACCGTCATCTGCAAGACATCGCGAATATTTTTTTCTTTGTAGCGCACGTCGAGGACGGCGCTCTTGTAACGTGTGCCGCGGCATTCTTCGCAAATCAGTTCTACGTCGGCGAGAAAACGCATCTCGACGGTTACGGTGCCGTCGCCCTGGCAAGCTTCGCAGCGGCCGCCCGGAATATTGAACGAAAAATGTCCCGGCGCGAACCCGCGCTTCTTGGCTTCCGGCGTGGAAGCGAAAACTTCGCGGATAGGGTCGAACGCCTTCAGATACGTGGCGGGATTCGAGCGCGGCGTGCGGCCGATAGGAGACTGGTCAACCATCTCGACAGCGGTGACGGCGGCGTCCCCTTCGAGACGATCGCAGCATTCGCGCCAGTTTCCGCCGGTACGCTTGCGCTGAAGCGCTTGGTAGAGGACATCATAAACCAAAGTCGATTTTCCCGATCCGGACACCCCGGTAACCGCCACGAGCATCCCAAGCGGGATCATGACATCGACATTTTTCAAGTTGTGGCTACGGGCGCCGAATATTTTCAGGAATTTGCCCTGTGTCTTGCGGCGTTTTGCGGGAACCGCAATTTTCAGTTCGCCGCGGAGGTAGCGGCCCGTAAGGGAATGGGGATCGGCGAGCATTGCATCACGCGTGCCGGCGAAAATTAATTTGCCGCCGTGTTCGCCGGCCCCGGGACCGAGATCGAGAAGGTAGTCAGCGGCGAGTATTGTGTCGGGATCGTGTTCCACGACCAGCAACGTGTTTCCGAGATCGCGCAAGCCTTTGAGGATTTCGATCAGGCGGTTGGTGTCGCGCGGATGCAAGCCGATAGAAGGCTCGTCCAACACGTAGAGTGCGCCAACCAGATGGGAGCCCAGTGACGTAGCCAACTGAATGCGTTGCGCCTCGCCGCCGGAAAGCGTTGAGGTAAGCCGGTCGAGCGAGAGGTAATCCAAGCCAACTTGGTCGAGAAAGCGGAGGCGCAGCTGAATCTCTTCGAGAACTTTTTCGACGATGGTGGCCTCTCCGGGAGTGAGCACGAGGCTTTCAAAAAATGGACGGGCTTGCTTGACCGTCATCTGGCAGACTTCCGTGATCGAACGTCCGCCGATTCTCACCGCGCGAGCCTCCGCGCGAAGGCGCGTGCCGCGGCAATCCGGGCAGATGGCGTAGCCGCGATAGCGGCTTAGAAATACACGGACATGCAGCTTGTATTTTTTCCGTTCAAGCAGTCCGAAGAAGCCCTGCACACCATCGTATTTTTCTTTCCGATCGCCCTCGATGATCGCGTCGCGCTGGGCCGCAGTAAGCTCGCGAAAGGGAACTTCAAACGGAATTCCCTTGGAGCGGGCGAAGCGCCGCATCTCCAGCGCGATCTGGCGGTAACGCGGTTTAGTCCAGGGATGGATGGCACCGTCAGCAAGGGATTTGCTCTTGTCAGGGATGACGCGATCGATATCAAAATCGATGGTGTTGCCGAAACCCTGGCAACGCGGACAAGCTCCGTAAGGGCTGTTGAACGAGAAAAGACGCGGCTCAGGCTCCTGATATGTCGCGCCACATTTCTTGCACTCGAAGCGTTCGTTGAACACTAAACGTTCCGGCGTTGCACCCGGCGCGTCCGGCACAAATTCCAGGATGGCTTCGCCGCCGCCTTCGCGATAACAAATTTCGACCGAGTCCATCAGGCGCGACCGAATTTCAGGCGCAAGCGCGAGGCGGTCCACCACCACGTAAACGGGCTGCGTGAAATTAACGTCCAGCAATTCCTCGGGAGCCGAGAATTCGAAAACGCGCCCCGATTGGTATAAGCGGTTGAATCCACGCTTGCGCAATCCGATCAGCGATTCTCGAACTGCTTCCTGCGCCACGCGGACCGGTTTACGCGCGCGGGTTGCATGTGACGCGTTCGTTGCCGCCTCGGGAGTCAGTTTCAATTCGTACAGAACGTAGAAACGGCGGCCGGCGGGAAGCGCGAGCACGCGCGCGGCGATTTCGTCGAGAGTATCTCTGCGGACCTCTTCGCCACAGCGCAAACAAAACGTGTGGCCGATGCGGGCGAACAGCAGGCGCAGATAGTCGTAAATCTCAGTGGCTGTTGCAACCGTAGAGCGCGGATTACGTGTGGAATTTTTCTGTCGGATGGAAATCGCGGGGGCGATGCCGGTGATTTCATCTACGTCCGGTTTTTCGATTCTTTCCAGAAATTGTCGAGCGTAGGCGGACAGCGACTCGATGTAACGACGCTGGCCTTCGGCGTAAAGCGTATCGAACGCCAGGCTGGATTTGCCGGAACCTGAAACTCCCGTCACCACCGTAATGGCGTTGTGCGGGATGACGAAGTCGATGTTCTTCAGGTTGTGTACACGAGCGCCGCGGACCCTGATTTCCTCGGCATCGCCAGGAACAGCAGGACGCGGGGCGGAACTCGTCGGGAGCTTCTCTGTGGGCTTCGTCGCCATATGTGTAAACCAAAAATTATACGCCGCTGAGTCAAACCGGGCAAATCAGCGCTTTGCGCGCCAGCGATCTCGGAACTATGGAGGGCGCCAGGAATGAACGGGTCCCGGGTTAGCAATTTTCTGCACACTTACGGAGCGAGCGGAACGGATCCTATTTTCAGACAGATTTTTTCCTTCGAGGTTGTAGCCTCGGGCATGGTTTGGTGATGGCGAGCGATCGGATGCGGCGAAAGAGAATATTCAGTTGTTTTCTGCTGGGCGTCAGCTACTGTCGGCCGCATAAGGACGGGAAAGACTGAGCCACAGGTGGAGCAACAATTGGGCACTGCTCTGCACCGGATGTTTGCCACGGTGGAGATAGCGGAGGCGGTAGAGTCGTTCGATGGTCAAGGCCAGCATGGTGAGGAGCCAGCCGATCAGCAGACTGTTGGCGTGATGATGACAGATATGCTCGAGGCCGTGACGACTCTTGGCGTCGTTGAAGCCCTGGTTTTCGATCTCCCAGCGGCTTTTGGCCATGCGGAATAGCGATTGCGAACCCACGGTGGAGGAAGGGAAATTCGTCAGCCAGTAGGCTTGCACCACCTGGCCGTCCGGTTTGTGCTGACGATAGAAGAACACGCGCACGGTTGGCCAGTCGAGCGTGTCCCAGGGATCGAAGTCCTCTGCGTCCCAGAGCTCCACGCGATCCGCTCCCTGCTGGAAAATCGTTGCGGGAGGCCCGCAGGGAAAACGTTGCTGGGCGGCGGCCAGTAACTCCGGCAAATTGTCTTTCAGCCGTGCCACCACTCGGAGACCGAGTTCACCGGCCGTATGCAGGAACGGTGCGGTGGCGAATCCTCCATCGACGACCACATATTGGGCAAAGCGCTTTCCCACGCTCCCGATCACCCGTCGCAATAAGCGCTGCCCGGCGGCGTACTCGCTATCGCCCGACCCGTAGGGTTCCCCATCGCAGGGCAGAGACAGGCCGGTTCCCACCACGCTGA
>Ga0307477_10002418_pt1 | contig 14479 bp, 11 predicted proteins | sample atmos_gasesECM2C_FD_203316 | JGI IMG/M metagenome (GOLD analysis project Ga0307477, IMG submission 203316) | Hardwood forest soil microbial communities from Morgan-Monroe State Forest, Indiana, United States - atmos_gasesECM2C_515 | ecosystem: Environmental > Terrestrial > Soil > Temperate...
ACCCTAGAATGCTGTTAGCCTTCGGTCAACTCTGCGAGTTTGCAAAGTTGCCGCTGGAAACATCGACCCAACAAGACAAAACGACGGAACACGCTTAGCTTACCTAAGTGCGCCCGCCGTCATCTTTGTCTGAAAAACTTAAGCTCTGGCCGCAGCCGCTTCCGCCGATGCGGTCGTCTTTACTACTTCTTCACCGTTGGGCTTTTGGCCGGCTTTACGAATATCAATACCGCCCTTAAAGAACGCGCCATCTTCGATTGAAATACGCGCCGCCACGACGTCGCCGGTGAGCGATCCGTCGCTACGTATATCGACGCGGTCGCTGGCGGTCAGGTTGCCGCGAACCTTGCCCAGCACCACGATCTCTCTGGCATTGATGTTGGCCGAGACTACGCCATTTCGTCCTACGGTGACCCGGTTGCCGGACAAGTTGATTGAGCCTTCCACCCGTCCGTCAATATAGAGCGACTCAGAACCTGTCACTTCGCCCTTGATTACCAGCGATTTTCCGATGGTTGCCTGGTCCGCGGTGCTAGTAGTAGCTGTAACCGGACGGGGCGTCGTTGCGGGCTCGCTCATAGTAGACGCCGGAGGCGGAGCCATGGAAGGGCGCTCCGGCTCATTCGGCCGGCTTGGAGTCATAGGCTGATTCGTGGGCTTCCACATGTCGGAAAAATCCTTTCCTTGGGTTGAATTCAGGGCCAGGACGCATTTCACTGACCAAACGTATTGTACTCCGTGAACTTGAATTCAAGCTGTGGAAATCAGCATTTTCATTGAGGTTACGAAAGATGCAGAACGTTCGGGGATCGCGTCATGGCGGTCCCCATTTCACTCCGAACCCAGAAGTAATCCCAACGATGTAAAATTCGTTCCGACGGTTTCTGGTATTCGATCGGCTGGCTACTGATCGAGCTGTCAGAACCCGATTTACTCACGTGATACACTCTGCTTTTCCGGGGCCGGATATTCGACTAGCCTTCCTTAATCTTGAATCTTGTAATGCGTCCAAGAAAGGGAGGTTTCGAGGAAAGCGCACTCCTTTCCAGGGCGAAGTATGAACCTCTTTCGTCGCAATTTTTGCCTCCTTCTCTTTGTGCCGCTTCTGTGCCTTGCCGTCCAGGAAGGACCCAATCATCAACATGTCGGCCGCGTGCTCGATTGGAGCTACCGCCATTTGGTAGTCAGCGGCGGATTAAGTCCCGCCAACCTCGAAGCGGCGAAGACAGAGCCTCGCATTCTGTTTCACTTGGCAGCGCGTAACTTTCATCGGGAGGCTTCGTCGTCAGGTCAAGCCGGCTACGGTCCAGAGAACGATCTCGCCGCCGGTCTCGGGGACACGCCTTGGGCACTGCGCAGAAAGCCACCGCTGAAAAGAGATTGGAGCGTTTCCCTGGGAGCAGGCAGTGTCGCTGCCAACAATTTTCCCGCAAAGTACAGTTTCGACATTAATGCCAACCCCGACTGCCTCAACGACTATGCGCTGTTCGCATTAAACGTTGCGGGCGTGACTAACGGGCAAGCCAATATAGTCGGGATAAATCAGCTTTACAGCGGCGCAGGCGGAATCTGTGGTGCCAACCCCAACGTCAACTGGGCGTACAACGGAAGCACGAGCGGAGGCTCGGTCTTGACTTCCCCCGTCATTTCCCTGGACGGCACGAAAGTCGCTTACGTCGAAAGTGCGGCCGCATCCGCGATTTTCCATATTCTGACTTTCGGACCTTCGGCGGGGACGGTCACCAAAGCGGCGGCACCAATCGCTAGCGGTGGTTGCTTGAACACCAGCTCATGCCTGAAGTCCGTTACCCTCTCGTCTACGGCCACGGCCACACTGGCTTCGCCTTGGGTCGACTATGAGACAGACAAAGCTTTTGTGGGCACCGACGACGGTAACATTTACAAGATTAGTTGTGTCTTTAGATGCGCGTTGAACAATCAGCCTGCTGTGTTGTGGAGCTTTGCCCTGCCCGTCGCCGGCACCGGCGGCGCAGCGGCCACGCCCAACGGCCCAGTCTACGACTTTCCCAGTGGCCACCTTTTCGTGGGTGATCAGCTCGGCGAACTTTGGGTTATCAACGCCAGATCAAATACAACACCGACTCTGGCCGCGGGACCAGTGATGATCGGTGGTGGAGGTTGCACGGTCGCCCATCCGCCCGGCCGCACGGGTACGGGCGCTAATTGCAACGCGAGCGGAGGATCCTATGGGATTCCCGATTCCATCCTTTTCGACAGCAACAGCATCAGCGGGAGGGTATACGCTTTCTCAGGCAACGACGGGACCGCGGGTGCTAGTGCAGTAGTCGCCCAGCTAGAGTCAGACCTCACGGGGCTGGTGCGCGTCCACGTGGGCCGGGGCAGCGTGGGTAATATCACCACCGACGTGGACATTCACTCCGGCGACTTTGACAACAACTATTTCGGTGCGACCCCCGCCAACGGCCACCTCTACGTCTGTGGCACAGTGGCGGGCAGCACCGCCGCTGCTTTCTATTGGATTGGGTTTACTGTGTACCCAACTATGAACTCCGCTACCACAGGTACGATCCCTCGCGGCACAGCGGCGGGAAACCCTTGTACTCCGATTACCGAAATCTTCAATCCGAGTGTGAACTTTGGTGGCGGAGATCACGACATAATAATTAGCGGCGTTGTTGGTGCGGCCCCGAATGGAGTAATTCGCACCGATGACATCAGTAATATTACGATTACCGGAAGCCTTAGCGGGGTCAACTATTCGGGTGGGGTTAGTGCCATCATCTTCGACGACGTCAGCGCTAGTGGTCAAGCGTCCAGCGTGTATTTCAGCACTCTGCAAACCAACGTGAATGTTGGCGGTTGCAACGGAAATATCCACTGCGCCGTGAAGCTGACCCAGCTGGGACTGAATTAGAAACATAAGCCGCACGGTACCTAACACGTTCCCCTGGCTTTCCCGCGCTTCCAGAATCGTCTTCGCCGTGGTCGGTCAACTCAGGTATTCTGATAACCATGAAATCAACCATAGCAGTCAGCATGCGGCCCGAGCCTCGTGAATATGCGCCCTACTATGAGCGTTACGTCTCGTTGGTAGTGCATGACGACATTTTGGTCGCGCTAGAAAAACAGCTTCCGGAGACCATCGCGCTCCTCTCTTCTCGCAGCGAAGCAGATGGAGACTTCCGTTACTCGCCGGGCAAGTGGAACGTGAAAGAAGTTCTCGGGCACGTTGCCGACACGGAGCGAATCTTTACGTATCGGGCCCTCCGCATCTCCCGCAATGACAAAACCCCGATCGAGGGCTTTGAGCAGGATGACTATATTCGCTACAGCCCGTTCGAGCACTGTCGTCTCTCGGACGTCGTCGAGGAATTTGCCAGTGTCCGCCGGGCAACTTTGACGCTGTTCCACAACCTGGACGAACCTGCATGGACGCGCCGCGGCGTGGCCAACGAGAGCGAAGTCAGCGTGAGGGCTCTGGCTTACATAATCGCGGGGCATGAACTGCATCATCGCACCATTCTGCGGAACAAGTATTTCGGCAATAGCCGCTGACAGCCCACAGCCGGGGCCTCGAGCCTGAGTTCTAATGCTTTCCGATTCCTCTATTCTGAAGAAGATCGAGCAGCAACCCAAGCGCACTGCTGGTTTCAAGCAACTGGTACGGGAACTGGGACTGCACGGGGGCGACGCTCGGGCCGAACTCACCGACCGGCTCGAGCGTCTGGTGGGAGGTGGTCAGCTTCAACGGATTGATTCTGACCGTTACGCCATTCCACAGGCACCTTCGGGCAAAAACATGGTGGTCGGAAGGCTAAGCATGCATCGCGACGGTTTCGGTTTTGTCATTCCCGATCCCACATCTCTGGATGAGCGCATGAAGGCTCGCGTCGCCGGAGACATTTTCATTCCCCCGCCCGCGGTCGGATCAGCGATGCATGGCGACCGCGTGCTGGTCGACGTGGGTAACATCCGTCCGGATGGCCGGGCCGAAGGGCGCATCATTCGCTCCCTCGACCGAGCTCATGCCACCGTGGTTGGAATTTTTCACTATGGTCAGCGCCGCAACTATGTCACCCCGATCGATCAGAAAATCTCTCAGGAAATCATCATCCCCCCGGGAACGGAATTCCCGGAAGATCTGAGAAAAACTGCGAATTACGAAACCAGAGAGACCGCGGGCAAACGTAAGAAATCCGTTCATCGCGTTCTCGGCAAAGAAGCTGCAGGGCGCACCAACTGGGACGATCTGGAAAATGTCGTGGTTGACGTCGAGATCACTGACTGGCCCACTGCTACTCAGAATCCGCGTGGCCGAGTGGTCGAGATACTGGGCTATCAGGATGACTTCGGCGTCGACGTCGAAATCATGATCCGCAAGTTCCACCTGCCGCATCAGTTTCCGCCTGACGTACTCGATGAAGCCCAACACGCGGAACCGATCATTCCTGCTGCAGAGCTGCACAAACGCCGCGACTTTCGCGCTTTTCCTATCGTCACAATTGACGGTGAGACAGCGCGTGACTTCGATGATGCAGTGACAGTCCGCCGCCTGGATAACGGCAACTTTGAGCTGCAAGTGCACATCGCGGACGTGGCCAACTACGTCAGCCCCGATTCTGTGCTCGATCACGAAGCGCGCCTGCGCGGCACGAGCGTCTACTTTCCAGACCGCGCCGTGCCCATGCTGCCCCTCGAACTATCAACGGACATCTGCAGCCTTCGTCCACAGGTAGACCGCCTGGTGTTGTCCTGCGTGATGGAAATTGATCATCGCGGGGAGATTGCCGGTTATGAGTTATGCGAAGGTATTATCCGGTCCAGCGAGCGCATGACTTACACCGACGTCACCGCTGTGCTCGAGGGAGACGCCGGCGCGCGAAAGCGCTATGCCGAACTGGTCCCAGTATTTGAACTAATGCGTGATCTCGCCCTCATTCTGAATCGCAAACGCGAGCGTCGCGGTTCCATCGACTTCGATCTGCCTGAGCCGGTGATTGAGTTCGACGAATTTGGATTGATGAAGAGCATCACCCGCTCCGAGCGCAAAATCGCTAACCGCCTAATTGAGGAATTCATGCTTTCGGCCAATGAGAGCGTCGCACAATACCTGGAAAACAAGCGTGTCGCGTCGCTCTATCGCATACACGAGAAACCCGACGCCAAGCGGGTATACGACTTCGAAATCATCGCCGCAACTTTCGGTTACTCCCTGGGCGTCGGCGCCCTTCCCATTCATCGCGTCCAACCCAAGACCGATCGCCGCGCCAATTACGGGACTGGCAAGCGGACGAGGGAAATTGAGGTTCCCAAAGAAGTGCATATCACGCCGCGCATGTATCAGAAGCTCACAGAAAAGATTGCGGGCAAACCGGAAGAGCGAATTCTTTCGTTCCTGATGCTGCGCTCACTCAAACAAGCGCGGTACTCGGAAGAGAACCTGGGTCACTTTGCATTGGCAGCAACGACGTACACGCATTTCACCTCACCGATCCGCCGATATCCCGATCTAATTGTGCACCGAATCCTGAAAGACGTGCTGCGCGAGTCCGCCGAACGCTGGGAAGGAACCGTTCCGGTTGGCGTTTCGCCATCAAGGACTAATGTGGGCGCGACGCCTTGGTCAAAGCGTCGTGAACCTGCACTTATCGCGCCGATGGGCGGGCCCATCTCGCTCGAAGAACTTCATGACATCGCCGACGAGTCCAGCCGCGCCGAGCGCCGCGCCGATGAAGCCGAGCGCGAGTTGATGGAATGGAAGAAAGTGAAGTTCATGCAGGATCGCGTCGGCGAGGACTTCGACGGCTTGATCATCAGCGTGACCAAGTTTGGATTCTTCGTCGAGCTGACCGATCTTTTCGTTGAGGGTCTGGTTCCACTCGACTCACTCACCGACGATCGCTACACCTACCACGAAAACACCCGCGAGATTATCGGCCAACGCAGTCGCAAGATCTACGCATTGGGACAGAAGATCCGAGTGCTCCTGGATCGCATCGACCCGGTGGAAAAGAAACTTCAGTTTGCTGTTTACAACGAGCCCCAGCTAACCCGACGATCAGCGCGCCGGCACAGATAGAATGCAGATCGATTTTGCGGCGATCTAGAGTCCGCACGAAATCCCAGGCTGGTGTAAAATTCTTTGTGTCAACCCCTCCGCTGGCCTGCAACTTGGACGCAGCGGATTCCTGCCGTCGGGACGTGGCTCAGCCTGGTAGAGCACTCGCTTGGGGTGCGAGGGGTCGGCAGTTCAAATCTGCCCGTCCCGACCAATTTTGAAGAGATCTAGGCTCGGACAGAGATTCTTCGCTTCGCTCAGGATTTCGTCAGCGGGCTTCCGCTTCGCTCACGACCCCTTCAGCAGCTCAATTGCAAGTGGCCAGATTGTGACTCATTCCCTGGATACTCAAGCCTGCGTTGATGGCCATAGGAAGACTCCACAATCGAGAATGATGTTTCTTCAGGTAATAGGCAGCGACTGTGGCGCCAATACTTTTGCTGGCCGCCACCGCGTACGCGCGTCCAACTGTGGGATGCGTTCCATATAACCAGGGAGACTCGGACTCGACATTGCAGGCTCGAGATTGCCCGGGCGGAGTGTTCTTCCAATTCTGAATCGCCCACGTCGTAGTGTAGGAATCGGCGAATGTGCCGCCTGCAGATAGCGCGGTTAACAGCAGGAACTTTTTGTCCACGACCCTGGTTGAGCCTTCGGTAGAGTTCTGCGCAACAGACACTGCGACCAGAATTAAGCAGCAGAATGCAACACGGAAAGTTTGGTTTTTCATGAGTGAGGCGCTCATTTGCGGTGATGCAGTCTCAACGCCAATCTAAACCGCTGCAACAGTTCAAAGTCTTTGATCTATCTGGCTGGAAAGTGAAAAGTCTTGCGTATGGGAAAGCGAATCGAAGTGGGAATTCTCGCACGTCAGTAACCGCGAGTAATCAGGCTGCGGGTTACCTTCGAACACTATCGTCGGCAGGCACATCGACAACTCATGTGCATGTAGGACAATCGCAAACGAAATGTATGAAAGGCTTAACGCCTTCGATTCATTCCACGACTGACATCGTCACTTGCCCTCATCCACCTGCAGGTTGTTGGTTACAGAGAAGACGCCCGAGACACTCTTGGTCTGCATTTCCGCGATCTGTTTGTCCATCTGCCTCGCGACTGCGCCTTCCAGAGTGACATTGCCGTTTTTCACAATAATGTGTATTGGGGGAACGGCCCGCAATTCATATTGACTGAGTACATCATTTCCATAGATCGCCCGGAACACGGCGCGCCGGATGCGGTCATCGTTGGGCGATAAAGGCAATACCTCGATCTGATTTACCACCCGTTCCACCCCTTCAATTCGCTTTACCACGTTCTCGGCGTCGGACTTCAAGGTCGGCCTAACTGTCTGACCGAGAAGGGTCACTGTACCGTCACCATCGACCTTATATGCAAGGTTGTCGAAAACACCATAAAAGGGGAGCAAAACCAATTCGTGATGCACTTCTTTTATGATTCGCTGGATTGCTTTGTCGCTTAATTGGGTGGGGGCTGCTGTTTTCGCAGCTGAATTCTGCGCAGCCGCCATTTGCCAGGTAGCGGGCGCGAGTACCAAAATCAGGGCGAGCGCGACCATTCTCACGGATTCCTCCTTCGCTAATCCCAAGCAAATTAAGCTCCAGGGGCAGAGTTGTCAACTCAACCGCCACTTATCACAAAAGGGATCGACGCAGGGAGGACAGAAACAACCTCGACCTCAACGTCGAGGGGAAAGCATGGTCAGAATCTCGCGCAAGCCCTGGCGGACGTGCCTCAAGTCAGCGGCTGATCGCGCCGGGAAAGGCAGGGGTGGCTGCTTCTTGTCGTTCTTGCCGTCGGCCCGGAGGTGCTGGCGCGCACCAGGGATGGTAAATCCTTCCTCGTAAAGAAGCTGCTTGATGCGAAGAATGCTTTCGACGTCCTTGCGGCGATACATGCGCTGGCCGGTGCTGCTCTTCACCGGCTTGAGCTGGGGAAATTCGGTTTCCCAAAATCGCAGAACATACGCGGGCAGGCGACAGAGACCCGCCACTTCCCCGATGCGGAAATAAAGTTTTTCCGGGATCAATACGTCAGCGGCCTTATCAGACTTGGCTGGGGCTCGATTGCGCGCGCTCATCAAGGTTTCCAGTGTCAAAGCTTTCCAGAGATAATCCGGCACTGGAGATTTTACTCTCCTCCGGCGTTTCTAGCACGACTCGGCCTCCAGAACAAGCGTTGTATCTGCCCGGTCGCGACGCCAACGAAAAAGCCCCTCAAGAGGTGCTTCTCTCGAGAGGCCGGTAGGAACTTTCTGGCCGATGCGAGGTAACGTCTCGCTGACGGTTAGTGTTTCTTTTTCTTCTTTGCCTTTTTCTTTGCTGGCATGAAGTTTCCTCCGTGAACGATTTTCCCTTGCAAGGTCTAACTTAGGGCCCAGTTTCAAAGTGTTGCTGCCCAAGTCGTAGCATGGGCCTGACTTCTAATACCAGATATTGCGGAGTATTACTTGGGTTGTCAATCAAATTCTGAGCGGACAGGTTGGCTTTGTGGCAACCGTGAACCGAAGTGGTGTCGTACACTTCAACCAGTCCGAAGTCTTCCACCTATCCTCATGTCACGCGATCCTATCGAGCTGGAGATTTTCAAGAACATCTACTACTCGATTGCGGAAGAGATGGGCGCGGCCCTGCGCCGCACCGCGTTTTCGCCGAACATCAAAGAGCGGCGCGACTATTCGTGCGCGGTCTTTGATTCCGATGGGGAAGTCATCGCGATGGGCGACCATATGCCGGTGCATCTGGGATCCATGCCTAGGTCGGTGCTTGCCGCCATTAACCATTGCAAGGAGGACGGTTGCGAACTCCTGCCGGGTGACGTGGTCATGCTCAACGACCCATTCCGTGGCGGAACCCATCTGCCCGACATCACCTTGGTAGCACCAGTTTATGTTCGGATACGCAGTCGAACCGACCGTACCCATAAGAGTTCGAGTGCGCACAAGCGCACAAAACCCGATTTCTACGTAGGTTCTCGCGCGCATCACGCTGATGTGGGAGGAGCCTATCCCGGCTCGATGGGTTTATGCCGTGAGATCTATCAGGAAGGAATTCGTATTCCGCCCGTAAGAATCGTGCGTGCGGGGAAAATGCAACGCGACCTTCTTGCCCTGCTGCTGAATAACGTACGCACCCCCGATGAACGGGAGGGCGATCTCGGAGCACAGATCGCGGCTTGCCACACCGGGGCAGAACGGCTGCGGGAAATTTGCCAGCGCTATGGACTGGACCGAGTCAAAGGCGCCGCCGTTGATTTGCTGCAGTATTCCGAAGAGTTGATGGGAGCGTTCTTGCAACAGGTACCGCAAGGGACCTACCAAGCCGAAGACTTTCTGGACAGCGACGGAATTGACCAAAAGCCGATAAAGATTGCGGCGACGGTCAGGTTTGCGGGAAAGCCCAAGACGGGTCGAGGATCCATCCCCACACAACCAATCGCGACAGTGGATTTTAGCGGCAGCGATCCGCAGGTGGAGGGCAGCATCAATGCGGTTGAGGCGATCACGTACTCAGCCTGCTTCTATGTGTTCCGGTGTCTGCTCACGGAAGATGTGCCGGCGACCGCAGGACTCATGCGCCCGATTCGAGTGATTGCGCCGGAGGGAACAATCGTCAATGCGCGTCCCCCGGCGGCCGTGGCGGGTGGGAACGTAGAAACATCGCAGCGCATTGTGGATGTGCTCTTGCGAGCCCTCGCCCAAGCTATCCCGGATCAGATTCCCGCTGCGGCGGCGGGAACAATGAACAATCTGACCATCGGCGGCATCGATCCGCGGAGTGGCGAACCGTTCGCTTACTACGAAACCATCGCAGGCGGCATGGGAGCACGTCCCACGAAGCCGGGTATTTCCGGCGTCCATACCCACATGACAAATTCCCTGAACACTCCAGCGGAGGCCTTGGAGTATGCGTATCCGCTGCGCGTGCACCAGTACTCATTGCGAGCAGGAAGTGGCGGCGCCGGCAAATATCGCGGCGGCGACGGCATCGTACGAGAAATCGAGGTGTTGACCGACGCCGAGGTCACGCTGCTTGCGGACCGGCGCACGCGCGGTCCCTACGGATTAAGCGGAGGACGAGACGGCGCGCCAGGGACGGCAGAGATTATCCGGCTGGACGATTCGGTCGAGAAGCTGCCGGGCAAATTCAATCGCCGGCTGCGCAAGGGAGAACGAATAAGAATTGAGACGCCGGGTGGGGGCGGGTGGGGAAACTCGAACTCCAATATAAAGAAGAGGGGGACGTGATGCACCGCATTAAATCGGTGGGAATTCTTTCATGCGCCAAGATATTCGGCGCGCTTTACGGCTGCATGGGCTTGCTCTTCCTACCCTTTGCCCTAATTGGAGGGATCTTCAGCATGTTTTGGCCACACCCTAATGGCGCAATAGGGGGTGCCGCTCTGCTTGCGTTGGCTGTTCTTGCACCTCTCATCTACGGCTGCATGGGGTTTGTAGTCGGCGCCTTGACGGCTTGGTTGTACAACCTAATCGCACGGTGGACAGGTGGAATCGACGTTGAGTTACAGGGCCCTACTCAGCTCGGAGCTCCGGTGGGACCCGTGTAGGCTGACCGTGTCCGGTGCTAAAATCAAAAGTTTGGCTGGTGATTTTGAAAGTCACTAGGTAGCAGTCATGCCTCAAACCATGCTCGCGGTCGTAAAGCCTGAAGCCGCACCGGGAGCAGAAATTCGCGAAGTCAAAGTACCGGGATTTGGCCGGAACGACGTCCTGGTCAAGGTTAAGGTCGCGTCCATTTGCGGTACCGACCTGCACATCTACGAATGGGACCGCTGGGCGCAGCATCGCATTCATCCCCCGCTCATACCTGGGCACGAATTCTGCGGCGAAGTGGTGGCCTTTGGCGATGAAGTCACCAGCGTGAAGGAAGGCGACTTCGTTTCTGCTGAGATGCACGTGGCTTGCGGCAAGTGCCTACTGTGCCGCACGGGCGAAGCGCACATCTGCCAGAACGTGAAGATTATTGGCGTGGATTCCGATGGGGCCTTCGCCGAATACGTCGTCATCCCCGAATCCAATATCTGGAAACTCGATCCGGCCATTCCGCAAGAATATGCCTCGATTCTCGATCCGCTGGGAAATGCGGTTCACACGGTGTTGGCTGGAGAGATTGCAGCCAAGACGGTGGCGATTACAGGCTGTGGGCCGATCGGACTTTTCTCCATTGCGGTGGCGCGGGCGGTGGGGGCGACCACGATCTTTGCTATCGAGGTGAATCAGCATCGTCGCAGGCTCGCTCAGGAAATGAAAGCAGATGTCGTCCTCGACCCCTCGAAAGAAGATGCGCGAGCGGCGGTGATGGAGCGCACCGACGGACTAGGTGTCGACGTCGTGCTCGAAATGGCAGGCCACCCCACAGCCATCCGAACCGCCTTCGACATCGTACGCCGCGGCGGCCGGATTTCTCTTCTCGGTCTGACGTCCAAACCCATCTCGCTGAACTTTTCCGAGGATATCATTTTCAAGGGCATCACCATCCAGGGCATCAGCGGCCGCCGCATGTACCAGACCTGGTATCAGATGACCGCGCTTCTGAAAACCGGCAAACTCGATCTGCATCCGGTGATCACTGATCGCATCGCGATGAAGGATTTCTCCAAGGGCATGGAACGCTTGAAGACCGGCGAGGCCAGCAAGATTCTGGTCTATCCTAACGGAACGCGGTGAATCCCGTTGTCATTCCGCGCAGAGCGAGGAATCCCTATTCCCGGAAACCAATTGTTAGTGCAGGTATGCATAGTCTCGCGCAGCATGACAGCGCGTAACACGCGATCAATTTGGCCCACCCCATAATTCTTGCCGTTCTAAATTTACAAGCGCGCTCTTTGCGGATGCTAGATGAGGACCCGGCGCGCTTGTCGGCAGCGGGAACGAAGCCAGCAATACGCCGAGCGCTATTGCCTCAATGCGCTCCTCGGCTGGAAAGCACAGTAGGAATTGTCTTTAGCAGAATCTTGAAATCCAACCACACCGACCAGTTGTCGATATAAAGGAGGTCGAGTTTCACCCAGCGATCGAACTGCAAGCGACTGCGTCCCTCGAGGGCCCAGAGGCAGGTCAACCCCGGTCTCATCCGCAGACGGCGACGCTGCCACGGCTCGTAGTGTTCCACTTCCGCAGGCAGAGGCGGGCGCGGTCCCACCAAGGACATGTCTCCGCGCAAAACATTCCAGAGCTGCGGGAGCTCATCCAGGCTCAACATTCGCATCCATCGTCCTACAATCGTGCACCGCGGGTCATTGCGCATTTTGAAGACTGGACCATCGACCTCGTTCAGCTCCTCCAGATGAAGGAGAAGCTGGTCTGCGTTTGCAACCATGGAACGAAACTTCAGCAGCGTAAATCGACGTCCTCCCAAGCCGCAGCGGGTCTGGCGATAAAAGACCGGACCTTTTGAGGTGAGTTTTATCAAGAGTGCAAGAACGAGAAACACGGGAGACAGTACGACGAGAGCTAAAGCCGAGAGAGTTACGTCCAGCGCTCTTTTGAACAACAGCGCGAAATCATTTTGCGGAGTGCTGGCGAAAGTGAGCAGCGGAATCTGAGCCAAATGTTCGACGAAAACGTGCGAGAAACCTTTGGGCAGGAAGTCGAGCTGAACCCGCATGTGCACACCCTCCTGCTCGCACTGCTGCATTAGAGGTTCAAGCTTAATGAGATCGTCCATCCCCACCGCAAACAGAACCTCGTCAACCACATGGTTGTGCAGCAACTCGGAAACTTGTTCCACCGGGAGGGTCGCATAGTCTCGCCGCAAACCCAGCGGCGGAGTCGGCCTCTCATCTCCGGGATGAACGAACGCGACCAGGCGCAGTCCGAAACTTTCTCCCTCTTCCAAGAGAGAGGCCAACTTGATGGCTCCGGCCGTCGTTCCTACAATCACAAAGTGGCGATGGTATTCGGGCCTCGCTCTGAACCAGGTTCCGCCAACCAGCAGCAGCCAGCGACTGGTGGCAAGAACCAAGAACTCCAGAACCGAAAAAGCCAATAGAAAACTTCGGCTGACGTATTGGCCTTGCAGCAGGAACAGGCCCGCAAACAGCGACAGGACTCCAAACAGGCTTATCTTGACGACATCGCTGGCTATGTCGCGCGGACGTCGAAGTTCAACCTGCTGGTAAGCTCCTAAAGCGTATCCCCAAAATGGAAACACCGGCAGCGCGGCCAACAAAACCGGCAGATAAGTGTTGAAGGAATAGATTGCGGAGTTGTGCAGCCACCCCTTGCTCCCTGCCCATACCCGGATTCCATAGGCGAGCAGGAAAGCCACAGCAGTGGCAATCAGGTCGTTAACTACAAAGCTAGATGCAATCAGCCGCGCACGACGAGCAAACATTTCTAAGCCTGCATGAATTTTGAAGGTTTAGCATACTCCAAGCGCGGATGCTTCGCATATAAGATTGCAGCAGCATGAGCAAAGCGCTGCAGCCTACACCGTTAGGGAAAGGGCGCGTATAGTCAAATGATGCTAAGGAGCGATGCCACCTCCTTGCAAGTGGGCTGCGGGCAGAAGACGAAAATAATCGTGTTCTCGGATTGGGCTGGCTGGATCGAAGGCGCCCTTTTTGTCTCGCTGGCGGGACTTGCTCTGTGCGCGCCTCTGTCCACTAAAGGCGCGGTCAACGCCTTCCGGGCAGCCACAGTATTTTGGCTGATTCTGATCTGCACTCGCAAATTCAAGGTTCTTGCGCAGCCCTTAGTGCGTCCGCTTTTGCTGTTCCTGTTATTCTCTGGCATTTCCACAGCGCTTTCGAGCGAGCCTTTGCTAAGTTGGGGTCGGATGCGCACAGTGACGCTCCTGATGCTTGCTGTTCTTATGGCTCAAGCCACCTTCAGTTTGCGGCAGCTGAAGATCCTGGTTGGTTTGCTGCTCGGAGCGTGCCTGATTAGCGTCATCTACACGGAGTGGCAGTATACGTTCGGAATAGGCGTTAAGCCGATCGAGGACGGAACTGTATCTGCGTCGCTGGCACAACTTGGCCTGCAGAAGGATGACATTATTCAACGGGTGAACGGGAAGCCAATACGTACCCCACAACAACTGCTCGACATGTTGGATCAACTGCCGTCAGACGGCGGGTTGCAGCTTCTCATAAGCCGTGGATCCCCCTCAAAGCACCTGACCATCTCAGTTGGTCAGGACAAGGTTCTGGCGAAGGCGCTGCGACAACCAGGGGCAAGCCTGGTTGTGGCCCACCCCCTTCGTGCGGAAGGTTTTCTGAAGCACTATTTTCCTTATTCAGAGGTTCTGGTGTTGACGGGCTTGCTCTGCTGGGGGTTGTGTCTCGCTGCCGGCAGGAGCAGCGCTCGATTTCGGATGTTCATGGGCTTTGCGTTTCTCGCTATCACCGAGGCTGTGGCTCTCACCCTCACGCGAATTTCCCTACTAAGCCTCTTGG
>Ga0307477_10002419_pt1 | contig 14477 bp, 13 predicted proteins | sample atmos_gasesECM2C_FD_203316 | JGI IMG/M metagenome (GOLD analysis project Ga0307477, IMG submission 203316) | Hardwood forest soil microbial communities from Morgan-Monroe State Forest, Indiana, United States - atmos_gasesECM2C_515 | ecosystem: Environmental > Terrestrial > Soil > Temperate...
CCGAGGACGGCCCGCCGCAGGCGAGCCAGCAGCGCGGGCTCGGGATGCCAGAAGCCCGCCGCCGCCATCGATTCGGCCGGCGCTGCGTGAATGTAGAGGACGCCGGGATCGCGCCTGCCCCCCGAGCGCGTCAGCACCGCCCCGGCATGCGTCTTGTAGAGCCGCTTGTCGGGCGAGAAGCGGACGTCGCGATAGATCCGGAAGATGCCGCGTCTGGGGTCGCCGACCAGCGGCAGCCCGGCTTGGCCCAGCGTCTCCCCGACCGCGACGATCAGGTCGCGAAACGGCGCCAGCACTTCGGCTTCGTAGAGCGCCTTGCGCGGTTTGAACCAGGCCGGGTCGTTGTTGTCGCGCAAATCGTTCAGAAAGTCGAAGGCAGCCGGCCGGAACCCGGCAAACCCAGGGGCGGCGGCCGTCATCGCCCTCGCTCTCCGCAACGGCGGGCATAGAGCAGGAATTCACGGTTGCCTTGGGGGCCGAGGATCGGGCTTTCGACGATCCCCAACACCGACCAACCCGGCTGCGCGCATACCCACGAGGCGGCACGCTCGCAGACGTCGCGATGAACCTCGGGATCGCGCACAACGCCGCCTTTGCCGACATGCGCGCGGCCGGCCTCGAATTGCGGCTTGACCAGCGCCACCAATTGGGACTTCTCCGCGACGAGGTCAAAGGGCGCCGGCAGTACCGTCGAAAGGCTGATAAAGCTCGCATCGCAAGTGATGATGTCGATTGGCTCGGGGATGTCTTGACGGGTCAGGTGCCGCGCGTTCAACCTTTCATGGACGACGACTCGGGGATCCTGGCGCAGCTTCCAGGCGAGCTGGCCGTGACCGACATCGACGGCGTGAACGCACCGCGCGCCGCGTGACAGCAGCACCTCGGTGAAGCCGCCCGTCGAGGCGCCGATATCGAGCGCCACATGCCCTTCCACGGCGATCCGGAACTGGTCGAGCGCGAAGGCGAGCTTCACACCGCCGCGCGACACCCAGGGGTGATCGCGGCCCTTGAGCGCGAGGCACGCGTCGGCCGCGAACTGTTCGCCGGGTTTATCGACGCGTCGCTCGCCGCAGCTGACGAGGCCGGCGAGGATCAGCGCCTGCGCCCTCACCCGGCTCTCCGCCAAGCCTTGTTCGACGAGGAGCTGATCGGCCCGTCGCTTTGCGACCACCGTCCGGGAAGTTAGGCGCGCGCCGGCTGTGCCGCGATCTCGCGGCCGAGCGCCGACAACGCCATCGCCACGATGTGCCGGGCGTTGAGCGCGGCCTGATCGTATTGCGCCTGCGGTGAGTCGTGATCGAGGAAAACGTCGGGCAAGACCATCGTGCGGATCTTGAGCCCGTGATCGAGCAACCCGCTCATCGCCAAGTAATGCAGCACATGGCTGCCGAAGCCGCCGATCGCCCCCTCTTCGATCGTGATCACGACCTCGTGCTCGCGCACGAGGCGGTTGATGAGGTCGGTGTCGAGCGGTTTGGCAAACCGCGCATCGGCGACCGTCGTCGACAGGCCGTAAGCGGCGAGCTCCTGCGCCGCCTTCATGCATTCGGCGAGGCGGCCGCCAAAGCTCAATAGCGCGATCGTCGTGCCCTCGCGCATGATCCGGCCGCGGCCGATCTCGAGCGGCACACCCCTCTCGGGCAGCGGCATGCCGACCCCGTCGCCGCGCGGATATCGCACCGCCGAAGGCCCGTCATCGATCGCCGCGCAAGTGGCGACCATGTGGAAGAGATCGGCCTCGTCGCCCGCCGCCATGATCACGAAGCCGGGCAGGCAGCCGAGATAGGTGATGTCGAACGAACCGGCATGGGTCTGGCCATCGTTGCCGACGAGTCCAGCACGATCGATCGCAAACCGCACCGGCAGTTTCTGGATTGCGACATCGTGTACCACCTGGTCATAGGCGCGCTGCAGGAACGTCGAATAGATCGCCGCAAAGGGCTTCATGCCTTCGGCGGCGAGGCCGCCGGCGAAGGTCACCGCATGCTGCTCGGCAATGCCGACATCGAAACAACGGTTCGGGAACTTGTCGCTGAACAGGTTGAGGCCAGTGCCCGACGGCATCGCCGCGGTGATCGCGACGATGCGGTCGTCGGCCTCCGCCTCTTTGATCAACGACTTGGCGAACACGGTGGTATAGGACGGTGCCGTGGATTTGGACTTTACCTGAGTCCCGGTGACCACGTCGAACTTGGCGACGCTGTGCCACTTGTCCTCGGCCTGCTCGGCCGACAGATAGCCGTGGCCCTTCTCGGTCACGGTGTGGACCAGAACGGGTCCCGGCTCATTGCTGTCGCGGACATTCTTCAACACTGGCAACAAATGATCGATGTTGTGACCGTCGATCGGGCCGACATAGTAAAAGCCGAGCTCCTCGAACAACGTGCCGCCGGTGATGAAGCTGCGGGTTAGCTCTTCGGCCCGCCGCGCGGCATCTTCGAGCCGCCTGGGGAAATGGCGCGCCACTTCCTTGGCAAGGTGGCGCAAGGACATGAAGGATTTTGATGAGAGCAGGCGCGACAGATAGGCGCTCATCGCGCCGACCGCCGGCGCGATCGACATGTCGTTGTCGTTGAGGACGACGATCAGTCGCGAATCCATTGCCCCGGCATTGTTCATCGCCTCATAGGCCATTCCCCCGCTCATCGCGCTGTCGCCGATCACCGCGATGACGTTGCGGCGGTCGCCCCGCAAGTCGCGCGCGACAGCCATGCCGAGTGCCGACGAGATCGAGGTTGAGGCGTGCGCGGCACCGAATGGGTCGTATTCGCTTTCGGAGCGTTTGGTAAAGCCGGACAGCCCACCGCCCTGACGAATAGTGCGGATGCGGTCGCGCCGCCCTGTCAGAATCTTGTGCGGATAGGCCTGGTGCCCGACATCCCAGATCAGCCGGTCGTGCGGCGTGTCGAAGACATAGTGCAGCGCCACGGTCAGCTCGACAACGCCGAGGCTTGCGCCGAAGTGACCGCCGGTAATCGACACCGCGTCGATCAGCTCCGTACGCAGCTCGTCGGCGAGTTGCCGCAGATCCTGTTCGGGTAGCCGGCGCAGATCGGCGGGAACATCGATCCGATCAAGCAACGGCGTCCGATTGGAGATAGGACGCATAGATTTTGGATCCAACGTGCGCTCCTCAGGTGCGGCGAGTGATTACAAACCGCGCCGCTTCACGCAAAAGTTCCGCCCTTTGTTCGAACAAATCAAGATGTGCCATCGCCTGGCGGATGAGAAGCTCGGCCTGCGCCCGAGCGCGTGTCACGCCGAGGATCGACACGAAGGTCGCTTTGCCCGAGGCAATGTCGGCGCCGACCGGCTTTCCGGTCTCTGCCGCCGAACCCTCGACATCGAGCAGATCGTCGGCGATCTGAAACGCGAGCCCCAGATCGTGAGCGTAGCCGCGCAACGCGGTGCGCAGCTCGTGCGGCGCTTTGGCGAGAAGCGCCCCGGCCTCGCAAGAAAAGGCAATCAGCGCGCCGGTTTTCATGCGCTGCAGCCGGGTGATCGCGCCGATGTCCAAGGTCTGATGCTCTGCGATCAAATCGATCATCTGACCGCCGACCATGCCGGCGGCACCGGCTGCACTGGCGAGCGCCGCGATGAGTTCGCAGCGCACAGCGGGATCGCCATGCGTATCGGGATCGGCCAGCACCCCGAATGCGGCAGTCAAGAGGCCGTCCCCAGCCAACACCGCCGTCGCCTCGTCGAATTCCTTGTGGCAAGTCGGTCGGCCGCGGCGCAAGTCGCTGTTGTCCATCGCCGGCAGATCATCATGCACCAGAGAATATGCATGAACCATTTCGCCCGCCACCGCCACCTGCAGCGCGCAGCGCTGCGCAACCCCGAACAGCCGAGCGCCCGCCAGCACGAGAAATGGGCGCAACCGTTTGCCCGGCGCGAGCGCCGAATAGCGCATCGCTTGGTAGACGCGCGCCTCGAGGCCGGGGGGCACGACAAGCAGCTTGTCGAGCGCGACATCGGTCATCTGCGCCGCCTGCGTCAACGCCTCGGGAAAAGAGATCGCGTCGGACCACAGCGTCTCAGTCAAGTTTCGCCGGCTCCGTGGTGATGGCGCCGTCCCCTCCGATAACGATTCGGTCGACCCGCTGTTGCGCCTCGTTGAGCTTTCTCTCGCAATGCCGTTTCAGCAGCGCTCCCCGCTCGTAGAAAAGGATTGCTTCATCCAACTTGACCTGTCCGCCTTCGAGCCGCCGAACGATCTGCTCGAGCTCGGCAAGCGCCTCCTCGAAGTTCATCGCCGCGATATCGGCGGGAACGTCCACGTCGACCATCTGCATTCTTCTTAGCAAGATACGCGAGCAAGATGCGCTGCGCGAGCCGAAAACGAGAGGGCGAAACTCGGCGAACGTTGCACGACCGCAACAGTGCCGAGCTCGATCGGTTCTTTTCACCCCGACATCAGCACGCGGATATGCGCCGCAACGCTCGCGCCGAGTGCGGGCAGATCATAACCTCCTTCGAGCGCCGAGACGAGCCGGCCGCCGGCATGGCGATGAGCGATCTCGATCAGCCTCTCGGTAATCCAGGTGTAGTCCGCCTCGTCGAGCAGCAGCTGCGCCAGCGGGTCGCTTCTATGCGCGTCGAAGCCAGCGGAGATCAGCAAGAGCTCGGGACGGAATGCGTCGAGCGCCGGCAGGATGCGCTGTGTCATCCCGGCGCGAAACTCGCTCGAGCCCGCCATTGGCTGGAGCGGCACGTTGACGATGTTGCCGACACCGGTCTCGCTTACCGACCCCGTGCCGGGGTAGAGGGGGGATTGGTGCGTCGATCCATAGAAGAGTCCGTCGTCGGTCTCGAAGGCCGCCTGAGTGCCGTTGCCGTGGTGGACGTCGAAATCGATGACGGCGATCCGCTGGAGCTTGTGCGCCGCGCGCGCTCGCAGAGCGCCGACGGCGATGTTGTTGAACAAGCAGAATCCCATCGCGCATTCGGGTTCGGCATGATGCCCCGGCGGGCGTACGGCGCAGAAGGCGTTGTCCGCCTCCCGCGCGACCACCGCGTCGACCGCCGCGACCACCGCGCCTGCCGCGCGCAGGGCAGCCGCTCCCGAGGCTGGCGACAGGATGGTGTCGGCGTCGATCCCGACGTGACCCGACTTGGGAACGGCGCGAAGGAGGCGCTCGACGTGCGCGCGCGGATGGACCCGTAGCAGATCTTCGAGCGCGGCTTCGGGTGCCTCGCGGCGCTCCAGTCGGGCGAATTCCGGACCGGCAAGTGCATCGAGCACAGCGCGTAGCCGCGCCGGCCCCTCCGGATGATGTCTGCCGGGGTCGTGCTCGAGACAGGCCGGATGGGTAAAGAGCAACGTCGTCATCATAGACCTCATAACCGCCGGGGGTCGGGCTAGTGTGGTATTGTCATCCGGCGCTCGCCTACCCCCATCAGCGCGGCGAGACGCTCCGGAGCGTCGAGCAGTTCCCGGCTCGTTCCGGTGAACACGATCGCCCCACGATCAAGCACGATCGCAATTTGGGCGAGCTCGAGCGCCAGCTGGGCATGCTGCTCGACGAGGAGAAGCGCCAGCTCGTCTTCGCGCTTCAGGCGGTCGAGTCCGGCGAGCAAGGTGTCTACGATCACCGGGGCCAGGCCCTCGAGCGGCTCGTCCATCAACAACAAAGTCGGGTTGCCCATCAATGCGCGTCCGATCGCGAGCATCTGCTGCTCGCCGCCCGAAAGCTGATTGCCGTGATTGCGGCGGCGCTCGGCCAGCGAGGGGAAGAAGTCATAGACCCTTGCAAGGGTCCATTGGCCCGCGCGCTCGGCAACCGTCAAATTCTCTTCGACCGTTAGTGAAGGAAAGATCTCGCGCTCCTGGGGCACATAGCCGATGCCGAGCCGCGCGCGCCGGTAAGGCGGCAGCGTCGCTATTTCCCCGCCGGCAAAGCGGATACCGCCCCCGTGCAAGCGGGTATGACCCATGATGGTGGCTAGCAAGGTCGTCTTGCCGACTCCATTTCGCCCGAGCACCGCCAGCGTCTGGCCCGGCGACAAGGCGAGCGAGATACCCTCGACCACAACGGTTTCGCCATATCCGGCCGAAACCTCCTTGAGTATGAGCCCGGCTGCCCGATTCATGCCGGCGCGCGCTCCCCGAGATAGACACGGCGGACCTCAGGATCACGAGCGATCTCCTCCGGCGAGCCTTCGACCAGAACGCTGCCCTGAACCAAGACGCTGATCCGCTGTGCTACGCGAAAGACCAGATCCATATCGTGCTCGATGATCAACAGCGCGATGTTCTGTGGCAGGCGCTCGATCACCTCGATGATCGTACCGCTCTCCCCCGACGGTACCCCGGCCGCCGGCTCGTCGAGCAGCAGAACCTTGGGCGACAATGCGAGCGCCACCGCAATCTCGACCAACCTCTGACGACCGTAGGCAAGGATGTTGACCGGGCGCAGCGCTTCATCCTCGAGCCCCAGCCGCTCGAGCAACGCATGGGCTTCCTCGACTGCCGAGCGATGATGACCGGCCGGACGGAACAGGCCGCCGGCGATCCCCCGCCGTTCACAGATCGCCAGGGTCACGTTTTCGAGAATGCTCAGACGCCGGAACAGCGCGGTGATTTGAAAGGTGCGGACGAGGCCGCGCTTGACCCGCGCGGCTTGCGCCAACTGGGTGACATCGGCGCCGTCGAGCCGGATTTGCCCGGCGTTCGGCCGGAGCGCTCCCGTCACCAGCTCCACAAAGGTCGTCTTGCCGGCGCCGTTCGGACCAATCAGCGCGTGGCGGGCGCCGCGTTCGAGCCGAAAATCGACGCCGTTGGCTACGGTCAGTGCGCCGAAGCTCTTGTGCAGCCCGCGCGTCTCGAGCGCCGCCGCATTCATCGCCGGAACCGCTCGAAGACGCCGAGTACGCCGCCGCGAGCGAAAATCACGACGCCAACCATCAGCAGTCCGATCCAGAAGTACCAGTATACCGGATCGATCTCGGAGAAGCGGTTCTGCGCGACCATGTAGAGCGGCACACCGATGAATGCGCCATAAAGCTGTCCGACCCCGCCGATGATCAGCATGATCAGTACAGTCCCGGAGCGTTCGAGCGAAAGAAAGCTGAGGCTGACGAATTGCGTCGTCTGTGCGATCAGAGCGCCGGAGATGCCGGCCAGCGCCGCCGAGATCGTGTAGATCACGAGCCGGCGGTGGGCAACCGGGGAGCCGATCGCATGCATGCGCCGGACATTCTCACGAATTCCGGTCAGCGACCGCCCGAAAGGCGAATGGACGATGTGCCGCGCCGTCAACCAGCATAGAAAGAGCACGGTCAGGCAGTAGAAATAGGCCGTATGCCCGAACAGGTCGAAGCGAAACCGTCCGAAGATCGGCCAGACCTCCATACCCTGCAGCCCGTCATCGCCGCCGGTAATGAAGGAGGCCTTGTTGGCCGCTTCGGCCACCATCGTCGCCACGACCAAAGTCTGCATGAGCAAGGCGAGCCCCGTCGTGCGCAACACGACAAGGCCGGACAGACAACCCAGCAAAGCCGCCGCGGCCGCACCGGCAAGAAGGCCGGTGATCGGTTCTCCCCAGCCATGCGCGGCAAGGATCCCCGTGGTGTAGGCGCCGGTGCCGAAAAACGCGGCATGCCCCAAGGTCACGATGCCGGCATAGCCCAGCACCAGATCGGCCGACAGGGCGAAAAGGATCGTCGCCAGGACCTGGGCGCCCAGCGCCAGATAGTCGGGAAAGACAAAATATGAAGCAACCGCCGCCAGCCACGGCAGCGCTTCGAGCGGATGGTAGCGGTGCCGCCGTGCGAAGGCGTCAATCGCCCCATTTGCCGCCGTTACGCCCGGCCGAACAAGCCCCTCGGTCGCCATAGCAATATCGCCATCGTCAAGGCGTAGATGAAAAAGGCGCCCAATTCAGGCAGCAGATACTTGAACCCGGTATCGGCGACGCCGAGCAAGAGTGCGGCGACGAACGGCCCGCGGATGCTGCCGAGCCCGCCGACGGCGACGACGATCAGGAAATAGACCAGGTTGTCGAGCGCATAGCTCGGATTGATCGCCAACAGATCGGCGCCGAGCGCGCCACCCAGCCCGGCCAGCCCGCTACCCAATGCGAAGGTCCAGGTGAACAACCGCGAGGTGTTGATGCCGACCGATTGCGCCATGCGCAGATTGTCGACCGCGGCGCGGATCCGGGCGCCAAAGCGGGTGCGTTCGAGCCCCAGCCACAGCGCGGTCACCAGCGCCGCGCCGCACAAGATCAGAAAACTCCGATAACCGGGAAAGCTGCGGAAGACAAAATCGATCTCGCCGCGCAGCCAAAGCGGCGGATGCATCGACTGCGGCAGAGGCCCCCAAGCATAGGTGGCGGCCGCGACCGACATGAAAATCAACCCCATCGTCAGCAACACCTGATCGAGCTCGTCGCCGCCATAAAGCCGGCGGTACAACAGGCGCTCGACAATGATGCTGCCGAGCCCGGTCGCGACCGCGGCGGCAGCCAGGGCCGGCACGAACGGGACGCCAGCCCGGCTCATCAGGCCCGTCAAGATATAGCCGCCGAGCATTGCGAACACGCCATGCGCCAGGTTGACGAAGCCCATCAGCCCCATCGTCACCGACAGCCCGACCGATATCAGATAGAGCACCATCGCAAAGGCGAGGCCGTGAAACCCGATGCTGACCGCGGCTGACAGGGTATTCACAAGATTTATTGCCGCCCCACCCCCTCCCTCCCCCGCTCGCGGGGGAGGGAGGGGTGGGGGCTCAGCGGGGGAGGGTTAAGGAGGCGGTGGAGTGAGGGGCCTGACATTGGCTACCATGGACGCTGGTTGTCACTTGGCCGGGTTCAGCTCCTTCCACGGGTCCTTGACCATCGGGATCGTCTCGAATTCGACATTGGCGAGTTTGCCGTCCAGCTTCTCGGCGCGGCGGATGTAGACGTTCTGGACGATGTCGCGGGTATCGGGATCGATCATGATCGGGCCGCGCGGGCTGTCCGGGTTCTTCCAACCCTTGAAGAACGCCATCGCCTCATCGCTGGTGAACTTGCCGTTAGTCGCTTTGACCAGGTCGAAGATCGCCCTCATCGCGTCATACGCGTCGACCGACAAGAAGTCCGGGATCGAAGCCTCGCCGTAAGCCTGGTTCCAGGCGGCAAGAAAGGCCTCGTTCGCCGGGCGTTTGCCGGCGACCGAATAGGTGCCCGCTGTGATCAGGCCGAGGGGTGTATCGCCCATATTGGGCAATCCCTCGTCGGGCAGCAGATCCTGCACCGAGGCGATCGCGATGCCCGACTCGCGCAGGCCGAGGTCGCGCACCGCCTTGATTATCGCTATCGCCTGCTGTTGCGCCGGGACCCACAGAAAGGCGACATCGGGCTTGGCGTCCTTGATGCGTTGGACGAACGGCACAAAGTCGGGGTTGGAGGGCGGAAAACGCACCGCGCCGACGATGTGGCCGCCACCATCGCTGAACGCCTTGGTGAAGGCCGCTTCCGAATCATGGCCGGGGATAAAGTCGCTGACGGCGGTGTAACCCGTCTTCCAGCCCTGCCCCGCTGCCCATTTGCCGATCGGATAGGCCTGCTGCCAAAGAGTGAAGGTGACGCGCGCGACATAGGGCGAGATCCGCGGGATCTGGACGCCTGCGGCGGCGATCGAGATCAACAGGGGCACCTTCGCCTCGGCGGTCAGCGGCGCGATCGCCGCGGCGACCGGCGACAGCACGACGCCGGCCAGCAGCTGCACATGGTCGCGCGAGATTAGTTCCTGCGCCAGGCGCTTGCCGACCTCGGGACTGGAGGTGTCGTCGCGGCGCAACAGTTCGACCTTGACGCCAGGCGGCAGGTCCTTTTCATGTTCCCTGACGTAGAGGTCGATCCCCTTTTGCCCTAGGTCCCCCGCCTGCGCGACAAAGCCGGTGTAGCTGTTGATCAGCCCGACTTTGACGGTCTGCGCCCCGAGCGGCCCCGGCAAGCTCGCGGCGGAGACCACCAGCAGGACGATAAATTTGCGCAACATGCGACCCCTCCGCATCCTCCATGCCACCTTACCATGTCAGAAAGCCCCCGTCGGGGAATCCTTCACCAGGAAACCCGATCGAGCGCCCAGTGCAACGTCAGGATCAGCGCGTACACCGCCGCCATGGAAAAGATCACGATCGAGCCCCATCTCGCCCACCTCACCCAGGCGTATCGGGCGCGGCCCAACGACAATGCGCCAACGCTGACGAACAAGAGGACCGCCAACGCCTGGAGGATTTGCATCAGGCGATCGTCGGACAACGCAATCGCCTCGGATGTGCGGTCGGTCTATTACTCCAGCGACCAATAGTATCCGACGGTCGGCGTCCGTCCCGGCCGCGGATTTGTCCCAATCATAGGGCCTGTATAAGGAGTCGATGTTGACGGATCTTGCGCCGGATTTTTTAGCGGTTTTTGCTGGAGCTTCTCTTCACTGACGATCTGGTTGGAGATTTCGGGAACCGAGTTGAAATTTATGATCGCTGGTACGTCGAAGCAGTTGCGCGATTTGTCGCGAGCGCACGGCCCCGCGTCGACGGCCGTCGCAGCCCAAACGGCCGTGAGGACGAATGCAAGGGCGGTCGGAACCCAAACCTTCATTTGCTAATGCGAATCGTTGGCGCCTCGCACCACAAACGTTAATTGATCGTGAAAGGAGAGTCCATAGTTCCGTTTATCGGGACCGGGGCGTGCGAAGCGAACGGTTCTCTCCGACGTGTCCGCAGTCTATTTTCCGGACTTCGGCATTCGAAGGAAACCGCTCATGCTGACGCTCTATTTGTCACCGGGATCCAGTTCGATGGCGCCGCACATCATGCTGCACGAGATCGGCGCCGATTTCGAAAGCCGGTGGATTTCATTCGCCAAGCGCGAACAATACGCGCCGGAATACCTCGCGCTGAACCCCGAAGGCAAAGTTCCGACCCTGCTTGTCGACGGGCTTCCGCTCACCGAAGTGGCGGCGACCCTCTACTATCTCGCCAAACGCTTTCCTGAAGCTGGTCTCTTCCCGGAGGGCGACCTCGAAGCCGAGGCACAGGTCGTCTCATGGATGTCGTTCATCGCCTCGACGATCCATCCGGCGCGGCGGGTCGGCATCGAGCGGTGGAAAGAGGTGTTTGAAATCGCCGAGCAGCGCCTCGCGCGGCAGGATTGGGCGGTCGGCAGTTATTCGATCGCCGACATCCATCTCTTCCGTCTCTTTTGGCGCTTCTTCGATTCGATCCGCCCGGCTCGCGACACCTACCCCGGCCTCTCCGCGCATTACGAGCGCATGATGGCGCGCCCGGCGGTTCGGCGGGTTCTCGAAATCGAAAGTGCCGTCGGATACGAATTGCCGCAATAGACGAAGCTCGCTCGAAGCCGCAACGGGGAGATGCGATGGCGATGGTTCGCTCCGTGATCGGCGATGCTCCCAAGCGGCGGGAGGATGCGCGTTTCCTCACCGGCCGCGGAAGCTATCTCGACGACCTCTCCTTCGATCGGTTGACGCATGCGGTCGTGTTGCGTTCGCCGCACGCGCATGCGTTGATCGAACGCATCCGAACCGAAAGAGCGCGGACGGCGGCGGGCGTGCTCGCCGTCTTGACCTCCGAAGAGACCCGCGCGGACGGGCTCGAACCGCTGCGGCCTTCCGCGGAAGCCAATGTCCAGACCGGCGAGAAATTCGCCTTCGCGCCACAGCCGCTGTTGGCCGAGGGCAAGGTCCGTTATGTCGGCGAGCCGGTGGCGCTGATCGTCGCCGAGACGCGCGCGCAGGCGCTCGACGCGGCCGAGCAGCTGGTGGTGGATTATGCCCCGTTGCCCGCGGTGACCTCCGCTGCTGCCGCTCGCGCATCGGGGGCGCCCGAGATCTCGTCCGAAGTCCCGGGCAATGTTTGCCTCGATTGGCGAACCGGCGACGCCGCGGCAGTCGAGGCGGCCTTCACGGTGGCGGCCCATGTGGTCGAGCTCAGCCTCGACAATCACCGGATCGTCACCAACCCGATCGAGCCGCGCGGCGTTATCGGCCTTTGGGACGCCGAACAGAGCCGATACACGGCGTATGTTTCGAGCCAGAGCATTCACACGACCCGCGACAACACGGCCCGCGCCCTGGGTGTGCTTCCGACGGCAGTGCGGTTCGTGGCGCCCGACGTCGGCGGCGGGTTCGGCGCCAAGAATTTCATCTATCCCGAGCATGTATTGATGCTGTGGGCTGCTAGGCGGGTCGCCCGACCGGTCAAGTGGATCGCCACCCGCAGCGAGGTTTTTCTCGCCGACCATCAGGCGCGCGACCATCTGGCGGAGGCCGCGTTGGCGCTCGACGCGAATGGCCAATTTCTCGGGCTGCGCATCAGAAGCATCGCCAATGTCGGCGCCTATATGGTCAGTGCCGGCGGGGTGCAGACCTTCCAGTATGTCCATCTGCCGGGCACGGTCTATCGCATCCCGGCGATAGATCTGCAGGTCGCGGCCGTGCTGACCAACACCGCGCCGATCGGTGTCACCCGCGGGCCGGGCTTTGCCGAGGCGGTCAACATCATCGAGCGGCTGATCGATGCGGCGACCCGGCAATGCGGTTTCGACCGCGCCCGGCTGCGGCGTCTCAACATGGTCCCGGCCGCGGCGATGCCTGTCACCAACGCCTTCGGCAACGCCGTCGACAGCGGCGCCTTCTCAGAGACCCTCGATCGCGCCTTGGCGCGAGCCGATGTCGATGGATTTTCCGCCCGGCGCAGAGCGAGCGAAACGCGCGGATTGTTGCGCGGCCTCGGCTTCGCCTATCACATCAAGGGGACCGGCGGCTCGCCCTCGGAAAATGTCGACATCCGCTTCGAGGTGGACGGCACCGTCTCATTGATCACCGGCACCCAGACTATCGGGCAAGGGCACGAGACGACCTTTCCGCAGATCCTCGCCGACCGTCTCGGCATTCCGAACGAGTGCATCCGGCTGGTGCAAGGCGACACCGACCGGATCCCGATCGGCGGCGGGCACGGCAGCTCGCGCGCCACCTATATGGGCGGCACGGCGATCTGGCGGGCCTCGGAGGAGATCATCGCCAAGGGTACTCGGATTGCCGCCGAGGCTTTGGAAGCGGCGGAAGCCGACATCCATTTCGCAGACGGCGGGTTTGTCGTGGCGGGCACGGATCGCTCCGTGGCATTGCTCGACGTCGCGGCACTCGCCCGCGACAAGGGTTCGCCGCTCGACACCTATTACGCCTGGACGCGCGAATGGATGACCTTCCCCAACGGCGCCCATGTCGCCGAAGTCGAAATCGACCGCGACACCGGCCAGGTTAGGCTCGCGCGCTACACTGCGGTCGACGATTACGGCGTGCTGGTCAACCCGATGATCGCCACCGGCCAGGCGCACGGCGCGATCGCGCAAGGAGTCGGCCAGGCCTTGTTCGAGCACGCCGTCTACGATCCCCGTTCAGGTCAGCTCCTCGCCGGCTCGCTGATGGACTACGCGATGCCGCGCGCCGACGACCTGCCGTCATACGACCTCGGCTTCAACGGCACGCGCTGCACGACCAACCCGCTCGGCGTCAAAGGCTGCGGCGAGGCCGGTGCCGTCGGCGCCTTCCCGGCCGTCACGAACGCGATCCTCGACGCGTTGACGCCGCTCGGCGTCACCGATTTGGCCGGCCCGGCGACCCCGGAGCGGATCTGGCGGGCGGTCACGGCTCTTTAAGACGCTCTCAGCTCGGGGATGTCGGAGGAGCATCGCTTGCCGCGGGATCGGCGGGTGCCCCAAGCCGGACCTATCGTGTAGTATGAGCCGATTGCGGATATGTCCGCGTGTGCCCATAAGCCGCCTGGAGCTTTCGGAATGACCGACACGCCCGATTACACGCCGCCCAAGGTCTGGACTTGGACCAAGCCGAGCGGCGGCAGATTCGAAAACATCAACCGCCCGATTGCGGGTCCCACGCACGAGAAGGAGCTGCCGATCGGCCGCCACCCCTTGCAGTTGTACTCGCAAGGCACGCCAAATGGCGTGAAGGTCACGGTGATGCTCGAAGAGCTGCTGGCGCTCGGGCATAAGGGTGCCGAGTACGATGCCTGGCTGATCCGGATCGGCGACGGTGATCAGTTCGGCAGCGGCTTTGTCGCGGCGAACCCGAACTCCAAGATCCCGGCGCTGGTGGACCGCAGCGGTCCCAAGCCGATCCGGGTCTTCGAGACCGGTGCGATCCTGATGTACCTCGCCGAGAAGTTCGGCGAGTTCCTGCCGAAGGAGGGCGCCGACCGCGCCGAATGTCTGTCTTGGCTGTTCTGGCAGATGGGCAGCACGCCCTATGTGGGCGGCGGCTTCGGCCACTTTTACGCCTACGCACCGACCAAGATCGAATATGCGATCGACCGCTTCGCGATGGAGACGAAGCGCCTGCTCGATGTGCTCGATCGCCGCCTCGCGGAGAGCGAATATGTCGCGGGTCCCGCCTATACGATCGCCGACATCGCGATCTGGCCCTGGTATGGCGGACTCGTGAAG
>Ga0307477_10002420_pt1 | contig 14476 bp, 10 predicted proteins | sample atmos_gasesECM2C_FD_203316 | JGI IMG/M metagenome (GOLD analysis project Ga0307477, IMG submission 203316) | Hardwood forest soil microbial communities from Morgan-Monroe State Forest, Indiana, United States - atmos_gasesECM2C_515 | ecosystem: Environmental > Terrestrial > Soil > Temperate...
AGACCTATTCGCAAGCGATCACGCTCACCGATCGCATCGACTACCTCAATCCCTTGGGCAATAACCTCGCTTATTGCCTCGCCGTCGAAAAACTTCTCGGCATCGAAGTGCCCAAGCGCGCGCAATACATCCGCGTGCTGATGGTGGAACTGCAGCGAGTTTCCTCGCACCTGGTCTGGCTGGGCACGCACGCCATCGACCTCGGCGCGATGTCCGTCTTTCTTTATTGTTTCCGCGAGCGCGAAGAAATTCTTAAGATTTTCGAGTTTGTCACCGGGCAGCGCATGATGACCAGCTACATCCGCATCGGCGGGCTGGCCCTCGAACCTCCGACCGGCTATCTGCAGCGGGTCGAAAAATTCGTGAAGATGATGCCCGGGCGCATCGACGAGTACGAAGAGCTGCTCACCGGCAACCGCATCTGGATCGGCCGCACCAAGGGCGTCGGCTATATTTCCGCCGACGATGCCATCGCGCTGAGCATGACCGGCCCCACGCTGCGCGCCGCCGGCGTTGCTTACGACAACCGCAAAGTTTTCCCTTACTCGAGCTATGACGAATTCGAGTTCGACGTTCCCACGCGTACCGATTCCGACTGCTTCGCCCGCTACATGGTCCGCGTTGCGGAGATGCGCGAGAGCTTGAAGATTATTCGCCAAGCCATGAAGAAGATTCCGCCGGAAGGCTCGGTGCGCACGGACGCGCCAGGCATCGTTCCTCCTGAGCGCGAAAAAATGAAGACAGAGATGGAAGCGCTCATCTACCACTTCAAGATTTTTACCGAGGGATTTTCGCCGCCGCCCGGCGAGGCTTTCGCGGCGGTCGAGTCTCCGCGAGGCGAGCTGGGTGTTTTTGTGGCGAGCGATGGCTCGCCGAAGCCGCTGCGCGTGCATTTCCGGGCGCCATCGTTCATTAATTTGCAAGCGCTGCCGACATTGATCGAGGGCAAGTTGATCGCCGACGTCATCGCCTGCATCGGGACCATCGACATCGTGTTAGGAGAAGTCGATCGGTGAGAAATGTTCTCGATCCTAGCAGTCTTTAGCTGAACGAACACGAGGCCCATGGAACTTTCGTCACAACTCGCCGCCCGCTTCGACACGCTGCGGAGCCGCTACCCGTTTAAGCGCAGCGCGCTAGTCCCCATGCTGATGTACGCACAGGATGAATACGGCTTCATAAGCGATGAAATGATCGCGGAAATCGCGAAGCGGCTGGACGTGCGAACGGTGGCGGTGGAAGAGACGCTGGCCTATTACTCCATGCTGCACCGCAAGCCCATGGGCAAACATCACGTGCAAATTTGTACTAACGTCGCTTGCATGTTGCGTGGCGGCAATGAGCTTTTGGAGCAAGCCAAGAAGCGCCTGGAAATCGGTCACAAGGAAACTACCAACGACGGCGTGTTCTCTCTCGAAGAAGTCGAATGCATCGGCGCTTGCACCGGCGCGCCGGCCATGCAGGTCAACTACGACTTCTACGAGAATCTCACGCCGATGAAGTTTGATCGCATTATCGAAGAACTTGACGCTGGCGATCATCCCACGCCTGAACCCGTCACTGCGGGCGCCCTGCATCCCCGCGATCCTGCGGAGACTCCCGTCATCAGCCGCCGCTTCGGCATCAAGTATTCGCACAAGCTCGATGTGTATCTGCAGCACGACGGATACAAGGCGCTGGAAAAAGCGCTGAAGGAGATGACGCCGGAGTCCATCATCGACGAAGTGAAGAAGTCCAACCTGCGCGGCCGCGGCGGCGCAGGCTTCCCCACCGGCATGAAGTGGTCGTTTGTTCCTAAGGATTCGCCGAAGGCGAAATACGTCATCTGCAACGCCGATGAATCCGAACCCGGCACCTGCAAAGACCGTCCGCTGATGGAGATGGACCCGCACCAGATGATCGAGGGCATCATCATCGCGGGGCGCGCGATTGGCGCGGCAAAAGGCTTCATCTACATCCGCGGCGAATACCGCTACGTCCTCGACATCGTGCAAACGGCTCTCGACGAAGCGTATTCCCGCAACTACCTGGGCAACAATATCCTCGGCTCCGGGTTCAACTTTGATTTGATCGTGCACACCGGAGCGGGCGCCTACGAATGCGGCGAAGAATCCGCGCTGATGGAATCGCTCGAAGGCAAGCGCGGCTATCCGCGCATCAAGCCGCCCTTCCCTGCCGTCGTCGGCCTCTACGGATGCCCGACGATCATTAACAACGTCGAGACGCTCAGCACTGTTCCGGCCATAATTCTCGAAGGCGGCGAGAAATATGCCAGCCGCGGCACGCCGAGAAACGGCGGCACGCGTTTGCTGTGCGTCGCCGGCCACGTCAACAAGCCGGGCATCTACGAAATTCCGCTCGGGATGAACATGAAGAAGTTCATCTACGAAACTGCCGGCGGCATCCCCAACGGCAAGAAGCTGAAGGCGGTCATCCCTGGCGGCAGCTCCTGCCCGCTGATGAGCGCTAGCGAGATCGACATTCCCATGGACTACGATTCCGTCGCCAAGGCCGGCTCCATGCTCGGCTCTGGCGGCATGGTGGTCATGGACGAAGACACATGTATGGTCGACATGGCCCGCCGCATCATGCACTTCTACGCGCACGAATCCTGCGGCTGGTGCATTCCCTGCCGTGAAGGGACCGCCTGGCTGCGCAAGATGCTCGATCGTTTCCACGCCGGCTTCGGGCGTCCGGAAGATATCGACCTCGTCGGCGATCTCGCAAAAAATATGCTGGGCCGCACCTTCTGCCCGCTCGGCGACGCCGCCGCGCTGCCCACCATCAGCATCGTGCAAAAGTGGCGCAACGAATTCGAGCAACACCTGAACGGGCGCTGTCCGTTTAAATCCGCCGAAGCGCTGGTCGGCTCGCGGTAGGAACTAATGCCAGAAACCAAAACCGAGCAAAAGCTGATTTCGCTGAAGATTAATGACCGCGACGTGCAGGTTCCTCCGGGAACGCTGCTGATCGAAGCCACGCGGCGCATCGGCACCGAAGTCCCGTCCTTCTGCTATTACCCGGGACTTTCCTTACAGGCCGCGTGCCGGATGTGCCTGGTCGAAATCGAGAAGATGCCCAAGCTGCAGACGGCCTGTACCGTGGTCGCCACCGAGGGCATGATCGTGCGCACCAACACCGATCAGGTGCGCAACGCGCGCAAGTACATGCTGGAATTTCTGCTGACGAATCACCCGCTCGATTGCCCGGTCTGCGACAAAGGCGGTGAGTGCGAACTGCAAGACATGGTGTTCCGCTACGGCGCGGATACCAGCCGCTTCGTCGAAGAAAAAATCCATCGCCCCGAGGAAAAGTGGTCGGAGCTCGTCTATTACGACGCCCCGCGCTGCATTCTGTGCTTCCGCTGCGTGCGCGTCTGCGACGAAGGCATGGACGTAAAAGCTCTCGGCGTGGGCATGCGCGGCGCCAACAGCGTGATCATCCCCAACCGCGAAGATCATCTCGAATGCGAAGAGTGCGGCATGTGCATCGACATTTGCCCCGTCGGCGCGCTCACCAGCGGCACGTATCGCTACAAAACGCGGCCGTGGGAAATGCAATACGTCCCAACAACTTGCACGCACTGCTCCAACGGCTGCAAGGTCACCCTCAGCGTGCGCAATCACGAAATCATGCGCGCGAACAACCGCGACCTCTCCGGCATCAACAAAGATTTTCTCTGCGTGAAAGGCCGCTTCGGCTTTGATTTTACGCAGCACAAAGACCGCATCCGCCAGCCCATGGTGCGCAAGGGCGACAAGCTCTATCCCGTCTCCTGGGAAGAAGCCGCGCAAACCGCCGCCACCAAGCTAAAGGAAATTCATGCCAAGAATGGCGCCGATTCTGTCGGCTTCATCGGCTCCAATCGCACCTCCAACGAAGAGAATTATCTTTTTCAACGCCTCGCCCGCGCCACGTTCGGTACCAACAACGTCGATCACCATCGCACGGTCGACTACACTGGCTTGATCACTGCACTGGGTGAGAATGCAGCGGATTCCCTGCTCACTATGGACGAACTCTATCACTCCAAGGCGGTTCTGCTGGTCGGAAACGATCCGACGAATCAGAATCCGCTGGCAGCCTGGCAGATTCGCAGCAGCATTCGCCATTTCGGGACCAAGCTCTTCATCATCAATGAGCGCGAAATCAAGCTGCATCGCCAGGCGAAGGTCTTCGTCAAAGTCGGCAAGCATCAGGAAGTCGCTGCGCTGCGCTGGCTCGCTCACGAAGAAGGCCAACTCCCATCCTCCCTGGTCGAGCAACTCGTGCAACTCAAAGCCGGTCTAGAGGCGGAATCCGATGTCGCCATCGTCTTCGGCGCGGAAGTTTCCGGCGCCGCCATCGCGCAGCTTGTGGCCTTCGGCTCCAAGCTTCCCGGCAAGACGCGCTACATGGCTCTCGGCGATTACGCAAATTCCCGTGGCGCCGCCGACATGGGCGTGCTGCCGGACCGGCTGCCCGGATATGTGCACCTGGACAGCGCCGCCAACCGCGAAGCCTTCGACAGACTATGGGGCTCGGTAATTTCCTCGAAGCCCGGCTTGACCGCGCCGCAAATCGTGGAAGCCGCGCAATCCGGCAAGCTCAAAGCTCTCTACGTAATGGGCGCAAACCCCTTCGCGCATTTCGGCACGCTCGGCTACGGTCGCGGAAAGCTCGAATTCCTCGTCGTGCAGGAAATGTTCATGACCGACACCGCCAAAGCCGCCGACGTGGTCTTCCCCGCTGCCTCCGCCTACGAAAAGGACGGTACCGTCACCAACACCTCCGGCGAGATTCAACTGCTCCGCAAGGGCGCGGAGGTCATGGGCCCGCGCACCGACTTCGATCTCCTGCGCATTCTTTCGCATCAACTCGAACGCGCCGGCCTCGGCAAAGCCTTTCACCACAAAACGCCCGCCGCCGTCTTCGAGGAAATCCGCAAAGCCGTGCCCGGCTACGACGTGCCGGCGCTCGGCTTGCTCACCGGCAATGCCGAGCCCACGCGCATGCAGATCGCGCGAAACGGTCACGCGCCGTATGATGTTCCCGCCGGACTGATCCGCTCCGCGCAAGACACCCTGTTCACCAGCGGCACCCTGACCCGCTTCTGCTCCATGATGGAATCCTTGCCGGAGGCCGAATCCAAGCCGTGAGCGACTTCCTCACCCAGCACGCGGAAATCCTGATCACGCTCGTCAAGATCGCCGTCCTGCTTTTCGTGGTGCTGACCGTCAACGCCTATCTCACCTGGTTCGAGCGCAAACTGATCGCGCACATTCAGTCGCGCTGGGGACCGCATCGCGTCGGCCCGCACGGCCTGTTGCAGCCGCTCGCCGATGGAGCGAAGTTTCTCCTCAAGGAAGATCCCACGCCCGCCGGCGTCGATAAATTTGTCTACTACCTCGCGCCTCTGTTGGCCCTCGCGTTGGCGCTCACCTCCATCGCGGTCATTCCTTTCGGCCCCGATCCTATCCACTTCAAAGGCCAAAAAATCTATCTCGGCATCGCCGACCTGAACATCGGCATCCTCGCGCTCTTCGCCATCACGGCGCTGGGCGTGTACGGTCTCGCCCTCGCCGGATGGTCCTCCAACAACAAATATTCGCTGTTCGGCGGCTTGCGCAGCTCCGCGCAAATGATCAGCTACGAACTCGCGCTGACCATGTCCGTAGTCGGCGTGCTGCTCATGGCCGGAAAGTTCAGCCTGCGCGACATCATTGACGCTCAGGCCAACTCCCACGGCCTATTCGGTTGGGGCGGCATTTTCCACTGGAACATTTTCGCCGGGCCTTTTCCGCAGATCCTCGGCTTCCTGTGCTTCTTCATCGCCGCCATCGCGGAAACCAATCGCGCTCCCTTCGACCTTCCCGAAGCCGAACAGGAGCTCGTCGGCGGCTTTCACACCGAATACGCCAGCTTCAAGTTCGCCATGTTTTTTATCGCCGAGTACACCAGCATGATTACCGTCTCTTGCCTGTGCTCGATTCTCTTCTTCGGCGGCTGGCTCTCCCCGTTTCCCGCAACCTGGACATTCACGACGTATCTGCCGTCCGTGCTGCTCATCCCATTTGGCCTTTGGGTTATCTGGGACGGCATGCGCTACGAAACCATCTTCGGCAAACTCATTCTTCCTGCCGTTGGCACGGTCATCGCCGCGCTCGGAGCGGCCTTCCTGCTGTTCCCCAACGTCAACGCCTTCATCCAGGGCCCTTTCTGGCTGCTCTCCAAGATTTTTGTCTTCCTCTTCGTGTACGTCTGGATGCGCGGCACGCTTCCGCGCTTCCGCTACGACCAGCTCATGTCCTTCGGCTGGAAGCTGCTCCTGCCGGCTTCGCTCGCCAACGTCGTGCTTACCGCTGCGGCCCTCCTTTGGAGGGGCAATTAGATGAATGCTCCTCTGATTATTTTCTTTGTGCTCGCGGCCATGTGCGTCACCGGCGCGATTAGCCTGATCCTCCAGCGCCATCCGATTCACAGCGCGCTCTCGCTCATCGTGGTCATGGTCGCGCTCGCCGGTCTCTATCTGCTGATGGGCGCCGAATTCGTCGCCGCGGTGCAGATCATCGTTTACGGCGGCGCCATCATGGTGCTCTTCATCTTCGTCATCATGCTCCTCAATGCCGGCGTCGAAGAGCGCACCAACCTCTCGAAGCTTGCTGGCTTTGCGGGCATTCCGCTGGGCGTGGCGCTGATGGGCTTCCTCGCTGCCGCCGTCGCGCGCTCGCAAGATGTGGTGCAAGCCGCCACGCAAACCGGCGCCACCGCGCCCACCAAGGCGCTTGCCCATCTGCTCTTCCAGGATTTCGTCTATCCTTTCGAGCTCACTTCCTTTTTGATTCTCATCGCCATTCTGGGCGCCATCGTCCTCGCCCAGCGGGAGAACGCCTGACATGGTCCCGACGCACTACTACGTGATTCTCAGCGCCATTCTTTTCGGGCTCGGCGTGGTTGCCTTCATCTTTAGGCGCAATATCATCACCATTTTCATGTCCATCGAGCTGATGCTTAACGCCGTCAATCTCGCTTTCGTAGCCTTTAGCCAGGCACTCAACAAGCTCGACGGCCAAGTGTTCGTCCTGTTCGTCATCGTCGTGGCCGCCGCGGAAGCCGCCGTCGGCCGCGGCATCATTATCGTGATCGCGCGCAATCGCCAGTCGCTCAACGTCGAGCGCGTCGACCTGCTCAAACTCTAATGTCCATACTGAACTATCTCTGGACCATTCCCGCGCTGCCGCTCCTCGGCTCGGCCCTCAACGGCCTGTTCGGCAGCAAGTGGCCCAACAAATTTGTCAACGCCGTCGCCGTCGGCTCTACCGGCCTCTCCTTCCTCGCCGCGCTCGAAGCCGTCCGCGAATTCACGCACTTGGCGCCGGAAAATATCCCCTGGGTGAAGCAATACTTCACCTGGATCGTGGCGGGAGATTTCCGCGCTGGCTTCGATCTCCAGATCGACCACCTCACTGTAGTCATGCTCCTCGTCGTCACCGGAGTCGGCTGGCTCATCCACATCTACTCCACCGGATACATGGCCCACGAGGGCGGCTACTACCGCTTCTTCTCCTATCTCAATCTCTTCATGTTCTTCATGCTCATTCTCGTCCTCGCCGCCAACTACGTCCTTCTCTTCGTCGGCTGGGAGGGCGTGGGCCTGTCGAGCTATCTGCTGATTGGTTTTTATTTCTTGCGCAAATCCGCCGCGGACGCCGGGAAGAAAGCCTTCATCGTCAACCGCATCGGCGACTTTGGCTTCATGCTCGGCATGTTCCTGCTCTTCAGAACGTTCGGCACGCTCGATTTCGTTCCTCTTTTCGCGAAAGCCGCGCCCCTTCCCGCGGACGCCATGGGCCATCTCGGCATGTTCACCGTCGCGTGCCTGCTGCTCTTCATGGGCGCGTGCGGCAAATCCGCGCAGCTTCCCCTCTACGTCTGGCTGCCTGACGCGATGGAAGGCCCCACGCCGGTCAGCGCCTTGATTCACGCCGCCACCATGGTCACGGCCGGTGTTTACGTCGTAGCACGCTCGCACATTCTCTTCACCCACGCGCCAACCGCCATGTTCGTCGTCGCCATCGTCGGCTGCGCCACCGCTTTCTTCGCCGCCACCATCGGCCTCGTGCAGACCGACATCAAGCGCGTCCTGGCCTACTCCACTGTCAGCCAGCTCGGCTACATGTTCCTGGCCTGTGGTGTCGCCGCGTTTTCCGCCGGCATCTTCCACCTGATGACCCACGCTTTCTTCAAGGCGCTGCTCTTCCTCGCGTCCGGCAGCGTCATCCACGCCATGGGCGGCGAGCAAGACATGCAGCGCATGGGGGGCCTCAGCAAGAAAATTCGCTGGACCTACCTCACCATGCTCACTGCCACGCTGGCCATCACCGGTTTTCCCCCGCTCGCCGGCTTCTTCAGCAAAGACTCCATCCTGCTCAGCGCTTACCAGAGCGAGCACGGCGGCCGCATCCTCTACTCCTTCGGTCTGCTCACCGCTCTGCTCACTTCCTTCTACATGTTCCGCCTCATCTTTCTCACCTTTCACGGCAAGCCGCGCTACGACGAGCACAAGGTCCACGTGCACGAATCGCCCAAGAGCATGCTCGTGCCGTTGATGATTCTCGCCGTGCTCTCGATCATCGGTGGCTGGATGGCCGCGCCGGCGTTCTGGGGCGGGCCGGATTACTTTGCCAAATTCCTCGAGCCGACTTTCGTGCAAAGCAGCGTCGGCGGCGCCGAAGCCGCGGAAGCCACGGCGCACGCGCTCGAAATCCCGCTGGCCATCGTCGCTGTCGGCGCCGCACTTCTCGGCTTTGCCGTGGCTTTCTGGCTCTATCTCAAGCAGCCCGGCAAGCCGGAGCAGCTTGCAAAATCCGTGCGCGGCCTCTACAACACCTTGCTCCACAAATACTATGTCGATGAAATTTACGCGGCACTCATCGTCAAGCCCCTGCTCTGGATTTCCACCAGCGTGCTCTGGCAAACGGTCGACATCCGCACCATCGACGCCACCGTTAACGGCATCGCCGAAGGCGCCACCGACATCGGCGACGGCGTCCGCCACACGCAGTCTGGCAACACGCGAAGTTACGCCGTCTGGGTCGTCATCGGTGCGCTCGTGATTATCGCCATCATTTTCTGGCCGTACTTCCGGCCCACAACCGTCGGGATGGTGCGCTAATGCTTCACGGCAGCTACCTGCTCACCATCGTCATCTTCTTCCCGGCCGCCGCCAGCCTCGCGCTGCTCTTGCTCCGCGCCGACGATCACCTCTGGATTCGCCGCCTCGCGATGACCATCGCCACCGTCGAATTCCTTTTCTCCCTGCTCCTGATCCCGAAAGTCCAGATCGGTGTCGCAGGCTATCAACTCGAAGAATTCGCCAAGTGGATTAACGTTCCGCCCATCAACTATCATCTCGGCCTCGACGGCATCAGTCTCTTCCTGGTCATCCTCACTACGTTCCTTACCGCCGTCTCGGTGCTCGCCTCCTGGAACAGCATCCAGCACCGCGTCAAAGAATTCTTTGTCATGCTGCTGATGCTAGAAGTCGGTGTAGTTGGTGTGTTCCTCTCGCTCGACCTCTTTCTCTTCTTCCTCTTCTGGGAAGTCATGCTCATCCCCATGTATTTCCTAATCGGCATCTGGGGACACGAGCGCCGCATCTATGCCGCCGTGAAATTTGTGCTTTACACCATGGCCGGCTCCATCCTCATGCTCGTCGGCATCATCTGGCTGCACAATCTGAGCGCGAGCGTGATGCCCGGGGGAACCTTCGACCTGCCGACGATTCAGCAGATGCTGCAATCCGGCGCCATTCGCCTCACTTCGCTCGAGGAAATGTATCTCTTCCTCGCCTTCTTCGTGGCTTTCGCCATTAAAGTCCCGCTCTTCCCGTTCCACACCTGGCTGCCCGACGCCCACGTCGAAGCGCCCACCGCCGGTTCCGTCATCCTCGCCGGTGTGCTCCTGAAAATGGGCACCTACGGCATGATTCGCTTCTGCTTGCCGCTCTTCCCCAACGCTTCGCACCGTGCCGCTCCGGTTGTCGCCACGCTCGCCATCATCGGCATCATCTACGGCGCGCTCGTTGCCCTCGTCCAGCCCAACCTCAAAAAACTCGTCGCTTATTCCAGCGTCAGCCACCTCGGCTTCGTCGTGCTCGGCATCTTCGCCTTCCAGAATATCTCCATGCAGGGCGCTGTCTTCCAGATGCTCGCCCACGGCATCTCCACCGGCGCGCTCTTCTTGCTCGTTGGCATGCTCTACGACCGCCGCCACACCTTTGAAATCTCCCAGTACGGCGGCCTGGCCACGCCGATGCCCAAGCTCGCGGCCTTCTTCCTGTTTATCGCGCTCTCTTCTCTTGGGCTGCCTATGCTCAACGGCTTCGTCGGCGAATTTCTGATCCTCCTCGGCACCTATCAAGCCCACTGGAACTGGTCCGCATGGGCCGCCACCGGCGTGATTCTCTCCGCCTGCTACCTGCTCTGGTCCTACCAGCGCGTGTTCTTCGGAGAAGTCACCGTCGAGAAAAATCGCACCCTACCCGACGCCTCGCCCCGGGAAAAATGGGTCCTGGTCACTATGGCCGTGATCACCCTCTGGATGGGCATCAGTTCCCCATTCTTCACCCGCCGTTTCGCCGCCCCCTCCCAAAACGTCCTCGACCAAATGCAGCGCCAATTCCCCCAGGAAGCTTCCGGAACACCACCCGTCATTCCGAAAGAAGCAGGCCGGGTTTCTCTTCCCACTCCGCTCCTGCCTGCCCCGGGGCCTTTTGCGGGCCGAGGTGGCCGGCCTGCAGAGAGAGGAATCTCTCTTCGATTGCAGCTTTCTAGCTCCGACGATCTGACCATGCAACTGCACGAACCCTCTGAAAGGCTCGCCCGCCCATGATCCCCCGCCTAGACGACCTGATCCGCGTCCTCCCCGAAACCATCTGGTGCGGCTTCGGCGTCCTGCTCATGCTCTTGCAACCATTCACGCGCAGCCGCCAGGTGTTCACCTTCGTCGCCATTCTCGGCACCGGTCTGGGCACCGCCTCCACCATCTTCGCCGGTAATCCCGGAGGCCCCGCCTTCTTCGGCCTAATCCAGATGGACGGCTTCAGCGTCTTCTTCCATCTCCTCGTCGGCCTCGTCGCTTTCCTGGTCGTTCTCGCCGCCGATTCCTATCTCGAGCGCGAGCACCTACAGCCCGCCGAGTTTTACGCCCTGGTGCTCTTCGCCACCGCCGGGATGGGCGTGCTCTCCTCCGCGCAGGAGCTGCTCACCGCCTTCATCGGCCTCGAGATGAGCTCCATCTCCAGCTACGTTCTGGCCGGGTACCGCCGAGACTCGCTCAAATCCAGCGAATCGGCCATGAAGTACTTCCTGCTCGGCTCCTTCGCCACCGCCTTTTTCCTCTACGGCATCGCCCTGGTCTACGGAGTCACCGGTACCACGCTTCTCCCCAACATGACCGCCGTCGATCCCTCCAGCACGCTCCTGAAGCTCGGTCTCGCCCTCATCCTGATTGGCCTCGGCTTTAAAGTTGCCCTGGCTCCCTTCCAGGTCTGGACCCCGGACGTCTATGAAGGCGCGCCCACGCCCGTCACCGCGCTCTTCTCCGCGGGACCGAAAGCCGCCGCCTTCGCCCTCCTCCTGCGCATTTACGCCACCGTGCCCGCCGCGACACATTTCTGGTTCTGGGCCTTCTGGGTGCTCGCGGTGCTCACCATGTTCGCGGGCAATCTCGGCGCCCTCGTGCAGACCAACGTCAAGCGCATGCTGGCCTACAGCTCCATCGCCCACGCAGGCTACATCCTGGTAGCCTTCGCCGCTGTCACCTATCTCGCTGGAAATCCTGATGGCGGCGCCGCGGCTGCCTACGCCGCCGTGCTCTTCTATTTGGTCAGCTACGCACTCGTAAAACTCGGCGCCTTCACCATCGTCTCCGAACTTGGCGGCGCCGGCGAAAAGCATCTCTCGCTCGACGACTACGCCGGGCTAGGCCAGCGCCAACCCGTAGCCGCGGCGGTCCTCTCCCTCTTTCTGCTCTCCCTGCTGGGCTTGCCCGTCACCGCCGGCTTCTTCGGCAAGTTCTACATCTTCAAAGCCGCCGTAAACTCCCACCTCATCTGGCTTGCCGTCCTCATGGCCATCAACAGCATCATCGGCTCCTACTACTACCTCCGCCTCATCGTCGTAATGTACATGCGCGAGCCCAGCGCCGAATCCACCCCCGCCATCGCCGTCTTCCCCCTCACGGTCAACCTCGTCCTCGCCATCACCGCCCTCGGCACGGTCTACTTCGGCCTATTCCCCAACCGCATCCTCAACTTCGTCCTCCGGTCCAACCTCCTCGCCCGCTAACTTTGGACTGCGCTGGTCTTAGCGTTTTAGGGTAATTGGGCGTTCTAAAACGAAAAGGCCCGGAAGCAACGCCTCCGGGCCCTCAGAAATACCTCTAAAGACTTGCGCTTACTTAAGCTTCAAATACAGGAGGAAACCCAGCGCAAAGGTGAACAGCGTCAGCGTCTCCACGAACACCAGGCCCAAGATCATGGCCGCGCGAACCCCTCCGGCCGCTCCCGGATTGCGTGCGATACCCTCGCAAGCGGCCGCCGCGATGCGTCCCTGCCCCAACCCGCCGCCAACGGCCGCAATGGCAACGCCAAAGCCCACCGCCAGCACCAGTGTCGTCGGATTGATCGGCGGCTGAGCCTGCTCTCCCCTTTCTTGCGCGAATGCCGCCGGGGCGATCAGCATCACCGCCACCAGCACCAGTACAACGATTGCTGCTTTCTTCATCGACTTCCTCCTTCATGAATTGCCGCCAGGAGGTGGTTCCCGGACACCGTGCAGCCGGGCTCACGCTGAAACGGCTACAAAAGTTAGTGCTTGGCTACGAAGTTATAGGGGCGCGCTTTAGCGCGTCCCAGCCCCGAGCAAAGCGAGGAGCGGTTCTTTCCCCTAATGCTCTTCCGCCGTAGCCAAACCAATATAGACGGCCGGAAGAATCGTAAACACATACGTCTGCACGATGGACACGAAGATATGCAGCCCAATAAACGCCAGTGGAATCAACGCCGGGAAAATTCCCAGAATCACACCCAGCACCGGAGATTTCTCCCAGCCCCACACCGCCGGCGCGAGGGTTAGACTGAGGAACAGCCCATAGATCATGTCACTGGCGAAAATATTGGCCCAAAGACGAACGGTCAGCGACAGCAAGCGCGCGCAAGTGCTGAGAATTTCCACGGGAACGATCAGCGGAACCAGCCACCAATCCACGCCGCCACTAAAACTCTTCAGGTAGCCCCATGCCCCGTGGTTCCGGATGCCTTGCCAGTTGAAGTACAAAAAAGTGATGATGGCGCAAGCCAAAGGCACGCTCACCGTGGCAGTGGGCGAAGTCAGGAACGGAAATACACCAAAAAGGTTGGCGATCAAAATAAAAAGCGCCACGCTGCCTACCACAGGCACGTAGCGTTCCCAGTGATGCCCGGCGTTCTCTTCCAGTACGTCGTTGATTCCAAATCCCAGCGGATTCGTGAGCAGCAACTCAGCAACTTGCTGTGAAGCTCCCGGCTTTTCAACCGACAACCGAGACCGCACCCAAAGCGCAAGCAACGTGCCCACAATGAGCACCAATAGCCCCATCACAACGTGCTCCGGAATCGGCAATTCGGGATTACTCGGACGAATATGCAAAGCGGAAAGCAGCGCCAACGCGGCACCGCCCAAGTAGTGATTCACCAACTGCGTAATCCAGCTTGCGTGCTCTCCCATTTCGACGCCGCCCGCGCGGGCCTTCTCTCCTATCGCTCAGAACGCCAGAGTTCGTACACACTTGCGGCAATCGCCGCGGCTGCAAAAGCGCACATTCCCACTACCATGCTAGCAAGGGGAACCTTAAGAATCTTAAAAATAACATACACCACCAGGGCTATCAAGCCGTAGCGAAACACCGCCGCGAAGTACGTGCCGAGCGGGACGCGCGGCTTCGCAACGCCAGCCTGCGCCGCGGAAGCCGCCACCAGTGCATCCAATCCCCTGCGCAGCCACCGAAAATTCAGCCAAGCCAGGACCGCGCCAATCAGCAACCCAGCAGCCCACAGCCAGCTCCCCGCTAACGCAGCTGCCGCGCTCGCCGCCGCTCCAAACGCCAGCGTCAGCCAAGCAATCCGCCGCTCCGTCCGCAGCCCAGCGTTAAGATTAGAGCGATTCGTAAGATCGGGAGGTATCGCGATGGGCAAGCACCTGTAGCGGCCGCGGACTTTCGCGGGCGCCTTTGACTCTTTGCGCGTCGAGGCTCAACTGTCGCTCTGCGCTAACCGCCGCAGAACTTCCTTTAGTCCGCCCGCAAAACCCAGCGCACCCAAGACCAGCGTGAAAATCATTTTCGTGTGCAGCCAGTGGTCCAGAAAATACCCAAGCAAGCCGCCCAGCAGCACCGCGCCCACAATAGTAAACGGCAACTCCATCGCCAGCGCCGCCTGCGACGAGTACTTCTTCGC
>Ga0307477_10002421_pt1 | contig 14474 bp, 11 predicted proteins | sample atmos_gasesECM2C_FD_203316 | JGI IMG/M metagenome (GOLD analysis project Ga0307477, IMG submission 203316) | Hardwood forest soil microbial communities from Morgan-Monroe State Forest, Indiana, United States - atmos_gasesECM2C_515 | ecosystem: Environmental > Terrestrial > Soil > Temperate...
CGCGGAGTCGCGGACGGCGCTGGAAAAATCAGTGGATATCGTTGTTCACTCCACGTCCTCCTATCTCACAAGTGTGATGGATCAATTGATGGAATGTCTTGCCGCCGGTTGCTGCATCGTTTCCACCTGTGAAGAGTTGGCCTATCCCTGGAAGAAACACCCTGAACTATCCAGGCAGCTTGATACCGCGGCCAAGGAAGAAGGTGTCGCGTTGCTCGGAACCGGCGTGAACCCGGGTTTTGTAATGGACAAGTTAGTTCTAACTCTTTCTGCTGTTTCGCGGCGCGTGGACTGGGCCAGCGCGGTTCGCATCGTGGACGCTTCCCAGCGCCGCCTCCCGTTGCAAAAGAAAATCGGCGCGGGCATGACGCCTGAAGAATTTCGCGCGCAAGTGGCCGCCGGCGTAATCAAACACCATGGCTTGCCGGAGTCGATAGCCATGGTTGCGGACGGGCTCGGCTTCTCTCTGGATAACATCTCTGAGACCATCGATCCGGTAATCGCGGAAGAAGAGGTTAAGACTGAATTTCTACAAGTTGCGCGCGGCCAGGCCGCTGGAGTGCATCAGGTCGCTCGCGGGACTGTTTCCGGCAAAGAGAAAATTTATATGGAGCTCAAAATGTACGTCGGAGCGAAGCATCCGTCTGACACCATCGAATTAAAGGGCGAGCCAAACCTTTCGCTCGTAATACCCGGCGGAACGCACGGCGATGTGGCTACCGCTGCGATTGTCGTCAACGCGATCCCCGCGATCCTCGCTGCCCCGGCCGGTTTACGTTCCGGGCGCGAGCTCCCTTTCAGTTTTTTCCCTTCCGCAGCGATTACCTAGACACCTTGCGCTAAGATTTTTTCCAGAAGCGCGCAACCGCAGCGTAGTCCGGGTCATCGGTTGAAGATTTCTTCACCGCGTCGTACGTTGAATAGGATGCTGCGGCAGCAGGAAGGTTTAGCCCATGCCGTTTGGCGAGCTCTAAAGCAAGGCGCATGTCTTTGTGCATGAGCCGAAGTGGAAAACTTGCTGGGAATTCGTTTTTCAACATAAACGGCGCCTTCACATCCAAGACTCCTGCTCGCGCCATGCTTGATTGCAACACTTCAATTAATCGCTCGCCCGGTACGCCTTCAGTCGCCACCAGCGCGAGCGCCTCAGCCAGCGCGTCCACCTGCAGCGCCAGAATCAAATTCATTGCGAGTTTCACCGTCTGTCCCGCGCCGGTTGGTCCCAGAAGAAAAATGTGCTTCCCCAACGTTTCCAGTACGGGCCTTGCGCGCTCCAGAACTTCTTTTTCCCCGCCAACCATGAAAACCAGTTCTCCTTTCTCCGCCCCCCAAGTTCCACCTGTTACCGGCGCATCGAGAAAGCCGACTCCGCGCTGCGCACAGGCAGTTCCGATTCTGCGAACCAGGTCGGGAGATACCGTACTGGAATCAACATAGGTGGCGCCGCGCCGCAATCCTTCGATCGCACCGTTCTGACCACAAAAAACCTCTTCCAACGCCGGCGGATCGCTAACGATCGTTATCAGAAAATCCGCCTTCTCCGCTGTCTCGCGCGGATTTGTGACGGCCTTTACATCCAACCCTGTGCTTTCGCGAACCAACGCTTCGGCCTTTTCACCCGTGCGGTTCCACACGACCAGTGGAAATCCGGCCTTGGCGAGATTCTTGGCCATCAGCCCACCCATTAATCCGAGCCCGATGAACCCAACAGTCGGTTTCATTTCATCCTCCAAAGATTAAATCCCAATATACCTGCGACGGAGTGGGAATTGTGCCCGAAAACTACGGGCGGATCGATTCCCGGCCCACACTCTTATATTCAGCAATCGATATCTGGTCTATTCGAATCGGCGGTCTCAAGTTGCTGGTTCCTGTTTGACTAGCGACCGGTGGATTAGGCTTTCCTCTTGGATTGAGCGGAAGGAATTTGCTTGGTGCGGGAAGGCTCCGCATGCGTCTCTTTCACACGGATTACAAACTGATAGGGGATTTCTACGCGTATGGTTTTTTCTTTTTCGCCCTGAGAAAGATGGTCTTCCAGGACGATGGACTTCCCGGAGTCGGAGACGAGTGTACCGGCGGCCGACAAATAGATGTCAGCGGCGCGATAGTACGCCTGGACCCGCTTACCGAGGAACGCCGAGTAGCGACCCATGACCCTCCAGTCTCAATTTCCGCCGGAAAAACGTCAATGGTACGACTGGATATACGGTTTAGTTATAATGATTTATCAAACAATCCATGATGATGTGGAGAAGCAGGGGCGGAGGTTCCATATTGGACATCGACGGCGTCCAAGGGTTTCAGCTTTAGATCGGCGGTCAAGATCAGCGCAAGCGGAGCCGCCACGCTGAAGGCAAGATAACTATAGAGCATGGGCAGCACCCAGGCGAGCGCTCCGCTCTGGTTGGAATAATGAGCGTTCGCCAGCCACCAAACTATCGCGCCGGCAATCAAGCCAGCGAACACAGATAAATTCCGGCCGAGTGCGGATATTTCCAGCGGATGTTGGCAGGAAGGACAAACGATGCCGTACGAGTATGCCACGATTTGTCCTGCCGGAACGAAGGCCATACAGTTCGGGCATTGCCGTGCCGACATCACCCACCTCCAAACGATCCGATAAATTTTATCCTAAACTATTCGCTAGGATGGTTTCGTTATGCATGCTCGACCGGAGAAAACTCAACGCGGTGGCGGAACGGGTCAATGCGTTCCGCTCGTACCTTGATGCGGTCGCCAAGATGAAAAGACCTCTGCGTGCCTTTGCCGCGTGAGCCGCGATGCGATTCGCATACAATCGAGTGATCGCGCTCGCGATAGACACATCGCTGGGCGGTAAATTCCTCGAGCCGGTCCATGCTGACCAGCCCCTCAACGAAAATATCCACCAGCTCGACGAAAAATCCGAATTTCTGCACCGAGATAACCAGCGCATCGTGCTCTTCGCCGAGATGGCTTTCCATAAACTGTGCCGTCTTCCACTCCATCAGCTCGCGCTCGGCTGCTTCGGCGCGGCGTTCGGCTTCCGAGCTTTCCGCAGCAATCTCTTTCAACTCCAGGCGGCGATACGGTCCCAGCATGGCCATTGTTTCAGGTTTTCCGGGACGCGCATCTTCCACCGCGGCTCGCAGGGGGGCCACATCGGGATTTTCCAGCGCCCATTTCAGGCAGCGATGAACGATGAGATCGGGATAACGGCGAATCGGTGAAGTGAAATGGGTGTATTCCTTTGCCGCCAGCGCGAAATGGCCCAGAACGTCGGCGGCGTAGCGCGCTTGCTTGAGCGATCGCAGCATCAAGTAGGAAAGGATGCGCTCTTCGGGCTTGCCCGCAATTTTCTGGGTCAGGCGCTGATAATGCTGCGGACGGATATCGACTTCGTCGGCGGCCGGCAAGGTGACCGTCATGGGGCGCTCACGTCCTCGCTTTCCGCGTCCACGGCGGGCTTCCTGACGAACCGAGGCGTGCCGGACGGCTATACGACGCTCGGCAAGATCATCCACACCAAGCGAGTAGCCGAAAGCCTTGGCGAGTTCCTCGAACTCCAGCACTTTTTTCGGGTCCGGTTTTTCGTGGACACGATGGAGCGAGGCGACTCCGCGCTTTTCTAAGTATTGCGCCACGGCTTCGTTGGCCGCGAGCATAAATTCTTCGATCAGGCGATGGGCGATGTTGCGCTCGCTGCGGACGATGCTGAGCATGCGGCCCTCGGGATCAAATTCGATAATCGGCTCGGGTAGATCGAAATCAATCGAGCCGCGAGCGATGCGGCGACGGTTGAGTAACAGGGCGAGTTCCTTCATCCGGCGGAAATCGTCGACCAGAGGTGCGTACCGCGCGGCCATCTCCGGATCGCCTTCGATAACTTTGTTGACGTTCGTGTAGGTCATGCGCTGGGCGGAACGAATCACGCCGGGGAAAAATTCGGAATGGATCATTTTGCCGGTCGTGTCCATTTCCATCACTACGCTCATCACCAGGCGGTCCACTTTGGGATTCAGCGAGCAGATGCCGTTGGACAGTTCTTCCGGCAGCATCGGGACCGCGCGATTGGGAAAATAGACGGAGGTCCCGCGCAAATGGGCTTCGCGATCAAGCGCTGAGCTGCGCGGAACGTAATGCCCGACGTCGGCGATGTGTACCTGAAGCTCGAAGTGGCCGTTCGGCAGAGAGGCGACGCGCACGGCGTCGTCGAAGTCTCGCGCGGTTTCTCCGTCGATGGTGACGATGGCCAGATCGCGAAAATCGCGGCGGCCCACGAGCTCCGATTTTTCCACCTGCTGCTTCTCGTTGCGCGCTTCAGCCAAGACCTCGTCGGGGAAGATATGCGGCAGATGGTGCTTGCGAATGATTATTTCGACATCGACACCGATTTCACCGGGGCGTCCGAGAACTTCCAGGACGCGTCCAACCGGGGCCAGGCCACCTTTGGGATAACGTTTGATTTCGACGTTAACGACCGCGCCATCAAGTTCCGGGAGGCGCACCCGGCGACTGGCGAGAGATTCTTTTTCTCCCGCAACGCCGAGTTTTTCGCGCAATTCAGGAGTGAGTTCATCGCCCGGGGGAATCAAAACTTCGTGCAGGATGCGTGTGTCGTAGGGGAGAACGAGGTTGCCTTGCGCGCCGTAACGAAATAGCCCGACAAGCGTGGGATGCTGGCGTTCGATGACTTGAACGATGCGGCCTTCGGCGCGTCCGTCGGCTCGGCGGCGTTCGATGCGGGCGAGAACGCGGTCGCCATGCATGGCGTCGGCCAAATTATCGCGTCCGATGAAGAGATCGCCTTCCACGCGAGGGATGGGAGTATCGGGGACGAGGAAGGCGTAGCCGTCCCGATGGGCAACAATTCTGCCGGAAAAGAGATTGGGATCGTGGCCGCGGTTCGACGCCGCGGAGGGGGCAGGCTGCTTGTTTTCTGAGCGGACCCGAGCGGGAATTTTCTCGGAATCCGACTCGCGATCCTTACGCTTTGTCGCGGCTTTCTGGGTTTCTTTTGCCCCAGGCAATTTGTAACGACCGCCGCGAGTTTCTTCTATGTCACCACTTTTTTTCAGGCGATGCAGCACGCGGGGGAGGAAGCGTCGGCCATGATGTTTCAGCTCCATGCCGTGGGCGATCTCGCGGATGCTGGCCGGTTGCGAGAGAGTCGCGAGGTGGGCCAGCACGAGTTCTGGACTAAGTCCGGAGGGCGACGACTCTGTTTGCGGGTCGTTGGGATGACGTTGATTAGGAACGCCCATAAGTTCTCAGTCGGTTAGAGGATTGTTGCGGTGTGCAAGGCGTTTTGTTGAAGCGCTCGATACTGTTCTAAATTGATCACGTCGAACGCTAGCATGTTGTTTTGGGGAATTCAAGGAGCGGTGTGTGTGGAGGCGGTGTGAGTGGACGGTTTGGTACTGCCGCAACGCAATCCCGTTTGACAAACGCTTGTCGGATCTTAGCGAACTGTTCCGGCTACCTTAACCGACGATCCGCTCAGAATGTGAAGCTACCAAGAAAGCTACGATGCGCAGTGGTTCCAACGCTGTGATTGTGCGAGGATTCACGCACGATGGCGAAGATTGCAACCATGCCGCATGCCGAACATGGGTTGCAGCGGCAGCTTGGCTTGCGCGACTTGGTGTTGGCGCAAGTGTTGTGCGTGGTCGGAAGCGGCTGGGTTGGAGTGGCAGCAGAGTTAGGCAGGGCGCAGGCGCTCACTTGGATTGCAGCTATGCTGCTGTTTTATTTTCCCATGGGTGCGGTGGTGATCGGCCTCAACCGGATAATGCCGCTGGAGGGAGGTATTTACGTCTGGGCCCATCGTGCATTCGGCGGGCTGGGTGGCTTTCTTACCGCGTGGAATCTCTGGGTTTACGGCATTGCGGTAACGGCGGCGATTCTGTACGCGATTCCTACGGAGCTGGCTTATTTAATTGGTCCCAAGGCTGCATGGCTGCCTGAGAATCATGTTGCTTCCCTGGCGATTGTCGCTTCCATCGTCGCGGCAGTAACTCTAGCGGCGGTGCGTGGACTCGAATGGGGCAAGTGGATTCATAACATCGGCGGGATCGCCATGATTACCGCGTTTGTGGCTCTAATTCTATTGCCCGCGTGGGCGCTTTGGCGCCATCGATCCGGCCAACATGGGATGGAGTTTGCCTTGGCGCTGCCGCCCTACAATTTGCGCTCGATGGCTTTGTTTGGGCAGATGCTCGTCGGCGCGTTGAGCGGCCTTGAATATATCGCCATCTTTGCCGGTGAGAGCCGCCAGCCGGAGAGCAGTATCACGCGCTCGGTGTGGATCGCTTCGCCGATTATCTGCGCCATGTTCATTCTAGGGACTGGTTCGGTGGTGGCCTTTGCAACGCCGGGACACATTGACCTGATTGCTCCAATTCCGCAGACGCTGCGAATTGCGCTTGGCAATTCCGGTGCAGGAAATGTCGTCGCCATGACTGCGATTTTGCTGGTGCAACTGAGGCTTTTGGGCGCGGCGAGTTATCTGTTCACCGGAGTCACGCGCTTGCCCATGGCCGTGGGTTGGGACGATCTTTTGCCGAAGTGGTTTACGCGATTGCATCCGCGATGGAAGACGCCCATGAATTCTATTGTATGCACATCCGCGCTGATGCTGCTACTCGTGGTTTTGGGAAGCGTCGGAGTTCATGCGCAGGAAGCATTTCAGGTGCTTTCGAACGCTAGTTTGACGCATTACGAGCTGATGTACATGGCGATGTTTGCGATTCCCATGGTGGGCGCTGCGGCATTGAGCAAATTGCTGCCGCCATGGCTGAAGTGGGTTTCACTGGTGGGGTTCTGCGCCTCGCTCTTCAGTTTGCTGATCTCCACGTATCCGTTTGTCGACGTGGTGAATCCGTTAGGCTATGCAGCGAAGATTGCGGGAACGGTGGTGGTAAGCAATCTTGCCGCGATTGTTTTCTACAAACTGCGGAATCGCCGAATACTTGGTTAGCCCCTGGAAGAACCCCACAACGCGGCACGCGGCCTACGAAGTTCTCTGCCCACGGGCCGCAAGAGAAGCGAATGCGGAACTTGTCAGCCAAGATGCGGCCTCTCACGGGGCGAGGGAGCCACCACCGCCCGGACACCCGCCTATTTCACGCGTTTGATTGTTCCATCCGGATTGACTAGGTAGGTACCGCTCTTGGTCCCGACGTATTCTGCCCGGGGAGGCGATTGCACTAATACGTGAAAGACATCCGTGTCTTCCGGCATGTCAGTGAGTACATGCGTGTGATAACCGGCGACGGTTTTCTTGTCTGATGAAGGCGCATGCTGGTTTTCCAAAATAGTCTTATGCAGTTGACGGGTTTCGAGAATGTTAGAGCCATCAGCAGACAGTAGGTAGCGCGTGTCGCCGCCGAGGGGATAAACATCCGCCGTTGCCCGTGCCGGCAGAACGTAAACGTAAAACTGGCCTGAGTCCAATGGAAGAACGTAGGTGTTGTAGGGCCGCTTTTCTAGGTGAGAGCTTTCCAGCGAGATTTGAATCCCCTTAGCGGCAGTAAAGAAGAATCCTGTGTCGTTCTTTGGTGGGTCGTAGGTCTTGACGCTGAATTGCTCGGGACTGCCCCCTTGGGTTGCTTGGTACACAATCAGGAAAGCATCTTTGGTCTCGTTGAATCTCCCCCCTGCGACGACCCAGCGCCCATCAGACTTCCGGGCAATGTATCTGGCCACCACTCCTTGCGCGGGTTTCAGTCCAACCATCGCCTCGGTAGCGTACCGTGACGCGGCATCGTAGTCGGCCAGCATTCGTCCTCGGGCAGTGATTGCTTCCAACTCTGAGTCAGAACGCGGTTTGGTTTGCTGCGCTATAACTGACTGAGTACACAGAACTAGAGTGAGTGCCAAGTTCAAAAAGATTCGCATATTAGGCTGGAAGGCCTTCTACGATGGAATCGGCTGCAACCGTGGGAATGATGCGGGTTAGCTGCCAGCCAGAGGCTGCGAACAAGGCGCGAAATTGATTTTCGGTGCGCTCGCATCCACTGGGGAAAATCAGCATTTGCAGATCGAGGAACTTGCCGGGGGAGAAGTCGTTGCCGGGATGAATTACGCTGTCGACGACGAGGAGTTTGCCGCCGGAATTCACGCCTTTTCGGCAGGCTTTGAGGATTTGAACGCAGCGATCGTCGGGCCAATCGTGAATGATGTGTTTCATAATGTAAGCGTCGGCGCCTGCTGGAACAGAGGAAAACATATCGCCGGGCGCGAGGGTGCACCGATCCATCACGGGGCTCAGCGGTCCGTTCTTGGCTCCTTCGAGAACGTGCGGCATTTCGTAAAGCGTGCCTTTCATCTGCGGATTTCTTTTCAGGATGGTGGCGAGAAGAAGGCCGTGGCCGCCGGCGATGTCCACGATGGAATGAATGCCGTCAAAACCATAGGCGTCGGCCACGGCGGGGCTATCGATCATGGATATTTGAGTCATGGCCTGGTTGAAAATCTGGCCTTCGGCCGGATTCTGCTTTAGGTATTCGAAGATGTGAGCGCCGTAGATTTCTTCGAGCGCTTGCTTGCCGGTACGGACGCAATAATCCAGGTGAGACCAGCCGCGCCCGTGCCACTCCCGACCGCACATGATGGCAAAGGCACGCAGGCTGGGGGTTGCATCGCTGCGCAGAACGGCGGACGTCGGGGTTTGCGAAAACTTTCCGTCCGGACCTTCCGATAGCACTCCCACGCAAGCAGTGGCGCGCATGAGACGGTAGAGCGCTTGCGGGTCAGCGCCGATCTGAGCAGCCAGTTCGCCAGCCGATTTTGGAGCAGCGTCGATGAGGTCGGGGATTCCGAGTTGGGCGAGGCAGGAGACAGCGCCGGCGACGTGAGCGCCATTCATCATTTGGAATATGCCGGTGTGTGCCGGGGGAGCGGGGCGGTCGGCCGTCATTTGTGGTTCACCTTATTTTGAGTTTGGCGTAGCGAGCGCGGAAGTATACATCGAATTCTCTTTCCTGATTCAACTTGCGTTGTTTGTGGCGCTAAGAGAAACAAAAGCAGGTCCCTCGCCGGCCCGAAAGGCGGCCCGGTCGGGTTGACAGATTTAAAATCCAAGGCCAAGACAAAGGCCTCAGGTCAGACCTGAGCTACCTTAACGCCGCCATCACGAAAGAGCGAGGTTAGGGCATCGCTTAAGGCTCGGGGGATGCGACGGTGGGGATTTCCCGGATGGCGATTTTGCCGTCGGGCTGGCGCTGGAGGGCGGGGGCGTATTCGCCAAGGAGCTCGCGGCGCCACCAATTCCCGTTTACGCGCTTGGTGCGCAGGTCGGTGAACCAGTATTGGTAAATCACGGAGCGGACCTCCTGCGGCGGAGAATCCGGGAAGGGATTTTTTGCGAAGAGTTCGAGGACGGCTCCATTATTTTTGATCAGGCGCTCTTCGGTCCATACCACGAAGCGCGAATCCTGCCAAGGTCCTAGCGAGGCGAACCACAAATTCCAATCGAAGCGCGGCTGATAGGGAGCGTAAATTCCCGGGGCTTCGTGGATGTCCTGGGGCTTGTAGCGGAAGGGATAGGCGATCCAGGTTTTTCCGTCCTGCGAGCCTTGAAATTCGATTTCGTAGCGGCCGTGAGTCATCACGGCAAAAAGGCCGTAGCGATTGGCGATGCGAAAAGGCTCGAGAGCGCGCAAGGGCGACGGCGGAAGAGGGAAACCGGGAGCGAACATCCAGATCAGTTGGGCGCTGGCGGCGTAGAAAATCAGGCCGAAGCAGACGGCGGCAACCGATCTGCGAAGCGGGGTGAGGCGCTCTCGCCAAGGTACCGGTGCGTTGTGATTTGGATGTACTTCGCTGACTTCACCGGGCACGCGAGCTTTGCCAAAAGTGATTGCTTCCAGGCGACTACGAATTCCCTGCGGCGCGAGCCATTCGATCAGGCGATCGTCGAGCAACAGGAAACCCAGGAGGAAGACCAGATAATTCAAGAAAGTGTAGTTGGCGGTCAGGATGATGGAAATTTCAAAGGGCGTGACAATGCAGAAACAGAGAATGCGGAATCGGCGGGGCAGGAAAAGCATCCAGACCAAGACAAGTTCAGTGACCAGAGTATAGACAACGGCGGAAGCATGGAACCAGTGCGGCAACTGCTGGACGTACCAGCCGATCCAGGTGGGGAGAGGACCGTTCTGGTAATAGTCGTCCATGGCGGTGAATTTGCGCCAGGCAACGTCGCCGCTGGCGAGTTTGGCCACGCCGGATTCGAAATAGATGCGAAACCATTCCCACTGCAAAAGGAACAGGCTGGCGCGCGAGGGCGGATTGGCGCGGCCGAGGCCGGGAAGAAATCCGGCGGGCGCGAAAAACAGGGCAATGAATCCGGCTTCGAGAAGCATGCCGTCGGACTGGTAGTTGGAGAAGTCCTGTGCGGCGCAGACGAAAGACAGAAAACATACAAAACAGACCAACAGTGAGGCGCGAGGCCAAACGTTTAAGACCACTAGAATCGATGCGGCTGCTCCCAACCAGCAGAAAGCGATCAGTGCACGGTCGCTTGCGCTGAACCAGAACAAGGTAGGCGCGAACCAAAATTTCTGCGCAGGCAAAGCGGAGGCGACCGCTTGCAGATAGTCGGAGGCGGGGAGGATTCCATCCGGGCCGATCAGGCCCTTGATTTGGAATAAGAGCGAATAGAACGCGGAGAAGTAAATCAATCCCAGACATCGGAGAAAAATCCAGCGAGGCCAAAGATGGCCGGGGTGTTTCTGATCGGTAGGCTCAGGGCCAAGGAGCCAACCGAAGGCGGAACCGAAATCCAATTCCATCGCCGGATTATAACGGCATCGATGAAGTCCATTGGCAATTTAGATGAAAGGGAACCATGCGAAGGCGGACGGCCGCGGTTCAGGCGATCACGGATGGCGAGACAGCGCCACGGTGGAACACCGTGGCTTAATTTGATTGGCGCGAAGATTTTGCTGCGTCTTTCGAAAGCGCCCGCATTTTCACAAAGCGGGGTAGCAACGGGCAGATTTGGCCGTTTTCACCAGCCTCGGTGAAGCCGATCAAAAACTCCTGCGCGTTGAAACGGAATCCATTGCGAGAGGTGGAGAATTGACCGGCTCTGTGAACTCGAACGTAGTCGCCATCGGGAAGCAAGACTCGCGTTTTTTCCGTGTCGGCCAGGTAGGGCGCAATCACCTGGTCGAAAACCTGGCTGCAGAGCGCGGGATCCTTCAGGCGAAACATCACTTCCACCCGCTCGGAGATGTTCCGCTGCATCCAATCGGCGCTGCCCAGATAGATTTCGGTGTACCCACCATTGCCGAAAGCGAAGACGCGGCTATGTTCCAGGAAGCGTCCGACGATGCTTCGAACTCGAATGCGGCTGCTGACGCCTCGAACACCCGGGCGCAAGGCGCAGGCGCCGCGCACAATTAATTCAATTTGCACGCCGGCCTGCGAGGCGCGGTAGAGAGCTTGGATGATTTTCTCGTCGAGCAGAGCATTTACTTTGGCGAGGATGAAAGAGGGGCGTCCGGCACGCGCGTGAGCCGTTTCGCGAGCAATCAAGTCCAGGCAGCTTCTACCTAAATTCAGCGGTGCCACAAAAAGAGGCAGATACAGGGGACGCTCGGAATAGGCGGTCAAATAATCGAACACGTGCTGTACGGAAACAGTGATGCGAGCGTCGCTGGTAAGCAGGCTGAGGTCGGTATAGTAACGAGCGGTGGCAGGATTATAGTTTCCGGTGCCCAGATGGGCGTACTGGCGCATCTTGCCGCCTTGTTCGCGGCGCGCGATGAGCGCAAGTTTGCAATGCGTTTTCAGACCGACTACACCGTGGAAGACCTGCACGCCGGCTTCCTGCAAATTGCGCGCCCAACGAATGTTGGAAGCTTCGTCGAAACGCGCCTTCAGCTCCACCACTACAGCGACTTCTTTTTTGGCGGCCGCATCGATCAAAGCGCGCACGATGGGAGAATTTTCACTGGTGCGATAGAGCGTTTGCTTAATGGACAGAACGTCGGGATCGGCAGCCGCGCTTTCGATGAAGCGAACTACGGCGGAATAGGAGTCGTAAGGATGGTGCAGCAAAACGTCGCGCTTGCGTATGAGATCGAAAAGGGAGGTGGGGCCGGACTTTAGGGCCAGCTCACGCGGAACAAAGGTGCGAAATTTCAGATCGGGACGCGGGATTGCGTCGTACAGATAGGCGATGCGCGAAAGATTGGGCGGACCATCCACTCGAAAAATTTGCCAGGGCTCCAAACGGAAATTCGCAACGAGACGGTCGATAATTTCCTGGTTCGCGCCGGCTTCAATCTCCAGGCGCACGGCCTCGCCTTTCCTGCGGCGATGAAGCTGGGCGTCCACCGAATCCATAATGCTGCGCGATTCTTCGGCTTCGAGATAAAGATTGCTGTTGCGTGTAACCCGAAAAGCGGCGGCGGAGAGGACCTCGTAACCGTGATAGAGACGTTCGGAGAATGCGTGAATGATGTCGGAGAGAAAAACATATTCGACGGTGCCGTCCGGCGAGGGCAGCTGCACCAGCCGAGGGAGCGCGCGCGGCACGGTAACCACGCCGAGATAGGGCTGCGACCCACGCTTCTTTCGACGCAGCATGTACGCCAAACAAATCGCTTTATTGATTACGTGGGGAAATGGATGAGCAGGATCGACGGTGACCGGGGTGAGCAGCGGCTCCGCAGTCTTTGCATAAAAATTCTCGACGTGTGCGCGGGCCAAGGGTCTTAGCGAGCGCGCATTAACGATACGGATTCGTTCAGCGAAAAGAGAGGGGACGAGATCTTCGCGCCAGCAATCGTATTGGGCCTCTACAAATTTATGCGTTCGGGCCGCGAGCTCGGTGAGCACCTCGCGGGGTGTACGGCCATCGGGACCAGGGTCCCGGATACCATGCTCCACCTGTTGCAAAAGACCGGCGACACGCACTTCGACGAATTCGTCCAGATTGCTCGCGGTGATGGCGAGAAATTTTACGCGCTCGAGCAGAGGATTCTTGGGATCTTGCGCTTCTTCAAGGACGCGCTCGTTGAACTGCAGCCAGGAAAAATGACGATTCAAAAATAAATCGGGATGGGCCAGCTTGTTTGTCGCCATATTCTCCTCAAGGCTAGATTAGCAGCATATCGGGAGAATATTACTGGACGGTTAGCGCCGAGGGCAGGAGGCTGGGTGCAAAAGTCTTTTTTCGCTCAGCCTTGGTGTTGAATTGGCGGCGCTAGCTGACCACGTACTCGACGATTACGCCTCTCCGTTGAGAGTAGATCAGATATTCGCCTGGGGCCACGACCCCTAGACGATTCACGCGCACGCGGGCTTCTTCAATGCCAGGCACCGTGGTGATCCACAGAGGCTTGCCGTCTCGAAGCCGCTTGAAAATATCAAAATAGGTATCCATAAAACCTCCTGCGCATTTCAAGGATTTATAAGGGCATCTGGCTTGCCAGAAGTGGTGTGAAAATAAGTCTTTAGAATGAGGCAGTTGGAAGAGACATACAGCAATCCGCTTAGAAAATTCTGCGCGGTCGCCCCCCGGCCGGAATGTCTCAAATGGTAATCATCGAGGAGACACGAATTCGAAAATGATCTGGCCATTGGAAGCGTCACGGATGAAATATTCGCCGGGGGCCCTCGATGCTAGCTCGTGCAAGTGCGTCTTAGCTTTTTCTAGGATCGCAACTTCCGCGATCCAGAGCGGATGGCCGTCCTCCATTTTACGGAAGATATCGAAGCCTAGTCTGGTCATTGCGCGGTGATGTAAGTTCTCAGTCCGGTGCGTCCTACCAGGAATAAAGAACGCAAAAGACCCGAGCATGATAGGGAGAGCCGGCGCCTTTGTCTGTTCAATGTTAGACAGACAAATATTGTCCGAAGATACAAGATTGGTTTGGAGGTTCGCAGCCATTCTTGGAATTCGCAAACTGAAACAAACGTCGGGGGCGAAATGAGTTCAGGCAAGCACGCCAAATCGGGAAAGATAATCTTCCCGAAGGTACTTTCTGGAAAGATTCTCGAGTTTCTGCCAAGCAAGACTATTTTCTCTCAGGGAGAGCAGTGCAAGGATGTGCATTACATCGAACAGGGAGTGGTCAAGTTAGTTCTGGTTTCGCGGCGTGGCCGAAGCGGCGTTCTGGGATTTCTGGGAAGAGGAGACTTCTTCGGCGAAGCCTGCATCGGGGGGCACGCCATTTACCAGACATCCGCTATTACCATGGTGCCCAGCAAGATCATGATGATCGAGCGAAAAAGGATGATCCATCTAATCGAGAAAGAGCCTCACGTTTGTACCCAATTCATCAATTATCTGCTGTCACGAAATCATCGCATCGAGCAGGACCTCATCGATCATTTGTTTAATTCGAGCGAAAAAAGACTGGCACGCGTGCTTCTGCTACTGAATGACTATGAAAAGGGAAACGATAATCCTTCGATAATCGAGTTCGTGAACCAAGACACGCTGGCGGAAATGATCGGGACCACCAGGCCGCGCG
>Ga0307477_10002422_pt1 | contig 14473 bp, 12 predicted proteins | sample atmos_gasesECM2C_FD_203316 | JGI IMG/M metagenome (GOLD analysis project Ga0307477, IMG submission 203316) | Hardwood forest soil microbial communities from Morgan-Monroe State Forest, Indiana, United States - atmos_gasesECM2C_515 | ecosystem: Environmental > Terrestrial > Soil > Temperate...
GCTGCGGGCCGACGACGGACACCCAGATAGAGAAGCCCCAGCCCTACCCCTACGAGAGAACCTCGGCTGGTAGACGCCATCAGGGATCCAATAGCGGCCGCCATCGCTGCCCATGCGAGAATCTTTGTGCGCGTTGATTTGGCGATGGAGCGTAGAGCCAAAGCTCCGAAAAAGGAGATTGCGGAGAATGCGCCGAGAAAATCAGCGCCTGTGCTTCCCTGTCCGCGCGAGAACCCTCGCACCGCGTCATATGCTCCACCGCTTGCGAACTGTGACGCGACAAAAAGGCCCTCACAGACCGTGGCAATAGCCCAGGCACAAAGTAGGCGCGTTCGATTATCGCCGTCGTATTTGATGGTCAGAGCGAAGAGTCCCAGGAACCCCGCGAATGCAATCGGTTGGCCTGCCAGAGTCGAGGCGGCCTTAAGCAGTTGCTGACTGTCCGAGCCGTGAGCTATAGCCACCACGGCACCCAGTGCAGCTACGATCATCAACGCTCTCATAAGCGGTCTGGTCGTAGTCGACGAGCTGGTATCCCCCAGACGTATGTACGCGCACAGACCTCCAGCAAGCAGAACGGCGATGATCCCCAGCCTGACCGTGCTTGCGCCCGCTGGAGGAGGATCACCGTAAACCGGGATCAACGGAACGACGACGATCAACGCCAACGGAAATATGACACGCCCAAAAATACAGACGATGGTTACCGCCAAAAAAAGGACCGCCAGGCTCACTACAAGAAGGAGGGGGCTCCGTGCGATCCCCATTCCCAAGACACCCGCAAGAGCAATTACGGCCGTCGTCGTCCAAACTTCTGGGCCTACCCGCCAAGATTGGCCGCTCATTGCCGCTCTCATGGGTTTAGCCAGATAGTGAGAAAATAAAGTGGTTGACCACGACTATCGTCATGGCCTAGTTCGCACCGTCTCGCTTGACCACCGCGGGCAGCGTCCGCAAAATCAACCGCACATCCCCCCAAAGCGACCAGTTGGTCACATAGAGATAGTCGAGCTTCACCATCTCCTCAAACGGAATGCTGGTGCGTCCGAGCACCTGCCAGAGCCCAGTTATCCCCGGCGTCAGGTCCAGGCGCCCGCGCGCCCACGCCTCCACCATTTTGTCCTCCTCTACGACCAACGGGCGCGGACCAACAAGGCTCATGTCACCACGCAGCACATTCCAAAGCTGTGGTAGCTCGTCAAGGCTCGCCAGCCGCAAAAAGCGCCCCACGCGGGTGATCCGCGGATCGTGCTCGAGGTGAAGCCAGCCTGGGTCCTTGCTATGCGTGAGCAGCTGCTCACGCATAGCCTCGGCGTTTGCGACCATCGTGCGCAGCTTGAGCAGCTTGAAACGCCGCCCTTCCTTGCCGATCCGCTCCTGCCTGAAGAACACGGGTCCCGGCGAGTCGAGCTTGATCGCCACCGCGATGACCAGCGTGACGGGCGCCGCGAGGATCGCCAACAGCCCGGCGCCGATCAGGTCGAGGCCGCGCTTTGCGTACCGCGAGGAGCGCGACAGCACTGGCGGGTTGATGCCGAGCACCGTGACCCCCTGCAGGTCGTCGATCTCAACCGAGGGACCGAGCGCGCTGAAGGTCGCCGGCAGCAGGCTGACCTTGACGGCGCCGTTCTTGCAGGCACGCAGAACCTCCAGCAACCGTTCGCCCTCGACCTCGGCGTCGGCGACCACGACGCGCCCCACACGCTGCTCGGCAAGCAACCCGGGAAGGTCGATCTCCTGCAGGCAGCCAAGCAGCGGCAGGTCCACAGCAGCAGCAGCCTCGGGCTGGCAGCTGACCATCCCGATCGGCTCCAGACGCAGGCTCGCCTTGGCGCGCATCTTCTCGATCAGCGCGCCGCTGGTCTGTCCGTTCCCGACCAGAAGCACGCGCTCCGGTGAGATCAGGCGCGTGAACGCGCTCCGAGTCGCCAGTCGACCGGCGAGCACTCCTATCATCGCGAGCGCCGCAAACAGCAGAATCGCCGAGAACACGAGTTTGAACGGCGCGAGCACGACGAAGTAGCACCACGTCAAGAGGCACCCGACGAGCAGCGCGTGAAACAGCGGCGGCAGATCGTCCAGGGTGCTGTGACTGAGGCGCTTGGCGTCGCGCTCGTAGAGCCCGTACATCTTGAACAGCACCACCCACACCGGCAGCGTCGCCAGCCCGTAGAGGACGTATTCGCTCCAGGCGTGCCCGCGGGCGCCTCCGTCGATCGCCATCGCCAAGACGAGCGCCGCCAGCAGGCAGATCGCGTCGCAGAGCACGAGCAACCGGCGCAGAACCCAGTCGCGTCGCCCGTAGCAGTTGGCCACCAGCCGTCCGGTCACCGGCAGCCCCACCTTTGCGCGGCCAGGAGCACTCGCCGGCTCGAGCAGCGCCAGCTGCCCGTCGATTGCCATCGATGGCCGCAGCTCAGGCATCGCTGCCCCTCTCACTGTCTCCGCCGGCGAGAGTCTCGCCCGCCTGGACACAGACCTCGACCACACGCTCGACCTCCTGGGCGGTCAACTCCGCGAACATCGGCAGCGACAGCTCCTCCGCGGCCCATGCTTCGGCACGCGGCAGCTCGATGGGACGAGAAGCCGCCGGCAGGTCGGTGAACGCGGGGTGGCGGTGCATCGCCGGGCTGTAGTGCAGTCCGACCTGTAGCCCCTCGGCGCTCAGCAACTCGGCGAGGCGATCGCGCTCGCGCTCGCGATGGCGAATCGGAAAGAGGTGATACACGCAAGGACTGCCCGGCCGCTCGCCCAGCAGGACGAGCTCCGGGGGAAGTGCCTCGCGCAAACGCGCGGCGTGTGAGCGACGAGCCTCGTTCCATGCGTCCAGGTGTGGCAGCTTGGCGCGCAGGAAGGCGGCCTGCATCCCGTCCAGCCGCTCGTTGTAGCCGACCAGCAGGTGCCTTCCCTTGCCGCGCTGGCCGAGATGGCGCAGCTCGCGCACGCGCTCGGCGAGCCGGGGATCGTCGGTGCACACGGCGCCGCCATCCCCGAGCGCACCGAGGTTCTTACTCGGGTAGAAGGAGAAGGCCGCCGCACCCCCGAGCGTCCCGACGCGCCGCCCATCGCAGCTCGCGCCGTGCGCTTGTGCGGCATCCTCCAGCACGAACAGCCCGTGGCGCTTAGCGATCTCGTCGATCCTGCCCATATCGCAGGCCTGCCCGTACAGGTGCACAGCGACGATCGCCGCTGTGCGCGGCCCGATCGCGCTCGCCAGCGACTCGGGGTCGATCAGGCCAGTGTCGGCCTGCACGTCGCAGAACACCGGCGTGGCTCCGGCGTGCAGCACGCCGAGCGCCGAGGCGATGAAGGTGTGCCCCGGCACGACGACCTCGTCGCCCTGGCCGATCCCGGCGGCGAGCAGCGCGAGCATCAGCGCTGAGGTTCCCGAGGCCACCCCGACGCACTCGCGCGCGCCGCAGTAGGCGGCGAACTCTCCCTCGAAGCCCTCGACTTCGCGGCCGAGGATGAAAGCGTCGTCGGCCACCACCCGTTCGTAGGCGGCCTGCAGCTCCGCGCGCAGCGCTCCGTGCTGGCGCGCGAGGCCGACGAAGGGAACGACCTGGGGCTCTGTCTGTACTTGCTGGCTCATTTTCAACGATGCCCCACGAACGATCGCGCCGAGGGCTTTTGCGCTTGAAAAGACTCTGCAAAGTCGGCAAATGTCGTGCCCGCGACCATCGACATACGCCGCCCGCTCTGAAAGGTTTCGCGGTCGGGGACGTCTTGAGGATGGACGAATGTTCGATCTTGCTCGGGTGCCATTACGCGAAACCTACGAAGGCCCGAAAGGGATACATATGGTGTCGGTCCAAAAGGGCAGCTGGACGCCCGGATCTCCGCCGCGCAGCCGCTCAGGCCAGCGCGCCGACATAGCTGGAGACCGCAACGGGAGCGCCGCCTTCAGCCATCGAGCACTCGGCGGCCTCCGCGAGCACGACCACCTGGCGCGCCAGCTCGATGTCCGGCGAGGTTTCGCCATTTCGGATCAGGCGGACGAACTCGGCCAGCTCGGCGACGAGCGGCTCGGTCGCCGCGATCCGCGGCGAGAGGATGTCGCCGCTGCGGTAGGAGAGCTGGTACTCGCCAAAGGTCTTCGGGTCCTTGTAGACGACCCCGCGGTCGAACACCCGCACCGGCTCGGGCGCTCCGTCCTCGTAGACGACCATCTTGTTGCTACCGACGATCGCCGTGCGCCGCAGCTTGCTCGGGGCAAGCCAGCTCAACTCGACGTTTGCGACGACGCCGCAGGGGAACTGGAGCGTCATGAAGGCGACGTCGTGGATGCCCTGAACGATCGAGTCGCGCCCGCTCGCGGTGATCGACTCGGGCGCTTCGCCGAGCCAGTGCAGCAGGATCGAGAAGTCGTGCGGCCCGAGATCCCAGATCACGCTGACGTCGCGCTGGTGCAGGCCGAGGTTCACGCGGCTGGAGGAGATGAAGAAGATCTCGCCCAACTCGCCATCGTCGATCAGCCCCTTGATCGCCTGCACAGGGGGGCTGTAAAGGAAGGTCTGACCGCACATCAGCCGCAGGTCGTTCTCCTCGGCCAGCTCGAGCAGCTCGCCAGCCTGCGCGGCCGACGGGGCAAGCGGCTTCTCCACAAAGGTGTGCTTGCCGGCCCGCAGGGCCGCGCTTGCCATCTCGAAGTGCGTGAACACGGGCGTGGCGATCACGATCGCGTCCAGGTCCGGGTCCTCCAAGAGCTCGTCGTAGGAGGTGGTCGGCCGGGCCGACGGATAGCGCCGCGCGGCGATCGACAGACGCCGCTCGTCCAGATCGCAGATGTAGCGGACGTTTACGTCCGGCTGCTCGAACAAGCCACGCAGGAGGTTCGGTCCCCAGTAGCCTAGCCCCGCGACTCCCACATTCAGCAACGATCCTTCGTTGAACCTGTGCGACCTCTCCATGGCAAACGTCCTCCGTTGTGGGTGCTTGTCGTGATGCGACCTATATGCGAGGACCCTCATGCCTCGCCCGACGTCGACCTATCGACCTCTATTCCTGCTCAAAAGGCAGCAGGAGCCTAGCGAGCATCATGCCGTAGAGTCAAGGGCCGCGTGTGTTTTTTTCGTTTCCCGCAATTTGCAGGCATTTTTGCGAGCAACATCGTCGGTATGGACGACAGAGGTCCGATTCGCTACGCTGCCGCCCTCGAATCGGTCGACGACATGGACGTCACTCATTCCACTCTTCCGGACGGCCCCCTGACTCGGGGCCTCGACCTTAGGATCTCAAAACTATGAGCACCATCGGCATAGTCGGACTGGGCTACGTCGGGCTACCGCTCGCCGTGGCCTTCGCACAGGCGGACTGCGACGTGATCGCCGTCGACGTCGACTCGCGCAAGATCGAGGCGATCGAGGCAGGCAACTCCTACATCGAGGACGTCCCGTCCTCCGAGCTGGCGGCGCTCTCAGAGCGCATCCACGCCACCAACCGCTACGCCCGGCTGGCCAAGGCCGACGCGATCATCGTCTGCGTGCCGACCCCCCTGACCCCCAATCGCGAGCCCGATCTCGGCCCGCTGATCGACTCCACGCGCGCGCTTGCCGAGGTCCTGCAGACGGACCAACTGGTGGTGCTCGAGTCCACCACCTATCCCGGCACCACCCGCGAGCGAGTGGTCCCGCTGCTCGAGGAGTCCGGGCTGGCGGCTGGGCGCGACTTCCACATCGCCTTCTCCCCCGAGCGCGTCGATCCCGGCCGCACCGACTTCACGCTGCGCAACACCCCCAAGGTCGTGGGCGGCCTCACCGACGCCTGCGCTGAGCGCGCCGAGGCGATCTATGGCCTCGTGTGCGAAAACCTCGTGCGCGTCTCGACGCTCGAGGCCGCCGAGCTCACCAAGCTGCTCGAGAACATCTTCCGCTCGGTCAACATCGCCCTGGTCAACGAACTGGCGATGCTCACCGACCGCATGGGCATCGACATCTGGGAGGTCGTCGAGGCCGCCGCCACGAAGCCGTACGGCTTCATGCGCTTCGAGCCGGGACCTGGCATGGGCGGCCACTGCCTGCCTGTCGATCCCTTCTATCTCTCCTGGCGCGCGCGCGAGTTCGACATGACCACCGAGTTCATCGAGCTCGCCGGCAAGATCAACCAGCAGATGCCCTACCACTGCGTCGCCAAGGTCGAGCGCGCGCTCAACGACGCCGGGCGCCCCGTCAAGGGCTCGCGCATCGCGGTCTTCGGAGTCAGCTACAAGCCGGGCGTCGGCGACATCCGCGAGTCTCCCGCCCTGAAGATCCTCACGCTGCTCGGAGCCCTCGGCGCCGACCTGTGCTACCACGACCCCCACGTCCCCGCGCTCCCCGACTACAACCTGTCGAGCACCCCGCTCGACGAGGCCCTCAAGGACACGGATCTGGCTCTGATCGTCACCGCCCACCCGAGCGTCGACCACGAGCTGGTGGCCAAGCGCGCGCGCTCGCTCGTGGACCTGCGCGGGGTCACCAGGTCGATCGGCGTCCCCGGCGTCGTGCGCCTCTAGCGGGCCGGGCGGGGCCGGTGGCGTCTGGCGTCGTGCGGTCTCGCACGAGCGCTGTTTGCGAGTAGTCTGCCAACGTGTCGGTCCGAGCCCTCGACAGCACGGACGCCGAACCGGGCCCTGTCGCCGCCGTGCCCGACCGCGAGGCGAGCGGGCCCCTGGAGCGCTACGGCTGGATCGCGCTCGTCCTGCTGGCTCCCGCGGCGCTGCTGTACCTGTCCTTCAACGCCGGCGGCTACTTTCCGGCCGCGACGGGCTACATGGCGGTCGCCTTCGCGGCGGCGCTCGTGCTGCGAACCACGCTCGCCGAGCGCCCCTTCGAGGGCCTCACGCCGAGGCTCGCCGTGCCGCTGGTCGCGCTCGCCCTGTACGCCGCCTTCCAGCTGGCCTCGGCGCTGTGGTCGCAGGCGCTCTCGCGCACGCTCGACAGCTTCGACCGCAGCCTGCTCTATCTGCTCGCGCTCCTGCTGTTCGGCAGCTTTCGCTACGCGCGCGCCCATGCCCGCTGGCTGGTGCGCGCGGTGCTCGCCGGGCTGACCGCGGCCTGCCTGAGCGGCCTGATCTCGCGCGTGCTGCCGCACCTGTGGCCGACCTCGTCGAGCTTCTTCGAGGATCGCCTCAACTCCCCGCTCACCTACTGGAACGCCGAGGGCCTGATCGCCGCGCTCGTGTTGATCCTCGGCTTTCACCTGACCGCCGATCGCGAGGAGCCGGCGGCGATCAGAGTCGCCGCGGCGGCTGTGCTACCCGGGGTGGCGGCGACGCTGCTGCTCACCTACTCGCGCGGCGCGATGGGCGTCTGCGCGATCGGCCTGCTCGCCTACTGCCTGCTGGCGCGCTGGAGCACGCTGCCGAGCGCCCTGCTGGCGGTGGCGGTGCCCGTCGCGATCGCCGTGCGCTCGGCCTGGGACGCGACCGCACTCTCGACCAACCACCCGACCGGCTCGGCCGCGGTCTCCGAAGGCCACCACGTCGCGCTGGTGGTGGCGCTGTGCATGGTCGGCGCCGGCGCCCTGCGCGCGCTGCTCCTGCTGCTCGACGGCCGTGTGGCCGAGCTCGGCCCGGTCCGCCGCCCCCCGCCGCGCCGGGTGCTGGCGGGTGCAGGCGCGGCGGTGGGGGCGATCGTGCTCGCGTGCGCTCTGGCTGCGGGGGCCGCGGGGTTCGTCGAACGCGAGTACGACAAATTCGTGCACGGGGACTCTGGCCTGCTGGTCGCGCACGTGCGCGAACGCCTCAGCGATCCGGCCAACAACGGCCGGCTGTCGCTGTGGAAGGCGGCGGTATACATCTACGACAGCGAGAAGCTGCGGGGCACCGGCGCCGGCACCTACCAGCAGTACTACCAGCGCTACCGCACCGAACGCCTCTACGTCGTCGACGCGCACTCGCTCTACCTGCAGAGCCTCGCCGAGCTGGGCCTCGTCGGCTTCGTGCTGATCCTGGTCGTTGTGCTCGGCTCGCTGACCGGGATCGCGAGCCGCATTCGCGGGCCCGACCGGGGCATGTACGCGGCGCTGTTCGCCGCGACGCTGGCCTGGGCGGTGCACCAAGCAGTGGACTGGGACTGGCAGATGCCGGCGACCACGCTGCCGATCGCGATGCTCGCCGGGATGGCGCTCGCCGCTCGCCGCGGCGACGGCTCGATCCGCCTGAGCGGCCTGCCGCTCGGGCGCACGCTCGTGGCCCTCGGCTGGGTCGTGCTCGCCGTCTGCCCGCTGCTCGGCGCAGTCTCCTACGCGCGTGTGCAGAGCGCCGGCGAAGCGCTCAAACGCGGCGACTGCGTGGCGGCAAAGCAGCACGCGCTCGACTCGTTGTCGCTGTCGGCGCGCCGCCCGGCGGCGTATGAGATCGTCGGCGTCTGCGACCTGGAGCAGGGCTTTGCTCAGGCGGCGGTGCCGGCGATGAGCCAGGCCGCGGGCCTTGAACCGCAGAGCTGGGAAGCGCACTACTGGCTGGCCGTCGCGCTGGCGGCCGCGGGCCAGGACCCGCACGCCGCGATCCGCCGCGCGGTCGCCCTGAACCCGCTCGAGTACGGCCTGCGCCACGCCGCGCAGCGGCTGCGCGGAGCCGACCCGCGCGCATGGGAACGCGCAGCTCCGCGGCTGCGCGTCGAAGCGCTGATCTCCGGCAAGTTCACGATCACCAACCTGTAACGCCGGGGCCTCGCCCGCGACGTCGGCGAGCCCGATACCGGCTGCGTTGGTCCGCGGACTCTCTGTGGCCCCGACCCGCCCTGCACGACAAATTTCGCAGTCCTGTCGGAAAACGACCCACTCGTTCGTATAGGCGATCAACGAGGCACTTTCCTTATCAAGACCGACCAGGAGGCAAGGACACCAACATGTCGCGCAAACACGACCCACGCAAGGACGAGTTCGAGGGCGTCGCTCAGCGACTGCGCGACGAGCGTCCGCAGGCGAGCCCGCTCGAGCTCGACCGGATCAAGACGACCGCGATGGCGCGCGCCAAGGCCGGCACGCGGCGCGGGACCGTCGGCGCCCGCCGCCTGGCCGTCGCCGGGCTGACCGTCGGCCTGCTGGCCGCCGGCACCGGCGGAGTGCTCGCCGGCCAGAGCGGCAAACACGGCACCGGCGCCGCGATCGCCCAGTACGGCAACAACTGCGACGTCGCCAACGGCAACAACAACAAAGTCGGCAATGGCAACGGCAACAACAGCGGCAACGAAAACGGCAACGAAAACAACAACTACAACTGCAACGAAAACAGCTTCAACACCGAAAACACGACGATCACCAACAACACGACCAACAACGTCACCAACAACTACAACTCCTCGACCGTCACGATCTCCGCCCCCGCCAACACCGGCGTGCTGGGTGCTTCGACGACCAAGCCGGTCACGACGAGCAAGTTGGTCAAGATCCACCTCAGCATCCCCCACCGCTCGAAACTCCGCCGCGTGACGCTGCGGGTCAACGGCAAGATCGTCTCGGTGCTGAAGGGCAAAAAAGCCAAGGCGAACATCAGCATCGCCAAACTGCCCTGCTCGGCGACCGTCACCGTCACCGCGGTCACGACGCTCGGCAAAACGATCACCCAGACGCACGTGTACCACCTCTGCTAAGAGCGACGAGCAGAGCGAGAGCAAGCTGGTGAGCACGAAGCTCACATGAGTAACGCCAACGGCTCCGGGGGTCCCCCCGGAGCCGTTGTGCGCCCGTAAACCAGCCTCACCATCACCGGAAGGGACTCGCGATGGCCCACGAACCGATAGCCCAGGAGCTGCCCGCCGCGCGCCAAGCGCGCTTGGCTCCGCCGCGAACCGCCAGAATGGCTTGGCGTATGCGACAGGACACCTTCGAGCGGCTGTTCGAGGAGCACGCCCAGCGGCTCTACTCGTTCCTGACCTACCACACCGGCAACCGGGCGATTGCCGAGGATCTGCTGTCGGAGACCTTCGAGCGCGTGCTGCGCTCGCGCCAGCGCTTTGACCCGCGCAAGGGCAGCGAGAAGCGCTGGCTGTACACGATCGCGCTGAACCTGCTGCGCGACCACGCCCGCCGCCGCACGCACGAAGAGCGGGCCCTGCAGCACGTCGGCGCGGGCACGAGCGCCCACGCGGCCGACCCTGGCATCGCCGCGGTCGAGCATCGCGACGAGTTGCAGCGCGCGCTCGGCGGCCTGAGCGATGAGGAGCGCGAGGCGCTGGCCCTGCGCTTCGGCGCCGACCTGAAGCTACGCGACGTCGCCGGCGTGCTCGGCGAGGGCGAAAGCGCGATCGAGGGCCGGATCTACCGGGCGCTCGGCAAGCTGCGCAACGAGCTCGGGGCCTGAGGCCTCAGCTCGGAGCCACGCAGCAGCCGCGGACGATCAGCTGGCCTTCGTAGCGGCGCCCGGCGACCGGTTGGCCCAGGCCGTAAATCGAGCGGTCGCCGTAGACGATGACCCGATAGAGCAGGTCCGGCGGGCCCGGGTAGCGCACCAGGCAGCTCCACGGGTTGCCGAGCACGCTGGCGCTGCCCGGCGCGCAGTGCACCGCGCGGGCGCGACCCGCGTAGCCCGGACGCGGATCGCTGGTCGTCAGCACGAGCGCGTCGAGCGCGGCCGCCGCGACCGGCGCGAGCGCTCGTTGGGCCGAGACGAACTGGGGGTTGCCTTCGCGCGCGTGCAGCGCAACGGCGGCACCGGCGACCCCCACCGCAAGCACGAGCCCGACCAGCAGGCCGCCGAACCTCATCCGCAGTCCGCCCCCATCGCGGCAAGGATAATGCCGCACCGCCGTCCGTGGGGATCGCCCTAGCTCGTCCAAAGCGCCTGGGGGCGCTCATACAGCCGCTGGCGAGCGCCGATAGCGGACCTGTGAAGCCAAGCGCCACAGCTCTGCTAGCCCTCCTCCTCCTGCTCGCCCTCGCGCTCGGAGCTCTCGCACTCGCCGGGTCGGCGGCGGCCACCGCCGGCTCACGGCCCACTTCTACCGCCACCGCCCAGCTTGCGCGTCACGCGCAGCGCGCGCACGCCCGCCGCGGCGGCGCGCGGGGCGCCTGCGCTAGCGGTGCGCGCCGCCGCCACCGGCGCGCCACGCGCTGCCTGAAGCGCAAGCGCCGTACCGCCCGGCGCGCGCAGGCGCGCCACACCCCCCGGTCGGTGCCCACGCGCACCGTGGCCCCCGTCTCCTCCGTCACACCCGAACCCGCGGCGATCCTCGCCAGCGTGCTCGCCACCCCCTGCCCGGACACCGAACTGACGCCGCAGGCAGGCGATATCGAACAGGTCAAGCAGGCGACGCTCTGCCTGGTAAACCAGGAGCGCGCACGAAACGGCGAGCTGCCCCTGCAACTCGACAACAAGCTCGAAGCCGCCGCCCAGGCGCACAGCGAAGACATGGTCGCCCGCGACTACTTCGCCCACGTCAGCCCCGACGGCGAAACGCCGCTACAGCGCGTGCAGGGCGCCGGCTACATCCCAAACGAAGAAGTCGGCTACACGATCGGCGAGAACCTCGCCTGGGGAACCTCCTACCTGGCGACACCCCAGGCGATCGTCGCGGCCTGGATCGCCTCCCCCGAGCACATCGCGAACATCCTCGACGCCTCCTACCGCGACACGGGCCTCGGCGTCGTGGCGGCCGCACCGGCCTCGCTGGCGCAAGGACAGAGCGGGGCGACCTACTCGCAGGAGTTCGGGGTCATCGTCGGCTGAGCCGGGCTCCGGGCGCGGCTACACGCTCGGCGCCTTGAACGGCTCCTCGACGGCGATCGTGTCCGGCCCGGCGAGCTCGAAGGCGGCGTGCAGGGACTGGACGGCGCGCGGCACCAGCTCGCGCGCGATCACGCAGGAGATCTTGATCGGCGAAGTGGAGATCATCTCGATGTTGATCTGCTCGTCGTTGAGGGTGCGGAACACCTTCGCCGCGATCCCGGGGTGGGTGCGCATCCCCGCTCCGACGATCGAGACCTTGCCCATCTCCTGGCGGGTGGCGATGCCCGCGTAGACGTCCTCGGCCAGCGGCTGCAACGCCTGCGTGGCGCGGTAGAGGTCTTCGTGGGGGACGGTAAAGGAGATCTCCGCCCGCCCCCCCGCCGAGGTCGGGACGTTCTGGTCGATCATGTCGACGTTGACGTTGGCCTGCGCCAGCGCCTCGAAGATGCGCGCCGCGATCCCCGGCTCGTGGCGCACGCCGACCAGCGTGACCATCGAATCCGAGGTCGAATGGGTGACGGCGGTTATCAGCGGTCGCTCGGCGTGGTCCATGCTCTCTGCCTCTGAGACCACCAAGGTACCGGGGGCGGCGTCAAAGGAGGAGCGACAATGGATCCGCACGCCGTGGTTGCGCGCGTACTCCACCGAGCGCAGCTGCAGCACGCCGGCGCCGGAAGCGGCCATCTCGAGCATCTCCTCGAAGGAGACGACCTCGAGCTTGCGAGCGTTGGCGACGATCCGCGGGTCGGCGCTGAAGACGCCGGGAACATCGGTGTAGATCTCGCATTCCTCGGCCCCGAGCGCCGCGGCGACAGCGACCGCGGTCGTGTCCGAGCCGCCGCGGCCCAGCGTCGTGACGTCGTCGGTGCTCGAGACGCCCTGGAAGCCGGCGACCAGCACGATGTGGTCCTGCTCGAGGGCCGCGCGCACGCGGTCGGCGCGCACCTCGACGATCCGCGCCTGGGTGTGCGAGGTGTCGGTCTTGATCCCGGCCTGCGAGCCGGTCAGCGAGATCGCGCGGTGACCGAGGTCGTTGATCGCCATCGCGCACAGCGCGCAGGAGATCCGCTCGCCGGTCGAGAGCAGCATGTCCATCTCGCGCGCGTCGGGGTGCTCTGAGACCTCCTCGGCCATCGCGATCAGCTCGTCGGTGGTCTTGCCGCGCGCCGAGAGCACGGCGACAACCGAGCTCCCCCCCTCGCGCATCTGCACAATCCGCCGCGCGGCGCGCTTGATCCGCTCGGCGTCCGCGACCGAGGTGCCGCCGAACTTCATCACGACGATGCCGGGCATAGGGCTGAGGCTACAGAGCGCTCCGCCCGGCGAGCGCCTTGCCGAGCGTGACCTCGTCGGCGTACTCCAGGTCCGAGCCCACGGGCAGACCGGACGCCAGCCGGGTCACCGTAAGCTCGCCGGCGCGCGAGTGCAGCTCCTCGGCCAGGTGAAGCGCCGTGGCCTCGCCGGTGGTCGTCGGGTTGGTCGCCAGCACGACCTCGCGCACCGGCGGGTCGGCGCGCTCGACGCGCGTGTACAGCTGGGCGATCTTCAGGTCCTCCGGCTCGACGCCGTCGATCGGAGACAGGGCGCCGCCGAGGACGTGGTAGAGGCCGTGGTATTCGTGCGTGCGCTCCATCGGGATCACGTCGCCGGGCTCCTCGACCACGCAGATCAGCGTGGCGTCGCGGCGGAGGTCCTGGCAGATGCGGCAGCGGGGTTCGTCGGCCAGGTTGAAGCACACCTCGCACAGCCCGACCCGCTCCTTGACCTCGCGGATCGCGTCAGCCAGCCCCAGCGCATCCTGCTCTGAGGCGCGCAGGATGTGGAAAGCCAGCCGTTGCGCCGTGCGCTGGCCGACGCCGGGCAGCTTGGAGAGCTCGCTCACCAGGCGCTGGACCGGAGGCGCGAAGCTGCTCACGGCGCCTGTGGGCGTCGGCGCAGCTCGCCGCGGCGCAATGGCCCGCGCCTCACAGCCCTGCCTCTCACAGCCCGGGCAACCCGAGGCCGCCGAGCCCGCCCAGGTCAAGACCCCCGGTGACCGAGCCCATCCGCTCGGCGGCCATCTCCTGCGCGGCGCGCAGGCCCTCGTTGACGGCCGCCAACACCAGGTCGCACAGCATCTCCACGTCCTCGGGGTCGACGGCCTCCGGGGAGATCTCCACCGCGCGCACCGTCAGGTCGCCACCGACGGTCACGCTCACCGTGCCGCCGCCGGCCGACGCCTGTACGGTCTCGGCCTCCAGGGCGCGCTGGGCAGCCTCCATGTCCTTCTGCATCTTCTGCACCTGGCCGAGCATCTGCTGCATGTTCGGCCGCTGCTGGCGCTGCTTTGCCACGTCCTCAGCCCCTTTCTCGTCTCTGCTCGAGCCAGTCCGGCGGGAGCTCCTCGGCGTCGAGCTCGGCGACCAGCCGCGCGACTATCTCCTCCTCGCTGGCGGCGCCGCCACCCGCGGTCCGGCCCTCGGCGACCTGCTCGCTCAGCTCGAAGGCGACCCGCCGGCGCGCGCCGGTCACGCGCCGCAAAGCCTCGGCGAGGATCGTGCGGTTGGCCGGATCTTCGGCCTTGCGCTTCAAGAACGCGGCGCTCGGCGCAAAGGCGAGCGTCAGCTCCTGCTCACTCAGGGCGATCGGCACCGCCTCGTTGAGCACCGCGCCGAGCAGTGAGTGCTCGGCCTTGACCGACTCGTGCACCACCAGCCACAGCTCCCCCAGGTCGCTGGGGGGCGAGGCCGTCGCGACCTCGAGGGCCGCGGCCTGCGCCGCATCGGGATCGGGCGGCGGCGGCCCCTGTGGCGGGGCGACCGGGGCTGGCGCGGCGTCCGGGGC
>Ga0307477_10002423_pt1 | contig 14472 bp, 14 predicted proteins | sample atmos_gasesECM2C_FD_203316 | JGI IMG/M metagenome (GOLD analysis project Ga0307477, IMG submission 203316) | Hardwood forest soil microbial communities from Morgan-Monroe State Forest, Indiana, United States - atmos_gasesECM2C_515 | ecosystem: Environmental > Terrestrial > Soil > Temperate...
GGCTGGCGGTCGGCACGCCGGCTTTCGCTTGGTGTATTGCTGGTCTACCTGGCCGCGACCGTGGCAGTTGGAATCTCGACGCGATATCCCGGCGTCGTCGCCAGCGGCAACGAAACCACCGTCGATCGAGCCATCTTCACAGCGCTCAACGCCGCCACGCTCACCGGATTCCAGCAGACCATGGGGGTGCGCGAAATGAGCGCCACCGGATGGATCGGGCCGACGCTGCTCCTGGCGCTGACGTTCGCAGGGTCGCTGCTGAGTCTCATGGTTGGCGGGCTGGCGGCGGCGAGGATTTTGCGCCTGCGGCACACGACCTGGCAGATCATCCGGGCGGCGCTGGTGAGCGTGTTGCTGGCCGCCGTGGCGGGCGGCGCGGTGCTGGTCGGCAGCGGACGCATTGTCTTCGAGGCGGTCTTCCAGGCCGCCAGCGCGTTTGGCAACAGCGGCCTGTGGCTGGGCGCTGCGCCATCGACAACGGCCGCCGCGAGCTATCTGGTGCTGTTGCCGCTGGCGGTGTTGGGCGGGCTGGGATTGCCGGTGCTGATCGAATTGAGCGATCGCATGTTCGGTGGGCTGCCGCTCTCGCGGCACAGCCGTGTCGTGCTGGCCCTGGCCGCGATTGTCTACCTGATCGGATTGGCGGCGCTGGTGGCGGCGCAGACCCCGGCCGCGGCGGGCGGCGGATGGCCCGCCTGGCATGACACGCTGGCCTCCTGCTCGGTCGCCGCGATCAACAGCCGCACGGCGGGGATGCCCTTCGAGTCTCCCGCCGCGTTCACCGCGGCGGGGCAGTGGGTGCTGATGGCATTGATGCTGATCGGCGCCGCCCCCGCCGGCACGGCGGGGGGCTTGAAGGTCACCACCTTCTGGCACCTCGCCGCGGGCGTGCGGGATGCTCTGGCCGGCCGCGCGGTCCATCGCGCCGCGGGGATCGCAGCCGTATGGGTGTGCATCTACCTGCTCGTTCTGTTCGCAGGATTCCTGCTGCTGCTGGTCGCCGTGCCGCAGGTCCCGGCCGACCGCCTGCTCTTCCTGACGACCAGCGCCATCGGCAACGTCGGCTTGTCCCACGACCCTGTTTCGATCACAGGGTCTGGATTGCTGGTGCTCTCGGGCCTGATGCTGTTCGGACGTTTGGCGCCGCTGGCGGTGCTGTGGTGGATGGCGGAGACGACAACTGACGCCCAAGTCGCTGTGGGATAGGGCCAACCACAGAGATCTCAGAGGACACTGAGGACACAGAGAAAGGCGATTCGCCACGGTTGGACACGGTTGGACGCCGATTCACCCAGATGGGGAAATTTGTTGTCTCTGCATCCGCGTTCATCCGCGTTCATCTGTGGCGTCCTTCTTTTTCCCTGTGTTCTCCGTAAACTTTGTGCTCTGTAGCCCCCGTGGTTGCCGGCCTGCTGGTGGGCGCAGGTGTAGCCATGTTTGGGGCCGGCAAATCCGCCGTGGTACACTCGCCGCGTGCTTTCCCGGGTCCATTCCTTCATTCTCTTCGGCATCGACGCCCTGCTGTGCGAGGTCGAAGTCGATGTCGCGGCCCACGGGCTGGAGAAAACCACCGTCGTCGGGCTGGCGCAGACCGCCGTCAAGGAATCGATCGAGCGCGTGCGGCGGGCCATCCTCAACAGCGGATACCCGTTTTCCGTTCACAAGCTGCTGATCAACCTCGCCCCCGCCGACGTGAAAAAGGAGGCGACCGCGCTGGACCTGCCGATGGCCATCGGCGTGCTGCGGGGAATCAGTTGCATCAAGGGGGATTGCCATAAAGATTTTCTGATGGCCGGCGAGCTGGCCCTCGACGGGCGGGTGCGGAAGATCAAGGGAGGCCTTTCGCTGGCGATCCTGGCAAGGCAAAAGCGATTCCGCGGCGTGATCCTGCCGGAGGAAAACGCCCGCGAGGCGGCCGTCGTCGAAGGCATCGAGGTCTATCCGGTCAAGACACTCTCGCAGGCGGTGGCGTTCCTGAACGAGCAACTCCCGCTCGAGCCGTATGAATTAGATGGGCAGCCATACCAGCAATCGCAGGTGTCGGCGGCGCTTGATTTCGTGGACGTGCGCGGGCAGGAGGCGGTCAAGCGGGCGATCACCATCGCCGCGGCGGGCGGTCACAACATCCTCATGATCGGCCCGCCGGGCACGGGAAAGTCGATGCTGGCCCAGCGGATGCCCGCGATCCTGCCGCCGCTCACACGCGGCGAGTCGTTGGAGACGACGCGGATTTACTCGGCGATGGGGCTGCTGCCGGACGGGATCGCGCTCTTGGACGAGCGCCCAGTGCGCACGCCGCACCATTCGGCCACCGCCCAGGCGCTTGTCGGCGGCGGCACGATCCCCAAGCCCGGCGAAGTCTCGCTGGCCCATCACGGGATCCTGTTTCTCGACGAGCTGCCGGAGTTCAGCCGGCACGTCCTCGAGACGCTGCGCCAGCCGCTCGAGAGCGGCGAAGTCACCGTCGCCCGCGTCCACGGCTCGATCAAGTTCCCCGCCAAATTCATGCTGGTCGCGGCGATGAACCCCACCGCCAGCGGCTACGCCGTCAGCGACAATCGGGCCCGCGACAAATATCTGTCGAAGCTCTCCGGACCGCTGCTGGATCGCATCGACATTCACGTCGAGGTGCCGGCGGTGCCGTACCGCGAGCTGACCGGCCGCGGCGCCGGCACCGACACCGCCACCATGCGCAAGCAGGTGCTGGCGGCCCGGGCCGTCCAGCACAAGCGTTTCCCCGACGGCACCAACAACGCCCGCATGGACAGCCGCCAGCTCAAGCAGTTCTGCGAACTGTCGGAAGGATGCCTGCTGCTCATGAAGCAGGCGATGGACGAGCTTGGGCTCAGCGCCCGGGCGTATGACAAGGTGAGGCGTGTCGCCCGCACCATCGCCGACCTGGCCAGCTCCGACCGCATCGGCGAAGACCACGTCGCCGAGGCGGTTCAATATCGGTTGCTCGATCGGAAGTTTTGATCACGCACGAGCAACCTGCTCTGTCCCGACCCCGTTTCCACCTCGCGCGACAAAGGGCGCAACAGACGAATATGTCGCGCTTTGTCGCGCGACTTCTCCGCGCTAATTCACGTAACCTCTTGTGTTTTGGCTATCTATGAATTCGCGCCAGTGCGGAAAACCGCGCGACACCGCCACAGAAACCACGGTTGTCGCGCGAACGCTCCACGCCGGGGTTCCGTGTGCCTCATCCATTGCTGAATGCCCGGAATGAGACAAATGACACATTTTGGGGCGCTTTTCAGAATTCTCATCGTCGATATCACATGATTCAGCAAAATGTAGAAGCGCCGCTACGGCTTGAGCAGGGCGACGAAGCCGGCTTGCTCGAAGTGATGATCGCCGGTTAGGGCTTCTGTGATGCCTTCCGCCCGCATTACAAGGAATGAAATGCAATCGACCAGCGACCACGCCTGGTCCATTCGTTGACGGTACAAATGCACGCCTTCGCCAAACGCACTCTCAGTCGCCGGTACGATGCTGACACGGGAGTCCGCGCGGAGATCGTCAAGTAGATCGAGGAATACCTGTCGGTTCTGAGGTTCAGCGAGATGGTTGGCGACCTCCATCAATACCCAGCCGGTGGTGACGATGCGGCCTTTGAAAGTAGCCGTGCGGCCGATCGCCAGTTCATGGGCATCATCGTCCTCGCCGACCAGGGCGATAAAATAGGACGTATCGGCGAAGACGACGCTCATTTCTTCGGAGTCCCGTACAGGTAATGGTCGTGGTTGCGCGATGCGTCACGAGGCAGACCCCTGGCTTTCCCGGCGTGCTTCAATAACCGTTGCCCGAGCGTTTCCTGATCCGGACCCGACGTTTTCTTCGCATCCAGGACTTCAATCTTCACGGCTGCTCCCTCTGGAAGCGGGCCGTCCCGCTCCAGAACAATCTGGCCGTTCTTGATGTAGCCGTGCAGCGTCATGTCACCAATTCTACTGACCGCGACATCAAATGGCGACAGTAATGCCGGTATAGCCCCTTGATGAGGACATTCAATGTCGGACATTCCTAAATTGTCATGAGTGCATCAATTCCATCAGCGTCGGCGCCATGGCCTCGGCCCAGATTTGATAGCCTTTGGCGTTGGGGTGCAGCGAGTCGGGCATCACGTCTTTGGGAAGCGTGCCATCGGGGTCGAGGAACTTGTCGCCGAAGTCCAGGTACTTCACCTGCTTGCCGCCGTCATCGAGCTTTGCCAGTTGCTCGTTAATCTGCTTGATCCGCGTGCGCTGCCGCGTATCGGGCTTCATGTCGCGCGGAAAGATGGCAAGCAGCAGCACCTTCGTGTCCGGCAGCTTCTCGTTGAGCTCCTTCACGATCTTGGTCACGCCGGCCACGATCTCGTCGTTGGAGTTTACCGCGAGGTTGTTGGTGCCGATCATCAGCACGGCGACCTTCGGGCTGATGCCCTCGACTTCGCCGTGATCGAGACGCCAGAGCACGTGTTGCGTGCGGTCGCCGCCGATGCCGATGTTGAGCGGGTCCATCGAGCCGTAATACTTCTCGAAGATCTCGCTGCCGTTGCGGCCGCGCCAGCCGTCGGTGATCGAGTCGCCGACGAAGAGAATGCCGACTTTCCCCTTCTTGGCCTTCAGGTCTTTGCGGAAGCCCAGGTGGCGCTGAAGGAAGCCGTCGCCGAAGTCGCGGCCCATCTTGATCGCCGGAACATCCGCCGGCTCCTGCTCGGTCCGAGGCTTTGCCGCCTGTGCGGCGGCGCCGCCCGCCGAATCCCTTTGCTGAGCCTGTGCGACGGGGATGATCGATACCAACAAACCCGCCGCGAGCACGGCGGCTGCCACTGCCCTCATTGCCGACTTCATCGTTTGCTCCTCCAATGATTAAGATCGAACAACACCCGCCCATGAATACCGGCAAGGGGCGAAAAAGTTACGGCCGGATCAGGAAGTGGGGGGGAAGGAAACGGAGTCGGCCCAGAGCCGGGCCAGGGTCAGAAGGCCAAATAAGCTCGCGCGGACGATCGCCGACCTGGCCGGCTCCAACTCCATCGCGAAAATCATGTCGCCGAGGCGGTACAATACCTGCTGCCGTATCGGAAGTTCTGACCACGTACGAGCGAGTTCGGCTTCTGACTCCGTTTCCTGGCGGTATTAGTCTGACTGAGCACGCGGCAACAGGAGTAGACGAGCACAAAGAGCAATAATGAGGAACGGATCACCAGGACAACAAGGATGACAGGAGTATCAGGAGAACAATGAGTACAGGCAATAGCCGTAAACCATTGCCATATAATAATCAAATGGCGAGAAAACGCCGAAATACTGCGCCAAGACGGGGAGGATATACAAGCCACCTTATCAATCTTGGCTCGACTGAGCCGATTTTTCGCGTAATAATGGTATTTTATCAAAATAATGCTATATGATAACTCGCGGACTCGGATGTTGATTTCGCCTATAATCGCGTGTACTGTTCGGAATAGAGAAGCCACACCGTATAGGTGTGGCTGTTGGCTTGGGAGGTGCCCGTCAAAGGCGTTCCATTCGCGCCGGGCGGCACATTTCTGGTGTGCTTGGCGACGCCGAGCGCCGCCGTAGAACGACGAGCTCGGGCCGAACCTCCTCCCCGGCTTCTGATTATACGTTGAGAATCATCCGCCTACAAGTTCGCCGGGTATGAAGCCGAAGGAAACGATAACCAAATCGAGAGTCACACCACGCCCGTCCTACATCAAGGCGAATGATGTCGGACGGGTGCCGATGTTTGCCTCGGCTCGTACGCGGCGTCTTGCCCGCAAACGCGAAGAACTGCGGGAAACCCTCTGGCCTGGCGCGTCCGCCAACGTCTGGTCGCGCCATCGCGATAAGGGCTTCACCACCATTCCGCGATCATTGCCGCTCATCCTTCGGCTCATCAGCGAGTTGACGCCCAAAGGTGATGCGTCCAGCGTTTATCTGGATCTCTGGGCTCGGTCTTATGACGAAGGGCTGTTGACGGTCCACGACGAGCAGGAGATGGCGTTCTCGGCGGGGTATGATGGTCCGCGTGCCGCGCGCACCTGGCGCGAGCACATCGACACGTTGGTGGACCTGGGTTTCATCCAGACCAAGGAGCTTGGGAATCGCGACATCGGGCACATTCTGATCCTGGACCCACATAAGGTTGCGGCGCAGCTCCACGCGACGGGCGGGATTCCTTCGGAATGGTGGAACGCGTTCGTCACACGCCTAAACGAAGTCGGCGCGACCGTGCCCGTCGCCGGAGCCGGAACGGATCACAAGAAATAGGGGGCATATCTCGGGCGGATAGAAAGGAACAGGTCCATGAATGTGTGGATCAAGGATTTTGCGGTATCGATGGACGTGAAGAATAACGGCATCGAACTACAGGTGAAGAACAATCAGGACGAACACATGGGTGATCTCATCGTGACCAAGACCGGGCTCACGTGGTGCAAGGGACGCACCCGACGTGAGAACGGCACGAAAATCGCGTGGGAGAGGTTCATCGAAATTATGGACGGGCAGGCATGACGGGGGCGTCGGCGGTCGGCAGCGACAATTCGGGAGACTGATTTGTCACCCTCGGTTACCCGCCTGAGCGAGGCAGGCGCGACAGTGCCAACGCCGGGACCCGATGAAGGATGTAGATTATGGAGCCGAAGATGGTTACCCCTGTCCGCCGCGCACAATTCGAATGGAAGATCGACGAACCTCTCGCGGTCGGATTTGCAAAGCAATTGCGTGCGGGCGTGCGACCTGATGATATCCAGAGCCTTCCAGCCGATCTCGCCGTTCTTGAAGTCAACGTATCTGACACGCCGCCCACTGGGACCGGCTATCGGTATGTGACGGCGATCTACGAGGCGCGGGACCGCTAAAACGAGCAGCCGATGGAGGATAGTACGTCACACTCGGGAGAAGGGCCAACCATGAGCGAGCCGCACCGGCCCGTCGTCCGATTGGCATTGGATTCGGAACCAAGCGACAGGCGGCTTCTCTCGTTTGAAACGCTCGTCGAGATGGAGCAGGAAGCGAAAGTGGAGGCAATGCGGGAAGAATTCCGTCTTTCCAATCGCGCCATAGCGACCGACCATGAGCGAGTGAGCCGGCGGGCGCGCGTGTTCCAAGAGCAAATCGCCGCGGTTCGGCTGACCCCAGAAAAACTCGTCGAATGGAGGAACCGGCACTCGTACGAGCTAGTACCTGGACCGGCAATGCGTGCCGGCCTGTACGCCGAACGGCGCCTTGCTCCTGAGGCAGATTTGTTCGATGAGAGGATGAACGCGGTCCTTCAGAAATACGCGAACGTCCCTTATGGCAGCGCGGGAGATCTTATATTACCACAATTTTGGCAGCTTCTGGACGTTGCGGCCGAATCTGTTGAGCAGGCTGCATATCCGGGGACCGACGACGCCAGAAAGCGATACGCACTCGCCCTTCGCCGTTGCGCCCGCGAATTACGTGACGAAGTTTCAAACCCCGATCATGAGCTTGAAGGTCGCGCGAGATGGCGCGCAATCATGACGCTTCGCTTGTCACTTGACGATGGCACCACGACTTTGTGGAGCTCTTCACACGACCTTATAGATTTCGTAGGCCGTCAGCCAGACGGCTCGAGCCAGGCCGTGGAGCTGGTAAGCAGCTCTGCGTGGCGGGTCGTTTGGGATTACGCCGTCGTCTCACGGTTGCGCCGAGTGCGTCCGGATCGGTTTGTCGATCTCCCGGACCTTCGACGGTATCGGGTGAATAGTGACGGACATTTTATTAATGAACGTGGAGAGACGATTAGATGGATTTGGGATGGATCGGGCAGCGGGTTGCTGGAGGCCGATGCCGTGCTGAACGATGAAGCAAAACAGATGTACGATGGTGCGTTTGCGGACTCGGGATTGAGGGAGCTTTTGTCGGCGCCGGATTGGGCGGAACGATATCTCAAGTCGCAGCAACACCGTGAATTTCGCAGGCGAACTGCCGTCATGGAAACGGGTGTTGGTGCGGCCGCGTGCGATGCTCTTGCCGATTTGCTCGAAGCGGATATAGGAACCGCCCGCCGCGCTCCACAAATCGTGGTAAGAGAACTCCCGTGGGATAGATTGTCTGCCGCCGATTTCGAGCGCCTGATCTTCAACCTGGTCTCAAATTCTCAAGATTACGAAAACCCGGAATGGCCAACGCACACAAATGCGCCCGACCAAGGGCGTGACATCGCCGTCTGGCGCATATTGCATGACGAACTTGCGGGCACGATCCGCCAACGGCTCGTGATAGCTTGCAAACACTGGCAGAGCAACAGTGTTAGCGTCAGTGAAATCGCGACATTGCTTGAGCAGATGCCGCTTTGGAATTCGCCACCCGTGGACGTGCTCGTTATCGCGACAAGCGGACGATTCACCTCCGACGGCGTAAGACGCATCGAGACGCAGAACCAGTCGGGAAACCGGCCACGAATCGAGATGTGGGCGAGCAGCCATCTCGAACGCTTGGTGGCGCAGCAGCCGGCTTTATTCAATGAATTCTTCGCTTGATTTCTGGTTGCCTGGTGAAATGGGGTGGCGGCGGTTGGCAGTAGCAATCGCCGGCGGGTTCGCGAGGAAACGGGGGGCGGGGAAACGGGGTGAGAAGGTCAGAAGCTTCTGACTCCCGTTTCATGGCTTTTCGGAGACGCAGATGAGCCAGCGCACGTACATTTACATCGATGGCGAAAGTCATTTCATCCGTAGCGAGCAATGCTGGAAGGCAAAATACGGCATGGATGCGCGATTAACCGAGGTTGGCTTCCCGCCCCCGTTTAAGTCGGGGGGCTGCGTGATCGAGCCAAATGCCCGCGTCTTCTGGGATAAAAATGTGCTTTGGCAGCAGCCGCAGCGAGACTTTGTTGAAGGCACGATGGTTCTGCGGGCCACTTACTTTACCGCCATGACGGGCGATCCTGATGCCCTCCATGAGACACAGACACGAGTGCGTGCTGCCGATCTCGAGCCAGTCATCGTGCATGAGTTGAAGCAATTGTTCACGCAGCGCGAAAACACACTTCTTAACTCAAACGTGATCGAGAAGGCAAAAGGGGTCGATATTGCCCTCGCTGTGCGCGCATTGGAAGATGCGCACAGGAACAACTTTGACAAATGCCTTCTGTTTACGAGCGACGTGGATTTTCTTCCTCTGATTGAGGCGATACGGCGCATGGGAAAGAATGTCGCCGTCTTTGGTTATCGGTCGGGAATGTCTCGTCATTCGCCACTGGAAGTCGTGCCCGACAAATTCTACGACCTTACTAACCACGTCCAAAAAGTCTGCACTCTTAATCCGGCTCCGAGTAGGGTTAAATAGACTGACTTGCGCTCGCACGCGCCGTAACCAGATTCCACGTCCTCGTAACGCCCCGTTGGATAAAGAGCGAAGCGCGCGCATATAGGCGACGCAGGGCGAGGAAACGGGGGCGGCGAGGAAGCGGGGCGAGGAAACGGGGTCAGAAGCCGAAATTTGCTCTGGACCGTATGGCGCGGTAGGCTGGGGCGATGGCCCGTCGCCCGCGGATCGCGCCGGGCGGGATCGCTTACCACGTGATGAACCGGGGTGCGGCCCGCCGGAAGGTCTTCAACTCGGATGGCGATTACGCCGCGTTCGAGAAGGCGCTGGCGCAGGCCCGCAAGCTCGTCGGGATGCGGGTCTGCGCTTACGTATTGATGCCCAATCATTTTCGCCTGGTGCTGTGGCCGGCCAGGGAAGGGCAGCTTTCGCAATTCATGAAGTGGCTGACGTTGACGCACAGCCAGCGGTGGCACGCCTGCCGCGGCTGCGCGGGGAGCGGGGCGTTGTACCAGGGCCGCTTCCGCAGTTTCCCGGTGCGGTCGGATGAGCACTTCCTGAGCGTCTGCCGGTACGTGGAGCGCAACCCGCTGCGGGCGAAGCTGGTGGAGCGGGCCGAAGACTGGAAATGGTCGAGCCTCAGCCGCCGCGGGCAGAGAGCCGCGGAGGCGGGACAGTTGCTGGATGACTGGCCGGTGCCGCGTCCGCGCAACTGGACGGCGAACGTGAACGAGCCGCAGACTCCGCAGGAACTCGAGGCGTTGCGTCTGAGCGTAAAACGTGGACGGCCTTACGGCCCCGAGCCGTGGGCGAAGCGGACCGCCGCCCGCCTCGGCCTGGCGGCGACGCTGCGGCCGATCGGCCGGCCGAAGAAACAGGCTGCGTCATGAACATTGGCTTCTGACCCCGTTTCCTCGCCCCCCCCCGTTTCCTCGCCCGTTAAACGTCTTCATTCAGTCGCTCCCGCAAATAAGCCTTGAAGTCGGGATCGTGCGCCCGCTTGAGAACCGTCTCCACCCACGCCTGACGTTCAAAGGCCATCACCCGCAAGTCCCACACGCAGGCGGCCAAGCCGGTGGGCGTGACGTAACTAAGGCGGGCGGGGTCCTCGGTGGGCGAGACATACACGTGATGGTGCAGTTCGTTCTCGTCCGCCCACCAATCGACGAACACGAAGTGGGCGGTGCGTCCGTCGTGGACGCCGAGGAAGCCGACGGAGTAGTGACGCTGGGACTTCGCCACGGCGTCCAGGCGTTGCGAAGCGGCGGCCTTAGCGGCTTCGACCAGTTCCGGCCGGGGCGTCGGGCGACCGTGGGCGATGCCGTATACCTTGATCCGCCACCCGGCATGTAGCCAAAGCTCCAGGAAGCGGATGGGCCTTTGCTCATAGGGGCTGAAAGTGGAGGTCATGACGTGCGGCCCGTCCTATCCGTATGGGTTCGGCTTGTGGATGGTCATGAAATGCTCGGGATGGGCGAGCGGCACAAAGCCGAACTGAGTGTAAAGCCCGTGGGCGTCCTGTGTCGCCAACAGAAACCGACGCAAGCCTTGCAGTTCCGGATGGTCGAGGATCGCTCGCATGAGCGATTTCGACACGCCGTGGCCGCGATGCTCGGGCAGGACAAACACATCGGCGATATAGGCCATTGTGGCGAAATCCGTGACGACGCGGGCGAAGCCGACCTGCCGCCCCTCATAAAAAGCTCCGAAGCACAGCGAGTTCCGGATGGACCGCTCCACAACCTCGCCCGGCACGCCCCGCGCCCAATAGGACGTTTGCAGGAACTCGTGGATCAGCGCGATGTCCAACCGAGTGCGGTCGGTGGAGATTTCATACGTTTCCGATACTCGCATAAGCGTTTGTGACGGGACCAGCGCTGCACCTCAAAGTGAGGGAAGATAACGCGCGACACGGGCGAATCAATCACAGGGAACGGGGACAGGGAACGGGGTCGGACAGGGAACGGGGTCAGAAGCCGATGTCCGTGTATCGGTAGTCAGCGAGTTCGCTTGGCGTCTGAAATCAGCGCAGCAGGCTTGTATCCGGGATTGCGTGGCTTCATTTTGTCGGCGATCTTCCGGAAATCCATGTTACAATCCGCGCGATGAAGACGCCGCCAATCCCGTTGAGCTACCACACCCCAGAGCCGCGTCGATCTCGGGCGCGGTTTGGGATTGCTGTCGCGATCATCCTGCCGTTGATCGTCGCGGGTTTTTTGGGGCTTCGGTGGGAGAACATGCGCCGCGCTGCGCGGATGGAAGCACAAGCCATGTTGGCGGCGCGACAGAAGTCGAAACCATTGGTGAATCCTGCGGCTGGGCCTCAAACCCGGCCCGATGCACCGTAAGAGCGCTCATTGCGGGGGAGTGCGTCACGTATATTGTTATCGTCTTTTCTACTGAATTGGGAGTTGCCCATGAATCGTCGTGAATTTCTGAGCGCCGGCGCCGCCGCCGGGCTGGCTGCGGCGGCGTTGGGCCCGCACGTCGCAGGCGCTGCGGACGCCAAGCCGGTGCGGGCCGGGCTGATCGGCTGCGGGTGGTACGGCAAGAACGACCTGTTCCGCCTGATCCAGGTCGCGCCGGACGTCCAGGTTGTCAGCCTTTGCGACGTGGACCGGCGTATGCTCACCCAGGCCTCCGAGCTGGTGGCGGCGCGGCTCCCGTCGGCCCGCAACCAGCCGCCCCGCCTGTACGGCGACTACCGCCAGATGCTCGAGGAACGCGACCTGGACGTGGTGCTGGTCGGGACGCCGGACCACTGGCATGCCCTGACGATGATCGCGGCGTGCGAGGCCGGGGCCGACGTGTATTGCCAGAAGCCCATCAGCGTCGATGTGCGCGAGGGCGAGGCGATGGTCGCCGCGGCGCGGAAGCACAACCGGGTCGTCCAGGTCGGCATGCAGCGCCGCAGCACGCCGCACCTGATCGAGGCGATCGACCGCGTCATCAAGGCGGGCATGCTGGGCACGATCGGTCACGCCGAGGTGTGCTGCTACTACCACATGCGCCCCACGGGAAACCCGCCGGATGCCCGGCCGCCGGAGCAATTCGACTACGAGATGTGGACCGGCCCGGCCCCGATGCGGCCGTACAGCTCGATGACTCACCCCCGCAGTTGGCGGGGTTTCTGGGAGTACGGCAACGGGATCGTCGGCGACATGTGCGTTCACATGTTCGACGCCGTGCGCTGGATGCTGGGCCTGGGATGGCCGAGCCGGGTTTCCTCGTCAGGCGGCATCTACGTCGAGCGGACGGGGCGGGCGAACATCACGGACACGCAATCCGCGACGTTTGTCTTCGACCAGCCGAAGATGACGGTGACGTGGCAGCACCGCACCTGGGGCACCAGCGCTGACCCCGTATACCCCTGGGCCCTGTTCATTTACGGCGACAGGGGAACGCTGAAGGCGAGCACCGAGCGGTGGGACTTTGTCCCTGCGGGGCGGCGCGATGCCGCGATCGGCGGAAAATCCGTGCTCGAGCCGGACAAGTATCCGGAGGAAAAGACTGAGCGGGACTTCGAGCCGCACGCTGCTTTGCCGAACCGGCGGCACATGCTGGACTTCCTGGCCGCGCGGACCAATCGCACCCGCCCGGTCGCCGACGTCGAACAGGGGTACATCTCGGCGGCCAGTTGCATCCTGGCGAACGTGTCGATGCAGGTGGGCCGCACGATCACCCTGGACCCGGCCACCGGCCGGCTTGTCGGTGATGCGTCGCTGGAACGGCTGCTGGCGCGCCCGTATCGCGGCGAATGGGTCCACCCGGGCGGCTCCGGCGAGTGGAAACCGTGGGAGCGCGATGGAGGGTTATCGAAGAGTTGACCGTCGACATATTTGGACGGGATCAATCAAACGCCGGCACCGCCACCTTTTCCCCGTTCTTCATGGCGCTTTCGTGAGCGCAGATTCCGGTGCTGGTCCAGTTGGCGCTCTTTTGCTCGTCGATCCACGGCTTGCGGTTCTCGACGATGCTGCGGAGGAACTCGTGGGCGAGGTGAGGGTGGGAGCCGCCGTGGCCGCTGCCCTGCTTGAAGGACAGGTGGACGTTGGCCTCGCTGTCGTAGACGCCCTTGGTGGTGTAACGGCGGATGCCTTCGGGAAGCAGGTGGGCGAAATCGGGGACCTTGACCCGCTGCGGGGCTTCGCCGCGATGGAGCACGGCGGGCTCGTGCTCGATCTGCGACCACTCGAAGCTGACCTTGTCGCAGTAGATGTCGAAGGATTCGCGATACTGGCGGGCCGTCTCGAACAATGAGCGTGTGACCTCGGCGCCGACGACGCTGCCGCGCAGGCGGATGTGGGCGCTTTCGACCGCGAAGGGCGAGCCGTACTTTTTGACGAGATTATCGGCGATCTTTCCGGAGCCCAGGCACTGCACCGACTCGGCCAGGCTGCCGGCCAACGCCAGCAGCGGGCTGACGCAGTGAGTGGCGTAGTACATGGGAGGCAATCCTTCCCAGTAGCCGGGCCAGCCGGCCATTTCCTGCTGATGGGAGCCGCGCATGAACTGGAGCCGGCCCATCTCGCCGCGGTCGAACAGTTGCTTGACGAAGATGAATTCGCGGCTGAAGACCACCGTCTCCATCATCATGTAGTTCTTCTTCTGCCTGCGGGCCTCTTTGACGATGGCCTGGCACTCGGCGACGGTGGTGGCCATGGGGACGGTGCAGGCGACGTGCTTGCCGGCCTTGAGGGCCGCGAGGCTCATCGGGCCGTGATCGGGGATCGGCGTGTTGATGTGCACCGCGTCGACGCTGGGGTCTTTGAGCACGTCCTCGTAGCGGCTGAAGCGGTGCTTGACGTTGAAAGCGTCGCCGATTTTTTTCAGCGTGTCGGGGTTGCGCTGGCAGATCGCGTACATCTCGGCGTCGGGATGGTTTTGATAGATGGGGATGAACTCGGCGCCGAAACCCAGCCCGATGATCGCCACGCGGACGCGATTTGACATGGAGACCTCCTTCGGATTGTGCGTTTCGATGGTAGCGGGAGGGGGGCGGTGAGCCAAGCTTGTTCAGTCTCGTAGCCGCCGAGCGCGCGAGGCGATCGACACGGGGTGTCCCAATGTTCCGCTCATGCCAACTGCCGGCCCGAGCTACGGCTCCTTCGGCGTGAGTACCGGTTTCTGCCTGGGCGGCAATTTGAGGTCTTCCGGAAGGTCGGGAACGAATTGCTTGATTGCG
>Ga0307477_10002424_pt1 | contig 14471 bp, 9 predicted proteins | sample atmos_gasesECM2C_FD_203316 | JGI IMG/M metagenome (GOLD analysis project Ga0307477, IMG submission 203316) | Hardwood forest soil microbial communities from Morgan-Monroe State Forest, Indiana, United States - atmos_gasesECM2C_515 | ecosystem: Environmental > Terrestrial > Soil > Temperate...
CTAACGTTCGGGGTGCTGGCAGTAGCGAGTGCGGCGTCTGCTCAGAGTCCAGGCCTGCAATTCAAGATTTCCTTTCCCGCCTCGGCGCACGCAGAACCAATAACTGGCCGAGTGTTCGTGATCCTCTCGAAGACAGACGAGACGGAGCCGCGTTTTCAGATTGGCCGGACTGGCGTGCCGTTTTTTGGGCGCGACATTTCGCAGGTTTCGGCGGGAGAAGCTGCCAAGATCGACGCTAGTGATCTCGGTTCGCCTGTTGAGAGTTTGAATGATCTGCCGCCCGGCGACTATTTCGTTCAGGCCATGATCAGTGTGTATTCGGAGTTCAAACGAGCCGATGGACACACGGTCTGGATGCATGACGATCAATGGGAAGGTCAGTTGTGGGCGCGTTCACCGGGCAATCTGAAAAGCAAAGTGGAGAAAGTTCACCTCGATCCAAGGGCGGCCGGGGGGCAAACGGTCACACTGGTTGCCTCCGACGTGATTCCCGCCATCGCCGTGCCTGGAGATACGGAATGGGTGAAGCGATTCAAGATTCAGAGCCCGACGCTGACGAAATTCTGGGGACGCCCGATATACATTGGCGCGACCGTTGTGCTGCCGAAAGACTACTCGCGCGCGACCACCAACTATCCCGTGATTTACGAGCAGGGACACTTTCAGCTGGACGCGCCGATGGGATTTCGCACTGAGCCGCCAACGGAAGCGGAATTGAAGGAGGCGGGGCCGAGGGCGCGATTTTTGAAGCGGGGCTACGAGCTCTATCAAGCGTGGACATCCGACAACTTCCCCCGACTGATTGTGGTCACGTTCCAGCACCCGAATCCCTACTTCGATGATTCGTACACGGTGAACTCAGTGAATGTGGGGCCGTACGGCGACTCGGTGATGCAGGAATTGATTCCGGAAATTGAGAAACGATTTAGAACAATCAAGGAACCTTACGCTCGTATTCTGATGGGCGGGTCGACGGGAGGATGGGAGGCGCTTGCGTTGCAGATTTTCCATCCGGATTTTTTTGGCGGCACCTGGGGATATTGCCCGGATCCGGTAACGTTCACGAACGTAGAGGGAATCAACTTTTACAAGGATACGAACGCTTTCTACAAACAATACGACTGGCGGCGCGAACCGACCGTGAATTCGGTCTACACCGATGGGCGGGTGAGCCTGACCTCCGAGCAAAGGAATCACTTGGAGCTGGTGAATGGGACGCATGGACGTTCTGGCGAGCAGATTGATATCTGGTCGGCGGTGTTTGGTCCGCTGGGCAGCGACGGTTTTTTCGATCCCGCATTCGACAAGCGCACGGGCGAAATCAATCCCAAGGTGGCGCAATATTGGAAGGACAATTTCGATTTGCTCGAATACTTGAAGCGCAACTGGACGTCGGTGGGACCAAAGCTCGTCGACAAGCTGCACATCTATGCAGGAACGATGGATACGTACCAATTGAATTATGCGGTGCGCGAGCTCGACGAATGGATGAAAACGACTTCGAATCCCCATTACGAAGGCTTTTTCGAATATGGGGTTGGGGAGCCGCATTGCTATGCGGGACGCCTGACGCAGGCGGAGCGGCTGGTGGAAATTGCTGATTTCATCGCTGCGAAGAGGCCTTATGTCGCAGACGTGCCGTGGTGGAAGCACTAGAACTCTCAGCGTGATCTGATTTTCCCGGAGCGAGAATGCCGAAACCGATTGTGGTGATGGGTAGCGTGAACTTCGATCTGGTGGCCACGGCGGAGCGGGTGCCGCTGCCGGGAGAAACGTTGACGGGGATCAATTTCGGCACGTTTTATGGCGGCAAGGGTGCGAATCAGGCTGTAGCAGTGGCACGACTCGGATACCCGGTCAGCATGATCGGCAAAGTGGGCGACGATGATTTTGGGCCGGGACTCAAACAGGCGCTGCGCAAGGCGGGAGTGGACGTGCGGGCGGTGGAAATCGCGAAGGGATCTTCGGGAATCGCGCTGATCAATATCGGGCGCGACGGGCAGAACAATATTGTCGCGGTGCTCGGTGCGAACGGAAAGGTGACAGGCCGCGATGTAAGGAAGCATGCGGCGCTTCTGCGAAAAGCTGGAATGATTCTGGCGCAACTGGAAATTCCGCTGGACGCAATGGAAGCGTTGGCTGGATTTGCTCGCAAGAACGATATTCCGTTGATGCTCGATCCGGCCCCGGCGCGTGAGTTGCCTGCCGATTTGCTGGGCAGCACCACCTGGATCACTCCCAATGAAAGCGAGACGCGAGTTCTGTGCGGCTTGTCACACAACGAGCCGGTGACTCCCGCCACAGCGGCGCGTTGCGCGGATTTGCTGATGGCGCGAGGACCAAAGAACGTGGTGATCAAGATGGGTGTTCAGGGCGCTTATATTGCGACTGCGGATGGAATTCGAGAGATGGCTCCGGCGTTTCGAGTAGATGCGGTGGACTCGACTGCGGCTGGGGATGCGTTCAATGCTGGATTTGCGGTGAGCCTTCTGTCGGGAAAACGTCCGCTGGAAGCAGCGCGGTTCGCAGCAGCTGTGGCCGCGATTTCGGTTACGAGAAAGGGAGCGCAGCCTTCGATGCCCATTCGACGGGAAGTCGACAAATTTCTGAAGCGAGTTTGATGGCGATCGGAAACAACCGGCTAATTCGGCAGAGCAGCCGGAAACGGCTGGCGTTGCTGCAGGCAGTACAGAACGAGTTCGACGCGGCTGGAGATGCCCAACTTTTCGAAAACCCTGAATAAATAATTTCTGACGACCTCCTCCTCGCTCGCGGCTACACGGCGCGCCACGTTGCTCTCGTTTGTTACGCCCTCACGGCCGGTCTTGTAATCGCGGGATGGTTTGTCTTGCGGCTGGGCACTCGAGAGGCGCTCGCCGTGAGTGCCTTGATTGCCTGCGCATTGTTCGGATTGGAAGTTCGAATGGGCGCGTTGCGTTCGCAGCATGCTCCCCAGAAAAATCTTGCTGAAGAAGATCTACGCTGGCGCCAAGTGGCCGATCAGGGCCTTCGCGGAAAAGCCTAGACCGGAGTTGACAGGATCGTGCGCGGCGAACGGCGGCTGCGCTCTTTCGGCGTCGATTGTTTTTGCGCGTTGCCGAGTTGCACCAGCAGCTTCCGCAATTTCGCGCGCTCTTCGAGTTCCATGTCCACCACTTCGAAAGCTCGCGCTTGTGTATTCGCATCCCGCACGATCATCTGCGCTTTTACTGATTTTGCGGAGGTGTTCATCTTCAGGCTGACAATGCTGCCGGGGTAGAGGCTCTGCTCGCACACCGCAATTCCGCCGCCCAGCGTCATTTCCGGTATTTCCATCTGGCAATTGTCTTTCAAGCTGGTCGTCGTGGCGCTTACCGGATGCTCCAGCCGCAAGCGCGGATAGCGCCGCTGACGGATCGCTGAAGATTCCGGATCGGCGTCCAGCGGTTCAATCGAGAATTCAGCCACGCTCAAGCCGCTCTTGGGAATAAAGCTGCGCACCCATTCCGGGTCGATCTTTTCCATGGCCTGCGCTGCCACCACCCGAAGTTCGCTCGGATTCGCCCAGCGGAAGGCTTTGCGCGCCTCTGAAATCTTGCGGAGGAGAACCTCGGCGCTGGTTGTGCGGAGCCGGCCGAGAGCCTCGATCGCCTTCAACCGCAAATAGTCTGTACCGCCGCTCGGCAGATCGCCTTCGGCCATCCGCAGCAGCCGCATGTCCGCGCTCTGTTCCCCGGCCATGCCGATCTCGTCCACTGCGAGTGGGCGAATCACTGTGTCGAGCAGATCAAAAATGTCGAGTAGTAGGCGGCCACGTTCGACCGCGCCGCTCGCGGCAATTTGCCGCACCACACGATCGTGAGCGGTTCGTTTCCATTCTTTCATCCGATCCGGCAGCATCTTTTCCAGCATTTCACGATCGATTCTCGCGAGCATGCCCACGGTGTCGATGGCTTCGTTCGGCGTTCCTCGCAGCAATTGCTGCCTCAAATGTTCCAGACCTTCCGGCCCGAGCATGCCCATCATCGAGACCAGAAGTTCACAGTCCTCTCGAAATCCCGCGCGACTAAACCGGACCGCCAGCTGCTGCGATGCCGCACCCGGCATACGGCGGAGCAGATCGGCAAGACCGCTCTGGACATTTCCTTCTTTGAGCGCTTCATCGATGAATTCCGGCAAGCGGTTTTCAATCGCGATCTTCGGCCGCAGATTCTTGCCCATCTCTGGGCGTTCGGTCTCCACGTAATCGATCAACTCAACGGAGCGCTGAATCGCTGCGTAAGACCGCTTTTTCGTGGCTTCCTGCGACATACGCACGAAAGCCGCCCCCACCAGGCTCTGCATTTCGGAATCGCGCTCTTCGGGAAGTTGGACGCCGATTTCGCGGATCACGTCCATGAGCAGGCGTTCGTCCGTGTTCGCGTAGAGCGACGCAAGTTCCGCGAGTCCCATAGCCGCCTGGCGGCGCGGCTGGTTCGCCTTGTTCGTAATGCAACTCGCATAATTGCGAAGGATTTTGATCGCTGTCTCCGATTCTCCGCGCCCTTGTAACGCTTCCACGTATTCGCGCACTTTCGTCGCTGGAACGCACCAGGCGTCGCCAGACTCGAGCACCGCTTTCTTCTTGTCTTCCGCTACCTCGGACCAGAATTGTTGGGCCAGCAGCTCCACATGGGATTGCACTTCGATTCCGGCGCGGGCCATCTTCTCTTCATACACGCCCATGATCTTGCGCAGGCCGTCGAGCTCCGTGTTCATCTCGTCGAGCAACTGGCGCACAGAGTTCACTTCAATGTCACCGCGCTCGTAGCTCTCGAGTGCGAACCGAATCGCGATGTGCTCGGCAAGTTTCAACAGCGTGGGACGGTCTGACGATTCCGTCGGAGCTTGCGCCGCCAGCGCCGAAAGAGCCTGGCTGATCGTGAACCGCGCGCGCCGAGGGAGTGTCGAAAGCCGCGATTGAAATGCATTTGGATCGAGTTTGTCCTTGGTACCGTCGCCCGTGCGCGCGATTTGCGCCAGCACCTGCAGGATGCCTTGCAGCTCGTCTTCTTGAAGCGTCATCAACCCGGTTTCAACGGACATCGAGCCGGGGCCAGCCCCCGCCCGCGAGGAACGTCCCACGCGAATTCCCGAAGTTGCGTTTGCCCATCGGCCAGGATTGTTCGGCTCAGGGTTCGTGCTCGCTCCGGGAGGGACTCTCCAGATGCGCGAATTCGATCCGCCACCGCCGCCAACTCCAGAGCCGGGACCTGCGCTGCCTGCGAAGCCTCCCGAATTTCCGCTGCCGGAATTTCCACTGCCGAAAGATCCGCCACCGAAATCTCCGCCGCCCGCACCGTGGCCGCTCCCTCCGCCATGAACCGCTGTACCACCCACACCTCGTCCGGAACCTCCGCTTCTGCTCCGGCCTGAAGAATTCTCTTTGTTCAGCCAAAAGCCACCGGCATTGGGATCAATCGGAGTGCCTTCGGCGTTGCCGCCAAGAATGTTCCATGTTCCTGGATCTCCCGCATTGCCAGTTCCGCTTCCAGAGCCGCCTGTTCCTGCTGCTGAACCAGTAACAGGAACTGCTCCTGGAATTCCCGCACCAGTCCCGCTTCCCGAACCTGAGCCTGCACCGCTTGATCCGTCTTTGTTGAGCCAGAACCCACCTGCATTGGGATCGAGTCGCGTTCCGCCGCCTTCACCAGCGCCGACAATGTTCCATGTTCCCGCTTCGCCGCCGTAGCCGCTGCCGCCGGAATTCGGTCCGCCCGTGCCGCCAGGACCAGCATTCACGCCGGAAAGCATTCCGGAAATACCGGCTCCCGCTCCGCTACCTGAGCCCGCATCCGCTCCGCTGGATCCCTGTTTGTTCAACCAGAAGCCACCGGCGTTGGGGTCAAGCTGCGATCCCGAATTGCTACCACCGACAATGTTCCATGTCCCTGCGTCGCCACCGGCGCCTGTGCCACCTTGGCCGGGGCCATATTCTTGCCCGTAACCGCCAGCGCCGCCACCCGTGCCGGGCCCGCCGCTGCCGTCGCCCCAGCCTCCTGAACCGCTTCCCGATCCGCCGCCGCTGCCTGATCCACCGGAACCGGTGCCGCGTCCGCCCGTGCCTTTCGTGCCCTCCGCTGCGACGATCAACTGCAGCAGCTTCTCAGGGTCATTGAACAGCTCGTTGGCTGCAGCAGAATCCATTCCCAATGTGCGCGCGGTAATGTGTGCCGCCACCGACGATTTTGCGATCGCAGAATCCGCCGGCACGAAACAAATTTCGTTCACATGAATGTGCGGATCGCCTTCCAGCGCGGCTTTTAGCTGCTCGACGAGTTGAGCGGGCTTCGCGCCCGTTCCTGTGGGAAAGCCGCGGACGAATTTTGCGAGGCTGGCCTGCGTCACCTTTGGTGAAAAGTGAATGCTCGCGATACCCGCTCCAGAAAGCATCCGCGCAAAACTTTTTTCCGCCGCAGCGGATTCGAGTGACATACCGTCGAGCAGTAGTTGGTCGCCAGACACTGACAGCAATACGCCTGCTTCGTTATCCGAGCCAAGCGCACTCTGGAGTTCGCTCCAAGCCGTCTCATACTGTTTTTTCGTCCGAGGATGCCCGAAGTCGTACATTCTAGCGAACTTGAGCAGAATGTTAAGGCTGCGAACGAAGGCTCGAGCAGCCGTGGCGCGTGTGTTGGCGTTCATAGCGGCAATTGGGGCAGTGGCCCCGCCTCTGCTTGCAAATATGGAGCTTAGGTGCGTTGCGGACAATGGTACTGGTGTCCTTTTCGGTACTACCAGTTAGTCCTATCTTGGATTGGGACAGAGGTTTACGAGCTAGCCGCGCGAGATACGTATTTTCTTAGCCAACCTTCCAACTCACTGATCTTGCCAAGGATAGTCAGTGCGCCGAGCTCTTTAAGCTGGGTACCACGATGTCGCCGTTCCCAGCTCCTACGCGGCAGAATTCCGACGAACGGAACTTTCGCTGCTTTCGCGGCCAGAGCATCGTCAACATTGTCGCCCACATACAGCGCGGTTGAAGGGTTGCGGCCAGCGAGGATTTTTGTCAGGCCTTCGGGATCGGGTTTGGGTTTCGACACTTCTTCGACAGTTACGATTTCTCGGAAATAGTCGCGCACCTCCCACCGGTCAAGCGTGTAATCGAGCTCTTTGTGTACCCGGCCGGTGAAGAGCGCGAGTGGCGCGATTTTCGCGATTCGCTTCAAGGCTGCACGCGGAAGCACCCATTTCTCGCGGCGGACATTTCCATCGCTTCCGTTCTTGCCCCAGTAGATTTCAACGAATCGTCGCTTCACCTCTTCGTAGCTCAAATCCTTGCCGAGTTGATTCACCCACGCATGCGACAGCTTCCAATCGTCGTTGAATCCGGGCCGGTTCTTCCAGCGGTGAAGTTCCGAGCGGGTCACGCGCTTTGACGTCAGCAGCCGCACCGTCTCGAGCGTGGTGCGCTGAAAGGATCCGCGCGTGTCCACCAGGACGCCATCCACGTCAAAAATAATTATGGAAAGCTTTGCAGTCATAGGGAGAAATCAAGATTGTGCAGCAGAGGTGAAAAGCTCGCTACGATGAAGACTCTTCCTGTTCCCCAGAAGATTCTCCGGAAAGTTCATGCGGATCGGATTCCGGATTCTCTGGATCCGATGCGGATTCGATTTCAAGCGAATCCGAGGACCAGGCTTCCCCGGCAGCTACAGGCGGTGGCGCCACCGCAGCATGCGCGTGCGATTGCTGTTCATCAGATTGCTCGGCGGCAGGTAGTTCTTTCTCCAGGGAGGCTGTAGCCGATGCCGGCGCAGGTGCAGCAGAAGCCGCAACCTGAGCCGACGCGGTCTGCGGAGATTTCAAAATTTCGAGCCGCTTCGCGAGCACCTCGGTAAGTAAGTCGACGATCAGCTTGGCAGCCCTGCCATCAGGATCCTTCGTGGGATTGTAAGCGGCCACTTCAATCGCCGCGAGATGCTTCTGCGTTACGAAAACCTCAAGAGCCTGGCGCACGTCCTCGAGGCTCAAGCCGCCGGTACCGGGATAGTTCGTCGCCTGAAAATCGGCGATCACATCCACGTCGAAGTGCAAAATAAATTCGTAGCCGTTGGCATGAATGCGCTCCACGGCCGCCTGAGCCGCGGCCGCGGCTCCCATTCGCTGAACGTCCGCGGCGTGAAAACAACGAAGCGGCGATTTCCTCAGCAACTGCTCTTCGCCTGGATCCAACCGAGCGACACCGAAGAGAGCGAGATCCGGTTCGCGCACCAGCGGTGGCTCGCCCCAGAAACGCACCATCTCCGCAGCGCCGGTTCCGGTCAAGTGAGATACGACCATCCCATCAACACAGCCTGAGGGCGTCGTTGCAGGCGTGTTCAAATCCGCGTCGCGATCCATGTAGATCATGCTGACGTTGCGGAAGTAGCGTCGTGTGCCGGCCACTGTGGCAAGCGCGACGGAACAATCACCGCTCAGGATGACGGGAAGTGCAGTGGACTTTACGGCCTGTTCAACGCGCGGCTTCAGGGCTTCCAGCGCTGCGATAATTCGCGGAAGATTGCGAGCCCGAGGGCTTTCTTCGTCGGGTTGGTAGAGCTGGGCAGGATCGTCGCCCAAATCGGAAACTTCATAACCGGCGGAACGAAATCGATCAATCAATCCAGCGGAGCGTAATGCCGCAGGAGCGCCTTCGTGCCCCGCTGACATCGCCGCCGCGCTGGTGGGTGCACCCAGCAAAGCGATCTTATTGGGCTGGCGGACAATCTTTACCGCCACTCATCGGCTCCTAGGATGGTTGACACCCTTTTGCCGCTTTAGTGCGCGCTTTGGCGTGCTGCGAGCTCCAGCGGCAGCGTGAAACGCACATCTTCACGAATCAGATCCAGGTCGCGCTCGTTCGTGAATCCGAATTTCGCAAGACGCTGGCTCACTTGCTCTACGAGAATCTCGGGTGCGGACGCTCCCGCGGTTAGGCCGAGCGTCTTTACGCTGGTGACCCAGGATTCTTCGATATCGTTCGCATCTTCAATGAGCCGCGCGGCGACACCGGCGCGCTTGGCAACTTCCACGAGGCGATTCGAGTTGGAACTGTTCGCGGAGCCGACCACCAGAATCAGCTCCACTTCGTGCGTGAGCGCTTCCACGGCCTCCTGACGATTCTGGGTGGCATAGCAAATATCGTCTGAAGCAGGGCCTACGATCGTTGGGAATCGCTGGCGTAACCGCGCAACAATCTCTTGCGTGTCGTAGAGCGATAGCGTCGTTTGCGTCAGGAAAGCAAGGCGCTCAGGATCTGGAACTGCGAGCTCGTCCACTTCTTCAACGCTTCCCACGACCACGGTCTGGTCGGGGGCCTCGCCGGAAGTGCCCACAATTTCCTGGTGATCGCGATGACCAATGAGAATCAGCGTGCGGCCTTCACGCGCAAACTTCAACGCTTCCAAATGGACTTTGGTTACAAGCGGGCACGTGGCATCAATCACGCGCAGACGCCGCTCTTGCGCTTCCAGTCGAACGCGCGGCGGAACACCGTGCGCGCTGAACACCAGAACCGCGCCCTCGGGAACTTCCTCGATTGTCTCAACGAAAATCGCCCCCCGCCGCCTCAGCTGATCTACGACGTAGCGATTGTGGACGATCTCGTGATGGACATAGACCGGGCGGCCGTATGCCTCGAGAGCCAGCTCGACGATGTCGACGGCCCGCACCACACCGGCACAGAAGCCTCTGGGCCGAACCCTTACCAGCGTTTTCGCCCCGTTGGCGCCCTGAATATTCGTAAGCGTCAATTCACTCTCCGCAGGTTAATAGTTTACCCGAAGCTGCGTGTTCCCGCCACATCGAGGGAGCGATTCGGGTGCTCAGTTTGGCATCAAAGCCTAACCAGCTAATCGGCGTTTTACCGCCGATTAGCCGGTTCTCCGAGTCTTTGTTTTGAAGGAGTTAGGAAGAATCTTAATCGCGGAACCGTAGATTAAAATCCAGCGATCAGTACGCTACTACTGAGCAGATTCGGAGCGTGTTTGGCGGAATTGTTTTCTGCTGATTTCTTCGATCGCGCTGAAGCCGCGGCGAGCAGAATCTCCAATCACTCGAACTCCAACTTCGGCAAAATCCAAGCCGCGCTCTCCCAGCGAGCCGACCAGATACGCCAAAGCCGCGACAGCGAGCAATACCGCGAAACCGAGGCCAAAGAGAAGCTCAGCCGCGAGCAATTCGCGGACGAAGTAGAGTTGAAACACGAAAAAAATTGCAAAGCCAACAAGCAATCCCCTACGTACCTTCGCTTTTTCAACGATTAGCAGCGCCAACGATTTCGATTGCTCCAGGAACGTTTTCATCAGGCCTCACCCTCTCACACGAGATTAGATGCAACGGAAAGTCCAAATGAAGCTTCGCGTAAGTGACTGAAAGATAAGGAGAATGGGAAAAGCCTGTATGCGGCCGAACTGCGCACAAGAGAAAACGCTTTCCGCAGAAAGGAGTACTCAGGTACCGAGAGTGCCGAAGGGGAACAGCAGGATTCGAGCTGACACTTTTAGTCCGGCGCAGACGTTTTATTTTTCTTTCGCCCGCGCCGTTGAAAAGCGGAGCGGATATTTCGATTCAGCTGATCCGCGAACCGTTCGAGTTGAAAAGCGAGCTTCGCGACTCCTATCGGCCGTCGAATGGATAGCGATCCTGCGCGAGAACAGCATCGGCTACGCGGCGGCGGATCGCGATCGTGTCAATCGGAGCGTGCTTTGCGAAGCGACGTAGAACGGCGAGTTGCGTGACGAGCGTGTCGCCGTCGGCCGAAGCAGCGAGAGCAGTACGCGCATCCTTCTCGATTCTGTCCATCGCGTCGTACACAAACGCGCGTGCGGCGTCAGCCATCACGCTTGCGGGTTCGCCATGCTTGGCGAATGCTTTCTGAGCGCGCCTCAGAGACGATTCCATGGCGTAGATGTCCATTGCAATATTGGCGAGCGATGCCACGATTTCCTGCTGCTCGGCCAGGCCTTCGCGGAATTTTTGCATTGCTGTGCCCGCTGCGAGCAGGAATATCTTCTTGGCCTGTGCCAGCGAGCGTTCCTCTTCGGCAAATGCTCCCGTCGGCGCCTCCTCAAAGGACGGGCCCGCGAGGACTTCTTCGCCTAGCTTCATTGCGGCGGGGATGAGCGGCAGTATGCCTGCCATCGAACGCTTGATCAGCATCTGGATAATGAGCATGCGGTTGATTTCGTTGGTGCCTTCGAAAATGCGGTTCACGCGGCTGTCGCGGTAAGCGCGCGCCACCGGATAATCTTCGTGAAAGCCGTAGCCGCCGAAGATCTGGACTCCTTCATCCACGCAGTAATCCACCGTCTCGCTGCCCATCACTTTGCTGATGGAGCTTTCAATCGCGTACTCCTCGAGTACCTGCATAGCCTGTTGCGTCTTGTTCGAGCCGGGTGTGGGTGACGACACGGCCGCTTCGATCATGCCCGCGGAACGGTAAATCATGGATTCGACCGCGTAGATCCGGATAGCCATTTCGCCGAGCTTCGTCTTGATCAGACCGAAATCCTTGAGCGATTTGCCGAATGCAGTGCGTTCCTTGGAATACTTTGACGAGGCTTTCAGAACTTCTTTCGCACCGCCCAGGCAGGAAGCGCCGAGTGAGAAGCGTCCGACGTTGAGCGTATTGAACGCGACGATATGGCCGCGTCCGACTTCGTGAAGGAGATTCTCCTTGGGTACGGGAGAATTCTCAAAAAAGATCGGCGTAGTGGAACTGCCCCGGATTCCCATTTTCTTTTCTTCAGGTCCAGCCGAAAAGCCGGGCGTGCCGCGCTCGACGATAAAGCAGGAGAATTTCTCACCATCCACCTTGGCGAACACAATGTAGACATCGGCGAATCCGCCGTTCGTAATCCACATCTTTTGACCATTCAAAATCCAATTCTTGCCATCGGGCGAAAGCACCGCGCGAGTGCGAGCGGCGAGCGAATCCGAGCCAGCCTGCGGTTCGGAAAGGCAGTAGCTGGAAAGAAGTTCGCCTGAGGCGATCCTGGGCAGATATTTTTTCTTCTGCTCTTCGGTGCCGAAATAGACGATTGGAATTGTTCCGATGCTGGAGTGACCGCCGTGAGAGACGGCAAAGGACGCGTAGCCAGACAATTTTTCAGCGAGGACGGTAGACGAGATCTTGTCCAGACCCGCGCCGCCGTATTCTTCAGGAATCGCGCCGCCAAGCAAGCCGATTTCTCCAGCTTTCTTCAGCATCTGCGCCATCAATCCTTCTTTGTGCGCTTCGAGCTCCGGCACATTGGGCAGAACCTCTTTCTGGACGAATTCCTCAGCAGTCTGGCCGATCAGGCGCTGGTCGTCCGTAATATCGGCGGGGGTAAAGACGTCCTCGGGACTGGTGGACGTGATGAGAAAGGATCCTCCGCGATTGAGAGCCTGTGAAACCGGTGCCGTGGCCATGATGTGGGTCGCCTCCTGAAAAAGTGGGGGTCAATAAAAAGTGATTGTCTCTCTCATTTGGGCCGGAAGCAATAGCACAGAAGGCCTCAGGTCAATTCCGGCCGGAGGACCGGCCGGACCAGGACCTGAGGTACGGCTGTGCGGGCTGAAATAGTGGCATACGGGGCGAGCGCCACCTGGTGGCGGGGCCGCAATTCGCGGTTAGGATGCTGCGCTCAGATCTCAAATCAAACCACCTTCGATTCGCTCTTGATCAAGCGAGGCGTTCGAAGATTCCTGCCGCGCCCATGCCTCCGCCTACGCACATGGTTACCATTCCGTAGCGCGCATTGCGGCGTTCGAGTTCGCGCAGGATTGAGGCAGTGAGTTTCGCGCCTGTGCAGCCCAGCGGATGGCCGAGCGCGATGGCTCCGCCATTGGGATTCACTTTTGCCGGGTCGATTCCAGCCAATTTGATTACGCTAAGAGCCTGCGTAGCGAACGCTTCATTCAGTTCGATGACATCGATTTGGTCGAGTGTCAGTCCGGCAATCTTAAGCGCCTTTGGTATCGCAAACACGGGCCCGATACCCATTTCTTCAGGCGGACATCCGGCCGTTGCAAACGCGAGGAAGCGCGCCAGCGGTTTCAAGCCCAGCGCACGAGCTTTCTCGGCACTCATCAGAACCGCCGCGGCAGCGCCGTCACTCATCTGCGAACTGTTTCCCGCCGTGACCACTCCATGCAAATGAAATACAGGCTTCAGTTTCCCGAGGGCTTCCACAGAAGTATCCGCGCGCGGCCCTTCGTCGGTATCGAACTTGGCCTTTACCATTTTGGGGCGCGAGCCATTTGGCGAGCCGTTGGCGCTGGCTTCCAGCACACTGTAGCTGACGTCCACAGGAACGACTTCATCCTTGAATTTTCCAGCGGCGATTGCACCGAGCGCCTTCTGGTGGCTGCAGTAGGAGAAGTTATCCGCCTGCTCACGCGTAATGCCGTATTTTTTGGCAAGATTTTCCGCCGTCAAACCCATACCCAGGTACGCGTCCGGATAATTGTCCATGAGCCAGGGATTGGGAGAAACCTTGTTGCCGCCCATGGGCACCATCGTCATCGATTCGGTGCCGCCGGCGACGGCTGCGTCCCCTTGTCCCGCCATGATGCGCTCAGCGGCGATAGCGATGGACTGCAGGCCGGATGAGCAGAAACGGTTGATTGTCATCGCGGAGGATTCGACAGGCAGGCCGGCGCGAAGCGATGCGATGCGCGCGACATTCATACCCTGTTCGGCTTCAGGCATGGCACAACCGAGTATTACGTCTTCGATTTCCTTCGGGTCCACACCGGCACGAGCGATCGATTCTTTGATTACCAGCGCGCCGAGATCGTCGGGGCGCGTAGTTCGAAGCGCGCCTTTTGACGCTTTGCCAACCGCTGTCCGAACCGCGCTAACAATTACGGCTTCTCGCATCTGTCACCTCATCCGAAAATCATACGCAAACGAGTCGTTAAGGGCTCAGCCATTGGATGCCAGCAGAGGTAAAAAAGCAACAGCGCGGAAGGGTCTGCGCTGCGGCAGGCTTTCGAGCATCGAACAGAACGGATTTGCGTACTAAAGCCGGAACTTGATCGTGATCTGCATCTGCACTTCCACCGGATCACCGTTCAAACTGGAAGGCTCGTATTTCCAGCGTTTCAGCGAGTCTAGAGCAGACTCGCGCAGCATCAACGGACCGGACACCACGTGCATTTTCACTACCTTCCCGGTCTTGTCGATCGTGGTGTCGACTACCACCTCGCCCTGAACTCCGCTTGAGCGCGCGTTGGCAGGATAGATCGGCGCTACTGAATTGATCAGCTTGGGTGCCTTTACATTGCCGCCGATTTTGACGGGGCCTTCCGGTTGCATTGTTGGCGCGGGAATGGACGCTGCGTTCGGCGCTGCGATGCCCGGCAGCGCGCTTGCTCCCGCAGCCGATGCGGATGGATCGAGGACCGGCGCTTGATCGGATTGACTTTCGCTTCCGCGCGTCCAGGTGGTAGGACGAGAAGTAAGCGCCGTGGACACCATATTC
>Ga0307477_10002426_pt1 | contig 14468 bp, 13 predicted proteins | sample atmos_gasesECM2C_FD_203316 | JGI IMG/M metagenome (GOLD analysis project Ga0307477, IMG submission 203316) | Hardwood forest soil microbial communities from Morgan-Monroe State Forest, Indiana, United States - atmos_gasesECM2C_515 | ecosystem: Environmental > Terrestrial > Soil > Temperate...
AATCAAGAAGCTCAGAGAAATTCCTGTTGTGGGACTCCCAGCTGTTTACTAGTCGATTGATTACCGTCGACTTGCTGCCTGACGAGGGCTCACCAATGTCAATCAGGGCGCTCTGGATTTCCTCGAGGTAGAAGTAACGCTCCAAGAGTAGTCGTATTCTCAGCCCCATGCCCAATCACTCCTTGAGATTTCTTTATTTGAATTGCCCAATGGTCAATTAGGAAAAGTCGTGTGTATTGGTTGCACAGATCGGTCAGCCTAACCCACCTGTGGTATTCTCTGTTCGAAAATCCGCTCTAGCCTTCTAATATCCCACATGGTGTATGCCTTCTCCTTCTCGTAGTAGAGCAGTTCGTGCCAGACGTCATTAGGGCTTGAATTTCTAGCAGAAAGCACGCTCTCTGCCCATTTGTTCCTAGATGTCGCTACTGCCAATGGGAACGTCATCCTATAGAATGGGATATCAGTTGCGTCAGGCACTATGCCCACGAGCGGTAGGTCATGCTTGAGCAATCTTGTACCATCGCGAATTCCTTCCGAATACAGTGACTCGAGGTCCCCTTCACTCTCCGGTAGCATGTCGAATATGACATCCGCGGGACCCAGGTCGGCATCGCCGATCTCAGTCTGGACGTGTATTCTTTCTGAAAGCCCCGCCTGTTCGACCTTTTTCATCGCAATTCTCCTCCGGGCGGGATTGTTTTCGAATCCTACGGCTTTCTTGACACCGAACTCGGTCACTGCGAATACTAGGAGACTGGCATCCCCACAGCCCAAGTCGAAGAATGTGTCGCTAGGCTTGACTTCGGCGAGCTCGAGAAGCTTCCGTTTATGCCTGATTGGGAAGAAATCAGCAAGACCTAGGCCATTCGAATTGTAGTGCTGTCTTCTGAGTTCAATCATCTAGATTCGCCACGAACGCCTGTACCTGAAACGCATTCTTCGGCCGGCTTGAGCTAATCATGGTCGGGTGCTTGTGTATAAGACATATTTCGGATTACAGCCACATCGCCGATGAATGCTGGTAATCTGCGATTACAAAAATCCATAAATTCAGTGACAATGTGAAAAATTGCGTGATGCCAACAAAGGAAAAGTCGAGGTCGGACTATTTCATGTCCCCTAGCGTCGAGGCCCTTTCTGATGTCCAACTTCTGAGTTCTGAAAAGGTTTGGGATATCCTAGATTACGTCCATGAATCACCGAAAGGAGTGCGACCGAAGGAGATTGCGGATGAGTTTGACCTAAGCGTTAACCAGGCCTACGATAAGCTCAAGAAACTTGAGAGACAGGACTATCTTGTACGCAAGAAAGAAAGAGGAAAAAGAGGTCACAGTCCGGAACGTAAGACACTCCTGTATCTATCCAAGCCCTGGGGGGGATCAGATCTGGACGGCGACTTCGAAGACCACCTAGCTAAGAAGTACGGCGCTTTCGTCATGGAGAGAATTCGTCCGATTTTCCTTGAGTTGTTCAAGACAATCTTGGATGAAATGAGCAAAGACTCTGACTTGGCGCCGTGGTTCCCGACCTCGCATGAAAATCTCTGCCCCGATTGTGGAATGAAGCATCAGGCGTTAGAGCTGTTCAGAGCTCTCACCAGTTTTTCAGCAGACGTAATGGAAAGTTCTTCATATGAATGGTATCGAATGATGTTAGAAAAGGGCTACTTGTCGAAGAAGGAGTTCGATGAATGTGTGCAACAGTCGCCAGATGACTTGAAATGGCGATTGTCCGATAAACCGGCAGGATAGTCTTAGAGTCTCATGGGACCGCGTACCAGATGTCGAAAATTCAACAAGGGCGATTGTTACGGTCTGATGACATAGTAAGATGTTATTAGTGAATCATCTCATCTAGCGAAGTGACTGGCTGTTGCGCAAGAGGGTTGTCGCGATCGTATTGGTCGTTTTGGCGTCGCTCGTGATGGGATTTGGGCCGTCGTCCTCTGTCGCGCAACCTACTCCTTCGGTTCAAGTTGGCCAACCAACTACGCTGGGCCCCAGCGAGATTCCGGCGACCGAAGCACCCCGCATCGCCGTCAACGTTACCTCACCACCTGGCGGAGTTTACAACGTGACACTGCTGTATCATGACTTTCCAGGTCTAAATCCAGGTGGGCTCGCGGTCGGGGATCTAACGACGTACAATAGGGCCAGTATGATTAATCTGAAGACCGTTAGCTCGAACACAACAGAATACTATTATCAAATGCCGACCTTTGCGAATGACACAACAGTATGGGGACTTGTTCAGGTCTTCACGGGAACCTCGGCCTTCGTGAGCTCTCAAGGACCAAACGAGCTCTATTACGTTCTGTCCCCTAAACCCATGGTGGAACTCGATATTTCGGCTTACATCCAAGATGTGAATCCAAAATCGTTGAACCTAACGATCCCTCTCTTTGTCTCCCTGTACAACACCGTCTCTTTCTTTCCGGTTACATTGAACGGGTTGGACAACGGCATCTACTTCACCGCTAACACACAGCAAGGGGAATGCTGTTGGTCTGGAACCAATGTTGCCAACATTTATGGATATGAAGGCACCTCCCATCTCTTCCCTTTCGACGGCTATACCTACACCGTCGATTTTTCACTCGTCGGACCTCCGTCCTATAACAATGTAACATTCAATCAGGTAACTTTGCATCCGAATATTCCGCTTGGAGGCGCCGTTAAATTCAGCCCCAGGGACGCGACGGAGGACTCCGACGATTCTCAATGGGTTCTTACTTCTAACGTGACTTACGTTCCGACTTCCGGACCCACGAATTCACCCACCCTTGACATCACAATCCATCTTCAAAGGCAGTCTGGTCTTTATGAGCTTCCATTCGAAATCCCGATGGTTGCGCTCTTTCTAATGCTCGGCTTGTCTGTTCTTCTACGCAGGGAATCGGACATTTCCAGCAGGCTTCTTCTCTATCTGAGCGTACTAATAGTCACATTCGCTTTTCTTCAGTTCTCGACATCGTACCTTAGCGGACCGTTCATCGTGGCAGGATACTCTCTGGTAGTTCTCTTCGGCCTCGCGCTGGTACCCGGCACCGCGGCCCTCACAGCAGCATCAATTTTCGGCTGGGTACCCACACTGAAAAGATTCCAGTTTTGGACCGACCTTCTCGGGGTCGGCGCTGCATTCGTGCTTCTGTGGAAAGAGGCACAATTCCAGGTTCCCAGCTACGGTTCTAATGGAATCTCGTACGCGACCTACGACCTGACGAAATTCGGCGCGTTCGGGCTTCTCGTATCCCTCGCTCTCTTGTCAGGTATCATCCTACTCGTCATCGCACGCGTGATACAGAGGATAGCTGTAAAAGAAGGACGCTCCATGGCAGAGCTGATGACGGGTCACGAATCATTTATTCGTTACTGTTCTTGGATAGCGATCGGATCCGGAGCGCTCATTCTAGCCGCGGGCCTCGTCGAACTCTACTTCAATTTTGAATTTGGACTAACTTTCGTTGCGGTTGGCCTGGGATTCATCGCCGGCGGGTATGCAGCCAGAACTGAATTGATCTTGCAGGAAATCAGAAGAGGTGAAATCAGTGAAAAAATGGCCGTGATAGCAGGTGCCCTCGGAAACAGTTGCCAAAGAGTCATCAACGATTTGAGGTCGATTCGAGAGATTAGATCGTCGGTCTCGAGAACTCAAGCCGAAGGACTGGCAGCAAGCGGGAGAATTCTGATAGCTGAAATGATGACCAAATGCCCGGGTGAGGTCCAACAGGCGGAAGGTATCTTGAACGATATCTTGCGGAGATATCGCCTGAGGATATAGGGCTGGCGTCCCTGTCCATGCTCCGGCGGAGGCGCAATGAACCAGTTCTAGCACGATGACGCTAGGAGGACCCCAACTTTCAATAGCCGGCTACCCTCACTGGTAGCTCCCAGTTTAATCCTAACCGGCTCGTTCGCGGCCTAACCCACAAAGACTTATCTCTGGTTGGCTCTCCGCAAAAATCTCGGTGAGTTTCGTTGCTCGATTCGTTGCGGAGCGGGTTGCAGAACGCCGTCAAGAAGCTTCTCGGCAACGACATAGTCGATGAAGCGGCGATCAAGGAGTTCGTCCGCGACCTCCAGCGCGCTCTGATACAGGCCGACGTCAACGTGAAGCTCGTGTTGGCCGTGACCGAGAGCGTCCAGCGGAGAGCTCTAGACGAAAAACCCCCGCCCGGATTGGACCGGAAGAACCAGATAGTCAAGATCCTCTACGAGGAGCTCGACAAGATGCTGGGCAGCGACCAGGAGCTCAAGCTCGACAGGACCAAGCCGAGCGTGGTCGTGATGCTCGGGATACAGGGCTCCGGAAAGACGACCACCGTGGGGAAGCTGGCGAGGTTCTACGCGAAGAAGGGCTTCAAGGTCGGGGTGGTCGCGGCGGACACTTTCAGGCCCGGCGCGGTGACCCAGTTGAAGACGATAGCCCAGGTGGTGGGCGTCGACGTCTACTCGGACGAGAAGGAGAAGGACTCGGTGAAGGTCGCGGAGGCGGGCAAGCGTTTCTTCGAGCAGGCAGGCAAGAACCTCATAGTAATCGACACTGCGGGCAGGCACAAGGAGGAGCAGAGCCTCCTCGACGAGATGAGCAGGATTTTCACGAAGGTCAAGCCGGACCTCAACCTCCTCGTCGTCGACGGCACGATAGGCCAGCAGGCATTCAACCAGGCCGCGGCCTTCCATAAGGCATCTCCTGTGGGCGGGATAGTGGTCACCAAGCTAGACGGGGCCGCCAAGGGAGGGGGCGCGCTCGCGGCCGTGGGGGCTACAGGAGCCAAGGTCTTCTTCATCGGAACCGGCGAGAGGGTCGACGACCTCGAGGAGTTCTCGGGGACGCGCTTCGTCGGCCGGCTCCTAGGGATGGGCGACCTCAAGGCCCTCCTCGACATGGCGAGGCAATACGAGGGCGAGGTGGACGAGAAGAGCGTCCAACGAATCGTGACCGGGAGGCTCACGATGGACGACTTCCTCTTCCAGTTCGAGCAGGTGAACAAAATGGGTTCGCTGAAGAAGATACTCGACCTGGTGCCGGGCCTCTCCGGGAGCATGAAGAGCGAGGACTTGGAGAAGGCGGAGAAGAACATGAAGGCCTGGAAGCCCATCATCCAGGCGATGACCGCCGAGGAGAAGGCTGCACCGGAGAAGCTGAACGCCCCCAGGGTGAAGCGCATCGCGCAGGGGTCAGGAAGGAGCGAGAAGGACGTCAGGGAGCTCATCGCCAGGTACAGGCAGACGAAGAGCATGATGAAGTCGGGAAAGGGCAGGGAGATGAGGCAGTTCCTCAGGAGAGCGGGAGGTCAAGTCTCGGGTGGGTGAGAAGCTCCTTGAGTTTCGGCTCTGCGAGTCTTGTCGGGAGAGGCAGGGGGCCGGAGGACCCTACCTCGCCCTGGCGGAGGACGACGAAGGCTGCTTCATCTGCAGGGGGATGTCCGGCGATCTGGGAAGGGTCACCGGGAAGATAGTATCTAGCCTGGACAAGTTCGAGTTCCGGACGTTCTCAGTCGGGCTGGTCCTCCCGCACGGCGTCCAGGAGCGGGAAGACATGCTGAGGTCAGAGCTCAAGATTAGGGGTGGCGAGACGATAAAGTCCGAACTCGCGGGCCGCCTGGCGAGGACAGTCGCAAAGGGCATGCGCGGAAGGAGGGTCGACAGGCTCAATCCTGACGCCACGGTGCTCGTGGACCTGGGCGAGGAGAGGGTCGAGGTGACGTCGAGGTCCCTGTTCCTCTACGCAAAGTACACGAAGCCGCGCGGGGTGTCCCAAAGAAGGCTGTTCTGCGAGGGGTGCAACGGCAGAGGCTGCGAGAGATGCGACGGTTCGGGCTACTCCGCCTCCCCCAGCGTCGAAGGTCTGGTCTCCAAGAAGCTCGGGGCTTTACTGGGCTCTAAGAGGTTCAAGTTCACGTGGTTCGGGAGCGAGGACCCCGACAGCAAAGTCCTCCCACCGGGCCGCCCGATGGTCATCGAATCGAAAAACCCCCGGAGAAGGCACCCGCGAAGGGGGCTGAGACTCAGCACCGGCGAGGGCTGGATGTCGGTGTCCGGCATCCACGCGGTCAGCAAGGACTTTGAACGCCCTGCGTTCGTGTTCACGACGCGCGCGGTGATTAGCGCAGAACGCCGGGTGTCTAGCGAGGACGTCAAGAAGCTCGAGCGGGAGATGAGGAACGCGCTGGTGCAATACAGGAACAACAAGGGCAGGTTGGTCGACAAGAAGGTCTATTTTGTGAGGGCGGACGCCAGGGGGAAGAGGATCACCGCCGAAGTCAAGCTGGACGGCGGGCTCCCCGTGAAGAGGCTCGTCTCCGGGGAGGCCGTCTCGCCGTCGTTCTCGGACTCGGTCGGGATGCCGCTCAGGTGCGAGAGGTTCGACATACTCAGAGTGTGGCCCAAGAAATCCGTGAAAGAGCGCTGAAACCGGCCTGAAACCGGGTGGAACCGGGCCGCTCGATCACGGATTAGCTTTTAAATGAGGGCGGAGGGGCGGCAACGGTTCTTCCATGGCGAGGTCACACGGATACCGGCGGAGAACGCGTTCTCTCCTCAGGAAGCGGGACTCGCATGGTCTCAGCCACATCCTTACGGACTACACCCCCGAGCAGAAGGTGGTGATCAAGATTGATTCGACCCAGGTCAAGGGGATGCCCCACAGGAGGTTCAACGGCCTGGTGGGGGTGGTCAGGGAGACCGGGCGGAGGGCAGTCGTCATTGACGTGATGGTCGGGGACAAGGTCAAGACGGTCATCTCGAGAAAGGAGCACATCGTCCCGCTGCTGGAGGCGAAGCAGTAGGGTTGTCGGGCGACGTCGCTGGGCAATCGCCCCAGAAGAGGACGCTCACCCTGAGCGAGGCGCACCAGATTCTTGAGAAGATTGACGTGGAGAAGGCCGACCAGATCCAGAAGAGGACGCTGGACTACACTTCGAAGTTCGCGAAGAACACCCCGGAGGCCGCCAGGAAGCTGAAGAAGCAGCTCGAGACCGAATGCGGCCTGAGCGACGGAGAGGCGACCGAGGTGGTCAACATAATGCCAAAGTCAATCGAGGAGCTGAGGACTTTCACGGCGGGTTGGCGCAAGCTCTTGCCCACGGAAACGCTGGAAAAGATACTGAAGATATTAAAGTCCAAAGAGTGACGCGCGTACTCCCTTCTCAGAGTTTCCGCCTGATCAAGCGCCCATTCTCAGACGCGGGACGTCGGCCCCTGCCAGAACCTTAAATAGCAAGCGGAGCGCTTCGAGATTCGAAGGGCGCATGTTGCTTCGCTATGATTATTGCTCTGCTGCTTCTTCTTTTCCCGTAACACCCGAAGAATGAGCCAAAGGGGTTGTCATAGCGCAGAATGCTTCCTGCCGAGAAGAGGTATGAGGAATTCGCTTACGTGCTGGACTTTATTCAGCGAGGAAGGTCCTCGATAATCAAGGGGAGGGAGGGTCCGATCGTCCAGGCCCTTGGAGAGGAGAGGCTCACGCTACTCGAGCTCCTCGCCGTCGAGAACGAGGACTTTGAGACCGGGGAGAAACTTAGGATAGGCAGGGAGGGGAGGTCGAAGATCCTCAGCGTGTTCGGGAAGCTCGCCTACGAGGACTTGACCTCCGAGGCGAAGACGCAGCTACTCAGCGTCTGCGAGATCATCGTGAAGAACAACGAGGCCAGGTACGTCGCGTACTTTAACGAGCTCCAGCCCCTCACGCCGCGCCTCCACGGGCTCGAGCTGATTCCAGGAATCGGGAAGACCTTCATGAAGACCATCCTCGAGCTGAGAGAGAAGCAGCCGTTCGCCTCGTTCGACGACATCCAGAAACGCGTTGGCCTGCGCGAGCCTGCGAAGCTGGTGGCCAAGCGGATCGCGGAAGAGTTGACAGGTGCCTCTAGGGTTAACATCTTCGTCAAAAAGTGACCTTCGCGGCCGCGCCCGACGGCACTCGCTGGGGCAGCACTACCTCACGGACTTGTCTGTGGTCAGTTCGATGGTCAAGCTGGCGGCGATAAGGCGCGACGAGCGGGTCCTCGAGATAGGGACGGGAAGGGGCGCCCTAACGAAGGAGCTGGTAGGCCTGACCGCCAACCTCGAGGGGTATGAGATAGACAGGGAGAGCTACGAGGGGCTGAAGAGAGAGCTCGGGGGGGCGCGACTCGTGCTCCACAACGAAGACGCGTTCAAGTCGTCGCCGGGTTTCGACGTGCTGCTCTCCAGTCTGCCGTACTCGGAGTCGAGCCACTTCGTCGAGTGGCTCGCGCGCAGGAGGTATAACAGGGCGGTCGTCTTGCTTCAGCGCGACTTTGCGCTGAAGATAACCTCTCCCCCGGGAGGCCCTGCCTACAGGGCCGTCTCGGTGATATCCCAGGCCTCCGCGCAGGTCGAGATGGTCTCCGACGTGAGCAGATCTTCTTTCGACCCCCCGCCGCGCGTGAACTCCTCCCTGGTGACAATGAGGTGGAGGAGGACCTTGAGCGCAGAACAGACGGCCATGATAAAGACGATATTCTCGCAGAAGAGGCGGACGGTCAGGGCAGCGCTCAAGAATCTTGGGCTGGCGACGCCGCCTTCTGCTGCCGAGCCGGCCGCGAGCTTGCCGCTCCAGTGCAGAGTGAACTCGCTGCGTCCAGACTCGGTCCTCGCAATGATCGGCGTTCTCTCCCGCGCGGAACGCGTGCGGGGCGGGGAGGTCTGAAGTTTGAGGGCCCTCGGCGACCTTCTTAGCGTCACCGTCGTAGGAGCCGAGTATCCCGTCAACCTCGGGTACACGGCGCGCCTGATGAAGAACTTCGGCTTGGAGAAGCTGTACTTGGTCGGGGCCAGGTGCGACATGAGGGCGGCGTCGGTCTACGCGTCTCACGGGTCCGACGTCTTGGAGAATGCCGAGGTCGTCACGCTGGAAAAGGTGAGGAAGACCCACGACCTTCTGCTTGCCACGACGGCGATCAAGGCGAGGAGAGGCTCGAACGTGGCTAGGACGGCGGTCAGGCCAGACGAGGCCGTCGCGAGACTCATGGCCGCCGAGCGCGCCTCGCTGGTCTTCGGGAGGGACACGACAGGCCTCACAAACGACGAGCTAGCGCTCTGCGACCTCGTCACCACGGTGGACACACGGACGGACTACAAGACCCTGAACGTGAGCCACGCGGCCGCGATTCTCCTCTATCTGGCCTCGACCGCGCATGCCGCGGATGCGTCGCGGCCGCCCGCAGCTTCGCGGGCGCCGAGGGAGAGGCGCGAAGCGTTCTCGAGGTACGCCTACCAGCTCGCGATCGCCTCAGGCATGCAGAGGCACAGGGCGGAGAGGATGGTGCAGGTCGCCCGAAGGGTCGCGCTCAAGTCGGACGTGAGCTCCAGAGAGCTCGGGCTGCTGGTCTCTCTGATGAGGAAGGCCGAGTTCGCCATGAAGAGGGCCACTGGGGCTAGACCCGCTCGAGGGCGTACACCATCCTCCTGATCCATCTGGTGCTCTGGTGCGACACCTTCAGTGGATACTCGTAGGGAGGGGTCCCGGGCGGCTGGAAGGGCCTCAACCCGACCTCTCTCAGGTCCTCGAACGACAGGGTGACGTCCCTGCCCTCTAACGTCCTTATCGACGGGGTCACGAGGACCATCCTCCCGCCGCGCCTCAGGACGCTGCTCATCTCGTACAAGGCGTCCGAGTAGATCGTCGACGCGTGCTTGACGAGGCGCCGCGCCTTCTCGAGCGTGGGCGGCGACGAGAGCCTCGGCATGAGGATAGGCTCCGAGACTATGGCGTCGACCATCTGGTCGCCGAGGGACCTCCGAAGGTTGGTGGCGTCGCCCGTGACGACTGAGTACGAGGGAGGGCGTTGTCCGCCGCGCTTGCTCTGGGAAAGAAACCAAGCCAAGTTGTCCTTGGCCCGAGCGACGCTCCCGTGGTTCCTGTCGACCCCGATGCAGTCCACCCCCTTCAGCAGGGCCTCGCCGAGGATGGTCCCAGAGCCGCAGAACGGGTCCAGGAGCATCTGGCCCCTGGAGACGCCGGAGACGTTGACGAGCAGGCGCGCCAGTCGGGAGGAGAGCGATATCCCCGACGTCACGTAGGGCCTCTCCGTCGACCTCTCCTTGAATCCCTCAGTCTCCGGGACGTAGACGGTGACGCCCCATTGCGACGCCGCCCCTATCGGGAAGGCGAGGAAGTCCATGGCAGACCTCGACACCACCCGGTCCGAGTACATCTCCGGCCCCGAACGCGAGCGGATCAGGTTGGCCTTCTTGAGGCCGTGCTCGCGTATGGTGGCGAGGAGCTGCTGCGAAAGGCCCTCGTATTCGGCCTCTTGGTCGCCCTGGGCGCAGTAGAGGCTCAGGGAGAAGTTGAAGTTCCTCTCTGGAAACGTGATGGCCTCCGGAAAGTCGGGGGAGTCGACGGGAGGCAGGGGCAGCGCGACCTTGTGCACTCCCGCCAGCTCCGTGTACCCCTTGAATCTACCCATTTTCAGGTCGGCGACCGCGATGTCCTCGCACTGCATCGAGACCTTGGCGTTCTCCCCGAACACGCACTGCGCTTCGAGGAGGGAGGGCGTCCCGAAGGCGAGCACCAGGATGAGCGATTCGGCGTCGATGCTCTCTGGTGGGACCAGGAAGGGCAAAGAGAGACTTTGGGGCCTGGACGCTAATTAAAGATTGGCGACACCCGAGTTCATTGCGCCTCCACCGGGGCTTGTGGAACAAATCATCCAAAGGTTCAAGGGCACCAGGTGACCGCGAAAGCAGTCGAGGTTGAACGCCAGGACTGCGCTGCTCGGACTCTTCGTTGTGCTGACGATAGTCTTTGCATCGACCACTTTCTACGAATCGACCAGCAAAACCGCGGTTGTGTCAACAACTACTTCGACAACCGTGGGGTCGAGCATCCCCAGCGCGTACGACCAAGTCGCCAACAGCTACGCGGAGCACCTCCTCCTTTTGGAGGGCCAGTGGCCATTCCCGTTCTTGACGGGCTATTCACCGAACGCGACCGTCGAGTGGAGGGGCGCCGCGGGCAGATGGGATGGGAACTACACTGGGGAAGGGGGTCTAGGAAATGTAACCTTGGGAAGCCCGCTGTGGAATCAACAGTATCTCCTTGTCTACTGTGAAAATCAGACGATAACGACGAAGGGCGGAAACTGGGTAGTCAACTCGTCGTTTGATTTCGCAGGGAACAACACTGGAGGCCCGGGCGTGTATACTCCTCCCTTCGTTGGGGCGTTCTGGGGGACCGTCACGGCCCAGGATTCCTACGCCTATATCGACAAGATGTGGTTGATTGTGAATGAGACTTGGACGTTTCTGAGCGTAGGGCAGGGGGGTTATCCCGCTCACTGCACGGCAAACTTCGGCCTTTTTCCCTTCCAGTCGGAGCCGGGGTGACATGTGCTCGAGGCACGTCGACTAGGGCTAACCTGATCCCGGCGATGGGTAACGGGGCGACCGTCGCTGTGCATTGGGTTCATTACGTCTCCGCCAAAGTTCACAGTTCGTCTCCTGAATCACTTTTCGACAAGGTTCTTATTGCTCCGAGTCGTGGAATCTGCAAGGACCGACCGCATCATGAATGCCCAACCGGTAATGCGGTTGAACACCACTGCGGCAGCAATCCTAGTCGCTGCGGTCTTGGTTTTAGCGACGGCGCTGTCCTATTCCAGGTTCGAGATGACGACGACCATTACAAAAGCCCCTGGCACGAGCACTGTCACGACAACTACAACCTATTCGACTATTGCGTCGTCAGTCACCAATCTGAACACCTCTGTTGATTGCGATGCAACACTCTTTCATGGCAACTACGTCCCCCCGACTGGCAACGAGACCGCCATTCCGTACTTCGCGGGCGGGAATGGGACTGACTACCAGTGCGAAAGAGTCCTCGTCGTCCCTCCGGGCTCAACCGGGAAGCTGGTTGTTTGGTATGAAACCGACCTCAACGCGTGGGACCCGCCCTCGGACGGAGGCTCGGACTTGGCGAATCTGACTGCAGCAGTGGTCGCGCCTATCATCCCGCAAGCCGTCTTAATCCCCCCACAGGTAGAGGGGTACACCAACGCCACGGGAGTCACTGTCACCCCGAGCATCTCCTCTGTGAATGTCACCGACTACGCCAACGCCACGTCTTTCAACGTGACATACACGATTAACGTGTCCAGCGGAGTTAGCGGTTTCTACCTCCTAGAGTATTTGAATGCCTGTCCTACCATGATACCAATCGCCATCGGGTACAACGTCTCTCAGTTGAATGAATTTTCGTTCAGCTATTACAACCCCCTCCTCCAGGGCTGCACAATGCTTAGCATGTTCCCCGGCGGGACGTTAGTGTCCGTTTCAGGTGTCCAGCTCGCTTGGATGGTCCAGGCCGTTCAACAGTAGCGCAAGCACGGCCTGAGTGTCGTCAATTGCTTGAGCAGGATATACTTTTGTCCGAATGTCCAATTACATAGAAGTCGAGGTTCTTAGAGGACTTGATACTCGAAAGGCGTGAACGACATGGGCGTATCTTCTCGCAGGTTCTGAATCAACCTTGATACGACGTTTTGGTACGCCTCCGACAGCGTAAGCTGCGCTCCCTCGTAGCTCACGGGCGTCTTGTCGGCTGCCTCGCCTATCGCTTCAAGAAGACCAAGGGCTTCAGGTTTTGGGTAGTAGAACCGCGCCCCGGACCTATCCGTCGCGCCGTAAAAGTCCCTCCAGTTCACGCTGACGTCAAGGACAGCCTCGAGCAGCTTCTCCCTGTCGGCGAACTTGAAGGGATCTATGAGGTCGAAGATCAGCCCCAAGCCTTCAGGGTTCCACCTCTTCCTGTGGAGGAAGCCCTCTCCCGGTTTGAAGTCGAGGCCCAGCTGGACGTCGACCGCCGTTGCCTTGAAGAGCCTCCTCTGGTGGAGGTAGTTTATCGCGGCGTCCACCGCGGTGTAGCCCCTGGCCCTTCCCGCGTGGTTCGTGACGAACTCCCTCACGTAGCGGGCCTTCTTGCGCGGGCCGAACCTCTGGAACGCGCCCTTGAGCACCTGATAGTAGCAGCTCCAGTACTCCTTCATGGCCAAGGCCTCGCAGACCAAGAACTTGGTGGGCGGCATCCGCTCGAGGCGTCGCGCGTACATCCTTTGCTTTCTGGTGAAGGTCCGCACAGCGTCCTCCGACACGTGAGCGAGGGAACCGACGCGCTCAGTGGCACGAATCGAGCTCTGGACCATCGCGAGGGCCATCCTGCGCAAGAACTCTGGGTGCTCGCCGACCACCTTCTCCACGGCGGGCGCAATGTCGTACCTCTTTGGCGGAGGACCTTCGGGGTTGCTGGGATTCGGTGATTTCGAGATCGACCTCACGGTCGTCCCGGCGCTCTCGAGAGTCCCCCTCTGCTCCTCGTTCACCACACCCCCGTGGTCGATTATGGTGCTCCCCGCGAGCGGGAGCGACTCGACACTGCGTTTCTTGAAGACGTAGAGCCTCCCTTCCCTCGCGAGCATCCTGTCGCCGTGGAACAACATCACAGTTTTTGGAGCGGAGTCTGGGTCGTCGACGCCCGCGTGGCGGCGCTCGTCGAAGATGGCCTGCTCCACGATGCTTCCCGTGGATCCCTGCCTGTCCTCTATCAGGCGCTTGATGTCGGATGCGGGGTCTACGCCCGCCAGCTCGTGGTAGCGCCCCTTGAACTCGTGCTCATAGCTCGTGAGCACCTTCACCTTGCCTTGCCTGAGCTTGAAGTATCGGGTCCTGCAGGTGCCGCAGACCACCATCGACCACTTTGGGGGCGTCTCGGGCAGCCGCTCCGGGCACACGTCGCATAGCGCGGGGAGCGCGAGCCGGGCGTAGTCCTTCTTCTTGTCGAAGAACTTCGAGCACGCCGAGGAGTGCGGGCCTATTCGCCACGAGTTCCTCATCCTGTGGATCTCGAAGCCCGACAGCGGCCGCGCCCCGTCCCTCCCCCATCTCTCGTGCCTGGAGCCGTAGGACCTGTCGAGGAGCCACCATATCCTGCACTGGCGCCTCAAGGGCACGTAGAAGGCGCACTGCCCGCACGAATGCTTGGCGTCGAAAGGGAGGCGACCCGGCAGGTAGTAGACAGTCGTTGGACGACCGATTTCCTTGACCCAAGTCGCTCTTTGCACCTTTCCTTCTTTTGCGAGCCCCTCGGCGATGTTGCGAAGGATGGGCCGGCTGGGGAGAAAGACGTGCATCTCGCTGGGGAGCTCGTAGTTGAAGTGCTCGTTGAAGATCTTGGGCAGTGAGTCCGATGTGCGAATCGTGTTCTGTGTCCTGGTGTTGACATATTCGTAGAGACCTGCGATGGTGAACCAGCCCTGAGAGTCCAAGAGGATTTGGGTCAGCTCTTCGAGATAGGTCTGGTCGAGCTCCGATGGGCCTCTTCTCTTCGCCTGCTTGAATAGGCGCGGGAGGGGTTGCTCGGGGTTCTCTAGCGTTTTCACGGCCTCCTGCGTCTCCATGCTCTCCACCATCTCCCTGCCATGGTAGCCGGCTGTGAAGATC
>Ga0307477_10002428_pt1 | contig 14465 bp, 8 predicted proteins | sample atmos_gasesECM2C_FD_203316 | JGI IMG/M metagenome (GOLD analysis project Ga0307477, IMG submission 203316) | Hardwood forest soil microbial communities from Morgan-Monroe State Forest, Indiana, United States - atmos_gasesECM2C_515 | ecosystem: Environmental > Terrestrial > Soil > Temperate...
CGAAATCGTTCCGATGCCGACACCTGCGGCGCGCGCTACCTCGCGAATGGTCGTTTTTGCTGGAACCGCTTCCATCGCAATTGGGGTTCGCGTCGCCTTCGCGCCTCGCGTTCGGTTGGCGGCGGCAACGCCCTCGATCCTTTTCCCTGTGCAAGCTTAGCACACCAGGAGGGTGATGACATCAGACGATGCGCCAGGCCGGCGTGAGGGCACCTTCGGCAAGAAATAAGAAAAGTAGTGTGGTGAAGTCGTTTTTTAAGATTATGACTTGACAGGCACTTTTCGCTGGGCTAGGGTGTGGAACCAGTTCCAGTCCCTCTGGAGCTTTTCTCGAAGCGAGCGGGGTGTGTGATGAAAAAACTGTTTCGTTCCTCTTTCGATTGCACGGTTGCGTTCGCAGCGCCCACTGGACGCAACCTGATCAAGCTGTGGAACCTGAGTATGGCTGTGGTGCTGGCAACAATCCTTCTAGGATTTTCTGAGCCGGTGCGGGGTCAAGCAGTCAATGCCACTTTGCTGGGAACGGTGACGGACTCTTCCGGGGCCGCGGTTGGCAACGCGAAGATCACGATCACGGAAACGAACACGGGAATCAGCCGTGCCTCCCAAACGAACGAAAGCGGCAACTATGTGCTTCCGGATCTACCGCCGGGCACGTATACGGTGACCGCGGAGCTAACGGGTTTCAAACGGGCGTCGAGAGCCGCCATCGATCTGGTCGTGAACACCACCGAACGCGTCGACTTGGTCCTCGAGCCTGGAAACGTTTCAGAAACCATCACCGTAGAGGCGGAAACTCCCATCCTGCAGACGGAGCGGGCGGACACCGGGCGCAAGCTCGAAACCATTCTAACGGAGAACGTACCGCTGGGCACCAATCGCAATTTCCAAAATCTACTGAACATTGTGCCGGGCACAACTCGCGCCACTTTCCAGCACTCGCAGTTCTTCAACGCAAGCAGCTCGCTGCAGACGGAAGTCAACGGCCAACTGCGCGAGGGCAACAACTACCAGATCGAGGGCATCGACGACAACGAACGCACCGGTCTTCTGCAAATCCTGGTGCCACCCCTGGAAGCCATCCAGACGGTAGACGTTTCGACGAGTAATTTCGACGCGGAGCTAGGCCGCGCGAGTGGCGCGGTTGTAAATGTCATCTTGAAGTCAGGCACGAACAGCTACCATGGCGCTGCGTATGAGTTTGTCAGGAACAGCTATTTCAACGCCCGCAACTTTTTCGATCCCTCCGTGGGGCATCTCGCGTACAACTACTTTGGCGGCAATATCGGGGGGCCGATCAAGAAGAATAAGCTCTTTTTCTTTGCGGACTATCTGAAGGTCTATGACCATGAGGCAAACACAAACCTGGTCAACATCCCCACCATGGCCCTTCGCTCGGGAGACCTGAGCGCTTCGACGACGACCATCTACAATCCCTTTAGCGGTAATACAGATGGCACGGGCCGCACGCAACTCGTCGCTTCTTCCGCTCCTGGCACAGCTACGGTAGCTGGTCCGAATGGAACACCAGTAGATGCGTTCAATCCTGTCTGCACGAAAGCGGCCGGTTGCCCCAACGTCGTTCCGGTAGCCTTGATCAATCCCATTTCCGCTAAGCTCATGGGGCTGTTGCCGCCCCCAACTGCCGCGGGCAACACGAACAACTACTTTGCTTTGCTGGCCTTCCACAAAGATACGGATTTTGTTGACGCGAAAGTCGACGCCAACCTTACTGATAAGGATCGCCTGAGCGGGCGATTCAGCTTCCAGCGTCCCGTTGCTTTGCAAGCCCCCCTATTCGGTTTAGCGGGCGGACCGGCACAAAACAATTTTGAAGGGACCGGCTTTCAGAATACGTATAGCATCGGCCTCAACTACGATCGCGTTTTCTCCAATACTTTGGTTGCGGAGTTCCGCGTTGGCGCAGGGTGGTACCATAATGAGGCGCACAACAGCGATTTCGGCACGAATACGTCAACAACGCTGGGCATTCCTGGCGTTAACCTCGATAAGACGATAACCAGTGGAATCGTGGGTGTCACGATAAACGGCGGGTTCTCGAATCCGTTGATTGGTTACTCGGCGAGCCTGCCTTGGATCCGATCAGAAACGAATATTGATTTTGCCAATACATGGACCAAGATCCTCGGCAATCATACGGTTAAGTTTGGCGTCGACCTGCGTCGCATTCGGGATGCTCTGCTGCAGGAGCAGACCTTCAGCCCGCGCGGTCTTTATACCTTCAGCGATGGTCAGACAGCGCTCAACACTGGCACGGCAGCCAAACCGGTCGTGTCCAAAACCAGTTTTACAAACGACTTCGCCAGCTTTTTGCTGGACGTGCCAAACCAGGCGGGACGCGATCTGGCAACCTTCTTCCCAAACTATCGAGCATGGCAATTTTTCAGCTTCGCACAAGATAAATGGCTGGTCACCCCGAAACTCTCGGCAGATATTGGAGTCCGCTGGGAGTTCTATCCGCCTGCCACGCCGGTGGCCCCTGGGGGCTTTTCAAATTACAATCCCACCAACAATACGCTTGTGCTCAGCGGGATTGGAGGGAATCCGGATGACCTGGGGATCGCTACGCATTACAAATATTTCGCGCCTCGCCTAGGACTGGCCTACCGTTTCAAGGAATCGACAGTATTCCGCGCTGGATTCGGCATCAGCTATACACCGTTCCCCGATAACAGCTACGCCTACAATTTCCCCGTGCGCGCCAATAACCAATTCGACCCGACAGTTACGAGCTTTGGTCCTGCGGTGCTTCCTAGTGGACAGGCTGCAACGTTCCAGAATGGCTTCCCAGGCCTCATTCAACCTTCGATTCCATCAAACGGGATCATTACCAATCCAACTAAAGCATCGGCCTACTTCGTGGTTAATCAGAACTTCAAGAACCCGTACGTGGAATCGTGGAACGCGGCGATCCAGCAGACGCTGCCGTGGAGGTTCGTTGTCGATTTAGCGTACGTCGGCAATCACAGCGTGGACACCGTTGTCAACTACAACCTCAACGCTGGTACGGTACTTGGCCTCGGGAAGCAGGGACAACCCGAGTTTAACTCCTTCGGGCGGACTGCGAACACGAATCTCCTTTTTGCTGGATATTCGTCGAGCTACCACGCCTTGCAGATGAAGCTTGACCGGCATTTCTCGGGCGGTTTCGCAACCACGACGGCTTACACATTCGCTAAAGGCATGGGTTTTCAAACGGGCGACGACGGCGGCCTCTTATTCTACATCAATCAACGCCGCAATTATGCCCGGAACGACTTCGATCGCACGCAGACCTTTGTGCAGAGTTTTGTAATCGATCTGCCGTTTGGAAAGGGCAAGCGCTTGGTTTCTTCTGGAATGGGCGCCGCCATCCTTGGTGGCTGGCGCGTGTCCACTTTTCTCACCATCATGTCGGGTCTTCCTCTCTCCTTTACTGATAATAATTCCGCTTCGCTTCTGGCGCCTATCAACACGCAAACGCCCAATCTGGTTGGTCAGTTGTTAATCCTTCACGGGGTCGGTCCCAAAAACCCCTGGTTCACGACGTCGAGCTTCGCCGATCCGACGAAGGATCCAGCTACCGGAATCGTGCCATTCGGCAATGTGGGGCGGAACTCTATTAGCGGGCCCAACTTTTTCGACCTGGATACTGCACTGTCCAAGTCGATCCGCTTTACGGAGCGCTACAACCTGGATCTGCGGCTGGAGGCTTTTGGCGTGACAAATACGCCGCAGTTCTTCTTCGCCTCTAACGGTGGCACCGCAAACGGAACGACGCTGGGCAACAGCAGCTTCGGCCAAATCACGAGTGCCACCGGTGGCCGCACACTTCAACTCGGCGCAAAGCTAACGTTTTAGCCCTGAAGGCTTGGACCATCGGCCCTAGGGACCTATTCTTCCTCCCAGGATGCGCGAGATAGTGTCTGAACCTCGCACCGCAAGCATATACTTGTGCGGTTTGCGGGAGCATTCAACACAAAGGCGGCAACTATGGCAATCGAACGACGTGAATTTCTTAAGACGACGGGAAAGGCGATAACTGCGGGCGCGGCTGCGCTTGCGCTGGGCGGCAAGATCCTCGGCGCGAATGATCGTGTCCGGGTGGCAGTTTGCGGAGTGCGAGGCCGCGGCAACGATCACATTCACGGTTTTGCGCGCGTGCCAGGAACGGAGATCGTCACACTGTGCGATGTGGATGAAAACGTGTCGAGCCAGCGGCTCGGGGACATGGAGAAGCTGGGTTTGGCAAAGGCAAAAGCGTGCGTCGATGTGCGCAAGTTGCTGGAAGACAAGGATATCGACGCCATCTCGATTGCCACGCCCAATCATTGGCACTCGCTCATGGCCATTTGGGCGTGCCAGGCGGGGAAAGACGTGTATGTGGAGAAGCCGTGTTCACATAACACGTTTGAAGGACGGCAACTGGTGCGTGCGGTAAAGAAGTACAACCGAATTTGTCAGCACGGCAGCCAGTCGCGATCGAACCCCGGCATGCTGGATGCGATTCGGCATCTGAGTGACGGGACTATCGGCGATGTCTACATGGCCCGCGCGATTTGCTACAAGTGGCGGCCATCGATCGGACACGCCTCGCCGGAACCTGTTCCCGCTGGCGTCAATTATGACTTGTGGACCGGCCCGGCGCCGCTGAAGGCATTTACGCGTAATCGCTTTCACTACAACTGGCATTGGATCTGGGACACCGGGAACGGCGAAGTCGGGAACCAGGCCATCCACGAAATCGATATTGCGCGGTGGGGCCTGGGTGTTCGCTTCCCGGTATCTGTGTCGGCGATGGGCGGACACTTCATGTTCCAGGACGACCAGGAAACGCCCAATACTTTGAATGCTACTTTCTGTTTCGATGGTCCGGATGGCAAACGCAAAATGATGGAGCTGGAAGTCCGGCACTGGATCACAAATCACGAGGCGGAAATCAGTACCGGCGCCTACGGGGCCAGTGGTGTGCCCCCGGCAGGACTCAACGCTAGCGCAAGCAAGAAGCCTGCTGACAAACAACAGTCACTCGGGCCGAAGGATGCAAAGACGAACACCGTCGGTAACATTTTCTACGGATCAAACGGCTATCTGGGCATCGATGGATATGATGCATACAAGACGTGGATAACGGATCAGGTCGAGCCGGGGCCATCCGGTAAGGGTTCTGCTGATCACTACGCGAACTTCATAGAGTGCGTCCGCAGCCGCCGCGCCCAGGACATTCATTCGCCGATTGAGGAGGCGCATATCTCGACGACACTCGTGCATTTGGCCAATGCCTCGTACCGACTTGGCCGGACGCTGCGATTCGATCCTGCGCAAGAGCAGGTCATTGGCGATGAGGAAGCCAATCGCCTCCTACGCGGCAGTTATCGCGCACCTTACATCGTGCCGGAACAGATTTAAAGTCCCCTGGCTCCTGAGCGACGACGTATTCGTGACAGCTACCAGAGTAATTTAAGCCCGAACTGGATTTGGCGGGAGGTGGTGGAGGTGCTGGTGATGGCGCCGGCGGTGCCGGATAAGCCGGTGAGGTTTGTGGCCGTGGGCGGAGTGAACACGATTAGGTTGGGGGTGTTGAAGTTCGCGCGGTTTAGGAGGTTAAAGATTTCGGCGCGGAATTGGAGGTTGAGGCGCTCGCGGATGGCGGTTTCCTTCAGCACGGAAAAATCCCAGGTGGCCAGGGCGGGGCCGATGTACGTGTCGCGGCCGGCGTTGCCGGCGAAGCCGCTGGCAGAAGGCGGGGCAATGAAGGCGGCGGGATTGAACCATTGATTGGGATTGCCGAGGACGACCGGTCCGGAGAAATTGGGATTGAGGAACGGGCGCACGGGATTGCGGGTGTCGCCGGTGTTGGAAGGGTTGTAACTGAGCTGCGGGGTGAAGGGAAAGCCGGATTGCGCGGTGACGATGCTGGCGACGGACCATCCGCTAATTAATCTGCTGGTCCAACCTTGTAGGCCGTTCGCCAACGGCTGGCCTTGCCCGAAGGGCAGAGCGTAGAGCGCGTTGATCACTGCGACATTTCTCACATCAAAGGTGGCTAGTCCCTTGTCGGCACGGAGATTGAAGGGATTGGAGACGAGGCCGGGGGCGTTGCCAGCGGTGGTTTGATTGACGGAATCACCGTCATCGAGAGTCTTGGACCAGGTGTAAACGCCGCGCAGGGATAGGCCACGGCTGAAGCGGCGGCGCAAATCAATCTGCAGTGCGTGATAGGAACTGTCTCCGCGAGAAAACCACGTCCAGGTGTTGGCCAGAGCGGGGTTGGCTTTAGGGGCTCCGGCGGGAATGAAGAAGGTGCCGGCAGGAACGGGCGCGCCGGCGAGGGGCGAGCCTTTGGGGAAACCGATCGTGGGCGAATTGGTGGCGGTGATGGGCAGGCTGGGATCGTAGGTGGGAAAGACTGGGGGGCATGGAGAGGCCGGGCAGATCGTTGGGAACGGCTCGTTGGCATCGACGCCGACGATTTCGTGATAGCCGTGCGAGCCGACGTAGCCGAGGGTCAAAGCGGCGTTCGGCGAAAGTTGATGCTCGACGCGAAGGGACCAGGAAATCAGCGTGGGCGTTTTCATATCGGGCTGGACTCCACCGGGGACGAGCTTGGCGCCTGCGGGGACGGGGGCGGCTGGGTTGATGGGCAGCTTGGAGACAGGAAGCGCGGCAAGGCTGTAGACCGGATTGAAGGGCGCGTTTTGGTCGGTGCGGTATCCGAGGGCGTCTTGCAGGTCGTTGTACATGCCGAAGCCGGCGCGGAAGACCGTCTTTGCGCCGAGCGGGCTCCAGGCAACGCCGACGCGCGGTTGCGCGAGAAATATTGCGTTGTTCTTCGTGAACAGCGCGGTCCCGATGTGTGGCTGGCTAGAGATCACACCGTTGGTGAATGTGTAGTTGGAGGCGCGGCCGTGCGGTTCGTTCCAGCCGTTGGAAGTTTCATCGCGAAAACCGAGGGAGACCGTTAGTTTTGGGCTCCAGCGGATGACATCTTCGACGTAAAGTGCGCCAAACCAGGCGCGCCAGTTCATTTCCGTGGGGGCCGGGTCGAACAGAAATGTGCCTGCAGTACCCTGTAGGAATGTCTGCAAGCTGGCGAAGGTGGCTTGTCCAAGCTGGCTCAGCGCAATGGTCTCGTTGGACTGGAATTGCTGCGCCCATGCACCGAGGCTTAGCTGATTTCGCCCGTGCGTGATGGTCACGCGATCTTCGTAAGTGTAAATATTTCTGGCGATGCGCAGGTTGCTGCCGTTGTTGCTGCCGGCGAGACCGAGAGAGGCCTGCGGGTTCGAGGCGGCGCTGCCGCCGACTACTACGGCGCCGACGGGATGGCCCAGGAGAAAACCAGGGACGCTGGCGGCGGGAGTGCCGGGGGTGGGCTCTCCGGTGAAGAAGTAACCGGCACGAGAAAAGCCAATGCGGGCAGTGTTGAGAGTAGTGGGCGAGAAAATGTGAGTTTCTTCCAGGCTTACGACTTGCTCGCGCAAGGTGACCATGTCGGCGCTGAAGGGGTCGAGGGGAGTGGCGGTGAAGTCATCGCCATCGTCGGCGGTGTAGATGGCCGCGAAAGAATCTTTTGGCGAAAAAGTGTGGTCGATGCGGGCGGTGCCGAAATCTTCGCGGACGGTTTGCAGGGGGCTACTGAAGACTTGCGCGATGCCGCTGAAGTCGGGAGCACCAGCAGGAGGCGTGGGCCAAAGATTGAGCAGTGGCTGCACGCTGGGCACGGCCGCTGCGCGCGATGCGGCATCTGGCACGAAGGCGGCGGAGGTCTGGTGAAGATGCTGGCGGAAGCCTTCGTAGTTGGCAAAGAGGAAAGTGTTGTTGGCGCGGAGGGGACCGCCAGCAGAAGCGCCGAATTGATTGCGTTGGAAGGGCGGTGCGGAGCCTTGGTCGAAGAAATTCGGGGCGTCGAGGACGTTGTTGCGGAGAAACTCGAAGACCGCGCCGTGCCATTGATTGCTGCCGGATTGGGTGACGATGATCACCTGGCCGCCGGGATGCTTGCCGAATTCGGCGCCGTAGGAATCGCGCTGGACGTTGAACTCGCGCACGGCGTCGACGCCGAGCAGCATGCCGCTGGTGCCGCCGGGTTGCATGTTGTTTTCGGCGGCGCCCGTGTACTCGACGCCGTTGAGGAGAAAGATATTTTGCTGCGGGCGATTGCCGGAAACGGCGAAGTTGTTGGCGGTAGTGGAATTGGAGATGCCGGTGCCACCGGTTTTCTGCGAAGTGAAGTTTACGATGCCGGGATTGAGAGGGAGGAGGAGGTCGAAGCTGCGGCCGTTGAGCGGAAGATCCTTGATTTGCCGCTCGCCGACCAGGCCGGAGATGTCGCTGGTTGTGGTGGCAACGAGCAAGACATCGGAAGCGACGAAGACTTGCGTCTCGACGGCGCCGACTTGCAGGTTCAGGTCGACCCTTGCTTCCTGGCCTATGACGAGCTGAATGCCACTGCGGATTGCTTCCTTGAAGCCTGCCTTGGTCACACGAACTTCGTACTGCCCGACGGGGAGCGACAACACCAGGTAGCGCCCAGCATCGTCAGTCGTGGTGCTTCGGACCGCTCCGGTTTCGAGATTCTTGGCGGTCACCGCCGCTGCGGAAATTGGGGCGCCCGACGGGTCGGTGACCGTACCGGTGATGCTGGCGGCGACTTGCGCCTGAGTTGGCAGGACGGCGAGTGCCGCAGCAAAGATGCTGATGGAGAAAAATATCGAGCGAAAACGCATCGCTCGATTACATACGATTCTGGTCGTTAGGTCAAATCGACTTAATCCGGATAGAGCTTATGCGAGATTATGCGGTTATGGACGAGGATTAAGGGAATTGCAGAAGCGCGGCAATGATGGGCGCACCTTCTAACACCTTCTGGGGCCCGTTCGACCGGGGCCCAGAGGAAGACGCTCCCGGTCTATTCTTGTCAGGGATGCTCCCGGTCCGTACCCCCCGAGTGGCCAGCCCCCCTCCCCCCCTTTTTTACGTAAGTGTTCATTCTAAAGGTAGTTAAAGGCCTTTGTTTTGATACACTTTTGCAAGTGTTCATTCTAAAGGGGCTTACAGGCGAGCAAAAGATTCAGCGTCGCTTGCTTCGGCGGTATTCTCGGCCTGTCCACTGCGTAACTTCATTCTTGATAATACGCTTGTTTTTGGCGTTCTTGGCCATTTGGTTGAGGAGGGCGCTGTAGATACGGTAGCCAGCGTAAACGACAATCACAGCCACTACGACCAATACGAACCACTCATTCGGAGGCGGGGGTGCGCTGGGCTGGGCGTGCATTGGCTTTGAGTTCCCCGGTATGCCGATTCTACCACGGCCCCGGCGCGCGGAGCTATTTGATCTGGCGCTTACTTTGCTTCTTACTTTCCGCGTTGACTCCCCACCGCTTTTCGCCGAAAACCCCAAACTTTTACTTGGGGAGTGTGCCTAAGGCGTTCCCAAGTAACCCCAAGGCACGCCAGGGGGGCCAGGGGCGGCCAGGGGTAAACACCTTGACACTGGCTTGCGGCCAGCGCACGATTTTTCTGTCGCACGTTCAGTTCTTTCAATGGAAAGGCACGTGCGATGCCGGACTCCAGAATTTCGAGAGCCATCAAAGCCTTGAACCAAGCGCGGCGGTTGTTTTCGCCTCTCAAGAAGCTCGCCTTTGAAGCATTCTGGCTGCTCTTCGCGCTCGTCGAAATGGTTCGGTTCGTGAAGAGTCTTCTATAAAGCCGTGTCCCCAAGTTTGCTGGCTCGGTGTGAAGGGGGCTGCGATGAAATTCCTCGTTGTGGCGTATTTCGAGGCAGTGCAAAAGGGCGTCATCGTCAAACTGGAACAACTCTATTCGGGCATCTACTCGCTGTTCCCGGAGGCATGCCGACGACTTGGCTTCACGTCGAGCAAGCCGATTGAGGAAAAGTGGCGAAACGAAATCCGCTACGGAGTCTGGGAGGCGAGAAAGCGGGGGCTGATTAAGCATGTCGGCACGCCGAAGTCCGGCCAATGGCAGCGAATCTGACGGGGAGCCAGTGAGTCCGATTTACTTTGTGGTTCTCGTCGCTTTGGCGATTTGGGTTTTCATCATTTGACTTGTGGCGCGGTCATGGCGCGGAGCGGGACAACGCTGGCGCGACGCATGGAAAGCGTGGAAAAAATGAAACGGCGCTGACTCGCCGCATGCAAACATTTTCCGCCGACAAGTCCTAATTAGCCGACGCTAGAAGTGCGGGTCGTTTACCAAATCGGGTAGCAGCGCGGCCCCGCTTCCGGCGATCTTCCTCTTTCAAGGACGTGCCAGTGTGGGGCTAGCAATTCCAAGTCTCCGTTCTCTCCCGGCACGGCAGCGCCACACTCAGAACCATCACAATAGGGGGCTTCTTCAGTAGCGACCACGATCTCTGCCGATTCGGCTGGATCGCGGAAAGATGCTGCGGATATGGTTAATTTCATCTAGTCCCCCACCTTTCTTGTCAGAATACTCTATCACGCAACAGCACGAAGCACGTCGGCTCTGAGTCAGCCAAGGCGCTCGTGCACGAGAAACCCATAACGTCAGGCTCTCCCTGAAAAGTGCGAGTCAAAACACCGTCCTGTGTAACTTTCTGAGTGCGAAGACGGACCATTAATCCATTTTGCTTCTGCGCTTTCGTCGAGGTATAGGCGACCAGGATTGCGAGAATTAGGAGCGTAAGCAAAAGAATTTTCTTCTTCATGTGTGCGTGTCCCTCCCTAGTGGGCCGAAGATCCTACTAGACTTTTGGGTTATTTTTGCGTTCCACGACTGGCTTTCACGGACAGCGACGGGCAATGACGGGCGGCTAAGTTGTTGGGAACAAATACAAGCCCTTTCTTTCCAACGACCGAAAATCGATTCTAAAGGGACTTACAGGCGGACCGAGATTCGTGAAAATGCGTTGTCTCTCGCAGTAGCGGCAAGAAAAACTGGGGCTGCTGGCAGGCTCCGGAAAGCAAAAACGCCAGCAGAGACGCTGGCGATCCGGGTACGAGGCGCGATATTACCTACTGCTTACTATACGCTACGACCGAGGGTTTGTCAAGGAAAAGCGGCACGCCAATCTATGATGTCTGCTCTGTCTTTGATGGCAGACCGAACTTTAAGAGGCGCCGTGTTTGCCCGGAACCCAAAGGCTCAGGTCCAAAAGGCGGACCCTTCGGAACTGAGGGCAAACCTTAACGACAGGTAAAGAGTGTGGAGTTTTGAGCTTTACCTCCAGGCGCCGGGTATTCACCTGACAATGATTTCAAGAATTCCCCTGATGGTATTTCCTTCTCAGCGTCCGTAGTCTCCGGGCGAGTTGCCCAGCAGGTTCCATGCACAACGTTCTTGAAGTGACGTTTGTACCTCTGAAACAGTGCTCGGCGGATTTCTCAGAGTCAGGGAGCACCGTGACCCAAAAGACTGCGTTTAATAGTCACCCCGTTGCACATCGTTGTGAGACCTTTTCCAATTTTGGTAACACTTTCGGGGATCTCCCCAAGGAGACGGCCATGTCTGCACAAACTCTCGAACGTCTGTCGGCCCGCGGCCTGCGGGTGTTCGCTCTGGTTGCTATCTCGCTGGCCGTGATCACCACGCAAGCATCAGCAACGACCAATCAAAAACACTTCTTTTGGGCGCCGGGACAGGCACCCAACCCCAGTTCGGCGGCGAATGATCTGATTTATCACGGTGGCAATGCGGGGTCCGGGGCCATCGGCGTCGAGACTACGCCGAGGATCTATCTGATCTTCTGGGGACCTGATTGGGTGAACGGGTTCACGACCACTGACGTGAGCGGAAAACAGTACACGAGCCAGCAGTTACAGAACTACATCACTTCGTTTTTGAGCAATCTGGGCGGCACATCTTGGGCGGCCATCCAGACGGAATACTGTAACAATGTCCCGGCCGGGACCACCAGTTGCGCCAGCGTCAGCGGCGGCGGGTACGTCACCAATCCGAGGAAACAACTGAAGGGTGTGTGGACCGACACGACGCCGGTGCCCAGCGACATCGTCGCCCTAGGCTTGGCGGAAAACGTGGCCGATGATCCGCTGGCCATGGAAGCGATACGCGCATCCGCTCACTTCAAGTACGATCCGCAGGCGACATACATCATTCTCACGCCGCCGACAACCATTGGCACAGGGCAGCCAGTTTATTGCGGATACCACACGCAGACGACCAGCGTCGACGGGCTTGGCAACCCGTACCGGGTGCAATATTCCTTCATCCCGTTCCTCAATATGAACTGGCCGGGTCTGGGCACCGGCGGCTGTGGAATGAACTCGGTGAACGTGATCAGCGATAGCTTTGGCCACGGAGTCTTCGATGGGTACAGCATCGTCACCGGGCACGAGTACGCCGAGGCGGTCACCGACCCAGACAATTTTGCCAGCGTCCAAGACGGCTGGAATGACGTCCAGGGGAGCGAAAACGGCGATAAGTGTGCGTGGAAGGGTCTTGGTAATGTTCCCATGGATAACCACACGTCGTTCGCGGTGCAGCCCCTGTGGAGCAACAAAGCATTCGACGTGACCGGCGACGGCTGTGTGCGCTCTGCCCCGACTAATCCGCATGCCATGCCCGCGGTGGGCATCACGCCGCCGGCGATTGACATCTGCATGACCCTTCCAGTCTGCCCGCCCGGCGTCGCAGCGGGGCAGCCGATGCCCGTCAACATGGCCTATTTCGGCGGACGTGTCCAGGTCACTCCTAAGACCTATCTTGTCCTTTGGGGCTGGGGGCAGCCGAATGCATTCGATCACACAGGGGTGGGTAACCCGGCCAATGACCCGGACGGCGCGGGAGCGCTGATGATGAGATTCGTCTCCGCCATGGGCGGCACGACATGGGGAAATATTGCCACGCAGTATTATCAATCCAATTACAACAGCAACTATTCGACGATCGGGAACCCGCGGCAGCAGTTGGCGGGCGTGTGGCACGATGACACCAACCCCATTCACGACAATCTTGGCCCCATCGACCTTGCGCGCGAAGCAGCGCGAGCGGTGCAATTCTTTCATGCGACGGACCTGGTCGATTCCAATTTTGTGATCGCTACACCGCAGAAGTTCAACGACGCGGGGTTCAATCAAAACAATTACTGCGCGTGGCACGATTACACGACGCCGGCAGGTTATCCAGGGTTGCCGCAGGGCATTGCGTTCACGAACATGCCCTATGTGCTGAACGCGGGAGGCGGATGCGGGAAAGACTTTGTCAATCCCACGCCCACGGGAGACCTTGACGGCGTCACCATCGTACTGGGTCATGAGATCGCGGAAACCCTCACCGACCCAGGCGCGGAGTCGTCCACCGGCCTGGTGCAGAACGGGGGCTGGTTCGACTACCAGGGCTGGGAGATCGGTGACAAATGCGCGTGGGTCGGCGACGGCCTGCAGGTCCCGGGCGCGGCATTCAATATGATTGGGAACGACGGCCGCGCGTACCCGGTGCAGACGTTGTGGAGCAATAAGAGTCTAAGCGGAGTCGGCTACTGTTCGCAGGGATTCTAAACGTGTTTCCGCGATAAGCCGGCCTGTTCAAAACCAAGTGGCCTAGCTGGCGATAAATCGCGATAGTACTCGCGACCCTCGAAATCGGGTCGCCACTGGCCAGTTAGTCGGCTAACCGTAAATAGTCCTTGGACCAGACTCGCTTGGCGACTGCCCACTTCTGATTATTCAGCTAATCGGAAACTGACCTACCACTCAGACCCAGACATTCGTTGTGTTTCTCCCTACGGGTGAGTAAGATGCGGCGATTGCTTGCGGCCACGGGGTTGAGTGCCCAAGGGAACATTTAGGGGGCACTTTTCGTTCCATACTATGGCAGGCCGAGATGGCTGCCCACGGTTTACGAAAAATTGACCGAGGGTGGTCGCGCATGTCACCGTACCAGGATTCGAGGCTGATGAAACGTTGGAGCAGGATGCCCAACTGGTCCAGCAATGCCTCCGGGGCGACGGTTCGGCCTGGGAGGAGCTTGTGCGACGCCATTCGCGCCGCATCTTCAATATTTGCTATAGGTTTACGGGGAATGGCACGGAGGCGGAGGACCTCTCGCAGGACGTCTTTCTGCGGGTTTACCGGACGCTGGCGAGCTATCGTTCGGCCCACGGCGGATTCGCGACTTGGGTGACCAGCGTGACGCGCAACCTGCTGATCGACCACTACCGGAGGACCAAGCGGGACCGGGTGACCGATTCACTGGACGATGCGATGCCGGTGGTTGAGAACAAGGAATCGATGGCGCGGCGGCCGGACGAGCAGGCGCTGCTGGGCGAGCTGAGCGGGCAGGTGCAGACGGCACTGACCAAGCTTTCGCCGGAATTGCGGGAGGCAGTGATTTTGCGGGACTTGCAACAATTGGAATATGGTGAGATACAACGGGTTTTATCGGTGCCGGAAGGCACGGTAAAATCAAGGATCAACCGCGGGCGGATTGAATTGGCGCGCGTTTTGCAGCAGATGGGAGTG
>Ga0307477_10002430_pt1 | contig 14462 bp, 8 predicted proteins | sample atmos_gasesECM2C_FD_203316 | JGI IMG/M metagenome (GOLD analysis project Ga0307477, IMG submission 203316) | Hardwood forest soil microbial communities from Morgan-Monroe State Forest, Indiana, United States - atmos_gasesECM2C_515 | ecosystem: Environmental > Terrestrial > Soil > Temperate...
TCCCTTCTCAGAATTTCTTCCCGGCGCCAGTGTGAAAAAGGTTCAGATTGACAAGAACCCGAAGCACATCGGCCGCCGTACGGCGCTAGATCTCGGTCTGGTCGGCGATATCAAGTCGACGGTCAGTGCATTGCTTCCAGCCGTGCGTGAAAAGACGGATGGAGAATTTCTTGCGAGGCAGATTGCGCACACGGAATCATTCCACAAACCGATGCAGCACTACGTTGAGAAGGGACCGGCGATAAAACCGATACGTCCCGAATTCCTCGCCGCGACGCTCAGCGAGCTCGCTTCGGACGACGCAATGTTCTTTGCGGACACGGGTACAGCCTGTATCTGGCTTGCGAGACATATCTACGGTGGAAAAGGCCGCAGGCTCTTCGGCTCATTCTCGTGGGCGTCTATGGCCAATGCTGCACCGAACGCGTTCGGATGTGCTCTGGCATACCCCGGCAGACAGTGCATCGCGTTATGCGGTGATGGAGGCTTCACGATGCTGGGAATCGGCGATCTGCTGACGCAGATAGAACGGCGAACTCCCACGGTTCAAGTCATTCTTAACAACGAGAAATTCGACTTCGTCCATATCGAACAACAGGAGGCCGGCATCATTCGGTTTGGTGTGGAGTTCAAGAATCCAAATTTCGCGAAGGTTGCTGAGGCAATGGGCGCGAAAGGGATTCGTATCGAGGAACCCGAGGATGTTCGAGAAGGCTTGGCTGAAGCTCTCGCGTACAAGGATGGTCCCGTCGTTGTCGACGCAGTTCTGGATCCCTTGGCGCTTGCCATGCCGTCCCATTCACCACTCCACACGGTCAAGGGGTTCACTCTCAGTTTCGCCAAGCAAGTGCTGAGCGGAAGGCTGGATAAGGAGATGGAGCGCAAGGTGGGAATCGTCTGAGCCATGCGGGGTAGAGCCTTCCTCAGGAATCCGACGAGAAGCTGAATATGCAACCGCTCGGATTCCTGTCCTGAGGCATGACCGGAATCAGACACGTCTGGGCCCGGGTGGTTGTGCCGCCCTCCCATGCGTTTGCTCTCGTAACTATCGGAGTGCCGAGCAGCTTTGCATCGCCCTCTGCGCGTAGAAGGATAGGTCGGGCATGATTAAACCCATTCTGGTGGTAACCAGCCGTTATACAAAGGGAGTTGAAGACCGTATCGACCGCGATTACAACGCCCGGCGAAACCCGAACCAGTTTCCTTTTTAGATATTAAATGATTAGATAAACGGCGCCTTGTCTTTACATTACATTGCAACTTGCCCGCGGCAAACCTGCTCTAATAAGGACGATGCGCTTATCTGCGATCATTCTGCTCGCCGCCCGGCTCGCCTCGAAAAAGGGAGCCATGCACTGGCTGATCAGCCTTGGTGGGCCCGGCCTGATCCTGCTTGGGCTCGCGGATAACTCGCTCATTCCTCTGCCGGGCAGCACCGATGTCGCGACCATTGTGCTCGCTGCTCATCATCGCCAACCGTGGTTTTATTACTCATCGATGGCAACAGCCGGAGCCGTGCTCGGCGGATTCCTTACCTACCGCATGTCTCGCAAAGGTGGAAAAGAAGCAGTCAACAAGAAGTTTTCACAGAAAAAGGCGAAAAAGGTTTATGCAATTTTTGAACGCTGGGGCTTCGCATCGGTCGCGATCCCCGCGATTCTACCGCCGCCGTTTCCTATCGTGCCCATGCTTTTAGCCGCGGGAGCAATGCAGTATCCGACAAAAAAGTTTTTGGCCGCTCTCGCCGTAGGACGCGGCATACGCTATTCCATCCTTGGATATCTCGGCGCACATTATGGGCGCAGCATCGTAAACTTTTTCGGACGGTACTACTGGCCGGTGTTGCTTATTTTGGTAGGGTTATCAGTGGCAACCGGACTGTACGGTCTGTTCGAGTACAAGCGGCGGCAAAGAGGTGACGGCCCAAAAGCCCCGGTAGCGACGCCGAGAGTACGTCGCAGAACAGCCTAGGCCAGTTTCAGATAGTGGAGTGACGGGCGTCCTCGCCCGTCATGCCGGACGGGGACGCCCGGCCCTCCATCACTAAACTCGCCTCCTCCCCTCGCACCAGCTAAAATAATCTTTACTACGGAGAAGAGAATGTCCCTGACTAAACAGCAGGCTCTGGAGATGTTTCAGTCCGATGATCTCATCGGGATTGGCATGGAGGCCGACGCCCTCCGCCGCAAGATGCATCCCGAAGGCACCGTGACTTATATCATCGACCGCAATATTAACTACACAAATTTCTGCACCGAGTATTGCACCTTCTGCGCGTTTTATCGTCCGCTGAAAGGGCCGGCCTCGAAGGAAGGTTACATCCTCGACCTCGACACTATCTATGAAAAGATTCGGGAGACGGTCGAGCTCGGCGGTACAGGCGTGCTGATGCAAGGCGGCTTGCATCCAGACCTGAAGATCGACTGGCACGAAAAGATGCTTAGCGGCATCAAACAGCGCTTTCCGAAGATTCATTTGCACTGCTACTCCGCTTCGGAAATTCTTGCGATTGCCGAGTACAGCGCATTAAGCGTGCGCGATACCATTGCCCGTCTCCACGATGCCGGTCTCGATTCCATCCCCGGTGGCGGGGCTGAAATTCTCGATGACGAAGTTCGCTACAAAATCGCGCGGCTGAAATGCCTGACTGCAGATTGGCTTGGAGTGCATCGCACCGCGCATCAACTCGGCATGCGCACAACCGCGACCATGATGTTCGGGGTCGGCGAATCTATTGAACACCGCATTAATCACCTGCAAGTTCTTTACGATTTACAGCAGGAGACCGGCGGCTTCACTGCCTTCATTCCCTGGAGCTTTCAACCCGCCCACACCGCTCTTGGAGGGCGTCATTGGGACGAAGCTACAGCGGTCGAATATCTGAAAGTGCTCGCGATTTCGCGGCTCTATCTTTCAAATTTTCTAAACGTCCAATCCAGTTGGGTAACGCAAGGATTAAAAGTCTGCCAGATGGGCTTGCGTTTCGGCGGCAATGACGTGGGCTCGGTAATGTTGGAGGAGAACGTCGTTCGCGCCGCCGGCGTCACCAACTGCACAACCGAAGAAGAGTTGCGGCGCATCATACGCGATGCGGGCTTTCGTCCGGCGCAGCGCGATACGTTATATCGGCAGTATTTTCTAAATTGATTTGCGGCCTAGCAACACCAAGAGCTTAACCACAGGGGGCACAGAGGATCACAGAGAACAGCACTTCCTGTGAAACCCTGTGCTCCTTGTGGTTGAGCTTTTGATTTTCACTCGCAAGAAAATCGCAGTCTATAGCAATCTGATGACCCGCCCCCTGGCTCTCGCCGTTTTCGTTTTCAGCGCCTTGCTCGTGGTGTGCGCCCAGAGCCAGCCCCCCGCCCCGCGCCTCTCCTCTATTGCCGGCACAGTGGTAATACAGCCGGGTAGCGAACCGCTGAAAAAAGTATTGGTGCAAGTCGTCGCCGAAAACCAGAACGAAGGTGGAAACTACACTGCCTCGACCGACGCCGACGGCCATTTTCGCGTCGACAAGGTCGAGCCGGGCCGCTACCGAGTCTTCTTCGAGAGAACGGGCTTCATCGCGGTGAATGAGCGCGGACAAAAAGCAGATCTCAACGTTTTGACGGTTCGGGCGGGGCAGGCGGTAGAGAACCTTCTCTTTCAAATGCTGCCCACGGCAGTCATCAGCGGCCGCATAACGGATGAAGATGGCGATCCACTGTCCGAGGTCCGAGTTATCGCGCAAATGAAAAGGCCGGGAAAGATAAAACGCGAAAGTGTCGGAACTGCGGCGACCAATGACCTTGGCGAATTCCGGCTAGCCGGTTTGTTTCCCGGCCAGTATTTAATTGCAGCCGTGCCGCCTCCCGATTTCCGCGACTACGAAAAACAGGAGAAATCACCGCAATCTTCGAATGCCGCGGATAACCAAGCGCTCGCTCCGAGTAGCGCCCACCCCGAAACTCGATATCTCACGACTTACTATCCCGGCACATTCGACGCAGCGCAGGCTGCGATTCTGGCGCTCAAGGCGGGCGATGATATGCCGGTCAATTTCACGCTTTTGCCTGCCAGAACGTATCGGGTCCGCGGCATTGTTACCGGCGTGACCGCAGCTGAGAAACCCACGGTTGAACTTGTATCCAAGGCGGGAGACTCATATCGCGCGAACGCGACCGACATCGGTCCTGATGGCCAGTTCGAAGTGCGCGGCGTGGCTCCGGGCTCATACTCATTGCTTGCCATCACTGGTTCAGCGTCGCAGTCGCTCTCGGCGCGGCAGGACATCAATGTGGTCGCCGGCGATGTTGAGGGCGTGAAACTCACCCCACTGCCTTCGTTCACCTTATCCGGTCATTTACGTATCGAGGGCAGTGCAACCGGGAACCCAATTCAGTATGCCGTAAACCTGCGACCGGCCTCAGCACCGGAGGATTCCGGCTTTTATATGTCCCAAGATTTGTTTGGGATGAACGCCCAGGTTGACCGGCTTGGCAACTTTGAGTGGAAAGCTGTGACTCCTGGCAACTACGTTGTCCAGGTATTCGGAGGCGACGGGTCGGGCGGCTTCTTCCTGAAATCAGCACAGCTAGGCGGGCACGATGTTGAAGCAGGATTCATGACGAGTGGCCCAGGGACGTTGGACCTGGTTTTAAGCTACAAAGGTGGCACGATCGACGGCGTGGTCACTGAGAAAGAACACGGTAAGGACGACACGAAAGAGAAAGATGCAGAAGGGGATTATCCCGCCACCAACGCAACGGTGGTGGCCGTGCCGGAAGAAAAATACCGTAAGCTTCCCGATCACTTCGGTATAGGAGCGACCGATCAGAATGGACGCTTTACGATTCGCCGCTTGGCACCGGGCAACTACACGTTGTTCGCGTGGCACGACATCGAAGAAAGCGTGTACCGCGACCCAGATTTTCTCAAATCACAAGAAGCGAACGGTAAAGCCGTTAAAGTGGAAGAGAATTCCCATCAGCCGGTGGAGCTAAAACTAAGCCCCGCGCCCGCGGAGTGGCAGTAAGTTTCAGTTCAAGCTCATAAGACTTATCACAAGTTTTCCATTAGTCGTATCGGCCCGCGACTGCGGTATTCATGGGACAGAGCGTGCTCCGGTACAATGCTTGGGCTGGTGATTTCGTGTTTATGGTCCTCTTGAGTTGATGGATTTGACGCTAACCTCTCCCCCGATAGCCATGGCTCTTATACTTGCCTCAAAGGGCTGGGGAGGATATTTCCGCCAGCATTTCTTAGACAAGACTTTTCAAGGCCTCTACCAGGTCAACGCTTTTGATCTCGGGCTTCTGATCCCTTACTTCATCGTCCTCATCATTCTGGCGGGTTACGGCGCGCATCGCTACTGGCTGGTCTATCTTTATTACAAGAACAAGAAGAACAAAACGACGGAACCAGCGGCTTATTTCCGGAACGAAGAACTGCCGCGGGTAACGGTGCAGTTGCCGATCTTCAACGAGCAGTATGTGGTCGACCGATTGCTCGATGCTGTGTGCCGGCTCGACTATCCGAAAGAAAAACTCGACATTCAACTGCTCGACGACTCTACCGATGAAACCGTAGAGGTCGCTCGCATCCTGGTAGATCGCTATGCCGCACTGGGACATCCGGTCACCTATCTGCATCGCGACAATCGCGAAGGCTACAAAGCCGGAGCCTTGGCGGAAGGATTAAAAACCGCGAGGGGCGAGTTCGCCGCCATCTTCGACGCAGATTTTGTCCCGTCCCCCGACTTTCTGATGAAGTGCATCCATCACTTCACAAATCCGAATATCGGCATGGTGCAAACTCGATGGACACACATTAACCGAAATTATTCGGTGCTGACTCAGGTGGAAGCGATTCTGCTCGACGGCCATTTCGTGCTGGAGCACTCGGGACGGTCGCGCAGTGGCGTTTTTTTTAACTTCAACGGCACCGCAGGAATGTGGCGTCGTCGCGCCATCGACGAAGCCGGCGGTTGGGAACATGACACTCTCACCGAGGACACCGATCTCTCTTATCGTGCTCAGCTTAAAGGATGGAAATTTATTTATTTGCAGGATATCGAATGCCCCGCCGAGTTGCCGGTGGAGATGACCGCATTCAAAACGCAGCAGGCACGCTGGGCCAAGGGATTGATTCAGGTCTCCAAAAAAATTCTGCCGCGCGTTTTTGCCAGCGATGCTTCGCGACATCAGAAGATTGAAGCCTGGTATCACCTGACCGCAAATCTGAGTTATCCGCTGATGATTGTGCTCTCGGTGTTGCTGTTGCCTGCGATGATCATTCGCTTCTATCAGGGATGGTTCCAGATGCTTTACATCGATCTGCCCTTGTTCATGGCTTCCACATTCTCCATTTCAAGCTTCTATATGGTCTCGCAAAAGGAACTGTTTCCAAAAACCTGGATGCGGTCGCTGATGTACCTGCCCCTCTTGATGGCTCTTGGAATCGGATTGACTGTCACAAATACACGCGCCGTGCTTGAGGCATTGGTTGGAAAGCAAACGGCCTTCGCGCGGACTCCCAAGTACCGGGTTGAATCAAAGAAGGATAGGATTGGCGCGAAAAAATACCGCAGGCGTCTGGGGTGGGTTCCCTGGATCGAACTGCTGATCGGATCGTATTTTGCGCTGGCAGTCTTTTACGCCATCGACAACGAAAATTACATTACCGTTCCCTTCCTGCTTTTATTCGTGATCGGATACTGGGTGACGGGCCTGATGTCCCTGCTGCAAGGACGATTCGCGGGAGTGTCGGTCGGTTCTGAAACTCACGCCAAGCCGTTCCCGGTTGGCGTGTGAGATCGAATCATTGATGGGTATCGGTTCGGCCAACCGAAAGACGATCCGGCTGAACATGGTCCGAAGCAAATCGCTCGTCCGTAATTTTTCTTTCCCTGATGCGATCGACTTTCGCCGCGAACTTCAAGGGCATCCCGGGGGATGGCTTCCCATTCGACGGAAATAGCGGTTCGCCGCCCGGATTCGGATTCCAGATTGGATCGCTATCTGGCGCTCGATTCACGGGAATCTGAACGGGCGTATCTTTGTCGTTGTCTCTGTCTTTGTCTTTGACTTCACCTTCAGGATTGCCGAATTCAAGAGTAACCTCGATCTCGCTGCCTGACGCCGCCGCATGCGCCTTATCTTCCGCCCTTTCTGCGCCTCGCCATCCCAGCCAGGTGGCAAAAGCAAACAGTGAGATCGCCATCACGGCAACGAAGACAGCGAAAGATCGTGATCGCGCGCCAAGCAAAGCCGTGGCCACATCTCCGACTCGATCTGACGCGGGCAGCAGGCCAGGCTGTTTTCGCTTCTCAAATGCCGACGGATATCTGGGCGTTGCCGAGGAGGCACTATGAGGCCAGGTTGTGCGCGCTCGTTCCGCTAATGCCGCAAGCTCTTTCAATAGGGCAATATTTTGTTCAGTGAAGGCGGCTGGCCTGGAAGAAAACACTTCGAGAATTCCATTAAGGCCTCGCCAGCCCTGAATCGGCAGCACCGCTATGGAGCGAAGATCGAGGTGCCGGCAAACCTCAACATCAACTAGCGGATCATTCTCGGTGTCAACGCAATTCTGGATCTGACCGGTACGCAAACATTCGCCCGATATCCCGGCGTCAGCACTCAAGCGCGCGCCCAGAGCCGGAGCTGTGTCGCCGCTGCGGGCGCGGCACACCATCGCGCCATCTTTCCACATCGCAATAGCGGCACCGGTAGCGCCTGTAAGCCGGCAAGCGGCATCGGCAAGATTTTCGAGCAGAGGATCCAGGCGTTGGTCGCCAGCTGCGATCCGCTCTTTCAATTGCGACAGTGCGGCGCTGTCATCAAAGTTGCAAGAGTTGTTGCCGAAGACGTGGCCGGAGGAACTGTAAAAATTTTGCGTCGCAAAATCGCACTCCAAATCATCGGCGTTCAATTGTTTGCCGGAGCGAGGGTTCGATGGGGAACGGGCCACAAGTTTCTCTTTGATCACCATTTTTAAAGCTACATTTTATTTAAAACTGAATTAGAAATTTATCATTAAGTAGCCGGCAAAAATCCCGAAGTTGCCAGCAAAACCGGCAGAATGCAAGCGGCGCGGGCAATTGGGTCGAAGTATGAGCGTACTCTGAATCCCTGTCAAGATGACTAGCGGAACTACCGCCCTTCTGCTCAGCTAATCCGATCTGCTTCTCGAACCTGACGGGCTGGCGCATTCTGGTTGCTGATGCAGCGCGATCTCGATTTGCATTTTAAATCGACGTGGCGAGGGAGCAAAACTCGCACCAAACTTACCAACAATTGTTCCGAGAGTGAATGCTACGCTGAAGGGGCTCTGGTCTCTCGCACCTCCGCAACTGGATTGCAGGGAGCCAATCTCAAGAAGCTTTTACGAACGGTCGAAGCGCTGGCGGATTTGGGTCCCGAACTTACTGCGGACCGTGATTTCCGCCAGACTGCAGGCGCAATGGTGGCGGCCGTGATGGAAGCATCCGGCGCGCGCGAGGCTGTCCTTTTCTCATACGGCGATCGCCCTTCTCTGCTCACTTCGGTCGAAGCCCAAGGCTTCACGCTGCTGCCGGAACCGTCGCTCATCCCATTGCTGCCTCGCCACGTCCACACCTTGACTGCAGCTGCGGGCCCGGTGGTGCTCAATAGTTCCACCTACGATGTTTTTCTGAGTTCGAACGGCAACGTCGCGCCCGAGTTGTTCAAGTGCATTTGCCCGCTTAAGGTTCGGGGAAAGCTGGTCGGAGTAATTGCGCTGGGACGCCGCCAAGGCGATGCTGCATACGAAGAAGACGCTCTTGACGCCTTTGAAATGTTGAGTCATTACCTGGCATTGGCGATTCAGAATCACACCCTCGGCCAAACGCTGGCGCAGCGTGTTTCAGAAAATCTCAGGCTACTGGCCTCCCTGCACGGGTTTTATGACAATGCGCTCGAAGCTTTTGCCACCGCCATCGACGTAAAACACGTCAACATCCACGGACATTCTCTACGGGTCGGCCGCTACGCTCAGGCGATTGGCGAAGCGCTGGGGATGTCGCCCGCTGATGTGTCCTCGCTACGCTCAGCCGGCTATCTGCACGACATCGGCAAAGTTGCCGTCGATAAGCGCCTTTTCGGAAAGACATCGAAACTCGATGACGAAGAAGCCCGCGAAATGCGGGACCACACAACTGTCGGGCATCAGATCGTGAGCCATGTGCAGTTCCCCTGGCCGCAGATTCCGGAAATTGTACGCTGGCATCACGAACGCGGCGACGGCTCCGGCTATCCTGATGGCTTGCATGGGGACGAAATGCCGCAAGCCGTGCGTATTGTGGCTCTGGCCGATAGCTTTGATGCCATGACCAGCGAGCGTCCCTATCGAGAAAGCCTGTCCATAGGAACTGCGCTCCACGAACTGATTCGCATGACCCCGCAAAAATACGATCCCGAAGCAGTGCAAGCTTTGCTGATTCAGGTTCGACGGGATGCAGTGGGAACCAATCGTAACCCAATGTTCGAACCACCCAGCGCGATGAACCTCTCAGCTGTCGATGTGGACGAATTGGCTTCGACGCTGCAATACCGTATCAGCCAGGGTAAGACATTTTTCAGCTAAACTTTTTTACCTAAACGTTTCGCCTCTCCAACCTCTCGCCTCTCCTCCGTCCACACAGTGACAGCCTCTTCTTTCATCGTGTCCCAATTTGGCCATGGGAAAATTGTGTTTCGTCCTCGCGCTTCGCATGTGTCCCGATCCGGATGTAAACTTAGCGGATGGCATAGTTGTACCGATTGCGTAGTTGTATCCGTTGCGTAGTTGTATCCATTTGGCACTGCTTTCATCTAATTTGGTAGGTGCAATGCAAGCCGATCTGTGAGGAGGGGATTAATGGCAGTCAGCGACCAGTCTATCGCCACCGGTGCTCAGCTTGATCAGTTGTGTATCAATACGATTCGAACTCTTTCGATGGACGCGGTACAGAAAGCGAACTCGGGCCACCCAGGCACTCCGATGGCGCTGGCTCCTGTAGCCTATTGCCTGTGGCAGCAGTTTTTGCGCTATGACCCGGAAGATCCGGTCTGGCCGAATCGCGATCGCTTCGTGCTCTCCAATGGGCACGCCTCTATGCTGTTGTACTCTCTGCTACATCTCGCTGGCGTTCGCGAGGTGAGCCCAGAGGGCAAGATTCTTTCCACACCGGCCGTTTCGCTCGACGAGATCAAGAATTTTCGGCAACTCGGCAGTAAAACTCCAGGCCATCCAGAATACGGTTTGACTTCGGGCGTCGAGACAACCACCGGGCCGCTTGGACAAGGCGTTGCCAACAGCGTGGGTATGGCCATAGCTGAGCGCTGGCTGGCGGCGTATTTTAACCGCCCCGGATTTGAGCTGTTCGATTACAACATCTGGGCATTTTGCGGAGATGGCGACATGATGGAGGGTATTTCCTCGGAAGCCGCTTCCATCGCCGGACATCTTAAACTTTCAAGTCTCTGCTGGATCTACGACAGCAACAACATCACCATCGAAGGCAATACCGATCTCGCTTTTGACGAAGATGTAGCTGCCAGATTTTTGGCCTATGGATGGGATGTCTCGCATGTTAGCGACGCGAACGATCTGGCCGCGTTAACCGATGCTTATCACCACGCGCTCGGCGTCAACGATCGCCCAAAGCTGATTATTGTCAAGAGTCACATCGGCTACGGTGCACCGCACCGTCAGGACACAAAGGAAGCGCATGGTGAAGCGCTTGGCGAAGAAGAAGTGAAACTAGCGAAGCGCTTCTACGGTTGGCCGGAAGACGCCAAGTTCCTGGTGCCTGACGGCGTGCGCGAGAATTTTCGCGACGTAATGGGCAAACACGGACGACAACTGAACAGTCAATGGAAGGCGCTCTTCTCAAAATATAGCGCGCAGTATCCCGACCTGGCCGCTCAATTCGAACGCATGCAGCGTCTGGAATCTCCGGATGGTTGGGACAAGGAGATGCCCAAATTTCCCGCCGATGCCAAGGGCATCGCGACTCGCGAGTCCTCTTCCAAAGTTCTCAATGCGATCGCAAAGAACCACCCGTGGCTTATGGGCGGTTCGGCAGATTTATATCCCTCGACCAAAACGCGCCTCACCTTCGATGGGGTCGGCGACTTCGAAGCGAATCATTACAACGCCAGAAACTTCCATTTCGGAATTCGCGAACATTCGATGGGTGCGATCGTCAATGGCATGGTGCTGTCGAAGTTGCGCGCCTACGGATCAACCTTCCTCATCTTCAGCGACTACATGAAGATGCCGATCCGCCTCTCGGCCATCATGGAAGTCCCGTCGATCTGGATTTTCACCCACGATTCAATCGGAGTCGGCGAAGACGGTCCCACTCATCAACCGATCGAGCAATTAGTCACACTGCGTGCGGTTCCCGGGTTAATTACGTTGCGTCCGGCGGATGCCAATGAAGTGGTCGAAGCGTGGAAGGTCATTATGACCTTGAAAAAAGAACCCGCCGCGCTGGCTCTTACGCGCCAGGCTCTACCAACCTTTGATCGCACAAAATATGCGTCGGCAGCGGGCGTGGCACGTGGGGCCTACGTTCTAGCCGATGCCGCAGGCGGCAAACCGCAGGTCATTCTGATGGCTACGGGCAGCGAAGTTTACCTCTGCATTGATGCCTACGAGAAATTGAAAGCGGAAGGCATTCGAGCGCGGGTCGTCAGCATGCCCTCCTGGGAAATATTCGAGCGCCAGGACGCGGCTTACCGGAATGAAGTATTTCCGCCAGACGTCACCGCCCGAGTAGCCGTTGAGCAAGCTTCGGTCCTTGGCTGGGAGCGCTACGTTGGCATTAAAGGACGCATCATAGGCATGCACACATTTGGAGCATCGGCGCCGCTCAAAGATTTACAGAAGAAGTTCGGTTTCACTTCTGACGCCGTAGCTCAAGCCGCACGCGATCAGATCGGCAAATAGGTTTCGCCGCAGTTTGTGTCAGGGCATCGCTTTAGCGATGCCGCAAAGCTCTCAAGCAAACCCCCAGTAGGGGCTAACACTTTTGAGCTCCCGCAACCCGAGGACTAACATTAACGGGCAGTTATTCCGCTGACTGCCTGGTTTAGGAGAAGGTCACATGAATCCAGTAGGTACTCTCGAAACCGCGAAAGCGGCAAATCCTCTCATCCAGCTTCATACTTTTGGCCAGTCCATCTGGCTCGATTACATTCGTCGTGATCTCATGAAGAGCGGCGAACTGCAGCGCCTGATCACTGAGGACGGCTTGTGCGGGATGACTTCGAATCCCGCGATCTTCGAAAAGTCGATTGCCGGCGGACAATACCAGGATTTCCTTGATTCACTCGCTGGGCGCTCCGATCTCGATGCCAAGGGCCGCTATGAGCTGCTCGCCATCCGCGATATCCAGGATGCGGCCGACGTGCTTGCCCCCGTGTACAAGAACACCAAAAAGCGCGACGGCTACGTCAGCCTCGAGGTTTCTCCTTATCTCGCGCACGACACAAATGGCACGCTCGACGAGGCGCGCCGCCTCTGGAAGAGCGTCGCCCGCGAAAATCTCATGATCAAGGTGCCGGGAACAGCCGAGGGTATTCCCGCATTTCGCCAGCTGATCAGCGAAGGGATCAACGTAAATGTGACCCTCTTGTTCGCGCAGCCGGTGTATGAGGAAGTAGCGGCAGCGTTCATCGATGGAGTGGAGAAGTTTGCCGCCTCGGGCGGAGATGTTAGCAAGCTCGCAAGCGTGGCCAGTTTCTTCATCAGCCGCATCGATGTGTTGGTCGATTCGCTGGTCAACGACAAATTAGCAAAAGAAACCGACGCCTCGCGTAAGGCAAAGCTACAAGGCATTCTCGGAAAAGTTGCCATTGCCAATGGCAAGCTGACTTACGAAGCCTATGAGCGCATCTTCTCTTCGCCTCGATGGAAGGCGCTCGCGGCCAAGGGAGCGCAGACTCAACGGGTGCTGTGGGCCAGCACTAGCACCAAGAACCCGGCGTATCGCGATGTGGTTTACATCGAGGAACTGATCGGCCCAGACACCGTCAACACGGTTCCTCCAGCGACTCTCGACGCCTTCCGCGATCATGGCAAGTCCCGCCAAAGTCTAACGGAAAAGCTCGACGCCGCGCGCAAAACAATGGCTGACCTGGCTAGCGTTGGCATCGTTATGAAAAATGTAACCGACAAGCTCACTGCCGACGGCGTGAAACTTTTTGCCGATGCCTTCGATACGCTGCTGGTCGTAGTCGAACAAAATACCAAGCCAACCACCGCTCCGAAAATCAATGCGCAGACCGCATCCCTTCCAGCCGATCTTGATGGCGCGGTAAAAAAAAACCTTAGCGACTGGCGGGCGACGGGAAAAGTAAGACGTCTGTGGCAGGGCGACGCTTCTCTGTGGACTGGCGAAGACGAGACCAAGTGGCTGGGCTGGCTTGGCGTCGCGGAGGATCAACTCGCCCACGTCTCCGAGTTGAACGCATTCGCGGACGAGGTTAAGAGCGGCGGCTTCTCCGACGTTCTCCTGCTCGGCATGGGCGGGTCTAGCCTTTGCCCTGAAGTGCTGGCGCTGACTTATTCGCAAACGCCCGGTTTTCCTCGGTTGCACATTCTTGACTCCACCGACCCCGCACAAATTCGAAGCGTAGAACAAAAGGTTAATCTCGCCAAGACACTCTTCATTGTCTCCAGCAAGTCGGGCAGCACCCTCGAGCCCAATATCTATAAGCAGTATTTTTTCGAGCGCGTGCAGCAGGCAATCGGCCCCGACAAGGCGGGAAGCCGCTTTATTGCAATCACCGACCCCGGCTCGAAGATGCAGCTGGTCGCGGAGCGCAACAGCTTCCGCAACATTTTTTACGGCCTGCCAACGATTGGCGGACGCTACTCCGCACTGTCGAACTTCGGCATGATTCCTGCCGCAGCCATGGGGCTGGACACACAGAAATTTCTCCAGCGCACCAAAGAAATGGTCGACGCTTGCAAGCCTTCCACTCCCGTAGAAAAGAATCCCGGAGTGATGCTCGGCCTGATTCTCGGTTCGGCCGCAAGACTGAGACGCGACAAAATCACTCTGATCACTTCGCCCGGAACTGCCGACGTCGGCGCATGGCTTGAACAGTTGATCGCGGAATCCACCGGCAAGCTGGGCAAGGGTATCATTCCGGTTGATCGCGAAACGCTGGGCGCGCCTGACGTTTACGGAAATGATCGCATCTTCGCCTATCTGAGTCTGGAAGGCGCATCTGACGCGGCGCAGGACACCAAAGTTGGCGTGCTCGAAAAAGCTGGGCAGCCCGTCATCCGTATTAACCTCGCGGACATCTACAGTCTCGGCCAGGAATTCTTCCGGTGGGAAATTGCAACTGCCGTCGCCGGCTCGATCCTAGGAATCAACGCCTTCAACCAGCCCGATGTCGAAGCCAGCAAGATCGTGACCAAGCAACTTACGTCCGAGTACGAGAGCACAGGCGCGCTTCCAG
>Ga0307477_10002432_pt1 | contig 14452 bp, 10 predicted proteins | sample atmos_gasesECM2C_FD_203316 | JGI IMG/M metagenome (GOLD analysis project Ga0307477, IMG submission 203316) | Hardwood forest soil microbial communities from Morgan-Monroe State Forest, Indiana, United States - atmos_gasesECM2C_515 | ecosystem: Environmental > Terrestrial > Soil > Temperate...
TACTGGCTTGTGAGTTCTGACGGCGGAGTCTTTTCGTTCAGTGTTCCCTTCTACGGGTCGCGCTAAAGGTGTGACTCCTGTGGCCGTAGAGCCGAATCCGCCTGCTCACAGCTAGTGGTTTCGATTGCGCTCGGCCAGGATGAGGGTAGTGTTCGTCGAACTCACCTCTTGATGGCAATTACTACGAACGCCTACGCAATCAGGTGCTCCGGCCGCGCATTGGTTGGGATTCGTCCGATCGGTAAGTCGCGGTAGTACGAGCCGACTTACCTCTAGTCGCCCGTGTCCATGGATTCGAACTAACACCTCGTTCTGCCTCAAGCCATCGCGCCGTGTGCCCGGTTTGCCCAGAGCGGCCATCGCATCAGCTTGCCCGGCGGAACCCCTCATATCGCTCTTCAAGGCGAGTCGTATCAGGCTTATCCCGTCGCCTCGAAGGGGTGTGAATCATCGTGCCATGCATCTCCTGCAGCCCATGGAGCAGCATCGGACCGTCAGCTTCGGATCGCACATCTCGCCGCACCTCGATCATCAGGTCCGGACGGACGCCGATGAGGTTATCGTCGTACGCAGCATGGTGGATTTTGCAGAGCGAGAGCCCGTTCGGGACAACGGGCGTCCCGCGAGGATGGCCATCGGGAAGGATGTGCGCTGCATCGAGGAGGGACGTGAACCCAAGTCGGCACATCGCGCACCGGTGTCCATAGGCCACGAGAACCTGGGCACGGAAGACCGGTTGATGCAGTCTCTGTCTTGTCAACGTCTCCATATATCGTCGTTGGGACTCGTCACCCACTGCTCCCAGGGGGACCAACTTCTGGGCGGGGTCGAACGCGACAACGAACTGCAGCTGATCGCGCTCGTCCCCGATGATCCAGATGGGGAACACCGCGACGTACGAACCCGGAGTGGCTGCCAAGAACCAGATCAAAGGCAGCCCTGCTCTCCACGCATTGCGTAACGCGACGTTCTCAGGGTGCACGGGGTCGTGTCCACGGTACTTGTACCGCAGGAGCCCATCAGGGCCCTGGACGTCCTCGTATGGAGGCGTCTGACCTGGCTTCGTATACGTCGTCCGGATCGAGAGCGCAGCCTCCAGGCCGGCCGGCTTGCGGATGCCCCGCTGCGGATCCAGGAGCGGGATGCGGGACCCCTCGAAGGTGAACTGGGCGAGGTCGGGGTAAGCCAGGAGCTCGCGACCGGCGTGGCGGTGGTCATCGAGCCACCGCATGGCAGCGTCGTGCAGCCGGGCCTCGTAGTTGTCCAGGGGCTGGAGCATACGCCCGAGAGCGGCCCTGGCCTGGGAGGATGTGTCGACGACGCATTCAGTTACTGCCCCCTACGATCACACTGTGAACGGATGCACCACCTGTGTTGCCGACGCCAAGTTCCTGCGGTCGCGTCGACGTCCCGCCTACGAGTCGGCCACCCCCCGCATCCGCATCGTCGATCTCTTCGCAGGTGGTGGTGGCCTCTCCCTCGGGCTGGCCGAAGCCGCACATCGAATCGACCGAGGTGTCCGCATCAAAGCAGCCGTCGAGATCGACTTGGATGCTGCCGACGTTTACGCACTGAATTTCCCCGATGCCGACATCTACGATGGGGACGTCGCCACTCTCTTTACCGGTCGGATCGGTCGCTCACTAAACCGAGCCGAGAGAGAGTTCCGAGCCGAGCTCGGTCCTGTTGACGTCGTGCTGGCTGGTCCCCCATGCCAAGGACATTCGGACCTCAACAACCACACGCGCCGCATCGATCCACGGAATGAGCTCTACGTACTCGTCGCTCGCGCCGCGGAAGTCCTTGAGCCTCGCTGCATCCTTGTCGAAAATGTGCCCACTGTATGTCGGGATGCCGCTGGTTCGGTACCGGCGACGATGGCCGCACTGGAAAAGTCCGGATACCGCGTCGCGACCACGATCATCGATCTCACGGATCTCGGAGTTCCGCAACGACGTCGCCGGCACATCCTCCTGGCCTCTTGTGATGATCGCGTCCAGCCGAGCACCATTCTCACGACCAGGATCCCGTGTGAATCCCACGACCCACGGACGGTGCGATGGGCGATCGAGGACCTTCTCACGACCGAGTCGCACGAAGGCATCGATTCACCGACTGCAGCTACCGCAACGAATCGACGCCGGATGCAATGGCTAATCGAAGAGGATCGATACGACCTGCCCAACATGATGCGGCCAACCTGTCACCACGACGAGCACACCTACCTTTCGATGTACGGCCGTCTCCATTGGGACGCACCGGCACAGACCATTACTACCGGATACGGCTCGATGGGGCAGGGCCGTTACGTTCATCCCGCCAGAGCTCGCACGATCACGCCCCACGAAGCGGCCCGTTTGCAGACTTTCCCCGATTTCTTCGAATTCGGCAGGGACAAGCCGCGCAAGACTTGGGCACACGTCATCGGAAACGCCGTGCCACCGCTGCTCGGCGTACACATCGGTCAGCCCCTTCTCGAAGCGATGACTGGCCGATCTCGCGCTCGGGAATCACCCACAACTGTGCGTGCCCGGCGTGGGGTTCCACGGGCGTCGAGCCAGCTGATCCGCAAGCGCATGTCGAGCACACGCCAGCGGGACACGAATCCGGAGCTGATGCTCCGTGCCGAACTCGATCGATACCAACTCGAATACGAGGTCGATCATCCTGTCGACGGGACGAGACGCCGCGCCGACATCGTGTTCCCCGCAGCGAAGATTGCCGCATTCGTGGATGGTTGCTATTGGCATGGCTGCCCTGATCACGGAACGACACCTAAGTCCAACCGCGCCTGGTGGCAGTCGAAGTTCGCAGCTAACCGTGCCCGCGACCTCGACACTGACTTGAAGCTCACCGCCGCCGGCTGGATGGTCTTCCGATATTGGGAACACGACGACCTGGTGACCGCTGCGGCAGAAGTGGCGAAAGCTGTCGTTAGCCGAGCCAACGGTCACCAGCGCACCAATCGGCAGGTGACACGAAGTCCCAAGAAAGAGCGATCACTCTTGCCCCATTAGCCACATCGAGACCACCAGTGACGGCCTCGCAACGGTGGGCAAGAATCGCGATCCGTGCAGGGCGGCGCCCACACAGCGACAGCGGTTCCTCCGTGGGATGCGGTGCTCATCGCCGAGCACGACCCCACGAGTCTGGTGGCGATCGGCAGACAGCGCCGTCTGGTCCTAGAAGATCGTGATGGACCGCGGTGGGTCGACCTCTGCTGGGTCGACGAGGTCGCACTCTCGCTGATCGACCGGGCCATCAGCGCAGGTCAGAATCTCGATCTCGTCTACCCCGCTCCCGCCGGGCAGGTTGCCGTCCTGCTCGCGGCCCAGCTCCTTTTGCACCGGTTCGTCCGTGGCGCGCGTTCCACCGCACTCGGGCTCGTCACCGCTGACACCACGCTCTCCGCCCGAACGTGGGACGCCCTGAGGATCAGCACGGTTGGTGTCCGGGAACCCCTCACCCATGTCTTCCCATGGCTGCGTGCCGGGCCCGACGGGGAGAGCCCCACCGGTGGTCGGCACATCCAGTGCTTGATCGTGGGGCAGAAGTGCGACCGCTGGCCTGTGGACATCCTGGTGGTGGACCACCTCGCTGGTCCCGTCGCCGTCCGCGGGGACCAACCGACGGTCGAAGTCTTCTCCGATCCCCTGGACCCCGCCCTGCGCCGCGCCGAGGACGACGGTCGACTCATCTGGGGCTGGTCGGAGGCAGACCTCGCACGCTGGAACGAGGAACTCGAGGTGCGTCGGGACCACACCGTGTCGTTCTCCGTGGCCCATGAACGGATGGACTCGATGGCCCACGGAACCAACGTCACGATCACCGTCGCGCGTCATCCCGATGCCGAGGCAGCGATCACACGGATCCACGAGGATCTCCGATTGCTGCGCAAGCTCTCGCCGGAGCGCACCGACCGCAACTTCGAACGAGGGATGACCGCTGCCTGGCACCACCTGACCACCCTGACATCGCTGCCCTGTACCCCGTCCCAGTTCGATAGGTTCTGCGGACTTCCTCCGTGGGCGGCTCGGTCCACGTCGTCCTTCCATCACGAGCTATCAGCCTGGGCGACCACTCTTCCTGGGGAGAAGTCCGAGTACGCCGGCGTTCTCGCCAGTGACATCGGCGACCTGCGTGCCGCCCTCGACAGGGGCAACCCGTTCACTCAGTCGATTGAGGACGTGCTGAGGTCCGGGATCAGGACTCTCGTCGTGACGCGGACCCGAACGGCAGCGCGAGCGCTGCTCGATTCGCTCGGGGCCGATCCCGATGGAGACGGCGACGGGCCGCTTTCCGTCTGCGCGATGGGTCGCCTGCACCGGGAGGGAACCTGGTTCAGGGCGCTCATGATCGGGGAGCCGTCGCCGTGGGACTGGCACCGCCTGTTATCGGGCCTCTCCGAGCACCTCACCGTGCTGACGCTGGGCGACAAGTCGGGCGCAACATGCGCCGACGCCATCGTCAGGCTCCGAGAGAGCCGAGACCACTGGGGAAGCGCCGAGGTGCGAGGCAAGACGTGGCGCTCGCTCATCCGCTCGGAGCCTCCGCCCGCGCCGCCGCCAGGACCCGATGTCCAGTCGATCATCCTGACTGCGGACGGTGCCGAATTTGTTCCCGAACCAGATCCGTTCGAGCCCTTCCTTTCGTTGTTCGCGCTCGATCCACTCGACATCGGCGGAGAAGGACCAAGGTCCGGGATCGCCCGGCCGGGCGACGACGGAGACTGGACGGCGGCTGTTGCGGCGGTCATGGTGATCACCAACCGAGGCATCATCCTCCTCGAAGCCGCACATGAGGTCGAAGTTCGTGTCGGACCCAAGATCGTCGACAAGACACCCGAACATCTTCAAGCCGGCGACGTTCTACTCGTCGGCCGACAAGCCGGTCGGGTCGGTTTGATTGAAGCCCTTGAGGAACGGCTCGCGGATCGTCCCGATCTCTTCGCGGCGCGACTGATGATCGATCACTATCACCAGCTCGTTCGCAATAGGTTTCATGAATCTGACCTCTCGTTGGCCGAACTTCATCGCCGCATGGTCGACGCAGGCTGTGACAAGACGTCGTTCGCCACCCGGAGCTGGGTCACCGAAGGCGGGATCATGGCCCCCCGTGACCGCGTCGACCTGGAATCGCTCAATGCGGTCCTCGAACTCGGCATGACCGACGTGCAGATCGCAGAGCTCTTCGCCGGCGTGCAACGTCGGCGTGCATTTCGCCGTGCTGCCGGCCGAGCCCTGGCAGAAGCCGCCCGGTCGTCAACCGTCATTGGGGACGAGAGAAGGATCGACGACGAGACCGGGCTTTCAATCGCCGACCTGCGTGACGCCGTGATCGAAGCCACGGTTACTCGAACTGAGCCGTGTCCCCAGCCAGTCCCCCTGTCTCTCCTCGGCAGATTGGAGTTGACGTGATCGAGCACATTTCCCCCGAAGACACAGCGGCGTTCGTCGCATGGATGTTGAACAGCGTGGTCGCCGAAGGTCGTGGTGACGACATGCAGACCCTTCCATTCGCACCGAAGGGAAGGTTCTGGCTCGGACGTCTCGCGCCCGAAGTCGTCGTCCAGAACAGCCGCCTCGGGGAGCGGAGCGAGCGCCTTGAGCCATGCGAGGTTGGTGTGCGGCTCAGGCCGACCGAGTTCGACGGACGAATCGCGCGTTGCTCGGCTCGCCTCGTCGCCTGGAGCGAATTCGACGGTGGTGCCCAGCCGGGCGCGCCAAAGTGGCGCAAGAGCGAGCCGATCGAGGTGACGGCCGAATTCCCGACGCCACGTTCTGTCGGGGACGAGTCCACTGGCGGCGGGCTCGACTTCGTCGCGGCATTCGACAACATCGGAGCGCACGGGATGGCATGCGAATTCCATGCCGAGGTCGAGCTCGGCAAAGATGGTCCCGAACTTGTCATCTCGCTGGTCAACGTGTCGCCGGAAGAAATCGACGGCTGGGACACGAACGTATACGAAGTCAGTCTCGTGGTGGATCTTGGTGAGACGTTGTCGTTCACGCTCGACAACCTGCCCGACTCATTTCGTTACGACCGCACGGTGGAGGCGTACGGCGTCAACGGCGGTGTCGAGAAAGTCGACACGACCACCTTTGCAACGACGGACATCGCCGTCCATGACCAGCCGCGCCCTACGTACTGGGACGACGCGATCGGTGACCCACCCGACCTGACGATCGCCACGCTCGCCCGCGAACCGATCCCATCTCTGCGCGCACTCGTCGAAGGCTGCGAGCGTTGGGGTTCCGATAACTGGAGTGAGGGCGTGGTCGAGCGTCGAGCCCGAGACGAAGCCTGGAGCCAGGACATGCGCGACCAGGCAGACGAGGAAGCCGCGAAGTTCTTCGACGAGCTCGGCAGACTTCGAGACGGTCTGGCGCTCATCGAGAAGGACGACGATCTCCGCCGGAGTTTCCAGCTGGCCAACCGTGCATTCGCGGAGTCGCCGGTCGTGGAGCACATCGCGTGGCGACCCTTCCAGCTGGGCTTCCTCCTCGCCAACGCAGCCTCTATCGTGGAAGTCAGCGTTGACGGCCCTCGCCGCGTCGTCGACACGCTGTGGTTCGCCACCGGCGGAGGAAAGACCGAGACGTACCTTCTCTATGTTCTCACTGCTGCCTTCTATGACCGCTTGCGCGGCAAGCGCGAGGGAATCACATCCTGGGGGCGCTTCCCGCTGCGCATGCTTTCGCTCCAGCAGACGCAACGCTTCGCGGACGTGATCGTGTCTGCCGAGCTCGTCCGTCGTGACGAGAACATCGCGGGGCGCGAGTTCTCACTGGGGTTCTTCGTTGGCAAACAGGGCACTCCGAACAAGATCAAGCGTACACCCGATTTCGACAACCCGGACGATCCCACCGACCCAGACATGCCGCCCAAGTACCAAGTGCTATTGCACTGCCCCTTCTGCGGGAGTGGCGACCTCCAAATGCGCTTCGACCAGACGCGATGGACCCTCGACCACGTTTGCAACGCTTCCGGTTGCCACTGGGCGGGGCGCCCGCTGCCCTTTCGTATCGTCGACGACGAGATCTACCGCTCACTCCCGACAGTGGTCCTCGGAACCCTGGACAAGGCGGCAAGCATCGCGGTGCAAGCAGCGATGCGCGGTTTCTACGGCGCCCCCTCGGGGCGTTGTCCCGTCCAGGGCCACGGGTTCACGTATGCGCCTCGTAGCGGTTCACCGGGTGGATGTCTGTTTCCCGGATGCACGGCGCAACCGGGTCCGCTCGGACAGGACTCGAGCTTGTACGCTCCCACTGTTCGCATGCAGGACGAGCTCCACCTGTTGCGCGACAGCCTGGGCGCGGTCGACTCTCATTACGAAGCTCTGCTCGACGACCTACAGAGGCACTATGGCTCCGCGCCGAAGATCATCGCCTCCTCGGCGACGCTTGCCGGCCACGACGACCAGGTCGAAGCCCTGTACCGGCGCGAGGGCCGAACATTTCCACGCCCAGGACCGCAAGTGGGACAGTCGTTCTGGTCCTGCGACACCGACATCCTGGCTCGCAGGTTCGCCGGTCTCGCCCCTCGCGGTGTCACGCTTGAGTACGCCACGGACCAGTTGACCGAATCGCTGCAACGCGTTACGCGCCGTGCTGTCGAGGACCCAGCGGCGGTCGCTGCGGAGATCGGTGTGGACGCGGCGATCATCCCGGAGCTGGTGTGGAACTACGGCGTCGATGTCGTCTACGGCTCCAACCTGAAGGATCTCGAAGCGGTGGCCCGATCTTTCGACACGCAGATTCAGTTGGACCGACCTGTTAATGCTGCGACGCTCACCGGGCGGACGCCGCTCGACGAGGTCCGCACGACGCTCGATCGTCTCCAGGATCCCGAACCCGACTTCTACGACCGCGTTCACCTCGTCGCCGCTTCGTCCATGTTGTCGCACGGCGTGGACGTCAATCGACTCAATGTCATGGTGATGCTCGGGCTCCCGCTAGCAACAGCCGAGTTCATCCAGACGACATCGCGCGTCGGCAGAAGACATTCAGGACTGGTGATCGTTCTGCACAAGATCGGCCGTGAACGAGACGCCGCTGTCTACCGCACCTTCCCCTCATTCGTGGCCCACGCCGACCGGCTGATCGATCCCATCCCGATCACGGCGAAGAGTCGGCGCGTCCTTGAGCTGACGTTCGCCGGGCTCGAACAAGCACGTATCTATGGCATCCACGAGCCGGCCGCGATTGCAAGCGGACTCAAGCAATTGACGAAACCTTCGCCACTACGGCGAGCTTTCGCCCGACTGCCGGTCCTCGAACCGGATGAGTTGGACGAGCTGATCGACATGCTCGACTTCGACGGGCCTCTCGACGAGAACCTCCGTCGTGACCTCACTGACTACGTCCGCGAGTTCTACAGGGCTCTCAACGACCCGGCGAGTTCGGCCGAATGGGTCAGCGACCTCTTCCCCAATGGCGGTCCCATGCGATCGCTCCGTGATGTCGAGGAGCAGGTTCCCGTGTACACGAGGGGCGGACGCGGATGAGGGTCCACCGTGGTGCGTCACAGATCCTCTTCGGCATGCTGCCCGGTCAGACCGCGGACCTCGAAGGGCGGATCTGGAAGATCAGCCAGTGGGTCGACGCAGTCCCGATGTCGCTCGACCAGGACGCAGTTCGCGCCGCGCTGATCAGCGCGATTGCTCCCTGGACGGCGACGGGCAACGACGACGGCCTCGAACAAGCCTTGCGGGCCAGGACGCACGTCGACGTGGTCGAGCTCAATATGAACCGTGGTGTAGTGGTCGAGCCATTCCCCGAGCAGTGGCGTTGCAAATCATGTGGCTCGATCACGCGTCGACGCGACGAGCGATGCGCCTGTGGCGGACGCTCGCGCGCGCAGATGCAGTTCGTTGCATATCACACCTGCGGAGCTGCTCGCGAACCGCAATTGCCGAGCTGCCGTGCACACCGCGCTGTCGCCGTGCGTCTTCCCGGCACTGCAACAGCGAGGGAGCTCTACTTCTTCTGTCCTCAGTGTCACCAGCCACTGACTCCAGGGGGCTTTCCGTACCAACCCTGCAACTGTGGTGGAGGAATGGCGATCACGGTGCACCGCGCCGCCGTTGTGTTCTCGCCGCGGTTCGCCGTTCTCGTCAATCCTCCCGATCCTGCAGATGCCGCACGGCTACGGGCGGCGGGCGGGGGAGCTAGGGCCCTGGAGTGGGTCCTGGACGGGATGGTGGCTGATGATCCGACTGCTGGTCGCCAGACCCTCGCCGGCTTGATAGAGACCTTTCGGCAAGCTGGCCTCTCGCCCGAGAGTGCCACACGCTACGCAGAAGACGCAGTCGCGCGGGGCGAAGCGGATGCCGGCAACGGGGGTCCTGGGATCGCACTCCCTGACCATGTGCGCGAGAAGGCATACGAAGAGGCACTCAGCCTTGCTACAGCGATGCGCGGAGGTCGGACGCGCGTCTCGGACATGGTGGCAGGAACCACTCCACCGCTCCGGACACTGTACGAGGGCGCCTACAACGTCGCCATCTGTCACGCCCACCTTGAGGGTGTGGAAATGCTCGCCAATTTCCCGGTCGCCACCCTTGCGTACGGGATCACGCGTGGGGATCTCGCGCCTGGTGCTGCGCGACTCGTGCCGTTCCGCGAACGTGGCCATCTCCGAGCATATGGTTCGCTCAACCGTACTGAGGCGCTGCTCTTTCGCCTGGATCCCTTGCGTGTGTATGCACATCTCCGGCAGGCCGGACACGATCTCCCTGTTGTGACCGACAGTCGGACCGCTCGCATCGATCTGCTCCAGCGGATGGAGATCCCGTATCCCACGCAGGACCACTACCAACATTTCGGTGGAGATCTCCTCACGCTCATCCATTCCTATGCGCACCGCACGATCCGACGGCTGGCAGCGTTCGCGGGGATCGAACGCGATGGCCTCGCTGAATACTTGCTCCCGCACCACTTGGCCTTCATCGTGTACGCCGCATCGCGGGGCGATTTCGTCCTCGGTGGTCTCCAGGCGGTGTTCGAACAGTCGCTCGATCGCTTCCTTGATGATTTCGTGACCGGAGAGTCCCGCTGTGCGCTCGATCCCGGGTGTCGAGCGGGTGGTGGCGCATGCATGGCATGCCTCCATCTGGGCGAGCCGTCCTGCCGGTGGTTCAACCGTTTCCTCGATCGCTCAAGCCTCTTCGGTCAGCAGGGGTTCCTCCGTCGCGCCGAATGATCGACGATGCAGAACTCGTCGCCGGTGTGCTAATCGACGCCCCAGACCCCGTCGCTGCAGGCCGGGCGCTCGCCCACATCCTCAGCGACACGTCGGCAACGACCGCCGGGCCGTTCGATGCGCACCTCGTCCGCGTCCTGCGCGACCACTTCGGCGGCGACCAGTCCCGGATCGAGAAGGCGTGTGAACAGGGTGCGACATGGGTCCTCGGACGCCGATCCGTCCCCGAAGGCGAGCGCTGGGAGCTCGTCGCCTCACTCCCCGCCGGCACGATCCTCCCGAGGGGCCTGCGCCGGACCACCGGTGAGACGTTGATGCAACTGATCACGGGCGCACGTCGCCGCATCCGGTTGGTGGCGCCCTTCATCGACCAGCCCGGGATGTCTTTCCTCGGTGACGCGCTCGCAGCCGCAACCGCCCGAGCGATTGTGCTTGAGGTGCTCCTCCCGACGCGATCCACCCACGCTCACGATGCCCTCGCCGAGCTGCGTGCGACGATCGACAATGGTGGTGACATCACGAACTTCCGTGTATCCCGACTCCGAGAGGATGCACCCTGGGCTCACCTCAAAGTCCTCACCTCCGACTCGATCGCTGCGTACATCGGTAGCGCGAACGTTACTGGGGCTGGAATGGCGGGGCCCAACCTGGAGCTCGGAGTTCTCGTTCGGGGACCCACAGTCGCCGTCGTAGAGCGCGTCCTCGACTTATTCATCGAGGCGTGACAATTCGAGCTCCGCAGCGTTTGTAGCGGTGATAAATCGTGCGCCCGGCATAGACCGCAAGATCGGCTTCCCGGTATGGTGGACCCGGGCATCACTCGATAGGAGCACTACCGTGCGATTCGGAGCGGATGGGATCCGGCAAATTGGGGTGCGCCCAAAGGTACGCGTCCAGGCCTCCTTTCAGCTGCCAGCTATGGGCGTGCCCTCGCCCCGCGAGATCGACTTCTTGCGCGATACACGCCGGATTGCCGGTTCTTCGACACGCCACGAGCCGACCGAGTCGCGGCAGTTGCGGATGTAGGGCAGACGTCTGAGGTGAGCCTTCCAACTCTTCCGCGGTATCCTGGTCGCGGACTGCTGACCGGGGTGCTCAATACTGGCGAGCCCTTTGTTGTCTACTACTTAACCGGCAGAAGCCCCGCGTCAAGAGGACGCCGCATCGAGGTCCATGGGGACCAAGTTGTGGTCGTGCCAACATCTGGAGTTGTGGGTGAGGACCCGCTTCGCTACTACACATGCTTTCGACAATCTTCAAACTTTGCCGTTGTCGGGAACGGTGCGCACGTCGAAGAGATTTTCAAGCAACGCAAAGCCGGGCTCGATTTCTTGACCGCCTTATCGCGTTACTCCTACGAACCGGACGGGCCAATCTTCACTCCCCGGATTGTCGCCGAAGCCTCCTATGGCAAGGAGCCGGCAATAGTCGCGGCCGGTGCTTGCCGTCGGGTAGCCCGGGATGCAACAGCGATTGACTGTCTCGTCCTCCCGTCTTCTCCGAACGGAGTTGCAATCTCACTGCGAACCTACGACAGTGATGGACGGACTATCGAGTCGAACGGACGACCTGAACTAGTGACCGCCATTTCTACCCTGGAGGAGCTGGCAGTCAGGACCTGGCAAGGTCTTGAAGTGGATTTCCGAGTTGCGCTCTTCGCGACAACTCTTCCACTTACGCAGCAGGCTACGATCTTCCACTAAGGCGGATCGGTAAATCAATCGAGCCGAAGAGACGAAACCTCGGGAACGAGCTGTCCCGAGGTTTCAATCCAGGGGCCTAGGAAGACCCGTCCGCTCCTGGCCTAGCCCTTGCCAGCCAGTAGAACTGGTGTTCAGCCGCTATGCCAGAGCTATTTGAACTCTTGCTCTCGCGAGGGTGTCGAGTCAACCCCTCTTTCTGCATTCCACAGGTTTTCAACAGAGACCAAAACCGCCGCATCCGTCTCAAACCATCCGGGTTCCCCCTAATTGAAAGCGAATCGAGCAACCACCGGTACGTCTGAGCCTTCAACATTGATCGGTTGAACTCCCGCTCCCGCGGAGGCCTTCCAGACACCGATCTCCGCGCCAAATGCAACGGCTACACAAACGGCAATAGCGGCAAAGATCTTTGGCCCGAGGGGCACAATGATGATTCGAGCACGTTCAGCGAGTCGTTCTACCGACGCCGAAAGCGCAAGGAAGGTCAGTTCTGGGTCGCGGACCAAATATGGTGTCGACTCACCACCAACTTCGAGAACCCGTCTGTTCTCCCGATGAACATCAGCTGAATACTCCTCTTCATCACCAACTGGTTCAAACAGACCAAGAATGTCTGGCTCCACCGTCTCGACAATTCCCTCAGCTCGTCTTGGTTCAGTTCCTAGTCCAAGGATCAACGCCAAGGGTAGGTCAGGGTCCGATGGCCATCCCGCGATCAAGTCGTGAGAAGGACTGAATGTCTCTAACGGCTCATAACCGTGCTTGTGAGAGGCGAACGTCGAGGGAAAGTAGACGACCTCGAGGTCGCACCCGTATGGCAGTTTTTGAGAGGCGCACGCCAGCATGAGCGAAGCGATGCGGGTCCGATTCATGCTGCTAATGTCTGCGACCACGAGTGGCCTCTCGGAAGACGACAGTTGGTCGAGAGCGTCCTTGACGATTCGTTCGTACTCGCCATCATTCGTCACGAGAAGCTCAAAGCCTGCACGTGAAAGGTCATCCCGAGCGTGTTCGAGACGATCGGCGAGTTCAGGATGCTCGTCAGTACTCGGAAAACCAAAACCGAAACTGATCATTCGTCGCGCTGAAACTCTCGGCAGGTGTAGATGCCTTGTGGAGCGAGCCTCGAAACCATGGCAGCTAATCCAAAGGGAAACGTTTGCACCGCTGCCCCACAATTGAGAATTCGTGATTGACGGCGTCCGAAGCGCCTCCTCGGAGATCATCCCGGTTCCTCGAATGCTTCGTCAAAATTCATGCCCGGTAGGATCCCCTCTGACCTCCCCCGCTTCAAGATCGTCCGAATTGAAATCGGCCGGTCTACATTCGGTGGCAGGTGTTCTCTCGCTGCTATCAGGTAGCAGAGCCTCATGCGTTGTTGATCGAACTCTCCAGCAACTAGATCGTCCTTCACGCCACGATCAGGGATCAGGATGATGGCACCCACATTGATGAGACGACCAACGATGCTCTGCAATTCGGGGCTCACGTGTCGCGGAATGCGAAACGTTGATGGTGGCTGCGGATCGAATTCTTTGCGAAGAATTTGATCCTGAAAGTATCGAGCCACACGATCAATCAATTCACGATAGGGATTGCGGAGACGACGCCCGCCAAATTCGATCGGACTCGCGGTATTTGGGTTAACAGGAATTGCATCAATCAGGGCGTAAAAGTCATCCGCAATCTGGGCGAGTGCTTCGGCCTGCAAATGCTCCGGAATTGGATGGTTGCCGTCATAAAAGTCCAATAACGGAAGAAGTAGACCCAGGAGTAGCCTCGGATTTCCTTCACAAATGTCGAGCATGGTCGCGCCACCTGTGTACATCGCCATGGTCTTCCGGCTCCGGAGTAGGCCGGACTCTCTGCGGAACTCAAGCCGCGCAACCATGATGTTGCGCGCCTTTCTTAGCGTCTGGGAGCGTGTTCTTTCTGAGATGCGGTCAAGCCGATTGGGATTGATCCGGTGGCTCTTCAGCCAATCCCGAAATTGCGGATCAAGATCAGCGAGGTCCTTGACAACCTGTCCGAGAGGACTGCCCTCTTTGTAGGCGGGAGCAGTCTTGCTCCTTCTTCCTCCCGCCTCTCCGACAAACCTTGAGGGCCCAAAGACAGCCTCTTCGATCAGCACATTCGATGGTATGGCGCGATCCGCCGATGCAAGACGAGTGCGAATGAGCGCGCGTGAGAACTCGTAGCCCCCCGCCCGACGCCCATAGAATAAGCGAATAACGTTGAAGTCGTTGAAGATCGACCCATCTTCGGCGCTAAGTTCAAACGTACGTTCTTGCAGCCAGGGACTCAGCGAGCATTTGACAAGAAGACGTGGATCCATTCCTCTTGTCGACTTCAATACTGCGTCTCTGACCACAGGCGGGGCGATCTCCGCCTCATCGAAGAGCAGTGCCCAGAGCTCCCCGTGAGTGCCCGTCCTTGCTTCAAAAGCATCTATCGCCAACAGCAAAGCATCATCCCATGGGAGGCCGATCCATGAGGCTCGTCTCTCTAGGTACCCGTCGATCTCATTCTTGATCCACTGGCGGGCT
>Ga0307477_10002433_pt1 | contig 14448 bp, 16 predicted proteins | sample atmos_gasesECM2C_FD_203316 | JGI IMG/M metagenome (GOLD analysis project Ga0307477, IMG submission 203316) | Hardwood forest soil microbial communities from Morgan-Monroe State Forest, Indiana, United States - atmos_gasesECM2C_515 | ecosystem: Environmental > Terrestrial > Soil > Temperate...
CTGGGAAGCAATTTGAAAATGCTAAATTGAGTTAAGTGCGATTGGGTCTCCTTCGTGAACCTTCGTGCCCTTTGTGGTTTATGCCTTTTCAGGCCGGATATTAAACTGCAAAAGTTCATAAACCACAAAGGACACGAAGGTTCTCGAAGGAACAGAAAATCACGATGAAACAGGCTTCAGCAGCGCAAGCTTCTTCGTTTATCGATTCAGTGGTCAGCTTGAATCCCCAGCTGGCGGTCTTTGACTGTGACGGCACACTATGGTCGGGCGACGCCGGCGAGGGCTTCTTTGACTGGGAACTCAAGCGCGGTGTGGTTTCGGACGAAATCGTCCGCTGGGCGCGAGCCAGATACGTCGACTATCGTGCCGGCAAAGTCAGCGAAGATGAGATGTGCGGCGAGATGGTGACCATGCATCAAGGCTTGAAAGAAAGTGACGTTCTTGCCCTGGCACGGCAATTCTTCGAAGAAAACTTTGTGCGCCGGATTTTTCCCGAGATGCGTGAACTGATCGCGCGACTTCAGGAAGCTGGGTGCGATGTGTGGGCGGTCTCATCTACCAATCAGTGGGTGATTCGCGAAGCGATGCACCACACGGGCATCGATCCTCAAAAAATTCTCGCCGCATCGGCTGAGGTGAAGAATGGAGTGATCACCGGCAACCTGACACGCCTGCCATCCGGCCCGGGAAAACCTAAAGCGATACTTGAAGTGATAAAGCGGGTCCCCGACGCCGCCTTCGGCAACTCTCGCTGGGACGCCGACATGCTCTCGTTGTCCAAGCACAGGTTTGCAGTGAACCCGAATCCTGACCTGGAAAAGCTGGCGCAAGAGAAGCACTGGACGATCTACTGGCCGACAACCAGCTAACGCTGCATCAATGTTGAGTGGCTGGCCACGCACATCCAACTACTGCCCTGCCTGACCCAGGTGTCGGTAAATCGCCCGTGATGGATGTAGGGTTTTCCGTTCAGCGTTCCCTTTTCGTGGTAGGTGCCACTGACGATTACGGTGTCGCGGTAAACGTGGGTCTTAAGCGAATCGTTGCCGATGATTTCGATGCGCTCAACGGGATGCTTGACCCCTTCAAGAAACTCGGCCTTATTCTCCAGACTGCCGTCGATATCGACATAAATGAAGTCGTCGGCCAGCAAATGATCGAGCGCGGCTGCGTCTTTCGCGACTTCAGCTTGGTTCCAGAGGGTTTCAAGGGCCAGAACGCGGGCGGAATCGCTGTCCTTTGCGGACTGCGCATACAGTGCGGCCGCCGGCATTAGAGCGGCAAGCAAAAGGATCCGGCAAGTAACTCTCGTCAAGCTTCCACCGTCATGTAATCCATAGTGCCTCCCATGCCAGGTATATTTCTAACAGACAAAACGCAGAGCCTGCTGAGAAATAGATCGGACATTTTTAGGCCTCACTTGATTGCGATCAGAGACGCACGCGGTAAAATACAATCTCGCGATTGACTTCCTCTACCAAGCGAGTCCTGAAAGTGTGGTTGCCGTCAGTCATCTGGCTGGCGGTCATCGCGACGGAATCCACGAACCTCGGCTCTTCGGAACACACTCAGCGCATTCTCTATCCAATTCTTCATTACCTGTTCGGAATTGGCCCCCAGCGGTTCGCGGTATTGCATATCGTGCTCCGCAAGACTGGCCACTTCGTCGGCTACGCCACGCTGAGTGTTCTTCTATTCCGGTCGTGGCGCGGCACCTTCCCTAGACTGAGTACGCGATGGTGCCTGCAATGGGCCACGTTGGGGTTTGCATGCACGGCGCTGGTGGCGGCCCTCGACGAATTCCATCAGAGTTTCTTGCCATCGCGGACGGGAAATGTTCGGGACGTAGTCCTCGACAGCACGGCGGCGTTGATAGCGCAGATTGTGATTTTTGTGGTTCTGCGAAGGCGGGATACGGCTGCCCTTTAGCCGCCAGCCATCAGAACAAACTCAGTTGCCATTCCGCACTGCTTCCCGGGGTGCCACCGCTGAGAAAATCAGCTTTTAAGTGGCGGAAGCGAGTGGGAGTCGAACCCACCATCGCCATCAGAGATAACGATCTACGGTTTTGAAGACCGCGAGAGTCACCGGACCCCTTGCGCTTCCACGTCTGTAACAGATTAACGGAAAATTGCGGCGTCGATTACTGACGCCAGTTAACGGCGGTCGCGAACCGTTGCCACCCAAGTCAGCAGTTCGTCCCGAGGCATGAAGTTTAAAATATGGACTACGCTCTCGCCGCCGCACTGCTGGCGGGAATCAAGCGCGATCGGTGCCGAGCGAAATCCGGCAGCCAGACTTTTTTGCGAGCTTTAGCAGGTCGAGACTCAAATCCTGGCGGTCAGGATAGGCATCGATTTCGACCGCTTTGTCGGTAACTAGGTCAAAGCGCCACAACTTCGCACAATGTCAGTTACCTCATCCTTGAATTCTGGCATAAGAAGAGCGTGACCCAGTGAGCGCAGCATGGTGTTCATTAAATTTGAAATCAGCTCTGGAATCTCATTTCGCATGCTATGGAAATTCAAATCGATCCAGCCTTTGGCTGTCGTCTCGCTAAAAGGCGCTTCGAGTAGAACCTTACCCGACAAGCACTCGTCGGCTTCACACGGGCCAAACATTGACAAAAACTGATGTGCTCGCCCTCGCAGAAGTTTAAGATTGGTCACACTCAGCTCAGCCATTAAGATGCCGTCGCCAAAATACTTCACCGATTCCCACCACGTCGCCCCTATTTTCAACAGCAATCCGGTGTAGGCCACAATATCGACAACACTCCAATCGTCAGCGCCGGCATCGGCAATCTGAGTCGCATGTGCGATCTCAAGGCGGTTAGTAACGCGCCATAGTCCCTCATAGTCCATGTTCTTGTGATACCAACGATACTCATAAAAATCATAGCTGCGGTTTTCGGTATCGACGGCAACCGACGGCGAAACACCTAAATTGGAATTCACTCTTCGATAATGGCTATGGATGAGCCGGAGAAACTGTCTTTCGCTGCGAAGGTCGAGCCGTATGCGTCTACTCTCGTTCGGAATCAGAACAAGCTTGAAGAATGTGTCGGAACCATGATGCGCGGTTTGAAACCAGTTTTTCTGGGATGCACTATATCCTCGTCCAACCTTCATATCTCCAAGCACGTTACGTGCACGTCCCCACAAAGCCGTGTCCGAGTTGCCCTTGGTTCGTTGCTCACGCTCGATCATCATGCGAAGCTGCGCCGCATCCGCGGGTTTCGTCTCATCAATATTCCGAAACAATACTGGATTTCCGACACCTTTCTTCGTAACCAAGTGCAAACTCGAATCGCTCCTTATGCTAATGATCGCAAAACGCTGATTCGATAATCCTGGTTTGTGACACTCAACGACGTTGAACGATGGAATTGGAGACACGTTCGTCGCTATCGCGCTCGCGAGTCGAGTGGTCAGTTCGGAAGTAGTTTGCACCCCGACCAATGTCGCTTCAGTATCAGTCTTCCCTTTGCGAACGCCGATAATTAGAAGGCCGCCGAAGGTGTTTGCGAATGCAGCCACATCCTTTAGAGCTTCATCATTCCATTCGATCTTGAAGTCGTGCCGATTACTCTCGTTCGGCTGAGCTCTCGCGAAGTCTGAGATGGCCGCATAGAGGTCGTCGTTAGGAAGGTTGTTCAGATCCGCGGTGAAGAGGTCAATCATCAAAGAAACAGAATACACCGACACTGGAGACTGGCCCACCCTTTCCGTGCCGCATCGCCATAACTGAGGCTGCCCCACTCTTTGCGGTTTTCAAAGGTGGGGACCTCGAACGCTTGCCCGTGAGATGTTGCACCGTCAGCATCCTCAACTCCTTTTCCCTGAATTCGTACGCCGATGTGAATGCCTGCGCGACAGTCACAATTCCCCACCCTCCCGCACAGAACGCGGGAAGGATGGGGCACCCTCATCGTGATAGTGTCAGCAAGAACAAAAAATCAGTGCTCAGGGAGATCCCATGAAACGTTGTGCCGCGTTGCTGCTGTTGCTGACAAGCTGTGCTTTCGCGCAGGAAGCGCCTGTCCCGAAGATTGAATACAGCTCGGTGCCCGGCTTTTTTCATTTGCCACCTGACATGAGTTTCGGCGAAGTCGCGGGCGTGGCAGTCAATTCGCACAAACATATCTTTGTCTTCTCCCGCGGAAACACCACCGGGCCGGCCTATGGCGCGGCGGCGGCGCAGCTACTGGAGTTCTATCCCAATGGAGGTTACTTTCGCGAGATCGGCCACAACCTTTATGGCTGGTCGTATGCGCACGCGGTAAAAATCGATCGCGAAGACAACATCTGGGTGGCAGACAAAGGCTCTGATGTGGTGGTGAAGTTCAACCACGACGGCCGGGTTGTAATGGTGTTCGGGCGCAAGCAGGAGGCCTCAGACGAAGAAACCGGGCCCTTGAAGCATCCGCATCCCCCGCTGCCCGCGATCGATGGATTGTTCCGCCAGGTTACCGATATTGCGTGGGACTCGGCCGGCAACAGTTATGTCAGCGACGGGTACATCAACTCGCGCGTGGCCAAGTACGACAAAAACGGCAACTGGGTGAAGTCGTGGGGCGAGCCCGGAGACCAGCCGGGGCAATTTCTGCAGCCGCACAGCATTGCGGTGGACGCGGCGGACCACGTCTATGTCGCCGATCGCGGCAACCGACGCATACAAGTGTTTGACGCCGACGGCAAATTTATTCGGCAGATCACGATTGATGTCCCGTTCGATGTTAATGCGCAGCCGCCGATCGGTAACAAGCCCAAGCTGCCGATCACCGGCAATCAGCTGATGGCGCCGGGAGCGCCGTGGGCGATCTGCATCACGCCGGGGCCGAACCAGGTTTTGTTCGCCGCCGACGCCTATCCCGGCAGGATTTACAAAATGACGCTGGAGGGAAAAGTTTTAGGCGTGCTCGGCGAATCCGGCAAACAGCTGAAGCAGTTTGGCTGGATCCATGAGATCGCGTGCCCGTCGGAAAACGAACTCTATGTTGCTGAGTTACTGAACTGGCGGGTGCAGAAGCTGATTCTGAATCCGGTGCACTGAGGACTGTAAAGCTTTTAACCGCAGAGATCGCAGAGAAGTCCTTGAAGCGAACGTACCTTCCAGGTCTAAAGCTTTAGCCACGGATTAACACAGATCTCACTGATCTTTTTTCATAAAAGAGTTCGTTCTTAAAAGATCGGTGAAAATCCGTGTGAATCCGTGGCCCAAATTTTCTTGCGACGGGTTATTTCGGCTGATGCACCACTCGCATATAGGGCTTCGGCGTCTTCCAGCCCTCGGGAAATTTCTCTTTCGCTTGCTCATTTGAGACCGCGCCGCTGATGATGACGTCGTCGCCCTGCTTCCAGTTAGCCGGCGTCGCAACCTGATGCTTGGCGGTTAACTGCAGCGAATCGATGACACGCAGAATCTCGTCGAAATTGCGGCCGGTGCTCATGGGATAGCTTAGCTGCATTTTGATCTTTTTGTCCGGGCCAATAACGAACACCGTGCGCACGGTGGCATTGTCATTGGGCGTGCGGCCTTGTGAGCTGTCGCCGGCAGCGGCAGGCAGCATGCCGTAAAGTTTGGCGATCTTCAGCTGCGGATCGCCGATCATGGGATAGTTCACCTTCGCGCCCTGGGTCTCTTCGATGTCCGATTGCCACTTCTGGTGATCGCTGACCGGATCGACGCTGAGCGCGAGGATCTTAGTATTGCGCTTGGCAAACTCGGGTTGCAGCTTGGCCATGGCGCCGAGTTCCGTGGTGCAGACGGGCGTGAAATCCTTCGGGTGCGAAAACAGAACCGCCCAACCGTCGCCGATCCAATCGTGAAACTGAATTGCGCCTTGGGTAGTGTCGGCGGTGAAATCGGGAGCGGTGTCATTGATACGGGGAACGCTGGATGTGACTGGGGGTAAAGTTGCTGTGCTCATGGTTCCTCCTTGGTAAGAGATCTGGTCTGCCCGTCTGAATACCCTCGGTTTGAAGCCGGACCGGGTCCGACAAAAGCAAAACCCATCCGCATTCGCCGGATGGGTTCGCAAGCCTGTTGCGCTAAACGCACCCCGGCGGCCTTACACAACAACAGATGCAGGCCGATGCCGGGTTGATTCGCATGGAACTAGCATACGCAGCGTGAAACTCAGCGTCAAACGCGGGGCCGCAACATTCCAGCAGCCGAAGCACGAAAATTTTGCGACACAAGTGGAGGAGCCTCAGTCCAATGCTTATGAGTTCTCTGCGACGGCTTCCCTTCACCCAATTCGATGTCTTCACCTCGCGCGCCCTCGAGGGCAATCCCCTGGCGGTTTTCCCCGATGGACGAGGTTTGAGCGATGACGAGATGCAAGGCATCGCGAAAGAGATGAATCTTTCGGAGACGACCTACATTCTGCCGCGCGACGCCGCAACCGAAAAAGAACGCGGCGTTCGAGTGCGGATATTTACGGTACAAGAAGAGTTGCCGTTTGCCGGACATCCCACGCTGGGCACCGCTTTTGCGTTGCGTGGAAACAGCGGAGCGGAGGAGATCAAACTGGAGTTGAACGTCGGGACTATTCCGGTGCGATTCGAGGAGAAGCCCGGGCAATCTACCTTCGGAGAGATGAGGCAGAACGATCCCGTCTTCGGCCAGATCCACGATGTAAAGAAGATCGCCGAGGTGACGGGGATTCCGGCGGGCGATATTGATTCTGAACTTCCAGTACAGACGGTTTCGACCGGGTTTCCATTCACTATTCTTCCCCTGCGTGGACTGGAACCGATGCGCCGGCTGGAAATTAATCAGTCGCGTTCATTGGAATATCTCAGCGCATCGGGCGGAAAATTCTTTTTTTGTGTGAGCCGCGAAACCGTCGATCCGGCGGCCCGTTTGCACGCCCGCATGCTGTTTTACAACGGCGAAGACGCGGCCACGGGGTCCGCTTCCGGCTGCGCCGCAGCGTGGATGGTGCAGCACGGAGTTGCCAAGCCGGACGAGCGCGTACTGATCGAACAGGGCGTGGAAATGAAACGTCCCAGCAAGATTTTTGTTCGTGCCTCGCGCAGCAATGACAGAGTGGTTAATGTACGGGTCGGTGGAAATGTTGTTGAAGTTTTACGCGGAGAACTTTCCTTTTGAATTCACAGGTCGCGAATCCCGCGACAAATCTATCCCGGCACATACGAGCTTTTCGTTCAAGCTGAAAATTTCGCATTGGCGTCCGCGTTACTTTACACGCGTCGCTCCTGACGATAGGATTCATTCCGCTCTAGTCGAAATCTTCATCAACATTCTTAAATTTTTCGCGGGACAGTTTTTCCCGCGCTGTCTGGAAAGGTCTATGAAACCAAAACGTACAATCCTCTGTGTTGACGATAATGAGCAGTCCCTCTCCATCCGAAAAGTAATGCTGGAAACCCGAGGCTACCGCGTGCTGGCGTATACCGACGCCCAACAGGCGCTGCAACGGTTCGCGCAGGGCGGAGTAGATCTGGTGCTCACTGACCTGATCATGCCCGGCATCGACGGTTCCAAGCTGATCGAAGGAGTGAAAGATATCTCCCCGGAAACTCCGGCGATTCTTCTCTCTGGCAAAGTAAAAATTTACGAGCGCGAAACTGGCGCCGACGTTTTCCTGGCCAAGGGAATGTACGCGCCGGCCGAACTGCTGGAGCGCATACGCCTCCTGCTCGTGCGCAAGCGGGGACCGAAGCGCGCCCATCTCCGGACGCACGCGCAAGTACCACCACGTCACATCGCGTCCGCTTAATTGTCCTCAAGACATCAGCCACGGATTCGCACGGATTTAGCGGATATAAGAATTCTTAGATTGATCCGTGCACATTCGTGAAATCCGTGGCTGCTTGCGAGGATGCGGCTTGATCGCAGCTCTTGTTGTAAGATCAATGGTTTGAATGCCTCCGATTATCGAAGCAGTTGATCTCCACAAGACCTATCACATCGGCAAGATCGAAGTGCCGGCCCTGCGCGGAATTTCCTTAGCTGTGCCGCGCGGAGAATTCGTCAGCATTGTCGGCCCGTCCGGCAGCGGCAAGTCGACGCTGTTCTACGTCCTGGGGGGATTGGCTGGGACCGACTCCGGCGATGTAATTATTGACGGGGTGAATTTCACCAAGCTTTCCGATGCCGCGCGCACTCGCATGCGCAAATCGAAAATCGGATTCGTGTTTCAGAAATTCAATCTCTTGCCAACGCTCGACGCACGATCGAACATTGAAGTCGCGATTGACATCGCGGGGAAAAATGGCGACCGCGATCCCGCTTACTTCAGTAAGATTGTCGAACTGCTAGGAGTGGACAAACGTCTCGATCACCGTCCGTCAGAACTTTCAGGTGGCGAGCAGCAAAGAGTAGCGCTGGCGCGCGCCCTGATCAATCGTCCGGCAATCGTGCTGGCCGACGAACCCACCGGCAATCTGGACTCGAAGAACTCAGAAATCGTGCTGAAGATGTTACGCCATTCGAACCAGGAATTAGGACAGACGGTGCTGATGATCACCCATAATCCCGCAGCTGCGGCTTATGGCGACCGCATCATTCACATGCGGGATGGAGAGATTGTCGCGGCAGAAAAAGACCCGCAGTGGCCCGCGGGCCATTGAGGATCAAAAAGCAAAATCTGCGACCACGAGGGACACGAAGATTCACAAAGGAAACCTTAACTGCCGATTCAGATTCGATCCTCGCACGGGCCGTCAAGTCGCGGGCTAGTTTATAATCTGCCTACCGAGCGGGAGTAACTCAGTGGTAGAGTGCGACCTTGCCAAGGTCGAAGTCGCGGGTTCAAATCCCGTCTCCCGCTCCAAATTTCCATCTGCCCCGCCAGTGGACTTTTTCGGCTCGGAACGCTACTTTAATATTCGACAGGGCGCGGTACCCAAGTGGTAAGGGAGAGGTCTGCAAAACCTTTATGCGTCGGTTCGATTCCGACCCGCGCCTCCAAAAACCTGTGGAGTTCGTGGCGGGTTAACGCCGGCAAATTGAGATGTGCTGTCCTCTCAGGTAGTTGCACAGCGAAGCTCTGGCCATAATTTCCGCTACTCTCGCCGGTCCGGCAGGAGTATCATGAATTCGGTTTTCTGATACCTTCGCGAAAACCGGCACGGCGAACGGACTGCGTCGTCTGCACTCCTTTAACCAGACTCGCTACCGTCCTCTAGTGCGAGGAGGTCTAGCGATGTGTTCTAGTAAGCTCAATTTCCGTACCACGCTTCTCACTTCGTTGACGCTCCTTCTGTGTAGCGTGTTCTCGCTGGCGCAAGCAGCCCCCAAATACGACACATCTACCGAAGCGAAATTCAAAGGCACCATCGAAGAACTGAAGATGCCGCCGAAAGCCAAGGACATCGCCTACCTCACCATCAAAAGCGGCGCCGACACTTTCGACATTTACCTGTGCCCAAAGTCTTTTATTGACGACATGGGCGTGATTTTTGCCAAGGGAGATGAGATCGCATTCACTGGGTCTAAAGTAAAGCAAGGCGACGCCGACATGGTTCTTGCGCGCGAAGTGGTGAAAGGCACCGATACGCTGGTGCTACGCGATGAAAAAGGCAATCCGGTTTGGAACTGGAAGCATTAATTGTTCGTGCCGAGAATTTCCGGCGGATCGAGGTAGCACTGCTTCCACAATGCTTGTTCGGTGAGTGATCCCTTCTTCCATTGATCAAGAATGGCCTGCGTGGCCGCCACCATCCCTCCATCTTCCGCGTCGAAAATCAGCACCAGACCTGCGGACGATTCGCTGGTGGATTCATTCTTAAAAAGATCCTCCGCAAAGCGCATTTTGTCCTGAGGGCTGGTGATCCTGCCGGTGCCAACTGCCTGCTGAATGGAAATTATTTTTACGTTCTTGCCCTTTAACGGCCCCCAGTCGCCGGGAAAACTTCCATCTTCCTCGCCACTCACGGAAAACAGCGCGGAAGACAGCGATTGCGCTTTCGCGGACGGCTGTTCAGGTGCAGCCGCAACCTTTGGCGCATCAGCAACGCTTTCAGAGCCGTCCAGCATTTCGACACTCGCCCGTCGCAGCCAGCCGCGCGAGAGACCGGAAATTCGCACGTGCACCCACTCCGGGTTAATGTCGAGGACTTCGAACTCATCTTCCGCACTGGCCAGGAACAGCACTTTCGCATTCGAACTTGGGTCCTGCAGGACAGGCGTTTGGTCTTGCCGGACCGCGATCAAGTTTGTGGGACGCGATTGGTTTTGTACGAGCTGTTCCAGGCTTCGGGCCTCCTGATCAAGTCCAGCGTCTACGTTCTCTTTGTCGCGTGAATTCGAAGGTATGCTCACCCCCGACGACCCGGGAAATTGCGGCATGGGAGCGGAGATCTCAGGAGCCGGCGAGGTCGGAGCGTGGGTTGTCTCGGTGTCGGCGGGCGAAGAACTTGCAGCCGTTGTCGTGTTCCCGTCCGAAGTCGCTACCAAGCGATCCTGTAAGCGATCGAGAAGATCAGATTCCACGCGACCATTGGATTGCAGGACTTCGTAACCGGAGTGCGCGGGATCGCTGTTCCATGCGGTGATCTTCGCCGTAACCCGAACCAACGAACCGCCCGACGGAACCGGCACGACCCTCACGGAACACTGATAGTAGGGGCGACGGTAGGCGTCCAGCTTTCGCGCGCCGGCGACCACGAAGCCGTCAAGGACGGGCAATGAACCAGAAGTTCCGCCGGGAAGGTTTTTCAGCGCTGCCTGAATCTTCGACATCGGCGCAGAAAAGAGTTTTTGTTGCGGCGAACTCTGCGCGTAGCAAACCATGGACGCAAACAAAGCGATGAACGCCCAGCCACCGCGTGCGTTCAAGGCAACTCCTCCAATTGGCTACGATGAATCCAGCCATGCTGGCCATTTTCGGTTTCGACGCCGTACCAGTATGGGGTGGAAATCAGGATGGCCACATGCGTACCCGCTGGTAAGGTCTGCAAGCTGGAAGCGCTCTTAAATGGCGCGGACTTCAACTGGCTTCCGGGAGATCTCACCTGGCGCTCGACATCGTGTCGGAGCCGGTCGACGTGTTGCTGCAAAGTTTCGTCTGGACCGCGCGCAATAGTCTGCTCAATTTGCTGCTGCTCTTGTTTGCGCTTCAGCTCCTTTGCTGCCAACTGCTGTTGACGGCGTTGCTCTTCATCAGTTGCTTCTTTTTTCCTGAGCTCGATAGCAGCGATGTGGTCCTGAATGTCCTTATACTCGGCGCCTTCGACTGAGCCGTTCGAAAGGTGATCTCGATGATGAAAGTCGTCGGTGAAAATGGCATCGATTCTAAGTAGGGTGTTGGCGGCGTCGACGGGGGTTAACACGTACCGGACTGCGAGGGTTCCGGAGTCATTAGTATCTTTGAAGTTTCGGGGGTCGAGCGCATTTTTCTTGATTTTGTAAAACACTTGGCCGGGACCGGTCCACCTGGGAAATACATGAGTTGAGTCGGCCGCCTCGGCGCCGGATATGTATTCGTCTTTGTTATATTCCTTGCTGCCCTGAATAATGCCGTCGGCCACGACATCTTGAACTGCCTGAAGCAATTGCTGCTCTGATAACGGCACCTTCACGATGAGCCCCGTGCCATAATCGACTGCCTGCTTAGACTTCGCATCGAGAGGAACACTAAAGGCTGCCGCGATCAATGCCGAAAATAAACACAGCAACAACAGGCGCGAATGCGCCCGATGAAGCGAGCAGAATACATCGTGAAGCGCTAATTGTCGGCGACACACAGCTTTACCACTCTCATATCGCGTGCGAGGTGGCAAAGTCAAATCCAGGCGGAAGACAATCGTTCTTCTCGAAGGGAGCCGTCGAGACAAGCCGGTGACAAATTTTTTACACATTCTTGACATCTTCCTAAAAGAGATGCTACAAACAGCAGCTGTCAACGTTTCTTAATTTTCCTTCTTTTGGGTCGAAATAGAAGTCTGCTGTGGGGTGGATGTTGTCATCCTAGGAGGATCGCAATGGCTTCTTCCCGAAGGACGGTTGCGGGCTGGATCTTGGCCACAACCTTTGTCCTCGCCTTTTCCAGTAGTGCTCATGCCCTTCCTGCATTCGCCAGAAAATATGGTTTGCGATGTTCAGCCTGCCATGAAGCTTGGCCAATGCTGAATTATTTTGGACAAAAGTTCAAAGACAACGGCTATCAGCTGATGAATGACCGCGACGCTCCGATCTGGCAGAATCCCTCGTATTGGCCGGTCACCTTTCGCATCACGCCATATTGGCATCGCGAAAGCAACAATAAGGTTCAGGTTGATACCCCGGCCGGAGTGGGGACTGGCGAAGTTCAGCTTACCACTCACGGCTTTGACCTAAGTGGTCTTGATTTTCACACCGGCGGCACCATCGACAAGAATATTTCTTTCTACGTATTGCCTTCTTCTGATCCCACAGCCTCATTCCACTTTGAGACGGTCATGGGCCGATTCGACAACTTGTTCGGAAGTTCTTGGCTGAACTTCAAACTTGGCAAGTTCGAATTAGACAATTTGGTCTCCGAAAAACGGATATTGACGTTGACACCAATCTCCGGCGTGTATCAGACATATCACTTTATACCGGTCGGCGACGGTAACATTTTCGGGCAAATCGGTGACAACCAGCTCGGAATGGAAGTGATGGGCCACTCGCCGAACGATCGCACCCGTTATTCGGTTGCGCTGCTGAGTTCTAATGACGGCAATGTGAATTTGGCATACGGCAACTCCTATAGCGGCTACTTTGCGGCCAGCCAGGCTTTCGATGTGGGCAAGTTGGGCACGGACCGGGTCGGTTTCTACGCCATGATCGGAGAAGCGCCGACCGGTTATCTCACCAATGGCGGCACCCAAGACCCCGCATCTGTAATCCCGGGTTCTGGCCGCTCAAACCGGCCATTTAATCGCGAGGGCTTTGTTGGCCTGTTCTACTTCGGCAAGCTCGACTTCCAAGTCGTGACCCAACACGGCTGGGACAGTGCCTGGTTTGGCGCCGGTTATGGTGATTTCCCTGGCGGTGGCGCGGGCGCAAACAATACTCCTGGGACCACACTTCCGGCTGGATTTCGAGCCCCGAGCTGGAACGGTTACCTGCTGGAAACTCACTACGTTTACAGCCCACAACTGATCTTCATTCAACGCTCAGAGTGGGAGCGAATGTCACAGCAGGCTGATCCTGCTTCACCAAAGAATCTTGGAAACATCGACATGTACACATTTGGGTTTCGTTATATGCCGATCATGACCAGCCGCGCCGGCTTCGCGTGGCATAACGAATATTCCTGGCTGCGGCAACGTGGCACCTCGCCGGTCACCTTTAGCGATGTAACCAGCAGCAGCTTGATGTCAGGCTTTGACTTCGATTTCTAAGGAGGAGCATATGCGTACACAAAAGTTAAAACTCGCCGCGTGCGCAGTGGCAGTGCTGGCATTCGCCGGCGCCTCCTTCGCACAACTCAGCACGAATCAAGAGGAAGAGTGGTTGAACTCGCCCGTAGCTACGAGTCACGTGGGTAAATTCACGGGTAGTGGGAAAGCCGCCGCCGGAGATTATCGCCGCTACTGCGTGGGCTGTCACGGGCCGTTGGGCGACGGTAACGGAGAGAACGCGCAATGGCTTATGCCAAAGCCGCGTGACTTCCAACTTGCCACTTTCAAATGCCGCTCTACTCCGACTGGAACTTTGCCTACCGACCAGGATCTGTATGACACTATCGGGCGCGGTTTGGATCGCTCCAACATGCCTTCATGGAACACCCTAACCGGGCAGGAGCGGGCAAATCTGGTCGCGTGGATCAAGCATTATTCTCCGCGTTGGCAGAACGAGAAGGCGGGCACTCCGATTCAAATCCCGGCAGAGCCAGACGTTACTGCTGACAGGGTAAAGGCCGGGCAAGAAATCTTCGGAAAGGTTCAGTGCTGGAAATGCCACGGCGTTCAAGGTATGGCCAACGGCCCATCCGCTTCCACCCTCACCGACGATCTGGGACGGCCGATTTTACCCTACAACTTTACTGAAGGCTCGAGGCCACTGTGCGGAAGCACCGATCGCGACCTTTATCGAATTTTTATGACCGGGCTGGACGGTACGCCGATGCCGTCGTTTGCAGATAACATCAAACCTGATGAAGCTTGGGACTTGGTCTTCTACCTGCGCACCTTGCAGCCAAAGAACCCATACAACGCAAAAGAAAAGCAAATTGCGAAACAGCTGAATTTAAAGCCGGTCAGTCAACAATAATTCGGCACACCAGTTTTTATAGGAGAACGTTTATGAGCAAACAACGCTATTCCCTATTCGCTGCAACGCTAACCGCGGTCGTGATTGTTGGCCTTTGTGCCGTCAGCCTCAATAAAAAGGTAAATGCCGCAGGGGAAGGCTCCATTACCGGAACCGTGAAATTGAGCGGCACTCCTCCCCACATGCGGGGCATCGACATGTCGAAGGATCCTTATTGTGTCAAGCAGCACGAAA
>Ga0307477_10002435_pt1 | contig 14435 bp, 8 predicted proteins | sample atmos_gasesECM2C_FD_203316 | JGI IMG/M metagenome (GOLD analysis project Ga0307477, IMG submission 203316) | Hardwood forest soil microbial communities from Morgan-Monroe State Forest, Indiana, United States - atmos_gasesECM2C_515 | ecosystem: Environmental > Terrestrial > Soil > Temperate...
CTCGAATTTTCAATCGGCTGCCCTATGCAAAACTTTAATCTTTCGAGCTGTTCACCCCACACTCTTCGCCTCAAACCCGTCCCTTTGACCATTTGCAGGTTGGTCCTGAATCGAAAGGTAGCTGCTGCAGCGTCCGCTTAACTTGCGGTAAGCTCCGGTTCGCATGTGAGCACTTCAATTCCACAGTGAGAGCGGGGGAGATCTGAATGATTTGCGCCTTGCATCCGTCGTTTGCGAGATTGCTACGGGTTGGTCTGAGCCTAGTGGTGATTTTGATTTTTGCGTTTGCCGCGTCCGCACAATACACGGACCGCCAGGCAATTGACGATTTGGGCGGGCCGCAGGCCTTTGCCGCGCGCCGCGTTGCGCTGGCCAAACAACTGAAGACCGGCTACGCCATTTTTTTTGCGCGCAACGACATTCCTGAAGCCGCGCACTATCGCGAGGACAACGATTTTTATTATTTCACCGGCTTGCAGGATCCAGGCGCTGTGATGCTGATGGACCTCGAGAAGGGCACCATCACAATTTTTGAACCGCAGCAAGCTGGACGCACGGCCCAGGTATACGGTTCAAATCTCCTGGCGCTGCCCGCGGCGGAGCAGCAAAGTCTGGGTTACAACTTGGTGCTGCCCATTGGTAATCTCGACCTCACCCTTTCTTCCGTGCTGCAGCGCAACGCGGGTTGCGACCTTTGGGCGCGGCTCGGCTTTCCGGATAAGGCGGACGGCGCGCGGCCGGAAGTAGGTCGCGATCACGCCTGGAAATTTGCGCATCCCTATCATGAGCCGCTGCCCAGCGATCTGGCTCCCGCAAAATTGCTTTCGGAACGATATCCCATGGCGCATATCCGCGACCTTGCGCCCGCGATTGACGCTCTGCGCAACATCAAGTCGGCCGAGGAAATTGCCGTCCTGCGCCGCATCGGAAAGATAAGCGCCGAGGGCAATCGCGACGCAATAGCCCACGCCCATCCGGGGATGTATCAATATCAAATCGAGGCGCGCGCTTTTTTCTACTACTCGGACCATGGCGCGCAGGGCATGGCATATCCCGCGATCGTCGGCTCGGGCGAGGACATCAACACCTGGCACTACTTTTCGAATCGCCGCAGGATCGAAGCCAACCAGTTGGTGGTTTTTGATTTCGCGGGCTCCCAGGACCACGAGACGATGGACATCACGCGTACCTTCAATATCAGCGGAAAATTCACCCCCGAACAAGCGAAGTGGTATGCGGTAGATCTGGAGGCGCAGAAAGCCGTGATCGCTCTGCTCTCGCCCGGCCACACTTACGAGGAGGCAGCGGCGGCCGGCCAGTCGGTTTTCGAAAAAGCCGGAGTCGGGAATCAATGGGCAGGTTTCCCCGGCCATTTCGTGGGGTTTGCAGTGCACGACGTGATGCGCGCCACTGGGCCAGTGCTGGCGGGGCAGGTGGTAACCGTTGAGCCCATCGTGGAGTTTGTGGACAAGCGCATGCACTATCGCGTGGAAGACACTATCCTGATCACCGACGGTGCGCCGGAAATTTTATCTTCCGCCGTCCCCAAAGAACTTGCAGATATCGAAAAATTGGTAGGGAGCGCCCAATGATGTGCACATTTGAAAGGGAGAAAAAGTTATGAAACGCCTCACCCGCCGTGAGTTCCATTCCTTGGCTGCAGTGGGCGCAATCGCTGGGGCAGCAGCGACGACGCCGCTGGCGCAAGTTCCAGCTCACACAGGAGTGGCACCACAATCGCAAGTGGCTGAGCCGAAACCTCCGACAAAACTTCTGCTCACACCAGAGCAAGAAAAAAAGGTGCACGAGAAAATCGCGGAACGCGAGCAGGACATTGCCAATTTGCGGAGCCGAGTGTTGCCGTACGATCTCGAGCCTGCTTTCGTCTTTCGTGTACGCGCGGCGGCGCGCCGCCCGCGGGTGAAAGGTTAGCCATGCTTTCAGACGAAGTCCTGTACATGAGCGTCCGCGAGCTGGGCTCGCAGATCAAAGCGCGCAAGATTCGCCCGGTACAACTGACGGAATCCTATCTCGCAAGGCTGGAGAAGTTCGGACCGAAGCTCGGCGCCGTTGCCACTCTCACGTCGAAGCACGCGTTGCAACTGGCAAAACAGGCGGAAAAAGAAATCGATGCCGGAAATTATCGCGGCCCGCTCCACGGAATTCCATTCGGGGCGAAAGACCTGTTGGCGACAAAAGGGATCAAGACCACTTGGGGCGCGCCGCCGTTTCGTGACCAGGTATTCGACTATGACGCGACTGTAATTCATAAACTGGCAGAGGCCGGCGCTATCCTAGTGGCCAAGCTGGCAATGATTGAACTGGCTGGAGGTGGGGGATATTCGAACGCATCGGCATCGTTACAAGGACCTTCGCGGTGCCCCTTCAACACCGACCACTGGGCTGGAGGGAGTTCGAGCGGACCGGGCGCGGCAGTGCCATCCGCGCTGGTGCCTTTCGCGATCGGCTCCGAGACGCTTGGTTCGATCATCACACCGGCGGCGTTCTCAGGCGTATCAGGGCTCCGTCCGACGTATGGCCGCGTCAGTCGGCACGGCGCCATGGCGCTTTCCTGGACCATGGACAAGCTTGGACCTATGTGCCGCACGGCAGGCGACTGCGGCCTGGTGCTGGATGCTATCGCGGGGTTTGATCCGCTCGATGAAACTTCCGTGCGCACGCCTTATATTTCGCGTCCCGCCCGCCACGCCGCTCCGGGGCACGCGCCGCTCGAGGGCAAACACATCGGGGTGATCCGGCCCGATTTCAAAGCCGACGGTGACCCGGAAGTTGAGATGGCGTTCAACGTTGCGCTCGAGACGCTGCGAGGACTTGGGGCGAAACTGGAAGAAACAGAACTGCCAGATTATCCCTACAGCGCGATTGCCGTCACGCTGTACTCCGCCGAGGCTGCCTCAATTTTTCGTCCATTCATTCAAGGCGAAAAATTGCACCAGCTCGTGGATGAATCGCAGAAGATTGGCCTGGTTGCCGCACTATCAATACCGGCCACCGACTATCTGGATTCTTTCCGTCTCCGCTCGCAAATCCAGACAGATCTGGCAAAAATGTTTGAGCGTTTTGATGTGCTGGTGGCACCTAGCCGGCTACGGCCCGCACCGCGCGTGGACGCAGATTTTAATGCCTCATCCGCAAAGACTGCCACAGACAAACCCGGCGACAAGCCCGCTGAAAAATCGGGGGATAAATCCGGAGACAAGGCGGCCGCCAAGCCCACGACTAACCCTTCCCGCGACAGCGAGCGCCACAGCATCATTGCTGCCTCCAACATCGCCGGCCTGCCGGCGATTTCCGTTCCGTGCGGCTTCACGAAAGAAAATTTACCGGTGGGAATTCAATTTGTTGCTGCAGCTCTGGCTGACGACACGTGCATCGGTTTCGCTCACAATTTTCAGAAAGTAACAGACTGGCACCAGCGTCGCCCCTCAGGGTTCTGAAGTCACTTCGCAAGAAGCTGCTACCGAAAAACGAAATGTACAAATTTCGGCATATGCGTTTTTGGATGCCGGGATGTCCCCATTTCTACTACGTGAATTAGAATTTCAGCGCTTCGAGTTTCGACATATTGCAAACCGGACGTTTTCCTGCTTCACACGCTTTCAAAAATTCCAAGTCACAGAAAACGCTCTGATTAATTTTTCATTTGCTCTGGCCATCAGCGTGCCATTCCTCCTGCGGATTTAATTTGCATCGCGCGCGGCAACCAAATTTTCAGGAGGCTGTATGTGCGGAAAGCGATATCGACTGTTTGCCTTCGCGGCGCTGGCGTTATTTTTGTTCAGCCATCAGCGGGCATGGGCACAGGCAAACGTGCAAGCTGGGAGTATTCAGGGAATTGTCACCGATCCGCAGGGTGCCGTGGTTCCCGAAGCCAAGATCACCATCACCAACAAAGATACCGGGGCAGTGACGACGACAACCACGACCTCCACAGGAGCCTATTCGTCAGGTTCTTTGACGCCCGGAAATTATTCTGTCCGTGTGGAGGCGCCCAACTTCAAGACTACCGAGGAGTCGGTCACCGTATTGATCAATGTGGTGACCAGCGCAAACCTGCGCCTGACGCTTGGAGTATCCAGCGCGGTTATTGAGGTTAGTGGCCAGACAGTCACCGTGAACACTGAGCAAGCGCAAGTCTCCGGCAGCTTGACGACACAGCAGATCGAAAATTTGCCGGTGAACGGCCGAAACTTCCTGGACCTAGCCCAACTCGAGCCTGGTGTGCAAATTCAAGACGGCAGCAATTTCGACCCGACGAAAACGGGTTTTTCTTCCATTTCATTCGGAGGACGTTTTGGACGTAGCGCACGCATTGCTGTGGATGGAGTGGACATCAGCGACGAGAACGTTGGCACCACGACCACAGGAATACCATCGAGCGCCATTGCAGAATTCCAGTTGGCCCAATCTTCACTCGATCTTTCGAATGACCTCTCGTCTTCGGGCGCCGTCAACGTGGCCACGAAATCCGGCACAAACACAATTCACGGCGAGGGATTTGGTCTTTTCCGTGACAGCTCGCAGGCGGCAGCCTTTCCCAGCGCAGCCACGTTTCAGAGAAACCAGTATGGAGGCGACGTAGGCGGGGCGGTCATTAAAGACAAACTCTTCTACTTCGTTGACGCGGAGCGCACTCTGCAACATGCGGCCGCCGGCGTGCCGGTGTCCGCTCCATTCGACAGTTTCAGCGGATCGTTTCCAGCTCCATTTCATGAGACTGACGTGCTAGGCAAGATCGACTGGCAGGCCACCAGGGCGCTGCACCTTTTTGGACGCTTCAGCTTTTTCCAGAATCTTGCTGTGGATTCTTTCGGTGGGTCTTCCAGTTTCTCGTTCTTCGGCAACAAGGACCGCACAAAGAGCTTTGTGGGGGGCGCGGATTTCAATACCGGGTCGTTCACGCACAGTTTCCGAGGAGAGTATCTGAAGTTCGTGAACAATCTGGGCGATGCCGTTCGAGGCAGTGGCGTTCCATTTGCAGACTTCCCACTGAGCATCGCAACTTTCGCCGGCCAGGGGCTCACGACGGGCCCAAGCTTCATCGCACCTCAAGAAACAATCCAGAGCGACCGTCAGGTGAAGTACGACGGCAGCAAAGTCTGGGCATCGCATATCCTGCGTTACGGCGTAGGTTACAACCGCATTACCGGGTTTGCGTTTGCCAGCTTCTTCGGGCTGGCGCCGCAATTCCAGATTCTGTCGTTCAACGTGGATCCAAACTCTCACTTGGTATGTCCCAATGGTGTGACCGACGCTGCATGCCCGTTGAACTACATTGCGGACGGCGTGCGGTTAGGCAACGGCCAAGGTTCTTTCACTGAGTTGGCAAGATTTGGAAAGCCAAACGGCGGGCTCGGTCCGGACAATCGCGTGGGCGTTTACGCGGGAGACAGTTGGAAGGTGAAGCCGAATCTCACGTTGACCTACGGAGTCCGCTATGTTCGCGACACGGGGCGAACCGACAGCGATCTTCCGGCAATCCCGGCGATTGATGGCATTTTCCCGGGGCTTGGCCGAAAAGTCCGCGAACCGAACCACAACTTCGCTCCGCAGGCTGGATTTGCCTGGGATCCCCGCCGAGATGGCAAGACTGTGATTCGAGCGGGAATCGGGCTTTTCTACGACAACAATGTGTTCAATAACATTCTCTTCGATCGCCTGCTTCGCATTACCAGCGGCGCTTTTAACGTAGCACCGTTCGCGTGCTTGAACGGGACGGCAGCTTCTGTGGCTTTCCCTTCCAGCAATCAATTTGTCGGCGGTGATAAACAATCCGGAAATGTGATTTGCGGGTCGCCACTCGGTGCAACCCTCGGAGCCAATGCAGGAAATTGTTCGGGGCTCACATTCGCGAATTGCATTGCCGGCTTTCAGACAGCATATCAAACGGCCACGGCCGCGAATCCAACAGGTCCGAACGCAGCGTTCATCGGTAACCTGATCGCGGGCAACGGCGTAATTCCGGCGGGGTTACTTGACCCGAATTACAAGACGCCCCGTTCAATTCAGATGAATGCCGGGTTCCAGCGTGAGATCAGGCCCGGCATGGTCCTGACCATGGATTATCTGCGAAACGTCGCACTGCACTATCTGATCAACGTGGACGTGAATCACAGCGGTGATGTCGCTTTCTTCAATAAAACTGCTGCCGCAAACGCGATCACGAGGACACTGGCCGCTTGCGGTGCTGCGAACGTGACGGCTGCGGCCGCACCCGGCGGTTGCCTCCCATTGCATTCTAAACCGGGCGACAACGGCGCCGCGACCATTGCAGACTTCGCTGCTCGCGGCCTGGACTCTGCCGGCGATCAAGGAGTGGGCGGATGCCTGGCAAACCTTGGTTTCGATTGCGCTTTCACGGGCGTCAATCCGCAAGTGGGAATTTTCGACTTCGGTGAACCTGCTGGCCGGTCAGTTTACAACGCCATGGACATCAAGTTAACTCAGAACGTCAATCACCCACTCAAGGGCGTAAAGTACGCAAATTTCCAATTTGCCTACACGCTATCACGCTACGTCAATGCCGGCGCCGCCGGCGGCACCACGCAACTTTCATCCAGCGATCAGGATTTTGCGGCGTTCGCGCTGGACAATCGCAACCCCAATCGCTACCTGGGACCCAACTCGCTCGACCGCACGCACCAGTTCAATATCGGTGGCTATGCGGACTTGCCGGCTGGATTCCGTCTGGGCGTCGTCTCCCATTTCTGGTCGCCTCTTTCGGCGACACCGGCGGTGCTTCCGGTCACCGCTGGACCAGGCGCGATTTTCCAGACGGACTTCACAGGTGACGGTACCGTAGGCGATCCATTGCCGGGATTCAAGCAAGGAGCGTTCGGACGCGACTTGTCCGCCAATGGATTGAAGAATGCCATCGCCAACTACAACGCAACCGTTGCCGGCACGCCAACACCGGCGGGGCAGACGTTGGTCAATGCCATGCTTATGACTCCCGCGCAATTAAGCGCTCTTGGCGCTGTGGCTCCCACAATTCCGGCTCCGCCTGCGAACCAAGTGGGGCTTGGATGGCTAAAAGGAATGGACATGCAATTGAGCTGGATTGGGCATGTTTATCACGAGCGGCTGACGTTGCAGCCGAGCGTGGGCGTGTTCAATCTGTTCAACTTCGTAAATTTCGATTCGCCAGCCAACGCCCTTTCTGGGCAGCTAAGCGGCACAGCCGGGGCAATCAATGGCGCAACGCCTCAAAATCGAGCCGATCGAATTGGAGCAGGCAGCGGGTTATTCCAATTCGGCGCCCCGCGAGTAATCGAGTGGGGAATGAAGTTCACCTTTTAATCCAGTCCGCAGCGTGCGGCTGATTGCGCGCCGTGGATTGGCCATGCAGCACACCGCTGGCTCCACTTGGCCGGAGCCAGCGGTTTTTTTATTGGGCAGGAACGCTGCTGCTGATGGTGGTGAGTTTTTTCAGGGATTCGCCAAATGGGGCTCGCGCGACACCATTCTCCGTAATGATGGCGGTAATGAAACGTGCAGGCGTAACGTCGAAAGCGATGTGCGCCGCGGGAACGTCGGGTGCGATGCGCACGCCGGCCAGATGGGTAACTTCGGCAGCCGAGCGCTCTTCGATGGGGATTTGATCGCCGGTAGCGAGAGAAAGATCGAGCGTCGAAAGCGGGGCAGCCACGTAAAACGGAACGTGATTCTCTTTTGCGAGAACAGCTATTCCGTAGGTCCCGATTTTATTAGCCGTGTCCCCGTTGCTGGCGATGCGATCGGCACCCACCACTACGGCGTTCACGCCACCGGTCTTCAAAAAATGTCCCACCATGTTGTCGGTGATTAATGTGAGCGGAATACGGTCTTGATGCAGTTCCCAGGCGGTCAGGCGCGCACCCTGGAGAAATGGTCTTGTCTCGGGCACCAGCACATCGATGCGGTAGCCGCCTTCAATGGCCATGCGGATGACGCCGAGAGCGGTTCCGATGCCGCCGGTGGCGAGCGCGCCTGCGTTGCATTGCGTCATCACGCGGCCGCTCTTCGGGAGAAGTTCTGCGCCGAAGCGCCCAATGCGCTCGTCCGCATCTTTTCGCTCGCGATGCACGGCCTGGGCTTCTTCTACAAGCGATGTGCGGACGCGTTCCAGTCCTGCGGCGCCTTCTTTTTCCGCTGCCAGCGACAACTCCTCGAAGCGACGCTTGAATCTCTCGATGGCCCAGAACAAATCGACAGCAGTGGGCCGCGTGTGCGCGTATGCTTCGCAAATATCCGAAAATTCGCCGCGCATTTCCGCGAGCGTCTTAGCATTGGAATGCTGGACGCCGAGGGCAATGCCCATTGAGGCGGCCACGCCAATCGCCGGCGCGCCGCGGATCACCATGTCCGTGATTCCCTTCGCCAGTTCGCGATAGTCCGTGTAGGTGTGATGGATCACTTCGGCGGGAAGGCGGCGCTGGTCCAACACGACGACGCCATCATTTGTCCAGCGAATCGGTTCGACCGTGCGCACTGAAAAATTTCTCCGGCCAGGTGGGGCAGATTTCGTTGCCCACGATGGGAACTCTCATTCTAGCTGATTCTTGTACAACACGCCCCAAGGGACGGAATTCAACATCAGCGAGGGATCTTGTGAAGGCCATGGGAAGCGATCAGGAACGCGAGTAATGGAAGAGCGTTATAGCCCACATGAAGCAGGTAGCTGGCGACCACGGTCCCCGTTTTCGCGCGCAGATAAGTGAAGAAAATCCCGACAACGATCAGCAGCGCAATTTGCCCCCAGCCGCCCCAAAGTTGTGGCGCGTGCAAAACGCCGAACAGCGTGCCCGTGATGAGAATGCTCGAGCCCACGCCAAAAGTCCGCGCGATCACGGGATAAAAATATCCTCGAAAAATTGTTTCTTCCACCACTGGCGCGACGGTGATGGCCATCAGCATCAGAAGCAATGCCGTCCGGCGATCCTGGAACAAATCTTCGATTGGGAGCTTGGCTCTGGTGCCAACAGCGGCCGAGGCGAGTTGGATCAAAATGGAAAATAGGAAACCGCCCAGAATGTACCTTCCGTATCCGAAATTTCGCCGCGTCCTATGAGTCTCGAGGGGGCGCCAACCATTGGTTCGCCAAAAAGGCAGCCCGAAATGGTAGCGCATCTCTGCGGCTAAATAACCGAGTAAGGCGAGAGAAAGCAAAGCCTGGCTCAGAACGAGCAGAAGCCCGTTGTTCGCCGAGTAAGTCTGTATATCTTTCGGTCTTACTCCGAATGCTGCGAACCCGAGCACCAGAAAGAATCCGAGGACGAAGTACATAAACACAAACAGCAGGAGATTGCCCCAGCCCCAGGGCACGCGGAGATCGTCCGGAAGGGGCGAGGCGCTCACCGTTGCAGATGCGGATTCTTCTGGAGCCGCCAGCGGGTCTGACTGGGAGACGGAGTTTGAAATTGCCTGAGGATCGCCCGATTGAGTTGGATCAGACGCGAGCGGGCTCTTGTCACCGAGTTTCATTTCGCGCGCTTTCCGTTGCCGCCGGTCAGGGCGCGAGCAAGAATCTGTCCTGTATAAGATTTCTTCACGCGAGCCACTTGCTCCGGCGTACCTTGTGCCACGATGCGGCCGCCTTCTTCGCCGCCTTCCGGTCCCAGATCTATGATCCAATCGGCTTGCTTGATGACGTCTAAATGATGCTCGATGATCAGCACAGTATTGCCGAGCGTGACCAGGCGGTTGAGGACGTCGAGAAGTTTTTTTACATCGTCGAAATGCAAACCGGTGGTCGGCTCATCGAGGATGTACAGCGTTCGGCCAGTCTGCCGGCGCGAAAGCTCACGCGCGAGCTTGGTGCGCTGCGCTTCGCCGCCCGAAAGCGTGGTGGCCGATTGGCCGAGTTGCACGTATCCCAAACCCACGTCCACCAGAGTTTGCAATTTCTGCTGGATCGCAGGAATGTTTTCCAGCACTTTCAGGGCTTCTTCAATCGGCAAATCGAGGAGATCGGAAATTGAGTAGCTCTTGTATCGCACCGCTAGTGTTTCGGCGTTATAACGCTTTCCGCGGCAGACCTCGCATGTGACGTACACGTCAGGCAGAAAATTCATCTCGATGCGGCGCTGGCCATCGCCCTGGCACGCTTCACATCGGCCGCCTTTTACATTAAAGCTGAACCGCCCAGGCCGGTATCCGCGCTCGCGTGATTCCGGGAGCATGGCGAAGAGTTCACGGATGGGAGCAAAGACGCCGGTGTACGTGGCGGGATTCGAGCGAGGAGTACGCCCGATAGGCGCCTGATCAATCTGCACTACCTTGTCAATGTTCTCGATTCCATTGATTGCCCGATGCGCGCCAGGCTTCTCCATGGAACGATACAAATTTGCCGCCAGGGCACGATAGAGAATATCGTTCACCAGAGTGGATTTTCCTGAGCCGGAGACGCCGGTGACTACTGTGAGCAAACCCAGCGGAAACGTGACGTCAATATTTTTCAGATTGTTGCCATGCGCACCGAGGACGGCAATCGATTTTCCGTTCGGGCTGCGACGTTGTTCCGGCACTGGGATCTTTACCTGGCCGGAAAGATATTTTCCTGTGAGCGACGCAGGGTTAGCTGCAATTTCTCCAGGTGTGCCACTGGCCACCAGAAATCCGCCGGCCTTACCAGCGCCGGGCCCAAGATCGACAACGTGATCGGCGCGACGAATTGTTTCTTCGTCGTGTTCAACCACCAGCACCGTGTTTCCAAGGTCGCGCAAAGTTTCGAGGGTCGAGAGCAGGCGGCCATTGTCACGCGCATGCAACCCAATGGAAGGCTCGTCGAGAACGTAGAGAACCCCGCGAAGGCGCGAGCCAATTTGCGTGGCCAGCCGGATGCGTTGCGCTTCGCCACCTGAAAGCGTTGCCGCGGAGCGGTCCAGTGTGAGATAGCCGAGGCCCACTGCGAGTAAAAAATCGATCCGCTCGGCGATTTCGGAAAGCGGGCGCCCGGCGATTTTTCGCTGCCGCAGCGTGAGATGTTTTCGAATTGTGTCCACAGCGGCGCGGGCCTCGGTGAGAGGGAGCCCGGTAAAATCCGCAATCGAAAATCCTGCAATTTTTACGGCCAGGCTTTCCGGGCGCAAGCGGCGCTCGTTGCAGGCGGCACACGGAGCAGGGGACATGTACTGCGTCAGCCATTCCCGGTAATTGTCGGACTTCGATTCATCCAGGCTGCTTTCGAGATGCGCCAGAACTCCCTGGAAATTTAGGCCCCTGGCAGAGCCGCCATTCTCGGGATTCCCGTGCAAAATTAAATTTTGAACTTTGCGCGGAAATTTCTCGAAAGGCGTCAGAAGGTCAAATCCATGGGCTGCTGCCGCCAGTTCCAGGGTGCGTTGCAGGAATGTGGACCCCGAGCCGGGGCCGAGCCCGCCTTCGAATAATGGCTTCGACCAATCCACAATCACTTTGGCGGGATCGAAATCGTACTTCGAACCGAGCCCGTGGCATTCCGCGCAAGCGCCGTAGGGTGAATTGAAACTGAAGGAACGCGGTTCAAGCTGCGGGACAGAGATGCCGCAGTCAGGGCAGGCAAGCTTCTCAGAGTAAACGTAGTCCTCGCCGCCGACTACGGCGATAGTGACTAACCCACCTGTAAGCTTCAGTGCCGTTTCCACTGATTGCTCCAGGCGCTGCGCGATGCCATTTTTCAAGAGCAGCCGGTCCACCACAATTTCGATGGTGTGATTTTTTCGCCGGTCGAGCGGAATAGGCTCGTCTAGATTGACCAGTTCGCCATCCACGCGCGCGCGGACATAGCCCTGCTTCGCGTAGTTCTCAAGTTCCTTCTTGTATTCGCCCTTGCGACCTCGCACCACGGGCGCAAGTACCATGATGCGATCATCTGGCTTGCGCGCCATCACGGCCTGCACGATTTGTTCGGTGGATTGGCGTGTAATGGGCTTGCCGCACTTCGGGCAATGCGGTGTGCCGATGGCGCTATACACCACGCGCAAGTAATCATAAATTTCCGTGATGGTGCCCACTGTCGAACGAGGAGAACGCGTGGTGGTTTTCTGCTCGATGGCGATTGAAGGTGAAAGGCCTTCCACCGAATCCACTTCAGGCCGTTCCATCTGGTCCAGGAATTGGCGGGCGTAGGCGGAGAGCGATTCCACATATCGGCGCTGACCTTCGGCGTACAGCGTATCGAACGCCAGCGAGGACTTGCCGGAACCGGAGAGCCCTGTTATCACCGTCAGCGTATTGCGGGGGATTTCCAGACTGATGTTTTTCAAGTTGTGCTGCCGAGCGCCCCGGATGACGATCTTCTTTAAGCCCATTTTTGGTTAAAGCGCCGCACTACGGCGGGTTCCCCCATACACCGGGTATAGTGAGCCCAGCGTAATACTCCACCATAGCAAGACGCGTTCGACACAGTCAAGAAGGTGCCGGCGGCGAACAATTCTCGAAGTGCGGCCAAGCGGCTCGCATCGGATTTTTTACTGCATGTCAGGATTTTTTACCCAGCGTGCCATCGCAAGAACTATTGTTTTCAATAGTTTAGATTTGGTTTCTGGCGTGCCCTATGGATTTCTGTCAGGGGGGAGGAAAGCCGAGAATCCCTTAGGGGATTGAGGGCTGGGCCGGCTTCCTTCCCCCGGCTATTCCCCGCCGAATCTTATAAATCACCTACCCCTCTAGATTACGCGGCGGGGGTACGTCACGTCTTCCGGGCCCCATCCATCCAGGAAGTGTCAGCAAGCAATTTGAAAATCCAGTAAAGTAGGTGAATGATGCTGTCGTTTAGTCAGCGTCGCCGTGTCATTTTGGGGCGTGGTCCAATTGGTAGGACACCTCACTGTTAATGAGGACGGTGTTGGTTCGAGTCCAACCGCCCCAGCCAACCTCCATGAGCTCAGCGTCCTGTCCGTTGCGGTCCTGCTTTATCACCGGACGACTGTCTTGGTTGGCATTATCCAGATTCTCGTTCGAGGAGTGGCACACTTACGCGCTTGAATCACTACCCGTGGCATCTAGAATCCACTTGCGCGGCATAGTATCGTTTTCATTGCTTACCTCTCGACGTCAAAGTCCAGCCCGCGAATGGAACGAGGATTTTCGGCAGTGACGCTTTCAACGCGAAACACATGCAAGTCCTAATGGTCGTGCAATCCTATTTTCCCTTCCAGGACCGTGGTGGCCCAGTCGTGAAGGTACGCGCGCTGGCCCGCGGACTTGCCCGCCGAGGTCACCCAGTGACCGTGTTAACGGCGGATCTCGGCCTCAATGAACACCACCAATCTGGAATGAAGGTAGAACGCTGCAGTTGGGGATGGCGCGCTGACGATTGTGGAATCGAAGCCATCTATCTCACGACCCTGGGGCACTATCGCGCGCTCACGCTGAACCCTCGTGTGGTAGGATTCTGCGGGGCACCCCTCAGAAAGTTCGATCTGGTGCATTTCTTCGGCCTCTATGACTTGCTGGGACCCGCGGTGAGCTACTTTTGCAGGCGGCGAAGAATTCCCTACGTCGTCGAACCAATGGGAATGTATCGCCCGATCGTGCGCAGTCTGCGTCTGAAACGCTTGTACCACCGGCTGTTCGGGTGCCCACTCATCGGCGGAGCACGATTCGTGATTGCGACGTCAGAGCAGGAAAAACAAGAGCTTGTCGAAGCAGATGTAGCCCCGGAGCGGATCGCAATCCGTAGAAATGGAGTAGAGCTTCCCGACCGTTCTCCGAGACCAGGAGAATTTCGGCGTCAGTGGGGAATTCCAAACGATGCCAAAATGATTCTTTTTCTCGGCCGACTGGTATCGAAAAAGAGCCCAGATATTCTGCTGGAAGCTTTCACACGGTGGCGCGTCCGCGCGAATGAGAATCGAAAGGCCGTGCTGGTGCTGGCTGGGCCCGATGAAGCCGACGGGTTCCTTGCGAAGCTCAAGGCGATAAGAGACGAGCGCCGTCTGAGAGAGCAGGTTTTGTTTACGGGACCGCTGTACGACGATGCAAAATGGTCGGCCTACCGCGACGCAGACCTATTTGTGCTTCCCTCACAAAACGAGAATTTCGGAAATACTGCGGCGGAAGCGGCAGCGTGTGGGACACCCGTGATCGTGACCGACCGCTGCGGAATCGCTCCGTTTATCGGAGATGCTGGAATGGTTGTGCAGCACGATGCCGGACAATTGTGCGAGGCGCTTGAGAGATTGCTTGCGCTGGACGATTCTCGCGCGCGACACGAAAAGGGTTGCAGGGATCTGGTCCGGAAACTTTCCTGGGAAGGCCCACTGGATCTTGCCGAGGATCTGTATCGTCAGTGCATCCACGAGGAACCGGGGCGATGAAGGATCACTCTCTCTACCGGTCTGCCTGGTATAGCGTAAATGGATTACTCATTGTGGCCATCGCGCTGACGCTATATTCGATGGGTTGGGAGTATTCGACGCGGCGATATTTGAAGGGATTCTCGGACGCCATCG
>Ga0307477_10002437_pt1 | contig 14429 bp, 14 predicted proteins | sample atmos_gasesECM2C_FD_203316 | JGI IMG/M metagenome (GOLD analysis project Ga0307477, IMG submission 203316) | Hardwood forest soil microbial communities from Morgan-Monroe State Forest, Indiana, United States - atmos_gasesECM2C_515 | ecosystem: Environmental > Terrestrial > Soil > Temperate...
CGGGAATTTTCAGTTGGCGAAAGTCCAGATCGGCTTGCATGATGCCGGCCGTTTGGAAGCCGGCGTTCACCGAAAGAATGTTTTTCAGGCTGCGCACGAAGAGTATCGCGCCCACCAGCAAGACCAGCGAGAACGCCACCTGCGAGACAACCAAGCCGCGGCGGAGGCTGAAACGCTCGCGCCCGCCGGCGAGATTCGGGCCCGCGGATTTGAGCGCTGCTGCCGGAGCGATGCGCGTGGCGCGGAAAGCGGGAGCCATGCCGAAGAGAATTGTAGTCAGCAGCGCGATGGTCAGGGTGAAGCTGAGCACGAGCCAATCCGGATGAAGATCGATGAAAACATCGGGCGCGCTCGTCCCGATGAAGGCCACCAGGAAACGGCTGACCCATTGCGCCAAGACCGTGCCCAGAACGGTGCCGGCAATACCGATCAAAAGACTTTCCACGAGCAGTTGCCGGATGAGGCGCCCGCGGGAAGCGCCGAGCGAAAGCCGCACGGCGATCTCGCGTCCACGGGCGCTGGCGCGCGCGAGTAACAGATTAGCGATATTGGCGGAGGCAATCAGCAAGACCATGACGGCGATGGCCAACAGCATCCACAGGGGTGTCTCGTAGCGCCGGCGCAGATCCGAGAATCCCGTAGCTGCCGGAAATGCGCCGAACTTGTACCGCAGGTAGTGCCTTTGCGCCTCCGCATCGTATTGCGGGGGTGTGGTCGCTTCCAGGATGCCCGTCGAAAGCGCTGCCATTTCCGCGTTGGCTTGCTCGATAGTCACGCCGGGCTTCAGACGCCCCACGGCGGCGAGCCAATAGCCATTGCGCAGGTCAATCAGGGGGAATTCGTGCATAAATGCTTCCGAGCACAGTGGGACGGCCACGTCGAATGCCCGGCCAACATCGATGCCCGCGAAACTAGGCGGAGTGATGCCAACGATTTCAAAGGGATGGCCTTCGAGTGAGATGACCCGGCCCAGAATGTCCGGGCGGCCGGCGTATTCCCGCTGCCAAAAGGGGTAGCTGATCACCGCGGGCGGCGAGCCGCAGCCGCGGCGGTCGTCATCGGCTGTTAGCGTGCGGCCGCGCAGTGCGGGGACTTCGAGCACCTTGAAAAAATCGCCGCTCACCCAGATGCCCTCGGCGTAGCGTGCTTCGCCGCCGCGGGCCAGGTTGAATCCTCCTTCGGTCGCCCAGGCAAACATGCTCGAAAAAACTTGCTGATGATCACGGATCTGCTCCCATTGCGCGTTGGTGATGTCGGCGTAGCGGCCATGGACACGGCCGGAACCCCAGGAGCGGTCCAGGATGCGTATGTTGGCAAGCTGCTCGGGGTGCGCGACCGGCAGCGTTCGCAGGCGGAGCGAATCGATCAATTGGAAGATGGCGGTGTTTGCGCCGGTACCCAGCGCCAGGGAAAGCACCGCAATAGCTGTGAAGCCGGGATTGAGGCGCAGTAGCCTGAGGCCGTAGCGCAGGTCCTGCCAGAGGTTGCTCATTTTTTCTTCCCCGCTGGATGAGATACGCGAGAAGAGGCGCGGATGTTCCGTCGAAGATTGCTGGACTCGACGGTAGCACGAAGCGCTGGAAAATTTTAGTGGGTTGCCCGACGTCCGCATCAGCCAGCAAACCCGGGAATCATCCGAAGAAGCGTTTTGTTGTCCAGATTTCAGAGTCACGACCTGGGCACTGCATCGATGCGCCGTTTGCTAAATTGATTCGAGGTAGCTGGTTTGCTAACGTCGTCGTCATGTCGGAGCGTTCCACCGAGCAGATACGCGAAATGCTCGACTCCCTTTATCGCGTGGATTCGAGACGAATCCTGGCGACTCTGATTCGCTTGCTCGGTGATTTTGATCTTGCCGAGGAGGCGATGCACGAAGCCTTTGCGGCTGCGCTGAGCTTGTGGCCGGGAAGTGGAGTGCCCGGGAACCCGCGGCCATGGTTGATTTCGACGGCTCGATTCAAAGCCATCGATACTCTGCGTCGACGGGCCAGATTTGATGCCTCTCAAGACGAGCTCGTGCGACATCTCGAAGCGCAATCGAATTCGGCGGAAAAATCCAATGACGAGGATCGCCTTGAGGATGATGGCCTGGAAGATGACCGGCTGCGCTTGATTTTTACCTGCTGTCATCCATCTCTCGCGCCGGAAGCGCGCGTTGCGCTCACCTTGCGTGAGGTGTGTGGGCTGACAACCGAGGAGATAGCAAAGGCCTTCCTCACCACTCCGCGTACGCTGGCGCAGCGCATTGTGCGCGCCAAAGCAAAGATTCGAGACACACCGATTCGCTACGAGGTGCCGTCGCCGCAGGAATTGCCAGACCGGCTGGGCGCGGTACTGCAGGTGGTCTATCTCGTCTTTAACGAAGGTTATTCGGCTGCGGCGGGAGCGGAAGTAACGCGGGCCGAGCCAACCGGCGAGGCGATTCGATTGGGCCGGTTGCTGACCGACCTCCAGCCAGAGCCGGAGGTAATTGGGCTGCTCTCCCTGATGTTGTTGCAGGAATCCCGTCGCGCCGCGAGAACCTCTCCGGCCGGAGAATTGATTCTGCTGGAGAACCAGGATCGCTCGCTCTGGAACCGGGAGCAGATCGCGGAGGGAGTGGCATTGCTGGAGAAAGCCCTGAAGTCCCGCCGCTTCGGTCCTTACACACTGCAGGCTGCGATCGCGGCCGTTCATGCGGAGACGGAATCGGCCGCTGCGACCGACTGGGGGCAGATTGTTGCGATTTACGACCAATTGGTACGAATTCAGCCTTCGCCGGTTGTGCATCTCAATCGTGCCGTGGCCATTGCCATGCGCGATGGTCCAGAGGCCGGTCTGACGCATATCGACGCGGTGTTGGAAGATGGCGAACTGGCGGGTTATTACCTGGCGCATTCAGCGCGTGCCGATATGTGCCGCAGGCTCGGCAGGACGGCGGAGGCTCGATCGTCTTATGAGAAAGCTCTGGCCCTGACCCAACAGGAACCAGAGCGGCAATTCCTGCAGGAGCGGATTCGGCTGCTGAAATAAAAAAAGACTGGTCGGAAGCCGATCGGGATTTTGGGTAGTGGGTCCGTTTCCGATAAGTGCGTTAACCAGGTCTCGATATTGATTGCCGGTTGTGTACTGCCTTGCCTAGCTATCGTTTTTGGCGAATCACCCAACGGATCAGCAAATAAACGATGTATACGAAGACCCCAATGAACAAAAATGAACAAAACACCGATGAGAAAATCTGCTGGTACGTTGAACACATCGGCCCCAATTAAAAAACCCCCACCGAGATAATACGTTGCGACCGACCACCAAAACTCCTTCGGTTCTTTGGAGCGGTAAACCCACCCATGAAAGCGGTTATACGATTTGCCCAAACATGTATAAACCACACCCAGGAACAATAAGAAGACCCCAAACACTAACCAACCATTCGGCATCGGCTTCGTGAACCAAGACCGATCTTGAGGAGTCATCTTTAAGGATTCCAACCTCTTTGGATTCTATAGCCAAGGAGCTCGGGATAATCTATAACCCGATATTAAGATGGCCAGGCGCAAAACATAGTTCTAGAGCACGGAAGAAGTAAACTTTCTTGGAAGAGCTGTCGATTTTTGGTCTCCTCAACGACTATAGGACGAGAGAACGATGAGCTACGGCTCCTGGGTGAACAGGAAACGAGTCATCGGGAACAAACCAAAGAAACCAAGGAGAAAAAGCGATGCCACAATATCTGGTTGCTAGTTACCTCCCCGACGACTTCGACCCGTCCAGCGTAACCGAAGCGATGGTCGAAGAGATCCACGCGGTCAACCGCGAATTGATTGCTGCCGGGGTGAGGAAGTTCGCCTGCGGCATTGCGCCGCCTGACAGCGCGAAGACGCTGCGAAGGAAGCCCGACGGCAAGGTGCTCGTCACCGACGGGCCGTACACCGAGACTAAGGAGCACCTGGGCGGATTTTGGATATTGGAATGCGCCAATATGGACGAGGCACTCGCGTGGGCGCGCAAGGGTGCCATCTCCTGCGATGCGGTGGGCGAGGTGCGCGAGCTTCTTTTCTTCCCGGCTCCGGAACAAGAACCCAGCGGAGGCAAGTAAACACCCCGGCCAGGCGGCCGCTCAACGCTAGAGGAGAAGAAAATGCGCTTCATGATGATCATGTTTCCGAAAGAATACGTAACCGCAAAACCCGGCTGGGTACCCGACTTCAAAAGCATGGAGAAAATGGGCAAGTACAACGATGAACTAGGGAAAGCCGGTGTGCTGCTTGCGCTCGACGGTCTGACGCCGCCTGCGACGATGAGCGCGCGCGTCACCTTCAAAAACGGAAAATCGATAGTAACCGATGGCCCGTTTCCCGAAACGAAGGAAGTGATCGGAGGCTTCTGGATTATTGAGGTGAAGTCGCGCGAAGAGGCTCTCGAATGGGCCTCGCGCATCCCCGGAAAGGATGACGAAATGGTCGTCGAAGTTCGCCGGCTATTTCACACAACCGACTTCGATCCCGAAACTCAAAAGGAAATCCAACAGAGGTTCGGCGACGACGTCGCGGGGGAGCTGAGCCAGTAGTAAAAAAACTCTCTGCGCTTCGTCGAATTCCGGTCCGGCCGTTCGTCTATGTAGAGGAGAAGAACAATGAAATACGTCTGTTTTGGCTACTACGACAAAGGCAAATTCGATGGCATGAAGGAGGGCGAGCGAAACGCCATGTTCGACACATGCTTTGAATATGACGATCATCTTCGCGCCAACGGGCACTGGGGTGGTGGCGAAGCGCTTCAGGGACCGGAGACCGCCTTGACCCTCTCTTGGAAGAACGGCAAGGTGGCAACGATCGACGGCCCCTATACCGAAACCAAAGAGCAGCTCGGCGGCATAATTGTTCTTGAGGCGAGGGACATGAATCATGCTGTACAGCTCATTGGCCAGCATCCGGCGCTGACGTATGGCAACATTTTCGAGATTCGCCCAGCGGGGGACATGAATGAAGTCATGAGGGCAAGCGAGCAGCGACGCCGAAAGACCATTGCACACTGAACACGGCGTAACAGAACGAGGAGGAGACATCAGCCGAGAATCTGCCTCGTACGACGTCTATGTAGCCGCCACCGGAGAATGGAGAACTCATGCGACAGTATTTGGTTGCGATTCACCACCCCAACAGCTACGGCCCGTCCGTTGAGGGCGAAGCGATGCAACGGGAGTCGCTTCTACTCAAATGAGCAATCAACTCACTCGTCGCGACTTCGCTATCCGCACCGCCGGTTTTGGTCTGGCTTTGGGACTCACGCCTGTAGCTACACTGGCGGAGGCTGAGCAAGCCTCGCGCTCAGAAACTTCGCCGGCGGTCGCGGATCCTTATTCCCTCGTCGATCCGGAACTTCTTCCTATGCTCAAGCAGTTCCCCGCCTTTGACTTCTCAGCAGAGATGGTCATCAAGTTCCGGCAAACGCCCGGCATGCCCCCGCTACCTGTTCCCGCGCCGCAGCCTGTGAAGCGGCACATCCCCGGGCCGCCAGGAGCACCCGAGGTTCGTCTTTGGGTCGTTGATCCTGCGCCGTTGGAAAAGGGCAAGCCGTTGTTGCTTCACATGCATGGCGGCGGCTTCATGATGACCGATCCCGGGTGGATGCCCCTGCTCCAGGGGATCGCGACGGATTGCCATTGCGTCGTCGTCTCGGTTGACTACAGGCTGGCTCCGGAGACGCGCTATCCCGGCTCGCTTGAGGACAATTACGCCGCGCTCAAATGGGTCCATGCGCATGCGGCGGAGCTCGGAATTGATCGCTCCAGGATTGCCGTGGGTGGTGAGAGCGCGGGCGGCGGCCACGCAGCGAGCCTTGCGATTCACGCGCGCGACCGCAACGAAGTTCCCATCGTCTTCCAGATGCTCATCTACCCCCAACTGGACGACCGAACCGGCAGCACCCATCCAGTGCCGCCCGCCATTGGCCAATTTATGTGGACTGCGAGTGCCAATCGTTTTGCCTGGAGCTCGCTGCTCGGTGTTCCCGCGGGTTCGTCCAAGGTGCCGGTAGCTGCCGTACCCGCCCGGGTAGCCAGCGTCGCCGGCCTACCGCCCGCCTGGATCGGCGTCGGTTCTATCGACCTGTTCGTCGAAGAAGACATGGAGTATGCGCAGCGGCTCGTCCATGCCGGAGTCGCAACCGAACTCTTGGTTGTGCGTGGTGCCTTTCATGGATTTGACCGCCTCGTGCCGGATGCCGAAGTCTCCAAACAATTCAGCGCGAGTTGGAAGTCTGCGCTGCGCAAAGCATTCACCTCATGGGCGTAAACGCAATCACCGGCGAGGGGCTGGCCGAAGCGCTGAACGGCGAATGAACAGGGACTATCACCACGTCCCTCACTGATGAGGAATAGCTGCTGAAAACCTCCCGCCCGGAGCCGCCTACAGGATTTCAACTTGAACAACCAAGCATTTACCTGATAACCGCTTCTGTTCAAATTCCTACAGTAGTCCCTGTACGGCGGGTTGAAATGCCTCCGTCAAAGAGAGTGAAGCCATGAAAATCGTAGTGATCGGCGGCACTGGACTTATCGGGTCAAAGCTCGTTCCCAAGTTGCGCGAGCACGGACACGAGGCAGTAGCAGCATCACCAAATACTGGTGTGAACACAATCACCGGCGAGGGATTGGCCGAAGCGTTGAAAGGCGCGTCGGTGGTGGTCGATGTGTCGAATTCTCCCTCGTGGGAAGACGCAGCTGTGATGACGTTCTTCGAGATATCAACCCGCAACCTTCTCGACAATGAAACGGCGGCCGGGGTGGGGCATCACGTTGCGTTGTCAGTCGTAGGGACTGACCGTATGCTCACCAGCGGATATTTCCGAGCAAAAATCGCTCAGGAGAAGTTGATCAAGAGTTCGTCAATTCCCTACTCGATTGTGCGCGCGACGCAGTTCTTCGAATTCATCAAGGGCATTGCGGACATTTCCACCGATGGCGACAAGGTGCGTTTGCCACATGTGCTTTTTCAGCCGATGGCGGCCGACGATGTGGCGAGTGCGGTGGGAAAGGTGGCGATGGGCGCGCCTGTGCATGGCGCGCTTGAAGTAGGCGGGCCCGAAAAGTTTCCGCTCGACGATCTCGTCCGGCAAGCCCTGGCCGCATGGAAGGATCCGCGCGAGGTTGTCGCTGATCCGCACGCGCGCTATTACGGCGTGGAGGTGAGCGAGCGCACACTGATTCCCGACGATGGCGCGCAACTTGGCGAAGCGCGTTTCGCGGACTGGCTTAAACAGCCGGGAGCGAAAACGGTGGCAGCCACGCACTAGTTGCAATAAATCTTAGCGAGGTTGTCTATGACGATCGCAAAATTTGTCTTGGCGCTGGTTTGTCTGATACCTCTCACGCTGGGACCCGAAGAGGCGAAGGTGACGCCGCTCTTCTCCAAGGACCTGCCCGACTTTCCCGGAAAGGAAGGTGTGATGATCACGGTGGAGTATCCGCCGGGTTCTTCGGATCCAATCCATCGCCACAACGCAGATGCGTTTGTTTACGTCCTCGAGGGCTCGATCGTGATGCAGCTGCGGGGAGGAAAAGAAGTGACGCTGACGCCTGGCCAGACCTTCTACGAAGGCCCCGATGATATTCACGTCGTCGGGAAGAATGCGAGCCAAACCAAACCGGCGAAGTTCGTGGTGTTCCTGGTGAAGGATAAGGGCGCTCCCTTGGTGGTACCGGTCAACTAAATCAGAACTGCGACTGTCCAGTTGATAGTTTTCTGGGCTGACGTTGACGTCCCAGCTTCCTTCGCGGATGATTGCGTGGGTAGGTATCCGCAACGCTGGCTGGCAGAACTATGTCAGGATCTGACGCGCTCCCCGGGGTTACGATTTCGCATTACCGCATCCTTGAGACATTGGGCAGGGGTGGCATGGGCGTGGTGCACAAGGCGGAGGACATTCGCCTGCGCCGCTCCGTCGCGCTCAAGTTTCTCTCTGGCGAGTTAGCCCATGATCCGGCGGCTTTAGAACGGTTTCGCCGTGAAGCGGAGGCGGCTTCGGCTCTAAATCATCCGAACATCTGCACGATCTACGACATCGGCGAGGAAAACAGCCTACCCTTCATCGCGATGGAGTTTTTGGACGGACAGATGTTGAAGGACTGCATCGCCAGCGGTCCGCTCTCTTTGGTGCAGGTGTTGGACCTTGGTGCCGAGATCACCGATGGTTTAGATGCCGCACACCAGTCGGGAATTGTGCATCGCGACATCAAGCCCGCGAATATTTTCGTTACGAAGCGTGGCCACGCCAAAATTTTGGATTTCGGCTTGGCCAAATTGAATCCGAAGTCGGCCGATGAGGTCACGGTAACGGCCGATCCTACTGTTAGTCCGGCGGAAATCGAACTCACAACTCCGGGCGTGATGATGGGCACAGCACCTTACATGTCACCCGAGCAGGTGCGCGGAGAGGTTTTGGACGCCCGAAGCGACATCTTCTCGTTTGGCGCAGTTCTTTATGAAATGGCCACTGGTCAGTTGGCGTTCAAAGGAGCCACCCGCGGCGTCGTCGCGGAAGCAATTCTGAACCGCGAACCGGAACCTTTGCATCACCGAGTTCAGTATGACGGCTTAGAACTCGAACGGATCGTAACGAAGGCGCTCCATAAGGATCGCAATCTTCGCTACCAAACCGCGGCGGGCATCCGCGCGGATTTGCTGGCGTACAAAGGTGGCGTCGGTGCGGGGCAAGCCTCTTCCCCTCCACGAGGCGTCCCTACGACTGATGGGGCAGCCGCTCGCGCTGAAGAAGGGCTCTGGGTTGCTGTCTTGCCGTTCAAGATCACCGCGTCCGACAAGGAATCGGAATCGCTTGCGGACGGGCTGACCGAAGACGTGACAGCTGGGCTCTCGCGCTTTCCGTATCTCCGGGTGGTGGCCCACAACTCCGCGATGACCTACAAAAGCTGATCGACAGATATTCGTGCCGTTGGCCGCGAACTGGGCGCGCGCTACGTGGTCGAAGGGAGCATTCGCAAAGGGGGGCGCGCCTTTCGCATCAACGTGCAACTAGTGGATGCCGCAAGCGGAGTGCAGCTTTGGGCTGAGACTTACAACCGCGAACTCGGTGACGGCGGTCCATTTGAAAGCCTGGACGATGTGACGGACCGAATTGTAGCAACGGTCGCGGGTGGGCACGGCGTACTCATCCGTTCCATGGCCACTGCCACTCGGGAAAAGCCCTTGGAAGAGGCAAGCGCATCGCAATTGGTATCGCGGTGGTTCACATACGTCTTGCAACTCAAAGCTGAGGAACACGCCAGGCTCCGTGCGGCCTTCGAGCGCGTACTCGACCGCGAATCCAACCATGCAGACGCCTGGGCCTGTCTTTCCAACCTATACTGCTGGGAATATGTGCACCGTCTCAATCCATTGGAAAAACCAATGGAGCGCGCTCTCGATGCTGCGTGGCGCGCTGTGACTATCGATTCCGCCTGTCAGTTGGGATGGCAACAGCTTGCTGAGGCACACTTCTTTGCAAGGGACTACACCGCGTTTCGTGACGCCGCCGAGCGCGCGATGGCGCTCAACCCCCGCAACAGCCACACTCGGGCTTACTTGGGTTTGCTGATCGCTTTCGCTGGCGAATGGGATCGCGGCCTGGCCCTAGTGCAGCGTGCTATGGTACTCAACCCTCATTTTCCTGACTGGTGTTACCTGCCCTGTTTCTACGATCACTATCGGAAAGGCGAGTACCAAGCAGCGTTACAAGTCGTAAAGAAAATCAATATGCCAGAGGACCCCTGGCCGCAAATGGGGATTGCCGCGGCCTGTGGCCAGCTCAATCACCCGGAAATGGCGCGCGCCGCCATCGAATTGGTGCGTAAGCACCAGCCCCTATATCTCGACCTGAAGTATTACCGCGAAGATGCTGAAAAATGGTTCGCCGACACGTCGATTGCGGAACAGCTCTTACAGGGCCTGCGTAAGCTTGGGCTCAAGGATTTCACGGATTCGTCTGAATAGTACTTAAGCGCAGTCTTCATCGGCCGCCAGCGTAAATGTCGACAAGAAAACACTCACGCTCCAAAAGCCGGATCATGGGGCAGCCGGCCTCCTCGCAATTGGATAACGCGGAACAAAACGCTTTTAGGATCTGTGAATTTCACACCGCAGCGGCAGTCACCGCCCTCAAGATATTTACCTCGAAGGGCTCCTGTAGTAATTCCCCGACAGTTTGCTCCAAGTGCTTAAAGTGAGGACTGGCTGCGTGTTGATCGAGCGCAGCTTGAGTTTCATATATTTCGTAGATATAGAAGCGCCCCTTCGAGTTTGACTCATAGAGTTCATACAATTTACATCCCGATTCGGCGCGAGTAGGAGCCAACATGCCCTGCAGCACTGCTCTGAGCTGGTCTTCCTTTCCTTTACGCGCCACGAATCTTGCAATCACACGTACTTCAGCCATGGTTGTTCCACTCTTCGTTTCTTACTCGCTTCGCAGCCCTTTGTAGCCGCCGCACAATGTGCTCCTACTTCAAAGACGGATCAATCAAAGTCAGATCCGTTGCCGGATCCAGCCGCTTTTGCATCGTTACTGGATCGACTGTAACCATCACTTCCAGCGTCGGTGATACGTTCGCGTCGAGAAGATGACCGCCGTGCGTTGTTCCGTCTGGGCTCCCCACTATCATGTGTGTATGGACCACGGGCTTTCCTTTATAGAGCGCGATATCACCGCTCATCCCAATCACTTCGTGTTGACCTTTGATGGGAATCTTCTTGTACATTTTGCGCTGGGGATCGAACCACGCCACTGTAGCTCCATCTATTGCTCCAATAGCGGTGAAATGCGCACTCGTAACGTGATACTTCTCAGCAAACCCCAGCAGTCCGGAAAAAGCCTCGTCTCCCTCGTAGAAGATCACCGCATATTGTTTCGTCGGTTCTCCAGGGTTCAGCAACTGAACCAGCATCTTGGGCGCTTTGCCCGTCGGAACGGCTTCCGATGGGGAGACATATTCGCTTCCCTCTTGCGAATACGCTACCAAGCCGGCGATCCCAATCAATACCAATACGCAACCCAATCGTTTCATTTTGAACATAGATTTGCCCTCCCGTGTTCCGGACTTTTTTGCAAATGGCCTTTCTCGCTCAGCCTCGCCGCTAGAGGAGCGTTCAATTCCGTTAATTCTCAGTTGAACCGTTTTCACGCCTTCCCACGGACGGATGCAGAAGCGACGAACTTGATATACAAATTTAAATTATATTTCAGTGATCCCCATTGTTGCGGGACCAAGGGTGTAACCGAATTTACCCTGGAGAATGCTACCCCGCAAAAGCCTTGACTGCCAGAGACCACGCACCTAACATGCGCTTCCCAAATTGTTTCCCTACAACGGATCCCCGGAGGATTTAATGCGACGCTGCATGCGCTTGCTCGCTGTTGAGTTAATTCTGCTTGCGGCGCCGCTTGCCACGCTCGCTGGTCCGCCAAAGCCGCTGGTGTTCGAGATTTCTTACTCGAAGGAGCTGTCGGCATCGCCGATGGACGGGCACATTCTGCTGATAATTTCGAAAGGCGATATGCCGATCGGAGCAGGCTTCGGAGTGCAGGAAGGCGTCGAGTCGCAGCAGGCGTTTGGAGTAGATGTGGACGCGTGGCAGCCGGGCACTGCTGTGCGCGTGGATTCCTCCACGCTTGGCTATCCGCTCGAGAGCCTGCGCGAACTGGTCCCCGGCGAATACTCTGTGCGGGCTGTGCTCAACGTTTACGAAACCTTTCACTTGGGCAACGGCAAGGTGGTGAAGCTTCCGCCGGACAAGGGCGAAGGTCAGCACTGGCAGACGAAGCCCGGAAATTTCCTGAGCGCACCACAAAGGCTGCACCTCGATCCCGAAGCATCAGGCACGATTCGCATTACTCTCGACCATAAGATTCCTGCGCTCGAAGAAGAACTGTCCGAAGTGGACTCGGTGCTCGACTGGCGTCCGATTGCGCATCCGGCGAGCGTGGAGGACAACAACTGGGAAAAGCACGTCCACATGCGCAGCGAGCTGCTCTCGAAATTCTGGGGACGCCCGACTGAAATTAGCGCAGTGGTATTGGTGCCAGACGGCTGGGACGAACATCCGGACGCGCGTTATCCGGTTCTGATTTCCGAGGATCATTACCATCGCCATTTTTTCCCCGGTTTTCGCACCACGCCTCCTGATCCGGCGGGAGAAGAGAGAGAACGGCATCTGCAGCAATCAGGGTGGAGATTTTTTCAGGATTGGACGAGCGGGCGGCTGCCGCGCGTGCTGATCGTGATGCCGCAACACGCGAATCCGTATTTCGATGATTCCTATGCGGTGAACTCGGAGAACGTCGGCCCTTACGGCGACGCGATCATGCACGAGCTGTTGCCCATGATCGAAAAGAAATTCCACGGACTCGGCCAGGGCTGGGCGCGGACAGTATACGGCGGATCGACGGGCGGCTGGGAAACGCTCGCGGCCCAGGTGTTCTATCCAGACGAGATCAATGGCGCGTGGGCCGGCTGCCCCGATCCGATCGATTTCCGGGCGTACGGACCGGTGAACATCTACGAAGACAAGAACGCATATTTCCGCTCAGGGCCTTTTATGAAGGTGCCGCTGCCGGAAAAGCGCAAGACCAACGGGATCATCGATACCACGATGGAGATGGAGAATCGTCACGAGTTGGTGCTTGGGACTCACGGCCGTTCTGGTGAACAGTGGGACATCTGGCAAGCGGTGTTCGGTCCGATGGGCGATGACGGCTATCCCAAAGCGATCTGGGACAAGCGCACGGGTGAAATTGATAAGTCCGTGGCTGACTACTGGCACGAGCACTCCGACCTGACCTACATCATGAAACGCGACTGGGCCACGTTGGGACCGAAGCTCGCGGGCAAACTGAATTTTGCGGTGGGCGACATGGACACCTGGTACCTGAACAATGCGGTGCACCTGGCGGAATCCGTGCTCACCAGCCCGAAGCTGTTTCCCCCGGCGAACGCGACTTTCAAGTACGGCCCGCTTCAGCCGCACTGCTATCAAGGAGTCGCACTCGACTCGCCTGCCATCGAGCGGTCAAACGAATTGCAGATGCGCATCGGCGAAATGGTGAAGCACATTGAAGACACAGCGCCCGCCGGCGCCGACGTGAAAAGCTGGAAATACTGAAGCCGGCGCGGGAAGCTTTTGGCTTCCCGCGTTTTTGTTTGTCTATTTTGCCGGCTGAATTGAGGGGGGATATGGATCAAACATCGCATCCCGCCTGCACGTTCATGACTATGAGAGTGACGTCGTCGCGCTGCCGCTGGCCCTTCGAGAAAGCTGACACCTCATCCAGAATGCATTCGATGGTTCGCTCCGGCGTCGAATCGACGCACGCGGGCGAGCGCAACAAATTCTCGAGTCGTTGCATTCCCCATTGCTCGCCCTCGCCGTTCTCCGCCTCTGTGATTCCATCCGTGTAGGCGACAAGAACGTCGCCCACCTCCAGCTGAAAAGTGGTGGCCGGAAATTCTGAATTGGGCGAGATTCCCACCGGGATTTCGGTGGAACGCAGATGGTGAAGCTCTAATGATCCCGCTCGCGGGCGAATCACGACCGGAGGATTGTGGCCAGCATTCACGTATCTCAGAATCCGTGTGGACGGTTCGTATTCAGCGTAGAAAAGCGAAGCGAAGAAATGATCGGGTGAAGACTCGTGAACGAGGCGATTGACGTCGCCGATGAGCGTGGAAAGATCCAGATGCGGATGCAAAGCTTGCGCTCTGAGCGATGCTTGAAGGCTCGCCATCAGCAACGCCGCGCCAATTCCTTTTCCTGAAACATCGCCAATCGCGATGCCCCATCTTCCGTTGGGCAGGGAGATGAAATCGTAGTAGTCACCGCCAATGCCGTAGGCCGGCTGATAAAAAGTTTCGCAGGAGATACATGGAATCGTGAAGTTCCGTGGCGGGAAGAACGCCTGCTGAACATCTTTTGCGCCCTCCAAATCCCTGCGAAGGGTTCTCTGAAATCCCGAATCGGTTTCGGACCTTTTGAGAAATTCCAGAAGCGTTTCCACGTGATTGCGCAACAGGAGTCCGGCTTCTCTTCCTCATCCTTGGTCGAGAGCATCAATAATGGGCTGGTGCGATTCGACTATTTCAGGGAGATCCTTTGAAACCTTTCCGATCGCTCCCCGGATTCGCAAGTCGACGGCCAGGCTGTCCCACATGCGAAGTAAGATTTCGTTCCGAGATGCCTGCAGAATGGTTCGATGGAACGCCACGTCGTGTTCTACAAACGCATCCAGATCGAGACGACGAAATGCCGTTCGCATCGCGTCCAGTTCGCTTTGTAGAGCAGCGGTGTTGCCTTTCAGCGCCTGCGCCGCAGCTCGTCCACCGATTTCTTCCAATGCGGCCCTTATCTCATAGGCGTCGTGCGTTTCTTTCGGGCTCGGGGAATGGAAAACGGCTGATACGT
>Ga0307477_10002438_pt1 | contig 14428 bp, 11 predicted proteins | sample atmos_gasesECM2C_FD_203316 | JGI IMG/M metagenome (GOLD analysis project Ga0307477, IMG submission 203316) | Hardwood forest soil microbial communities from Morgan-Monroe State Forest, Indiana, United States - atmos_gasesECM2C_515 | ecosystem: Environmental > Terrestrial > Soil > Temperate...
GGTTCGACTCGTCCCACAACTACCGAATTTTCGGCGTACCATCCCGCCGAACCAACTTCGGAAGAAGTCACCGGCTTGGGGACGATGGTCTTGTCAAAAACCTGATTACCACGCTGCACAGTAACCGTCAGCGGCTGATTCGGGCTCAACCATACGCGAGGCTCCAGTTGCTCCCACGTCGGGTTGTCGATGTTATCGACTTTGACGATCCGGTCTCCGGCCAGCAACCCCGCCTGGGCGGCTGCAGAGCCCGGCTTGACTCCGTCGAGGACTGCCGGCTTATCCAGGTATACCGGATACTCGTAGTGCACCATGTAAACCGTAGTCAAAAGGAAGATCGCCAGCAGAATGTTCATCGCCGGGCCGGCAATCGCGATCAGGAAACGGTGCCAGCGGGAGTGGTTCATGAATTCGCGCGGATCATCCGTGCGCTGATCCATGGGATTCTCGCCGCTCATCTTCACGTATCCGCCCAGAGGGATGGCGTTGATCCGGTAGTCGGTCTCGCCCTTGCGGAACCCAATCAGCCGTTTGCCGAATCCGATGGCAAACTGCTCCACCCGCACCCCGAGCAACTTGGCCACGGCGTAGTGGCCGAACTCGTGGATCAGAATCATGAAACCCAGAACGCCAATGACCGCAACGACGGAAGTCAGAAAGTCAGACATATTCTAAGTACGTTACTCCCCACCCGTTAGATTCCGAAATTACACAAAAGATGTAGCCCGCGGCCGTTCCATTTTCCTGGCGGCAGCCACCCGCTCTCTAGCAAGTCGACGGGCTTCGGCATCGGCTGCAAGCACCGCCTGAATAGACTCCAGAGCACCGGATTTCGTTTCAGCCAGTACGTCTTCGATCACCCTGGGAATCTGGTCAAACTTGATCTCACCTTCGAGGAACGATGCCACCGCTACCTCATCCGCCGCATTCAGCGCCACTGTTTTTGCCCCGCCCGATTCGACCGCTTCGTATGCCAAACGCAGGCAAGGGAATTTTTTCAGGTCCGGCGGGGCGAAGTCCAGATGACGCAAGTCACTGACTGGAAAACGCATATCCGATTCAATCCGCTCCGGATATGTTAGCGCGTAAAGAATCGGCAGCCGCATGTCCGTCACTGAGAACTGAGCAAGTATACTGCCATCCACGAACTCCACCATGGAATGAATCGTCGACTGCGGATGGACGATAACCTCGACTTTCGAGGGCGGCATGTGAAAAAGTCTGCATGCTTCGATGACCTCGAAGCCCTTATTCATGAGAGTGGCCGAGTCGATCGTGATCCGTTTCCCCATCTTCCAGGTGGGATGGTTCAACGCCTGCTCCACCGTGATAGATGCAAACTCCGCTGCTGGAGTGTTGCGGAACGGCCCACCAGAAGCCGTAAGCCAGACGCGCTCGACTTCCTCCATGTGTCCGCCGCGCATGCACTGATGCACCGCATTGTGCTCGCTGTCGATCGGTAGCAGCGCGACTCCGCGCTTGCGCGCTTCCGCCGTGATCAACTCTCCGGCGGCGACGAGGCACTCCTTGTTGGCGAGCCCCAGAGTCTTTCCGGCGCGAACGGCTTCGTAGGTCGCCTCAAGGCCGGCGACTCCAACAATCGCGCTGACGACAAAATCCACTTCACCATGCGTCGCCACGCGGACCGTTCCCGCCGCGCCGTGAACGATCTCGATCTCGCCGAGTCCTTCCTTCTTCAGTCGAGCGCGAAGTGCATCCGCATCCTTCTCCGCAGCCATCGAGATCACGCGTGGCTTCCAGTGCCGTGCCTGTTCGAACGCGGCATCCAGATTACTTCCTGCTGCCAAAGTCACGATCTGGAAGCGATCGGTGTACGACTCAGCGACACTCAAGGTGCTGCGCCCGATCGAACCGGTCGACCCCAGGATGGCTATCCGTTTCGTCATTTTAAGAGCAAACTCAAAATCTATTTCGTGAAGGCAGGAGAGTAGCGCTCAATCCATTCTCGCTGTTCCGCCGTTTCGGGCACGGAAGCGCCCCGTGCCGCCGACACCGCCTCAACGGCCGCACCGGGGCTCATTCCATTCTTGACGAGCAAACAGGCCGCGACCAACCCGCTTCGCCCGACTCCTTGGCGGCAATGAATCAAAACATTTCGCCCAGCCGACAGATTGTTGTTTATTTTGTCCAATACTTCTCCGAGCTTTGCCTCGGATTTTGGAACCTGACGGTCCGCAATTGGAAAAGAATAAAAATCCAAGCCTAACCTTCGGGCCTCAGACGCCTCGTCGCGAAGATCCAAGTCGCGCTCCTCTTCGGGTGTGAGTAAGGAAAGGACGGCGTGAACTTCCCCACGTTTCCAATTGGCCATCTCATCTGCGAGCCAGTCTCCACCTCGAGGACGCGCCTCCAAGGCGAGTTTTCCTGCCCATTGCCCATTCAACCAATGAAGTCCGGGCAAACTCAAGCTATTCCTGCTCCTTTTCTAGAATGTCGCGCGGAAGACAGTCTACGTTCACGCCACGGCGTCGGAGAATGCATATGCGGTGGTGTCCATCTAGTATAGTTCCATGGCGTCTAGTTTTCAGGCACCCTTCTTCCTGGTTGGGCAAATCTTCCTGGTTGGGCAAAAGTGAGGCCAACAAAACTTCCGTCGAAAGGCTGTCGAATTTCAACAGTTTCCCTGCATTGAGATAGGTATCAGGAGGAAGCGGCTTCAGGGGAGGTGGCGGCTTTGAATCCAAGATTTTGTTACTGCATTACACGCCAGGCTGCATAGTACCACAGCACAGGCGCTGCAAAGAGCAGGGCATCAATGCGGTCCAGCATGCCTCCATGCCCCGGTAAAATCGCTCCTGAATCTTTCACTCCCGCACCGCGCTTAATCAGCGACTCGACCAGATCTCCCAATTGCGCCGCCACATTCAGCAGAATCGTTAGCACGATGATCGGCCCCATGGCGGGTTGCTCCAGCCCGAAAATTCCATCCCTCCGCTCAATCAGTCCCGCCCGCAGCAACCATGAACTCAGCGGCGGAGCGTAGTGAAATAACAGCCATCCGACGCCGACGCTTGCCACGAGCGACGCTGCCGCCCCCTCCCAGGTTTTCTTCGGACTGATGCGCGGCGCCATCAGATGCCGCCCCACAGACTTGCCCACGAAGTAGGCGAAAATATCTCCCGCCCAAACCACCAGCAGCAGGTACAGCAGATAAAAAGCTCCAGCCCACTGCTGACGGAGTTGCACCAGCATTCCCATCGGCAGGGCAATGTAGGTGAATGCGAAGACCGACGCCCCGGCCGCGGGATACCCGCTGCTTAGATCTTCGTTCCGCATGGCGCGGGTGAGAAAGATGAACGGAGCAATCGCCGCAGCAAATCCCAGGCAATAGACAAACACCGCGGTTGAGAGTAGTGGCTTCTCGTTGCCGAAGTTGAGCGTCAGCAGCAGAAAGAAAATGCCCGCGAAGATGTAGGTCAGGATCCAAAGAGGCTGTACGCCATAGGATTGCGTGAGTTTAAGAAACTCGTGGATCGTGAGCAGCGCCACGATGCCCGCCACGACGGCGAGCAGCGAGATGGGCGCTCGCAAAATCAGCACCAGCACAATCGGAATTAATACGACTGCGGTTGCAATGCGCTTGAGCAAGGGAAGTGTTGGGCGCCGTGAAAGGTGGCCGCGCAATTATACCCAGAGGCGAGGAAGGAACTGTTTCCCCTCCGTATTCCCCTAGCCTGCCCTGAGCGAAGCCGAAGGGTGCCCTTTGTGGTTTATGCCTTTATGGTTCCGACAGGGGCGTGTGCGTCGTTGTGGTTCAGCCCGCCGTATCGCCGCTCGCGTTTCTGATACTCCGCGATTCCCTCAAGCAGATGCACGCCGCGAAAGTCCGGCCACAAGGTAGGTGTGACATAGATCTCGGCATAAGCTAGCTGCCAGAGCAGGAAGTTGCTCAGCCGCATCTCGCCCGAAGTCCGCACCACCAGATCGGGATCCGGCAGATGCCGGGTATATAGGTGCTGTGAAACCAGATCCTCATCGATCCGCAGATGATCGATTCCGCCATTCTGCGAAGCGGCAGTAACCATCGATCGGAAGGCGTCTACCAGTTCGCTGCGCGCGCTGTAGTTGAGCGCCAGTGTCAGGACCATCCCAGAGTTTCGTGCGGTAGCTTCTCGCGCCCAGGCCATACGCTCCTGCACCGCTGCGGGCAACTCGTGCTGCCGCCCGATATATTCCAGGCGGATGTTGTTTTTGTTCAGCGTAGGAACTTCGGCCTTCAGATAACGGCTGAGCAGCGACATGAGGAAGCCGACTTCGCTGGTCGGGCGCCTCTTCCAGTTTTCTTCCGAGAACGCGTAAAGCGTGAGCGCAGGAATGTGAATCCGCGCCGCCGTCTCCACGGTCGACCGCACAGCCGCCACCCCGGCCCGGTGTCCGGCTACACGCGGCATATGCCGCCGCCGCGCCCAGCGCCCGTTGCCGTCCATGATGATCGCGATGTGCTTGGGGAGCCTTGCGAGATCCAGATGCCGGTAAACTTCCGCTTCCTTGCGGTCCAGGCCCCGAGGCACTTTGTCGTGCAAAGTGGTCACAGGTTAGAGGCTACCACAGCAGGGAAGGGGATGCAATGACGCGAAGCGTGCATAATTGTGTGCTCGCGGGCGCTCCCGCCCGCGAAGGTCTGAGCAATACAGGACCGATCAGGAAGGTCGACCGGGGGAGGAGAAACCATGCCGAGACAGCCGCCATCGGCTGTCCGGGAGCGAAGCCCCCACTTGTTTTCGAGGTCCTTCGCGGGCGGAAGCGCCCGCGCCACACAAAATCTATCGTGCCTCCTCCGGCACCACTTTCAACTCCAGCTTCTCAGTCCACCGCAGCACGGTCAGGGAGCAACTCACGCCTACGCGCACTTCCGTCAGCAGGCGATGCAGATCATCCACTCCAGCCACAGGCTGCCCTTCCAGTGCCACAATGACGTCGCCTTCGCGCAGGCCCGCCCGCTTCGACGGGCTGTTGTCTTCGACCGACTGTACCAGCGCTCCCGTCTCTGTCGGCAAATCGTAAAACCGCACGATCCGACGATGCAGTGGCACTGTTTGCCCCGAAATCCCCACAAAGCTGCGCCGAATTCTTCCATCGCGCAGCAAGCGGCTGGCGACAAATTTCGCGGTATTGATCCCGATTGCGAAACAGATTCCCTGCGCCGGCAGAATTGTCGCTGTGTTCACCCCGATCACACGTCCCGCAGAATCCACAAGCGGGCCACCCGAGTTACCCGGATTGAGCGCCGCATCCGTCTGGATCACGTCGTCAATCAGCCGCCCGGAATACGAACGCAGCGACCGTCCCAAGGCGCTTACCACGCCGGCCGTCACCGTCGATTGAAATCCATAAGGCGCGCCAATGGCAATCGCAATTTGCCCCACACGCAGCTTCTGGGAATCCCCCAACTCCGCCGCAAGCGGCCCCGGTTCGTCGAATTGCGGCCGTTCCAGACGGATCACTGCCAGATCGCTGGCCGGATCCTCCCCAATGAGCGTCGCCGGCATGCGCCGGCCGTCCGCCAGAGTCACTGCAATTCGCGCCGCATCATGCACTACATGGCTGTTCGTCAGGATCAGGCCGTCAGGCGTAAAAACGAATCCCGACCCTCCGCCTTGCCTCTCACGCGGTTCACCGGATCGCGTCCGCCCCGCCTTCTGGTGGACTTCGATGTGCGCTACGCAGGGGCTGATTCGTTCCACCGTGCTCGTTACCGCAGTCGAATACGCGTCCAGCAAGAGCCCATCCGGTGCGGCAATGGGGTGAATGCCAGCCGTAGAGCCGTTCACGCTCTCCTTTTCCGAGGCTGCGTCCAAGTGGGAGGCACTCAGAACTCGCCAGGAGACACCACTGTGATTTTCCAAATTCATGCCAGATAGATGCTGATCAATCTAATTCGGATTCACTGCGCCGAAGTATCCCGATAGGACCACGAGAGTCCAAAGCCGGAAAAGCAAAGAGCCGGAACCATTGCTGGTTCCGGCCCTCTGTGTTGGCTGGTTGCCCGGATAAAACTCGTTTGAAGATCGAACTCAACTAGACGGCACAAATCTGCGACACCTTGAAACTCTCTGCTTAAGCGCTTCGCCTCGGTCTTACCGTCAGGTCCCGCACCTGCGTCAGGATGCTCGACATCTGCATCCCGTTGAGTTGCGAAACAAAGGGCAAGATTTCGGCAATAAACTGATCCTTCATCAGTTCGCTGACTTCTTCCTGACGGCTGCGTTCACCGCCGCTGAGCAGTTCGGGCACAGTAACCTCCAGTGCACGCGCCAGCCGTTCCAGGGACGACAGCGTAGGCGTGGCCTTCTCGTTTTCGATTTTCGACACGTAGGTACGCGGCACGGCCATACGTCCGGCCAGTTGCCGCTGGCTAAGTCCGCTGCGCAGTCGCAGTGAACGGATTGAGGTCGCCAGGTTGAGATGTCCGCGGCCGTTGGTCGGCACGGGCATCATGACCGGCGGCGCGACCATGATTGGTTCGGGCTCGGGTTCCTCGTCCAGGGACGCGTGACAGCGCCGGCAATTGTTATTGGATGTGCGGAACTGAACTAACAGGCAGTGATCGCAACGAACGACTTCCCGTGAATCCACCGGGGCAAGAGTCGTAGCCATCGGGTTGTGGGAGTGCCAGAGCGGGCCCTCCTTACAGCCTAAACCACAGAGCAGGAATGACTTGGGGGAGATTCCTGCGGCAGTCTCAATCTGAGCCACCAAGCCTGTGGAAGTCAAGGGAAAAATGCACCGAAGACGCAGCACTTCGACGAAGCAAGCCGGAAACAGGATGGCAAAACCCTTGAGATTACTGGCAATTCGTGCGGGATTCGCAGAAGTCCGCAGGGATGTTTACTATGTGGATTCCCGCGCCTCCACCCGGCGTGGTCACTTGAACGTTGTTACTTAAACATGGGATGCGGAACGAAGGCCGGCGCAGTCTCCATTTCGCCCCGCATGATCTCAGTCGCCTTGTAGGAGTATTCCGCGCCGCACGCGTCACAACGCACCGTGACTTGCTGAGTCAGCATGGGAAGAGGCGAGAAGGCGTCGGTTTCCGCCAACACAATCTGGTGCGTGTATGAAGTATTGCCTTTGTGGTGAAATCGATGATTCTTGCAGAGAACAACCCAGAAATACTCCCGGTCGTCATACATTTGCTTGTCCCTCCAAGCCCCCAAAACCTGGAGAATTGCGCCTGCGTTAGTATGCTGCACAGAAGTCTTAGGAGTTGTAATTAGTCCGTAAAGAAGTTGTCAAGAACGGAAACTACTGAGAAAAAACTCTTAAGTGCAGGTGCCCGGAAAATGAATGAAATCACGCGAGAAGCCGCCTGGAATTTGCTGACCGAGTTCACCCAATCTGAAAGTCTACGGAAGCATGCGCTGGCGGTCGAAGCCTGCATGCGTGCGTGCTCCGGCAAGTACGACGATGGATCGCCAGAGGCCGAGGACCTGTGGGGAATCGTCGGCCTGATTCATGACTTCGACTACGAACGCTGGCCCAGTCTGGAAGATCATCCTTATCGGGGTAATGAGATCCTTACGGAACGCGGATGTCCTGAGTTGATCCGCCGAGCCATCATGTCGCACGCCGAATACACGGGCGTGACTCGCGAGACGCCCATGGAGAAAGCTCTCTTCGCCTGCGACGAACTCGCCGGATTCATCACGGCAGTCGCGCTGATCAAGCCCAGCAAGTCGCTGGCGGAAGTCGATGTGAAGTCGGTGCGGAAGAGAATGAAAGACAAAGCCTTCGCGCGGAAAGTGAATCGCGAAGACATCATTCAGGGCGCTGCCAATCTAGGGGTCGACCTGGACGAACATATCGGCTTCTGTATTGAAGCGATGAAGCCGATCGCGAAGGAATTGGGGTTAGATGGCAGCGCGGCAAAACCGTAGCGCCGCCATCTCGGCGGCTGTCGGGGCGGCGTCTCGCCGCCACTGCGGAAGCTGTCCGTTAAACTCGAAGGCTCTACCGCTTCTCAGCCAACCGCTCCTTCTTCTGCCGCTCCCGTTCCGCCTTCATCTCCTCGACACTACGCGCGGCCAGCGGCGAGTACAGCGCCCTCACCCATTTAGGATTTTCCCACTCCGGCTGTGCGGCAACGGCGCGGCCGTAGTCGCGCAGAGCACTGTCTGTCTCGCGAGCCTGCCAATACGCGACGCCCTGCGCCATCGCCTTCTCGTTGGGCAGACCCTGATCGTAGCCGTTGTTCACGCTCTGAATGGCATCACTGTAGCGCCGAATCTCGATCTGCGCCCAGGCGCGGTGCACCCACAGCTTCACGTCACCCGGACGCTGCTGCACGGCGTCGCCCAGCAACTGAGACGCGCGCGCGTAGTCGCCCGCGAGGTAGTACCACCAGCCCAACTCGCCAAGATAATCCGGCGCCCACCCGTCGGCATTATCCTGCAAGTCAGTTTCGTATTTGCGCGACGCAGCTACGTCTCCCGCGAGCAAATTCAACCCCGCCAGTTCGACGTCGGCATTGCGCGGCTTCTCACCCTCTACCGATGACAGCCAGTTGCGGAATTTGCCCGGCGCGCTCTCGCGATCCGAGGCCTCCAAGGCCATCGCATAGGATTCCACGACTCGCAGATTTCTTGGTTCCAGCTCCAGCAGCTTGCGACACGAACCCGCCGCCTCGGCAAACTCCGCCTGCGCAAACTGCGCCTGCGCCTGCAACTCCCAGGCCTCCGGTTGGTCGGCATGCATCTTGATCGATCGTGCCGCCAACTGCTCCGCCTGCGAGTACTTCTTCGAAATCATGGCCGCGTTCGCCCGCATCGTCCAGAAGATGTACGCTACCGCCAGATCGCGCTCCGGCCGGGCAGGCCAGTTCTCTGTGGCAATCATCTTCTGAATCTGCGCAATCCGCTCTGCCGGCAATGGATGCGACCGGAAATATCCCTCCAGCGTCTGCAGGGCCACATCGGACAACTCCTCTTGAGGCGATGCTGCTCGCGCCTGTCGCACTCGATACCGCTGATACATCCGGTCGAATGCCTCGAACATTCGGATTGCGCCATTGGCGGAGTATCCGGTCTCGACCGCCAGCCGCGTCCCTTCGCGATCCGCCTCGAGTTCCTGATCCTTGCTGTAACCGGCTTCGAACACAAATACCGGGATGGCGACCAGCCCTCCCAGCGGAATTCGCCGAAGCGCCTGTTCCTGCTGCGCCCGATCCGCGCAGTGGTAGTGATCGATATGCTCGATCTCGTGGCCGAGCACCGCGGCCAGTTCGTCTTCGCTGTCCATCATCGCCAGCAGCCCGGCACCGACATAGACGTGCCCTCCCGGCGAAGCGAACGCGTTAATCATGGATTCATTGGGAACGTAATGAAAGCGGTAGGGCAAGATGCGGTGAGCGTGGAGCGTCAACTTCCCGCCCACTTCGCCCAGATACTTCTCGATCTCGCTCTTTTTCTTCTCCTGGTCCTCCTCTACATTGCTGCCGTACATCTTGGCGATCTCATCGCCGATGCGAATCTCCTCCGCATCCGGCATGCGGGTGAAATGCACCGGCATGCGCGTCAATTCCTGTTCGGTATCCGCAACCAGATACAGCATGGCGGCAGGGCTTGCCTGCACGTCCACATTGTGCCGCTCGCTCCACACGATGGCCGCCACGCCCAGTACGATGACTCCCGCAAGTGAGATCCAGCGCGTCATAGTCAGAAACTCGAAATCAGGTGCGTCATAAATATCGTCGCATCGCCTCGCGATTCCGGGTGTACAAAAACGAAACGAATAACAGCGCGGAGCCCAGCACGATGAATGTCAGGTAGCGATCCCGCGGATGCAGCCTCCACACGTCGTCGACCACGATCTTCCCCACGCATAGCAACAACAGCCCTAGCCCCGTGAGCCGGAAGCTGCGCTCATGCACCCAAAGCGCCAGGAGAAATACTGCCAACCCTTCCAAGCCCCATGACAAAGTGACCACTCCGTGCCGCATCTCGATCCCTAGCAAGACCGTCAGCAGGCCGACGGCAATGAAGAAGAAAGGCTGCTCCGGACGTCTCGCCAGATTCTGGATCAGCAGCACGATCCCGCTCTCCTCGCTGGGTTCGCCCTTTCTGCGGATCTGAAAAGCGAACGGCAACGATGCCAGCAGGAGCGCCACCGTGATCGCCACAATCACCCACCGGCTTTCCACGGTGATCCACTGGTTCGCCCACAGAGGCGAAGGGAAGTAGCTGCGCTCGTAAAAATTGTGCAGGACAGTGCGGAACAACACTCCCGCGATCACCAGCAATGCCTGGTATAGAAACAACTTCTTCCCGCTACGCCACGCGATCACGATCAGCGCGAAGGCCAAAGCTGCCCATCCGGCGGCCACCCAGTCCGCTTCGAGTTCGAACCGCATGAGGGATCCGATGGTGATCGTTCCCATCCAGCAGCAGATCTCTCCCGCCCGGAATTTAATTTCCATGGCACTCAACTCCGCCTCATGCAATCTCCAGTACGCATAGAAGAACGCGAGCATGATCGGCACAACGGTGTAGAAGCGCGGGCTGACTTCGCCCGGCAAGCCGCTGGCGTTCAGGTTCACAAAGAAAATTCGCAGGAACGCGGCGAGCAGCGCGACGTAGCCCTGCAGCCGCGAGCTCAGGCTCTTGCGCGATAGGCCTACTTCCAGGAGTACTAGCCCGCCGATGACCCACGCCTCGGCGACTCCGACGGGCCGCAGTTCGTACCACGCAAGCAGAGCCAAAAGAAACGATCCCGCCCACGTATATGCTTCGCCGGCGATCCACTCGAATGACCAGCTGTCATCTTTTTGCGTTCTCCAGCGGGACGCCACATATAGCAGCGCGGCAACCAGCGTGATCGTGATCAACCGCAGCGTCAGCCCGTGGAGCTTCTCCGTGGCGCCCAGATTGATGCCGAGCACTCGCACGATCGCGATGCCCGCAAGACATGCAGCCTGATATTCCAACTCGGAAGCCCCGAGTCGCCTGGCGGCGACGATCAGGGCGAGCCCGAGAGCGCACCACGCGACCGCCGTCCATGCCTGCGGGAATGCGATCCACGTGGCGATCACCATCATGATCGTGCCCGCGTACGACAGCCGCTGCATGACCGTCCTGTCGAACTCGCTGGTAAACAACTCAGCCCATCGGCGCACCACCCAATGCGCGTTCAAATAAAAGATCGCCGCGGCAACCACGAATAGAACGGACAGCGCATAATCCGGACGCAGGTCCGCGTCATCCATGCGTCTGCCGAAGATCTCGGCTGCGTCATAGGCAATCATCTGCCCGGCGACCAGCACCGACGCGATCATCCCCAACCGCCGATAGACGATCTCTTTCGTCCACACGCCGATCAGCAGCAGTGCCTCAGCTTCCGCCAGCCATAGCACCGACAATCGCGTCCCGGAATAGCGAAAGGGGAAAGCCGCAATGAGCAGAACCACTCCCAGAGTGCTCAGCACAATGACCGCGTTTCGGCGACGCCGTGTTGGTGGCGCTTGCGCAAAAGCCGCTTCCATGGCGCCAACCACTAGCAGCGCCCAGAAAGCCCACTCTGGATGCACGGACTGGTACTTCAGCAAGGCCAGCAGTAGTGATGTATTCAACAACGCCGCGGCCGTGGAGATCCGTTCCGGATATTCGTCGGGCTGGCGAAAAACGTACGACACACGGAAGATCAGCCAGTAAAGCACCAGGATCCCCGCGCTGGCCGTGAACTCCGGAAAGGGATGGTGCTTCCCCTGCATCGGTTCGATGATCGGCTGCAGCCAAATGTAGTGATTCAGATAGCTCGCCACAATCCCGAACACTTCCAGCTCAAACCACTGCATGCGCCCGACAATCACCACCAGTCCGGCGGCCAGCACTGCACCCGCCGCGAGGCTGTAAACGTTCGAGTGATTGATCGCGATCGTGACAAATGCCAGAAGGAACGACAGCCCGGTCACCACCTGCGAGCGATAGCGCAAGGTGTGCGCGACCATGGCGCCAGCGACAGCCAGCATCAGCACCATGTCAAGCGATTGCGAGTCGAGCATATGCGCCGCAGGTACGTGATACATCGCATACGTGGTGAAAAAAAGCAGCGCCCATCCGCCGCCGATCCCGGCCCGCGCCAGGATGCGATAGCGATCTCCCCGCTCAAACCAGATGCCCGCGCCCAGCAGCACGGCCGAGGTGACGAATCCCACGAGCACCTTCCCGGCTGGCCCCATCGTTTTCAGCTGGTACGCTAGGAAGAACGCGACGCCCAGAACCAGCAGAACGATTCCAAGTTTGTTAAGCCAGTCGGTGCCCAACATCTCTTCGATGTCGAGCGATGACCGAAATCGATCGAAGATGGTCGGTCCGGTCTCCTCTGCCGCGAACGTCGGAGCAGGGGTTAGAGCCGGCGACGCTACTGGAGCACTCGGTGGAATCGCAGGTTTGGGTACCGAACGCGGGGATGTGACGCGGGGAGCTTCCGTGGTCTTGCGCGTGACCCGGGCTTCAGCCGTGGCTTGTGAAGGAGTAGGCGAAGGAGTCGGCGGCGCGGGAACAGAGGGTTGCGTCTGTACCGGTGTCGTGGGTCCCGCGACGGGTACAGGCGCCTGCGCCGTTCCCCTGCCGCGCAATTCCCTCAGTTCCCGCTCGAGCGCGTGAATACGGCCCGTGATATCGGCCCAGCGGAGTTGATCTTCCAGACGGTCATTCTTGCGCCGGGAGTTCACCCGCCAAAGCAGAATCCAGGGACCGAACAACACGAACAGCGCGAATCCGATGTAGAAGAGGACTTCCATCAGAGCGGAAATTTACGGGAACATCCAAATCTATCCGGGACCGCGCGATTCTACTAGAGACCGTGTTGATGCGCCATGATTTCAAGGCGATGAGAAGGGGTCACTCTGAGGTTTAGCAACCAGAAGAACCCGTTCCACTGACCAAACCTGTGTGCTAATATTTGGCAATCATCCAGTGAGCCGTCCCGGTCGTTGAAGGTCCCCCGAAGTCTCCTGGTAGTTACCGCAGTTTTCTAAAGTGGAGCCGGTGAGTATGCCGACAAACAGCACCGTGTCGTCTGAAACAAAGGTAATTCTCGGCTGTAGCAAGTGCGGTGCGTCCCTTCCCGATGAGGCGCAGTTCTGTCTGAAGTGCGGCAAACCGGTGAGCGTGCCGTTGAAAGAATCCGTAAAGATCGAGGAGCCCGTCGTGCAGTTGGCTCCTCCGCGCGTCAGGAAGCGGCGGATCGTGCTCTGGGTTCTTCTGGGCCTGTTGCTGGGAGGGTTCCTCTGGGCGGCCACCAGCGACAATCCCTTTGCGCAGGGAGTCCAGGAACTGGTTGGATGGAAGCACGATCAGACGATTCTCGAAACTCCGTTTTCGGTCACTGGCCACAACTTCCGGTTCTACAAGTTCGATCTGCCGGAAGGCTCGACCAACGTCTCCATCATGGGGCAGTTCGCCGTCTCGCCTACAGAGAAGAAAGCTGGAAGCGCTAAACCCAACACAGTGGAAACAGAAGACAGCGACGTCGAGGTCTACGTGCTCAGCGAGCCGGCGTTTGCGGTCTGGCAGAACGGTTATGCGACCAGTTCCGTGTACGAAAGCGGCCGAGTCTCGCAAGGAACCATGCAGGCGGATCTTCCAGCGGGCGCTGGAGTGTATTACCTGATCTTCAGCAACAAGTTCTCTCCTAAGACAGCGAAGAGCGTCAACGCAACCGTTCTCTTGCGGTACAAGAGCTGGCTCCCGGATTCGGTCCGCCGGATGAAGGAACGCTTCTGGAGTTGGGTCGGGCTCTGAATCCCTCGTAATACGCTCTTTCTTGCCCGAAGTGCCTATGTCACTTCCAGTGTCCGAGCGCGGCCAGCCGTCCGGCGAAGGACGCAAGCTGGCCTAGGCACCCAACCTTCCAAACGGGCTCTGCATATCACAAAAGTGCATTCAAGTCAGTAAGTTCAGGATTCTAAAGAGATAACTCTGGGGTTACTAGAGGACACTCATTCTAGTGTCTTGCGAGTTAATCCTGGGCACGTTTCAATAGGCACGAAAGCAAATCTACCGTCCAATCTTCTTGGGAGGGACAACGTGCGCAAAATAGCTTTTGTGGGACTACTGTTAGGACTCTTTACGCTCTCGGCCGTGGCAGCTGAGTCAGACCATCCGAAGGCGGAATTCTTCGGTGGATATCAGTACACGCGTCTGGAAGGTGGCGTCAATGCGAATGGCTTCAACCTCGGAGCGACTGCGAATCTCAACAACTACTTCGGGATCACCGCCGATTTGGGTTCCAGCTTTACGACCCAGGCTGGCGTCAGCCTCAACAACTACACCTATACCTTCGGGCCTCAGTTGGCGCTCCACGCTCATAAGGCCTACACGCCTTTCGTGCATGCCCTGATCGGTGGGGATCATGCCACGGCCTCGTTCGCTGGCGCTACTGGCTCCGGCAACGGTATGGCATTCTTGGC
>Ga0307477_10002440_pt1 | contig 14425 bp, 18 predicted proteins | sample atmos_gasesECM2C_FD_203316 | JGI IMG/M metagenome (GOLD analysis project Ga0307477, IMG submission 203316) | Hardwood forest soil microbial communities from Morgan-Monroe State Forest, Indiana, United States - atmos_gasesECM2C_515 | ecosystem: Environmental > Terrestrial > Soil > Temperate...
GCTGAAGAGGCCACCTTGATCCGCATCCGTTCCGCGCATGCTGCTCATCCATCGATCAACCGCGTTGGTCGTACTCTGACGCATGCGTGGCAATTTTCAACAGCCTGCTAGAGCAATGGGCTGACGCGATAGTGGCCGCAATCTCCCCCCAGCTGATAGCCCGGCCAACATGCCCCGGACGCCCCGAATGTCGTCATCCAGCGCAACGCTAGCGACAATTCTGGGGTCCGAGGAAGCCGACCTCCTTGAGTGTTGGCTGTCGAGCGGCCGGCTTGATGCGTTGGCGGCGTGGGTAGAGACGAACGCCTACCGCGTAAATCGGTCCAGTCGCTATTCCGCAGTTCAAGGTGCTGTGGGCGCCTTGTTGCTGCGGAACATGCAACCCAAGCTGCCCCGAAGTGCCATCTTCTTTCCGAAGGTCAACGTGCTGGCTGTGTCCAGGGGCGAAGCTCGACCGCCGCACGGGTCCAACATCAGCCTCATGGGGCAACATCTGTTTACGATCAACTGGGCTGACGGGGCACCGGGGATGTCGTGGCCTACGGCGTATTACGCGGTGTGGCTGCCCATCCGTGATCTCTGGGTCGTCACGGCCTCGGACGATAGCGGAGAGATGTTGGGGTTCCTCGACGTGGCACTCGGCTGGTTTCCAGCGACGACGGGATGGGAAGACGGCGTAGCAGCAATCATCACGCAGGACTGGACGGCTTGTGCCGCAGACCAGCAGCCCGCATGGCAAGAGTTCTCGGCCAGCGGCCGGCTGAGCGCAAAGACAATCTGGACGTGTCGCGACCGAGCGTGGCCTGATGGGGCAAGCGATGATTCGACGACCGACGAGCCGGATTGAGCGGCGTCCGTAGCTCGCTGGTCCGCGCGCCACGATCACGTCCAGCAGGCCACAGGTATGACAGCACAAGTTGGAGAACTCTTAGTCCGTGACGGCAAACAGATGTCGATGCAGACACTGCCGCTGGAAGACTTCTGGGAGGCTAATCCGCCACGTCCGTACCTGATCCCCGATTGCACGGCCGCTTGGCGAGGATACGTCGGGGAGTGGGAAATTTCCGACGGTGGGCTTTATCTCACTCGTTTCGACGGGCAGGCGTGGAAGACATCAGAGAGTTGGGTCGGGGACGACGCACTCGGCAGCCTTTGGGGCATCGCTGGTGCTCGCGCTCGGAACGAAACCGTACAGAGTGCTATCGCGCTGTTCTCCAAACTGGCGCCGACGGTATCAGCTGCGGTTAAGCGGTCGGCAGGCATCGTCGTCGCGCTTGGCGAACGGTTGTTGTTACAAGGAAGGGTCACGCCAACGGACCCGGCGCAGAACCTCTATCAGGCTGCAGTGAGCGCGTCTTGGGAGTGTTTTACGAAGGAAAAATTTCCCGTCACGCTCGATGCGCTTTTCCCCGGAGTCAACGGACGAGTCTTTGCCGCCTGGTACTCGGGAGTGCTCAGCATCGCAGAGGGGGAGCCATTGGATTATCAGCACGCTGGCTTCTGCAGCACTTATGAATTTACTCGTTTGATCGAAGTCCGCGCAGGTCGCGTGATCAAGGAACATCTTCGCAAGAACGATCCGCCGCCTGATGATGCGGATCGAGATTCACTGTGAAGGGCTGAACAGGTCAGACCTGAGTGAATTTGCCATTAGGAGGATCGTCTGCAATACCTGCCCCTCCTCATCCTCGCCTCTTCCTCGGCCATGGCAATCGCCTACGATGGGGTTGCAGAGCGAATGGGCTGGCCTGCGGGCGCTTGGTTCGATTGGAAGGCGCCGCTGTGCGGTATGGCGGGGTTTCTGGCGAGCATGGCAGTTGCGTTCATGCATGCGGGGCTCGTCTCTGCATTGCTCGTTGCCCTCGTTAGCGTGTTCCTGATCACCCCTCTCGTAATGCGGTTCGCGAGAGTCTGGAGCCAGCCCATCGCGCTCGTCGGCATAGCGGCCGGCGTGCTGTGGATCGTCGTGGGCTTCCTCAGGCGGCGTTGACCGGGTGCTTCTGCCGATGCCGGAGACCGCAGACCGGGACGCTTGGCGTGGACCCGCCGGGCCGTCGGCGCCGAACGGATTGCGCAGCGAAGCGCCATCCTGAGCCGGAGCGGCGGTCAGACTGGCCGCGCTCTGCAGTGAAGAACCCTGTCTGAACCTGCTCGGATGCAGTACGTGCTGGGCCGTCGGAGACGTTTTCCCATCCATCTGGAGGTCGTCGTCCACTGAATGCCCTCCGAGTGGATTCAGATACTTACGGCAAAAAAGCGCCGTTCTTAGGGAAGGGTTTTCGCAGGCTTGCCCCGGCGGCCGAGTGTTTCGCGGGGTCCGCCGACGCTAAGTCCTCATGGCGGCGGCGCAGGACTTTCGGTCAACTCCGCGCCCGAGCCCGAAAGCCGTCAGGGTTGTAGGAGACTTGCCGGCGAACACGGACCGGGGGCGCGACCTTACGTCAACTGAGGCTCTATAGTGTCCGTACTTGGGTTATTCTACGGACAGTGACTTCCGAGCAGTACTGGGTGGATCAGGGACTTACGCCTTCTGCACCCAGTGGTACCGAGCACCGAAAACCGGACAGTTCTCCGAAGGAGGCCCCCCTGACCGCCCAAGTCGTACACCTTAAGCCCCGCAAATCCCCACGGCGCACCATGCCTGTGCGGCTGCCGAACTCGAAGTTGCGAACCCGCGAGTACCTGACCCCTACGGAGGTGCAGGCCCTTCTGAAGGCCGCAGCGCGGCGTGGGCGATATGGCCAGCGTGACGCCTGCCTCGTCCTTGTGGCCTACCGACACGGTCTGCGGGTCTCTGAGGCGGTGTCGCTACGCTGGGACCAGATCGACCTGAAGGCGGGTCACCTTGCTGTGCGACGGGCGAAGAACGGCGTGCCATCCACGCACCCGATGCAGGGGGATGAACTCCGAGCGCTCCGGCTTCTGGCACGCGAGTGGCCCGAGCATGGTGGATTCGTGTTCGTCTCGGAGCGCGGTGGCCCCATGAGCGCGAACGGGGTGCGCAAGATGATCACTCGCACCGGCGAGGAAGCTGGGCTCCCCTTCCCGGTCCATCCTCACATGCTCAGGCACGCCTGTGGCTTCAAGCTCGCCAATGACGGGCACGACACGCGCGCGCTACAGCTGTGGCTCGGGCATCGAAATATCCAGCACACAACGACCTACACCGAGTTGAGCCCGGTGAGATTCAGAAACTTCTGGCGGGACTGATCCCGCTCTTGCGGCGGCTCAGTAAGGGAAAAACTGAATGGAGATTAGGTTTCTTGCGAACATCATCGACCAGCTAGATTTTGCCCTCGACCACATCGCGCTCGCTGACGTCAACTACAAGCGGCTGGCCCTGATGCTCATCGACAATGCCGTTGAGCTGGCCCTTCACCAGCACGCCGAAAACGAAAAGCAGCCGGACTGGTTGATGAAGGAGAAGCCGCCCGAGTATCTGAAGGCGCTGACCCAGGCGCTGGGCCAGCGCTTTGAAGCGAAGGTCCGGTTTGCCCGGATGACTGGGCTTTTGACCGAGGAAGTCGCCCAAAGCATCAACACACTACACTCCTACCGAAACCAACTCTATCACCAGGGCGCGATGCATGACGGAATACTCCATGCGTTAGTGGTTTTCTATTTCCGGATTGCCTGCAATGTCTTGGCCAAGATGCCAATGCGGGGCTACTCATGGAACAGCAGCCACAAGGTTCCACATCGCGCGATCAAATACATCGGCCGGCCGCCGTTCGTCGATGCACTGAGAATGTTTCCGCCGGTGTGGGCACGGCTGAAGGAAGTGGCGGAGGCGCTTCCGTTCAACCTTGTGGCTGATCTCCAAAGAGAGCTAACGGCGATGGTGGACGAAACGGAACGACTTCTGCAGTTCTTGGCGGAGGCAGATCCTGAGAAGCGCTCCCGCGATCAGCACGTCATTGACAGCCAGGCATGGCACATAGCCTTCACCGAAGAGGGAAAACGGTTCGCTTCAGCCAGCAACTGTCCTGAGGAAACCGTTGGCGGGTACGTGGAATGGCTAGGGAAGAACTACGAGTTCGGCTTCAGGATGGACCCCATTGCAGGTTGGCGAAGCCGCATTGCCGCTTTCAGCGCGGAAGACAACCTTCACTTGGCCCTGAAGAAGTATCAGAATTTCGTGAACCAGACGGCATTCGCGCGCGAGGCTATCGAAGCGTCAGCGGCCGCGCTCGACCGGGAGATCGAGAGACAGGTTGATGAGTACCGGGAAAGACAGCACCGCACCTAGCCCGGAGACTGCGCCAACACTAGGTCTAGTGGTCAACAGCCAAACCCTGCTCGTGGCAGAAGTCACGCCCGCGCTTGTTGAGCACGACTAAAGCCCCGCGGCTGTGCACCGCGTGGTTGTACGCGGCGGTGATGCTCACCAACCCGTGCGTCTCCAAGCTCTCCACGAGCCGTTCGAGCGCCGGGTACGTCAGTTCAAAGTGCTGTTCCAGCGCGCGCAGCTCGATGGGCTGAGGGTAGATGCGCCAGAGCATGATAAGGAGCAGCCGCTGCTTCTCGGAGAGGTCGCCCGCGGTCAGCGCCTGCGGCGGCGGTAGCGGGTCCTGTGGCGGTGGTTGCGTGTGGTGCCGCGGGGCCTGCACGGTTCGATAGAACAACAGAGCAAGGAGCGCAAGGACAATCCCGACGGCTACGTGAGGGACACCTAAGGGAGCCCACAACCAGTGCCACGCTGCCAAGTAGGCAGCGAGCGCCTGTTGGGACGTGAGGCCATCGACGCTCCAGTGCCATAGCTCTGCGAGCTTGTCGTGTAGGAACGTCCCGACGACGAGGGAAAAGACGCCCGCGCCAACTAGGCTCTTGCCTACCAACGTGCTCCACATCCGTTTGAGCCACGCGATCATGCGCGCGGGAGCATACAGCACAGCTCGCGCCGGGGACCGCGGCTGCCGCGCGCTGGCGCAGGGGTCTCATGCGGGTGCGGCCCCGGGGAAACGCGGCGTAGCGGGCTTCTATTGGCGCGGCTCTCTACCTCAGGTGCCTTAGAACCCAAGGGACTGCAGCTCAGCCTCAAGCGCCTTGCGTTCAGCAAGCATGGCCGCCATTGGGTCGCTCGCGTGGGTGTCCTGCCAATGCCCGAGAGTCTCGAACCCCAACTGGAGCGTTTCCCGAGCGGCGCCGGGAGGCGTGCGTTTCAGAGCGGTCAGCAGGGCTCGCTTGATGCGCTCTTTCGTATATGGAAGTGTGCGCACGTCGCGGATCACACCCGACCCAGCCGCCGCCGCCCCGCCGAACGCATTCATCGCCTCGCCGTACGCTTTTAGGATCTGCTGCACCTCTTGCGTGAGAGTCTGAGGCGGCTCTCGAAGCATTTTCTTATCGACGAACAAGAAGCACACGACGGCGCCGATGACGACCCACACAGGTCCGCTGACGTAGACCCCGAAGAACGTCGCGGAGAAGTGCGTCCCTACCCACAGGGCGAGCGCGAGTAACAACGCGGCGGTCGCGGAGCCCCACACTTTCTGCTTCGCTGGTCCGAGCAAGCTGGCGCGCAGGCCGCCGCCCACGGCAACCGCGAGGACACTCCCCGCCGCGAAGGCAACGCCGACCATGATGCCCGCTCTCACGCCCGCGCTGATCGAGAGCACGACGCTCAGTATCACGTACACCAAGATGATCCACATCACGCGCAACCCACGGCGGTCAGTCGTTCACGATGGATCGTCCCAACGCGGTTGGTTTGACGCTGACTCCGTCCCGCTCAACGAGCCCGAGGGCGATTAGATCCTCCATGACGCGCGCGGTGAATTTCACGTCTTCTCCCGTGCGTGCGGCATGGGCCAACTGCACGAGCGTGCGCTCCTCTTCGTCGGCTAAGCTGCGGGCGATGGCCACATGTTCGATTCGGTTACTCATGCCCTACTCGTAACCGAGCGGGCGGCGGAATGCAAGTCCCATGCGCGATGAGGAATGGGTCGCCTCCCGCCTTGTAAACCACCCGGACGTGGCAACGAATTGCGTTAGAGAGATTCGGGGGCGACGAATCAGGTGGACGATACCTCTCCGGGTCAACCGGCACCAATGCGATCACGCCTAATGATCCCGGCGAGCAGCGTATTGTTAGAGACGTACTTCCAGACTCGACGAAGCATAATGCGGGAGTTTACCGCGCGCGAGGTTCGCCCTCACCACCCGGGCACCACAGATAAGGGGCGCGCCGCCAGCGGGAAACCGAGGATTTCGGGGGGTTCGATGGCACCGCACCCAATCAGGCGCGAAAGTAGAGGCGGTACGCGATTACCGCCAGCAGGATCGCAATGATCATCAGCGTCGCTCGGATCGTGCTCAGACACCCGTAGATCGCACCCAACCCCGGCGTCAGCTGGAGAACCTGCTTGAGGGTATGAACGGTCGCAACGCGAGCCTCGGATTCCTTGTAGTCCAGCCCTCCGCGCATTTTCTCTTGTTCACCCTGCCACACCTTCTCGCACCACTCCTCTACGCGAGCCAGCCTGTTGATAGCACTCATTTCGTTCTCCGCCTCAAGCGAACATCGCCGTCCAGTATGCACGATCCAGCCCAACTGGATGGATTCCGGGGCTTGGCGTGACTACGATCCGGCGCCATGACGCTCTCGCAGTGGCGCTGCCGGCTATGCGGGTTTGACCGTTACCACCGTATCAGCGTGGTGCGCAAGAACGGCAGCCGTTACGAGACGGCTTTCAGCGCCTGCAGTCAGTGCAGCGTGATGTTCCTCAACCCCGCGCAGTTCGACGCGAACAGCACGGCCAACCCCAGCGTCGAGATGCCACCGGTAGTAACACCAATCAGGCGAAGGCGCTGAGCGGCTGCCAGACTGCAATATCGCGCATAGGTCCGCCGCAACGCCTGCCGCGCCCATCTGTTGGCTATCTTCTAGCCTGCAGGATAGCCTTACCGCTCGAACACGCCAACCAACAGAGGTGCCCCAATGCCGAGTGCACGTTTGCCCAAAGTCTTCCTTCTGCTCGCCTGCACCTTGCCAACGGTGGCCGCGACGGGCGACTCAAACAAACAGCAGGATAGCGTCGTCTTCGGGGAGGGTAACGTGCTGTGCGGTCCGTTCGTATATATGGAGCAGTACCCCCAGATGAGACCCGGCGAACGTCAGCGCGTGTTCGCTTGGGTTGAGGGGTACTTCAGCGCGCGCAACATGGTCGGGCATGAAAGGCCACTGGCAGTCGGGAACTCGGTGTCGTCAAAGACGAGGGAATCGATGTTGCTCGACTTGTGTGGGAAAGAGTCGGCGCGCACACCTATCTGGGTCGCGGCTGACAAGTTGTATAACCAGATGCAGAAGGGCGGCATCTGATCTATATGGCGCGCTTCGGCCTCCCGTGACTCCTTTGCTTGATCCTCACCTTTTTGCCCTGAACTGCGCCTGACGGAGGGCGCCGTCCATGTCGTCTCCTACGACGTATCAGGCTGTGATTCGCCGGCCACGACCGGCTGATGTCTGACGTGACGTAGTTACGGGGATCCGTTCAGCCTGCCAAGTACCATCCAGCGTCCGGTAGGGATTTGCTATGCGGATCGGTCCGTCACTTGCTGCCTTTTTTTCTGCCGGTTTGCTTGCATCCTTCGCAGGGTAGCCGCGGGGACCTCCGTGGCTGCGTCTACGATTGGCCAAAATGTCAACAACCGTGAGCCCAACAGGTTATTCAAATGCCTCGATCTATTAACGGCGTAGGCACTCACTGGTATGGGCACGCCTTGCCCAAAGCAGACGGCTCTTATGTTGTTACGGAATGGTTTACCTTTTTATGGATTCCGCTGCTGCCACTCGGTTCAAAGAGGATACTGTGGGACGAGCAAAGACATAGAGAACAAGACGCTAAGCCATGGTGGAATCGGGAAGTCGGAGTTGTTAGTTATTACAAAGCGCTCAAGGTGCCGCTCTATATGCCTCATGTCATAAAAGGCTACGTGGTTACTATCGGCATCGCGCTTCTTATCACCGCACTGCAGTACCTGCCTATCTAAAACAGCTCACTGGATAGCTTGTTCAGAAACGGGAGGCGTAGGCGAACGCGGCGTGCCGATGCAGAGCGCCAGTCACGACACTGCCTGATGTCCTTCTCGTAATTCCTTGGCAGCGTTAACCTTGGATGCCTTCTTCACCGAAGGATTGAGTCTGAGCGGCGCCGGATATGGGCTTCCCTCGTAAGGGTCAAAGACGAACGCACCCGCCAGTCCATTGGCGGTTTGAGGGGTTCTATCGCCAGTTCGACAGCTTCGACCCGCTGAGCGGCAGCGTGTCGGCGAAGCCGTCGGCAAGCGCGGACTTGTCCACCAACTGTCCGTCGCGAAGTAGGTCGCTTGTTTGACACAGCTATCGGCAGCGAAACTCGATTTCAGCCTGAGCCTCCGACTTAAACGGCACCATATCGTTCTGGGTCTCATTCACGAGTTCCATTTCTTTGTGCAGACGAGCGCAGTACGAATTGGCTTCCTTTAGCGCCTCCGCCTTCACGCTGGAGCCGGTGGGCTCGACTCCCCAATGTGATCTAGAAACCATATACGTGCCCTTGCCCGTTGGAGTCACGCCCGACGTGTGTGCGCAGGCAGCAATCAGAGCAGTCGCGAGGGGCAGTGTAATCTTTCGCATCGTTGCACCTTCTCGTAGGCCAGCAGCTTCGGGACCATTTGGACACTCTTCCCATTGTAAAGAATTGGTGGACCTTTCTCCGCAGAACCTGTGGACGGCGACGATCACTGCAGCCTCTGGACCTCAGTGTCCAGCGCGCGGCCGACAGTCGCCGCGAATGCGTCTACACTCCAGCTACGGATCGGCTGACACGCGATCCTGATCGCCGCAGCCTGCGCCTCAGTCACATCCGGCACCCAGAACACCCGAATCTCCTGACCTACACACCGGAGGAAGTGTACGGTCTCGGTATCGTCGTCCGAGTCCTTTGCGGATGCCGCGTGCTCGACCGTGGCGCAGAGGTATGCCGGGCTCGAAATAAGGGCGCAGATGAGCATGATGCTTCGTCGTCGTCCGCTGGCGCGCTGGCCACGTACAGGTTCAGGCGCAACGGTGGAGTTTGGATTGCCCGCATGTTTGCCTCTGGCCGCATCTGCTCAATCACGAGCTGGCCATCGTGCCGAAAGGTCGGTTGGCAGGAGGCTGCGCCTCCTTCTCGATGCCGGGGCGATTATAACAGGCGAAATGTCTCACTCGCGCGCAGACATGGGTGCGTTCAAGCTGGTCAACGACAGCACCACACACGCGCGCTGGACCTATGGCTCGGCCACTGCAAGATCCAGCACACTGTTCGCTACAGGGAGCTGAGCCCGCCCGGTTCAAGAGCTTCTGGCGGGACTGACGGGTTGGGAATTGCTCACGGCACGTTCCGAGACGGGCAAACCGGAGGGTCCTACTATGCACATCTGGCCGTTTACAGAAGTGAACCGAGCCAATATCTCTCCCGAGCTGCGCACCGAGCTGGAGCAGTTCGGAGAGGTAGTGGTAGCCCAGATTTTGGGCCGTCCTTACACGCATGCTTTCCCGGGCAACCCCGGCGCGGTGCGCTGGGAGCAGAGCGTTGAGGAGCGTCGGGCCGCCCTCGCGTGGCTCAGGGAGAAGCACAACGAAGAAACGCGGAGGCACAACATCACTATGGCCATGGAGATAATGATCACGCTGCTCGTCGCCGTCGAGGCCGTACCGAGACTCGTGAGCTGGGCCGACCGGATTCGCCAAGGGGTGGTGGCGTTCTTCTGACCAGTCCCCGACAGGCATCACTGTTTGCCGCATGTGCTCTGCGCCTGCCGCTGTGACTGCGCAGCGCGGCAATCTAACCGGCGTTCTGACGTCATAGCCCTCGTCTCAACTGCTCGATCTGCCGGTCGAGGTCGAGTATCTGAAAGCGCAGCTTGAACATCTTGGCGAAAATGCTCAGTGCACCAACGCCAACCTGCGCTGTGGTCTTTACCGCGTGGTCGAATGCGATGCCCTCCGCCTGAAGGAGTACTGCACCGAAGGTCTTGCGGTCGGCCGTCTCAGTGAGTGTCATTGTGCCGGACACGCCGCGCTCGTTGGGATGAGCACCGTAGTCGATAGTGCGCTCATAGAGTGTTTCGAGCGGGCCACCAAGTTGCGGGTCCACTGTCTTGAGCGTTTCCATGACCGTGCTGTGGGCAAACCCTTGCTTGACCGCGCGCGGGTCGGGTCGGGTTCATTTGCTAGGGGAGGGGGCAGGGACCGGCGGCTAGGATGAGGGCGAGCGTCGCGTCGCATTGCAGCCGATTGTCCCGCTTGACCTCGTCCGTGTCACCGCGGGAGCATCAGCTCGCATGCCGGAGTATCGCAACAGGCCACTGATGGACCCTGCCACGCCCGTGTGGCGATACCTGAGTCTCAATGCCGTAGTCGCGACGGTTCGCGACCGGAAGCTGCGGTTCACGCGCGTCGACACCTTCCCCGACCCCTTCGAGGGGTCCGTACCCAAGCAGCAGATCGACGATCAGCTTCTGACGTTCTCCAGTCACTACACCACGAGGTCGGAGTGGAGCATGGCCCCGGGGGACGACCCGGGGGTGCTGGAGAGGCTAAGCGAAGATCCTTGGGTCCGAATGACGCGCCTTCGGCGGGCACAGACCCGTGCCGCGCACGCGAGCTGCTGGTCGTGGGGCGAGGAGTCCGAGTCGCTGTGGCGGCTCTACAGCGACGAGGATGGCGTGCGAGGTCTAGGTGTCGCGCTGCGGACCACGCTCGGGAAACTGGACACCTCACTCGCTGCGCACGACCTATACGTCAGCCCTGTGATCTATCGACCCTATCACGTCGGCCCAGCGTTCACAGACGAGCGGGATCCGTTCATGCACAAGCGCCGGGGCTTTCGCGCCGAGCAGGAGCTGAGGCTGCTGCACTGGGACAACGCGCAGTACTTGGGTCTCTTCAACGTGCCGCCGTCCGTATCTGAGGTAGACCCTCATCTGTTCTTGGATTGGCTGCCGGCTAATGTGGTCGAAGAGATCGTCCTGAGCCCCTACGCGGACGAGCCGTATGAGCAGCGCGCGCGCGCCGCGATTGCCGCTGCCGACCCAGCATTGGACGTCCCTGTGAGCCTGTCGGAGCTGAATCCGCGCCGCTACGCGCCGGGTTTTTAGTTGAGGTGGCCAATGCCAGAGACAATCGCTCCACCCTCGATTCAGTCTCTTCTCATCCAGATGCGCTTCGGGGACACAATCCTCGGAACTGCTACGGGCTTCGTCGTAAACACAAAGAATGGCCCCGCGCTTGTGACGAACCGCCACGTGGTCACTGGCAGACATCAGGATACCAACGTGCCGTTATCTTCAACGGCAGGCATACCGGACAATCTCGTCGTCTGGCACAACCAACTAAATAGGTTGGGCCGATGGGTTGCCAAGCGAGAATCTTTGTACATGGGAGACGTGCCCCGCTGGAAGGAGCACCCAACGCTCGGCGCTCGTGCAGACATCGTTTGCTTGCGGCTCACAGACCTTACGGACGTTCACCTATACCCGTATGACGTATCCAACCCCGGCCCCCACATACGCATTGGGCCGAGCGATCTTCTCAGTGTCGTAGGATTCCCGTTTGGGCTCGTTGGCCGCGCTGGCACCGGTTTGTTCGCCATCTGGGCTACCGGCTTTCTCGCCATTGAACCACTTGCTGAGTTTGGCGAGTTACCCGTTTTGCTCATTGATTGCCGCAGTCGTAACGGACAGTCAGGCTCGCCGGTCATCGCTTACCGCAGCGGCGGAATGGTCGCGATGAGCGACGGCTCTAGCGCCGCCTTCTCGGGATCCGTTTCGCGCTTGGTAGGCGTGTACAGCGGCAGAATCAATGCCGAATCCGACCTTGGCAAGGTGTGGAAGCTCTCTGCGCTCGCTGAGTTGGTTGCGTCGGTGTAGGCGTCGGTCCATCGCAAGATTCAGCCGAGCCGCACTTCCAAGGTAAAGGTGGAAGCGGCCCCCGCTACCAACCTTCGCGTTGCCGCCAAACCGGCTACGGCGGCCGTCTGGTGGGTTTGAGGAGCGGTTGCGCGGGCGGGCACTGCCGTAGGCCGGCGAGTGATGCCAGCAACTTACAGTGGGCAGAGCGGGCACTGCGGGCGTACTGCGACATTGCGAGCCTATCTAGCTCGTATGCACGCTGAGCAGTAAGTCGGTGATGCTGAGCATCATCGGGATGCGATTTGAGCTTCGGCGTGTTGCCCTTGAGGTTCAGGCTGACGGCAGGCCGGCGGGATGATGTCGATGTTGGTGGTAACGTGAGCTGAACGCGATGTGATTCAACTTGAGCTGGCGTTGTGGCATCACGCGCCGTGCCTTCTGGTCTTACGGGGGTCTCGTTTACAGGCCGCTTCCCCAGATACCGGCAGATTCCGCACAACACCCGCTCATCAGGGATTGCTTGCCCAGTGCAGACGTACCTCGCAGCTACTTCAGGACCGTTGTTCTCCAGCTGACAGAGGGTCACCCAATCAGGACCAAGCTGATGAACTTTACTCGAAGCCTTCGTACTCCAAACAAACATCCTGCCCCCAACCTGCAGGGTGGCATCTGTGCATGCTGGGCAGAGAGAGGCCACCCAACACTCGGCTGGGGAATGGCCTCTCTCAACCTGCAGGTATGGCAGAGCCGTTGCAGGAAACTGAGCGCGCTGTCAGTGCAGCCTCAGCGCTCGTCCGATACTTGTCGCGCCCCGCTTGGCGTTTAGAGCGGGACCCGGACTTACGGTCGATCCCCTGCGGCTACGCTCACCAACCGATGACCGCATTGTTCATTGCTGACGCCGTTGGTCGAAACTCCACGTCAGAAGCACCAGCTGGTGCACTCAGTATTATCTCACATCTCACGACGACACCTCGGAGGGCTGAGGCGATCTACTCCTCGAAGCGAAGTCGGTTTCACGAAGCCTCTACATAGAAGACCGCCCTTCATCAAGCTGCTTGTTGTGCTGAGCTCTCATCACGCTGTTTGTTGTGTTGTTCTCATCAAGCTGCGTGTTGTGTTGTTCTCAATAAGCAACCTCTTGGTCGCATCCATTACGCGCGACATAACACGTTGGTGTGCGCAGCATCGAATTTTGGAACTGGTAGAATACGCACATGGAAAGCTACGGCCTCATCGAGGCGGCGAGGATTGCTCGATGTCACCCCGACACACTGCGCAGGCTGGCTCACGCGGGTGTCGTGCCGGCCACTAAGGTTGGCCGCTCATGGTTGTTCCCAACACACCTATTCAACGAATGGATTGAAAATCGATGCCGCTCTACCACCGTTCCGGGAGCCCCTACTGGCATGTCAGGATTGGCCGCAAGACTCGCCGCTCGACTGGCACAGCGGACCGCGAGAAAGCCGAGGAGTTCGAGCGAGTGCTTGCCGACCGGTTGTGGAGACAGCGCCGACTTGGAGATCGGAGCGCCGTGTCTTGGCGCGAGGCTTCAGAGCGCTGGCTCAAGGACTCACCCAAGGCCCGCCGCCGCGACCGGGAAGTCCTCTGTTGGCTAAGCAAGCAGTTGGAGATTGACGAGTACCCGGTATCCGCCGTCGCGGACCCCGACGCGCTGGAGCAGCTGCGCCAGCATGGTCTGGCCGACGGCTGGGGCCACGCCACGGTAGACAGGATGATGGGCACGGTAAGCGCCGTGCTGCGCGGATGCGTGCGCTGGCGCTACCTTGAGTACGCCCCGCCCGTGCCCATGTTCCGTCCACGCCCCGGCGAACCGCGCTGGCTCACTCGGGACAAGTTCCAGCGGCTGTGTGAGGAGCTGCCCAAGCATCTGGAACTGGCGGCCCGCTTTGCGGTGTTCTCGATGCTAAGGATGCGCGCCATGCTCAGGCTGACGTGGGACCGAGTCGATCTCGCCGCTAAGCGCGCGTGGGTGCCGAGCAGCCACCAGAAGGCCGCGCGACCGTTTGGCTTTCCGCTGTCCGACGAGCTGATACACACCCTCCGCGAACTACGCAAGCTGAACCCGAACGGCTCGTACGTCTTTCAGTACAACGGCAAGCCCATCGACGACTGCAACACGACAGCCTTTCAGGAAGCCGCCAAGCGCGCCGGGGTCGCCCCACTGCGCTGGCACGACCTGCGCCACACGGGCGCTTCGTGGGCCGTGCAGAGTGGCGTTACGTTGCAGGAATTGATGGCGCTCGGTGACTGGCGCAGCTACCCGATGGTGCTTCGCTACGCGCACCTTGCCCCATCCCATGCGGCCGAGGCGGCTGAGCGGGTAGCACAATGGGCGCACAGTGAAATTCCTGCCCGAAAGCCCCGCGACCGAAAAGGGGCTGGAAAACGCCGAAAATCTGGTGGAGCGGAAGGGGATCGAACCCTCGACCTTCGCATTGCGAATGCGACGCTCTCCCAGCTGAGCTACCGCCCCACGCAAGGCGCGCGATTCTAGCATCGCGTTCCGCCATGCGGCTATCATCGA
>Ga0307477_10002441_pt1 | contig 14425 bp, 12 predicted proteins | sample atmos_gasesECM2C_FD_203316 | JGI IMG/M metagenome (GOLD analysis project Ga0307477, IMG submission 203316) | Hardwood forest soil microbial communities from Morgan-Monroe State Forest, Indiana, United States - atmos_gasesECM2C_515 | ecosystem: Environmental > Terrestrial > Soil > Temperate...
GAACTGGGCGCCAACGTCTACGTGCTGTGGGGGGGCCGGGAGGGATGCGAAGCGGACGCCGCCAAGGATGTGGCGGCTGCCCTCGACCGTTACGCCGAAGCCATCGACTTGTTGTGTGACTACGTGCTTCAGCAGGGCTATCAACTGCGCCTCGCTATCGAGCCCAAGCCCAACGAACCGCGCGGCGATCTGTTGTTGCCGACCGTCGGGCACGCGTTGGGATTCATCCAGCGCCTCGCCCATCCGGACATGGTTGGTCTCAATCCGGAGTTCGCCCACGAGACCATGTCTGGGCTGTCCTTCCACCACGCCGTTGCCCAGACCCTCTGGGCGGGCAAGCTCTTCCACATTGACCTCAACGGACAGCGGGTCGCCAAGTTCGACCAGGACTTCCGCTTCGGGTCCGAGGGGATCCGGGACGCGTTCTACGTCGTCAAGCTCCTCGAAGACGCCGGGTGGGATGGGATGCGTCACTTCGACGCCCACCCGTACCGCACCGACGACGGCCCTGGCATCTGGGAGTTCGTGCGCGGCTGCATGCGCACGTACCTCATCCTGGCCGAGAAGGCCGAGCGCTTCCGCCACGACCCTGACATCGCTGAAGCCTTGGCCACCGCCAAGGTCGCCGGCCTACGCGAACCGACCTCGCCCGACGGCACAGGGCCGGAGGCGATCGCTGCCCTGCGGGCCCGAACCTATGACGTGGAGGCGCTCGCCGCCTACGGCTACGGCCACGAACGTCTGGATCAGTTGGTGACCGAACTCCTGCTCGGAGTGCGTTAGGCAAGCCGTGGGGGCGGGCGTGGAGGGGCCGGCGGTGGGACGCGCACGCCTGCGCGTGGGTGCGGCCGCGCTCGCTGTCGCTCTCACCGCCACGGTATTGGTGGCCGGTGCCGGCGCCGTGGGCGATGCCGGGTTGCCTCCCGGTCTCCTGGCGCCGATCTTGGTGTGGCAGCACCGTCTACCAGGCGTCGTCTTCCGCGAGTCCTCCCCGGTTGACGCTCGCTTGGACACTCGGGCCGTGGTCGTCGGCGCCCACAACGGTCAGGTGTACGCCTATGACCTCGCGTCGGGTGCGACCGAACCGGGCTGGCCGGCCAAGACCTCCCACCCGATCAACTCCTCTCCCGCCGCCGCCGACATCGACGGCACCAGGCACGACGTCATCTTCGTGGGGAGCGGCTACGCCGATCGGGGCCCGTGCAGCGGCGGCGGGATGTACGCGTTCAACGCCAACGGCCGGATTCGCTGGCACATCAACGAAAGTGATCCGACCTGCCCGAGCTTGGCCTTTCATTCGAGCCCCGTGGTCGGCGACATCACTGGCAATGGCACCCCCGACGTGACGGTCGGGGCGCTCGGCCTCCGGGCCTTCTCCTTCGCCGCGTCTACCGGTCAGCTCAACCCCGGCTGGCCGTACCTGACCGACGACACGGTGTTCTCCACACCGGCGCTGGCCGACGTCCAGGGCGTGGGCGTCCCGTCCGTGGTCATGGGCGGAGATTCGTCTCCCGGAGGCGTCATCAACCACCGGGGCGGCCTGCTGCGAGTGATCCGCGGCGACGGGCGAACGGTCTGGCAACAGTTCACCGACGAGATGGTGCGCTCGTCGCCCGCGATCGGCGATCTCGACGGAAACGGCACGCCGACCATCGTGTACGGGACTGGCAACTACTGGAGCGGCCAGCCCGGTGGGTCCAAGGACGCGACCAAGCTGTTCGCGACGACCCTGCAAGGCCGGGTCCGCTGGAGTCGCGACCTGGGCGGCATCACCATGGGCAGCCCGGCGCTCGCCGATATCACCGGTTCGGGTCATCCGGCCGTCATCATCGGAACCGCCGCCGGCCCGGCGGGAGGCGAGGTCTGGGCCATGGACGCCAACGGCAACCCCCTGCCTCATTGGGCCGGACATCCCTCGGGCGGCGGAGTGGTGATCGGCGGCATCACCACCGTGGATCTCAACGGCGACGGCGCCCAGGATCTTCTTGTTCCCACCGGTCGGGGGGTGTTCGCCTACGACGGCGTCACCGGCGGCCTGCTCTTCACGCTCGGCCTCGATCAGGTCGGGTTCCAAAACTCCCCACTGGTCACCGACGACGGGGGAGGAGCCATCGGCGTGACCGTGGCCGGTACCTCCGCGGACGGAGTCGGCTACGTGCAGCACTGGCGGATCTCGTCCCTGGCCGGGGCTCGTCTCGGTGGGTTGGGGTGGCCCGAGTTTCATCACGACGCTCGCCACACGGGCAACCTGTCCCCGCCCGTCCTCGGCGACCGGCGCTGCTCGGGCCTCGGCGTCGGCGGATACTGGATGGCCGCCGGCGACGGTGGCGTGTTCGCGTTCTGCGGGGCCACCTTCCAGGGCTCCGCCAACGGGTTGCGGTTGCGCGCACCCATCGTCTCGTTGACGTCGACGCCGTCGGGCAAGGGCTACTGGCTGACGTCGGCCGACGGGGGCGTGTTCGCGTACGGCGACGCCGGCTTCCACGGTTCGGTACCGGCCGGCGCGCTGAGCCATCCGATTGTGGCGATGGCGAGGACACCGTCCGGACGCGGGTACTGGTTGGCCTCCGGGGACGGTGGCGTGTTCGCCTTCGGTGACGCGCCGTACCTCGGTTCGGCCGGCTCGGTCCGCCTCCCCGTGCGCGTCGTGGCCATCGTGCCCACGGTTTCCGGACTGGGCTACTGGCTGGTTGGAGCCGAGGGGACCATCCTCACCTACGGCGACGCCGCGTTCTACGGGGCGCCCAACGGCCTGCCTCTGCACGCCCCGATCGTCGGTGCGGCCCGAACCCCGACCGGCCTCGGGTACTGGCTGGTCGGCTCCGACGGCGGTGTTTTCACCTACGGCGACGCGTCGTACTGGGGATCCACCGGCGCGCTCGCCCTCAACCGGCCCATCACCGCCATGGCGCCGACCGCCGCCGGCCGTGGCTACTGGCTCATCGCCGCCGACGGTGGCGTCTTTGCCTTTGGCGATGCCCAATTCCTCGGATCCACCGCCCGCCTCGCGCTCAACTCACCGGTGCAATCGATGGCGGCCCCGTCGGGTTAGCGTCAGGTCGATGCATACCAAGGTGGCCGTGATCGGAGCGGGCTCGTGGGGGACGGCGGTCGCAGCCCTCGCGGCCCACAACACGGCGACGGTGCTGTGGGCCCGACGACCCGAGCTGGCCGCGGAGATCGCGTCTTCTCACACCAACCCCACCTATCTGGACGGCTTCTCTCTTCCCGAGGCTCTCCAAGCGACCTCGTCGCTCGAGGAAGCCGTGGCCGAGGCCGCCGTCGTCGTCATGGGCGTCCCGTCCCACGGCTTTCGTGACGTCCTGGAAGAGCTCCGTCCGCTTGTGCGTCCCGACGTTCCCTTCGTCAGCCTGACCAAGGGCGTGGAGCAGGGGTCGTTGCTGCGCATGACGGAGATCGTCGACGAGCTGCTTCCCGGTCATCCCCGTGGGGTGCTGACCGGGCCCAACTTGGCCAAAGAGGTGCTGTCGGGCTTCCCTGCTGCCAGCGTGGTCTCGATGACCGATCCCGAGATCGCAGTCGAGCTCCAGCGCATCTTCTCCACGGATGTCTTCCGCGTGTACACCAATCCCGACACGACAGGATGCGAGGTCGCTGGCGCCCTCAAGAATGTGATGGCGATCGCCTCCGGAATGGCCGACGGCCTCGGCTTCGGGGACAACACCCGCGCCGCGCTGATCACGCGGGGCCTGGCTGAGCTGACCCGCCTGGGCATCGCGTTGGGCGGACAGCCGCTTACCTTCTCGGGCCTGGCCGGGATGGGTGACCTGGTGGCCACCTGCATCTCCCGCCAGAGCCGCAACCGCCATGTGGGTGAGGAGCTGGGGCGAGGCCAGACGCTCGAGGAGATCATCGCGGCGATGAACATGGTGGCCGAAGGGGTCAAGACCTCTCGGGCCGTGGTCGAGCTGGCCGAGCGAGTCGGGGTAGAGATGCCGATCGCCCAGCAGGTGGTGGCCGTGCTCTACGGCGGCCGACGCGCCGTCGAGGTGATCCCGGCGTTGATGTCCCGGCAAGCCAAGCCGGAGTTGCACGGCATCGCCCGTCCGTGAGCGGACCGGCCGTGGGAACATGGCCCGATGGGTGCGCGCGGCTGGACCACGCTGGGCCATCTCGGGTCGGCTGCCCGCGCCGCCATTGACCCTGCTGGGCTCATTGTTCCGCGGCCGGACGGCTGGTCGCTGGACTGGTGGATCGGCGCCGAGGACCGGTGGCATCTGCCGAGCCGCGAACCCTCGGTCCGCCAGCGCCTCATCGATCTGACGCCGGTTGTGGAGACGGCCATGCGGATACCCGGAGGCGACGCCGTCCACCGGGCCTTCGCCGTTCCTGACCGCGACTGGGGCGATCTCGTCGTGGTGGAGATCGAGAACTGCTCAGCCGTCCCCTTTGCCGTGGCGCTCGGTTTGGGCCCGTTCAACCCCGAGGCGCCGGTGCTCATCGGACGCATCGAGCTTCGCGACGAGCGACTCATCCTCGTCGACGGCCGCCCGGCGCTGCTCCTGCCCCGGCCGCCGTCCGGGCTGGCCCTCACCGATCTTCGCGGGGGCGGTGTGGTGGCGGCGGTCATGAACGATCCGCAGCGCCGCGACGACGCGGTCGTGCGCTGTCGCGCCGGCCGGGCCGAGGCCGCCGTGGTGTACCCGCTGGCACATCGCGCCCTCCTGCGGGTCGCCGTGCTGCTCAATTGTGGGCGCGTCAGCCGGCGCGCCCGGATCGCCCCATTTCCCGATCGCCTCCCGTCGGCCGCGGCCGCGGCGCGGGGCTGGGACGCCCAAGCCCGTCGGGGTCTGCGCCTCAATCTGCCCGAAGGTCGCCTGGCCGATGCCGTCGAGGCCAATCGCCGCGCGTTGTTGCTGAGTCCGGCCGCCGATGCGTGCCGCGAGACGGCGGCAACCGTTGCCGCGCTCGATCGCTACGGCTTCCACCCCGAGGCCGCCGGCCTACTGCGCTCGTTCCCTGCCCGTCAACGGCGCGACGGCCGCTACGTCGGCCCGGACGGCGCGGCCGACGGGCACGCTCGTGTCATGACGGCGATGGCCGACCACTGGCGCTTGACGGGCGACCGCGAGCTGCTCGAGGAGCTGCGGCCCGGCCTGGCCGCCGCGGCCAAGTGGACACAGCGCCTCGACGGTTGGACGGTCAGCGGACTTCTGGGTGTCGCCGATCTGCTCGAGGCTGTCGGCGACACCGACGGGGCGGCGCGGGCTCGGACAATGGCGTCGAGTCAGGCGCGCGAGGATCTTGCCTCGGAGGCCGGGCGCGCCCTCGAGGTCGTGCGGTCGATGGTCGGCGCCGCCTCGGGGACCTTCACGTGGCCCGACTCCCGTGACCACGCCTCGGCCACGTTCCTCATCCACGTCCGCGACCTGCTGGTGCGCGATGTCGTGGGTCGGGGCGTGGCTCTGTGCTCGGGGCTTCCCGAAGAGTGGGAAGGGCGCGACCTCGAGGTCCACGATGCGCCGACCGCGGCTGGGACGTTGTCGTTCGCTCTTCGCTGGCACGGACCGCGCCCGTCCGTGCTGTGGGAGCTCGTGCAGCGTGGGGTCGAGCCGGTCCGGCTCACCGCTCCCGGCCTCGATCCGCAGTGGTCGTCCACCGAGGTCCGGGGTGACGCCCTGCTTGCGGCGCGGGCCGGCGTCCGGTCATGACGTCCCGGCTGGAACAGCGGGTCCGCAAGGCCTTGCTCGCCCGCGGCGTGTGCCTGGAGAACATCGATCACGCCATGGCCGACGGTCGTATCGAGCTTCTGGCCATCGAAGCGAAGCTCTTCGCCGGGGAGCGTCGCTACACGATCGACGAGGTCGCCGACCGCTCGGGCGTTCCGACACAGATGAGCGAGCGCCTGTGGCGAGCCCTCGGCTTTGCGTCGGTGGCGCCCGACCAGGCTGCCTTCAGGGAGGCGGACGTCAAGGCCCTCACGGGCCTGCGCAAGCTCATCGAGCAGGGCATGGCCGACCCCGAGGCTTCGGTCCAGTTCGCCCGTGTGCTGGGATCCTCCATGGCGCGCCTGGCCGAGGCGCTGATCAGTCTCCAACCGGGTGTCCGGCTGACGGCCGAGGAGCGCCTGGCCTACGCCGATTCGGTGCTCCGGGGAGGTCACGACGGGGTGCTGGAGGCCACGGAGCGGCTCATCGATTACACGTGGCGCCGCCACCTTCAGGCCGCGGCCCGGAGAGGGATGACGGTCGAGCGCGCCGAGGACGGCGTGGTGGTTACCGGCCAGGCCGTGGGCTTCGCCGACCTGGTTGGTTACACCGCCCTCAGCCAACAGCTGAGCGAAGAGGCGCTCGCTCGGGTGGTCAGCCGCTTCGAGGAGCTGGCGTACGACATTGTCGCCGCCGCGGGCGGACGGGTGATCAAGACCATCGGCGACGAGGTCATGTTCGCCGCTGACGACCCCGGCGTGGCCGTGCACATCGGGCTGGCCCTGGCCGAAGCGTACGCCGACGACGAGCTCCTCTCCCAGGTCCGCGTCGGTCTGGCCAGCGGCCAGGTGCTGGCCCAGGACGGCGATTACTTCGGGCCGGTCGTCAATCTGGCCAGCCGCCTCGTCAACGTCGCCTATCCGGGAACGGTCGTGGCGTCGCAGGAGGTGTTCGAGTCTGTGCGCAGCGATCCCACCCTCGCCTGGCGCTCGCTGAGGCGCCGGCACCTCAAGGACATCGGCACCGTGCCCATCTGGGCCGTCCACCGGGAGGGCGACGTCACGCCGCCGGGCGTGGTGCGACGGACGTTCCAACCGCTCCGCATGCTGCTGTCCGAAGCCAGCTTCCAGCGCGCCGAGCGCAAGGCCGTCGAAGCCGCGGTGGAAGCGGTGCTCGACGCGGCCTCGGCCGGCGAGGACGCCCCCTGATCGTCACCGCAGCCGCAGTGTCGCGATCTCCCATGGGCGCAGGGCCACCTCGCCATCGAAGGCCTCCAGCACCCGGCCGCGCAGGTTGACGACCCACCCTGAGCGGTTGGGCAGCCGGGCCGTGACGGGGTCCTCGCTCGGGTTGACGATCCGCACGACCAGGCCCCCGGCCTCGCGTAGGACGGCCGACACCTCGACACCACGAACGTCGAGGGCGCGGCCGTCGTCGGCGTCGACGGCGCCGCCCCCGGGGGCCACTGCGACGGCGAGTGGCATGAGCACGTCGTCGGCCAATCCGTAGGGATCGACACCATTGGCGACGGACACGGCGTAGCTCACCCGAATGGGACCCTGGAGCTGAGGTCCCTCCAGCGGGAGGGGCGGCCCAGCCGGCAAGGGCCGGTTGGTCATCTCCACCCGCGAGAGCATTCCCGTCGCTCTGACCAAGGTGAGCGAGAGGGCCGTCGCCGATGAAGCGTCGTCGCTCACCGAGTTGCCATCGGCGTCTGTCAGCTCGTATTCGAGCAGCCCGTCGTGCACGGCCGTCAGCCCTCCGGCCGACACGAAACGGCGGCTGAACGACGTCGCCAGGGCTCGTTCGGTGCGCCCTCCCTCGGCGTGCAGGCCCCGCGTGACCACCGCGAATGCGCATTCGGCTTGTGATCTCTCGGCTGGAGACGGGAGCGGCAGCACGGCTCTGACGCGGTGGTCGCGGCATCGGTTGTCCCACGCGTGCACAACTCGAACGAAGCTCTCACCGGCCCGCAACTCGAGCGTCGTGGTCAGCTGCACGGCTACCTGGCCGACGCGCCGGCGGAGGTTGTCGTCGATGCGTTCGGGCCAAGAGAAGGTCGACAGCACACGGAGCCGGCCTCGCAGCGGCCCTCGTTCGACCACGTCCACGACGACACCTTCCGGACGGGTCACCAGAAGATCCTCGTCGGGCGGGCTGTAGTTGTAGGTGTCGCCGTGGTCCCCGGACTCGACGATGCGGCCCAGACCCGTTACGTCACCGATCGAGAACGTGCCGTCGTCCGGATCGACGGTGAGTGTCACCAGCCCGTTGGTCAGTGCGACCGAGCCGATCGCCGTGACCGGGACCTGCTCCGAAGGGGTCGCGTCCCACCGACGCCATCCGAACCCGGTCACGTTCTCCATCCTCCACAGCACGCGACGGGTCGGGGGCTGAAGGATGCGCAAATGCAGCGGCACCCCCGGCCGTCGAGCCATCCGGGCGCGGACATCGCCCTTGACGTCATCGACCAGAAGGTTGTCCAGCAGGCGCTCGTCGCAATGCAGCGTGAGCTCCACTGCGTCGACTCCGTCTTCGACATCGACCCGGTTGACGTAGGTCGAGTCGTCGATGCGCTGGCTCCGGAACCACAGCATCCAGCTCCACGTCTCGCCTTCGTCCATGACCCGGTCGGTGTGCACCGTTGGGTGGTTCTCGAGCAACTGGCCCCCGTCGATCGGCCCCTCGCCGGGGACCACGACTTCGACCAGGCCGCCCCGGGTTCGGGCGCTCGGATTCACGACGATCGCACCCGCCTGCGCCAGCGTGGCGGCCAGGCAACGGAGCGCCCGCTCGGCCAACCCGTCGGCGATCTGGCTGGCCTCGGCATAGCGATGCAGCACGGCCGTCCCCACCTCGTCGGCTGAACAGGCGCAGCTCGAGTCGTGGGCCGCGTTGCGGGCCATCAACAACCACGCTTCGTCGAGGAGGGCAGCCGGCCAGGTCGGCATCCACAGCGCGCAGAGAGGCTCGGCTCGACGTTCGAGGGCGCGTTCGGCGCGCGCCGCGGCTTGGCGCACGTCGAGCCGGTTGGAGGCGACGCCCATCAGCAGGTTGGCGCGTGCTCCGGAGCGAAGCTCGCCATACCACCGCGGCAGATCGACGGCGGCACCGCCGAGGGTTGCGGCCGAATGGCTCAGCGCCTCGTCGAGCGAGGTGACCACCAGCTCCAGCTCGTCCTGGATGGCGTTGGCCTCGGCCACTACCCGGCCCAACCACGGCTGAGGCCGCTGGTGGTCGGTGCCGTTCATGAACAGCAGATCGCCCGCCAGTGCCGGGCCTATGTCCTCCAACGCCGCGTTGATGCGCGTCACCAACGCCTTCGCGTCGTCAGGGATGGCCGCGCCGTTGCCATAGCCGTGCCACAAGTATTCGGCCCTGACCTCCGAGCCGTCTGGCGCCGACCACCAGAACGAGGTGCGATCGACGGCCGCCGGTACGCCCCGCCACACGACGGCCCGGTCGAGTCCGAGCAACCGCAGCAGCTGCGGCATCTGCGCCACATGGCCGAACATGTCGGGGAGGTAGCCCACGTCCATCGCCCCCCCGAACTCGTCAGCGCGGGCCATGCCCATCTGCAGATTGCGCACCAACGTCTCTCCGGACACGCAGAACTCGTCGGGCAGCGTGTACCACGGGCCCACCGCCACCCGGCCCGAGCCCACCAGGTGGCGGAGCCGGGCTTTCGCCTCCGGGCGTACCGCCACGTAATCATCGACGACGGCCATCTGACCGTCGAGCAGGAAATGGGAGTAGCCGAGGTCAGCTTCGAGGCTCGGAAGCAACTCGTCGAGGAGATCTACCAGCCTCAGCCGGAACGTCTGGAACGGCGAATACCACTCTCGGTCCCAATGGGTGTGAGGCACGACGGCGACCCGGCGGCGGCTCATGCCCTCACGGTACCGGGGTCGCTGTGGCGTCTGGCGGTAGCCTCATCGCCAGTGCGCATTGCCTTCGGCACCGATGAGCGCACCGCCGTCACCGATTCCGTGCGCGCCTGGTTGACCGACCGGGGCCACGAGGTGACGGTGGTGGCCGACGGCGAGGCCTGGCCCGAGGTGGGGCGGGCGGTGGGCCACGCCGTGGCCGAGGGCGACGCCCAACGCGGCGTGGTGTGTTGCTGGACCGGGACCGGGGTCAGCATGGCCGCCAACAAGGTGCGGGGAGTTCGCGCCGCGCTCTGCACCGACGGCGCCACGGCGGCGGGAGCGCGACGGTGGAACGACGCCAACGTGCTGGCCATGGGGCTGCGGCTGACCAGCGCAGAGGTCGCCGCGGAGATGCTCGAAGCGTTCCTGGCTACAGCCCCCGACGCGACCGAGGCCGGGGCGATCGCGAGGATCGAACCGGACGCCTAACGTGGCTGAATGCCCAAATACATCATGCTTTCCACTCTGGGTCCCGACGGTGCCAACACCCTCCACCAGCATCCCGAGCGCCTCAAAGAGGTCAACGCTGAGGTCGAGGCCCTCGGAGTTCGCGTCCTCGAGCAGTACGCCGTGCTCGGCCCGTACGACTTCTGCAACATCCTGGAAGCTTCCGACGAGCTCGTGATGGCCAAGGTGGCGCTCATGCTCGGCGCCCGCGGCACCCTCAAGACCCTCACGCTTCCGGTGATCGACGTCGACGATTTCATTGCCGCGGTGGCGGCCGACTGAGCGTCTGAGGCCGATTCGCTCAGGCCCACCAAAGGCCGCGATGGCGGCGCTCGGGTCGCACGTCGGCGGGATCGAACGTCGCCGGCAGGAGCGCCCCGTCGGATCGGCGCCGGATGCCATAGCCGTCTTTGACTACGGTGGCCACCTCGAAGCCTCGCGCCCACGACCGGTCGAAGCGGCTGCGGACCTCGACCCGGGTGCCCGGCTCCAACGGGACCGGTGTTTCGAGTTGCGTCTCGGACACCAGATCGGCCCCCTCGGTTTGACGGCGCGGGCGCACGCTAGCTCCCCTTCGGCTTGTCCGCCCGCCGACTGGAGCAAGTTTGCGCGATGTTTACAATCGCCGGCTCGGTGACCGGCCTGAGAGGAGTCCCATTGAGCCCGACCGCGGATGACCCCGTCGTCGTGCGCCTGACCGAGTGGACCTCATGCGGCGGCTGTGCCGCAAAGTGGGGCGCCGCCCCCCTGTCGGCTCTCGTGCGCGACCTGGCTTCGACACCGGACGGGTCGCTTCTGGTCGGGCTGGCTCCGTTCGACGATGCTGCCGTCTTTCGCCTGAGCCCGGACGCCGCGCTGGTGTCGACCACCGACTTCTTTCCCCCGCTCGTCGACGAACCCGCCGATTTCGGGGCCATCGCGGCGGCCAACGCCTGCAGCGATGTGTTCGCCATGGGTGGGCGGGTTGTCCTGGCCCTCAACATCTCGGCTTTCCCCGAGCGCTTGCCGACGGAGGTGGTGGCCACCATCCTCCGCGCCGCGTCCGAGGTCGTGCGCCAGGCCGGGGGTGTGGTCGCCGGCGGGCACACGATCCGCTCCGAGGAGCCCATCTTTGGCCTGGCCGTGCAGGGTCTCGTTCATCCGGACCGCATCTGGACGAAGGCGGGGGCCAGGCCCGGCGACACGCTGGTGTTGTCGAAGCCGCTCGGCACGGGCATCGTGCTGGCCGGTGGTGGGCCGGACGACAAGGCCGTGGCCATCAGCCAGATGCGCGTGCTCAACCAGGCGGCGGCGATGAGCCTCAGCAACCTTTCCGCGGGACCGCACGCGGTGACCGACGTGACCGGCTTCGGGCTCCTTGGTCACGCCTGGGAGATGGCGGAGCGCTCGGGCGTCCGGGTCCGCCTGTGGGCCGACGCTCTTCCGCTGTACGACGGGGCGCTCGACGCGGCCCGAGCCGGGATACGGACGGGCGGCGACGCCCGCAACCGGACCCACCTCGAGGGCAAGGTTCACGTCCGTACCCCCGACCAGGCCCTGGAGGCGATCGCCTTCGACCCCCAGACGTCGGGCGGCCTGCTGGCTGCGGTGCGCTCGGAGGACGTTGCCGCCCTCGTTGGGTTCACCCCGATCGGCGACGTCGCCGCGGGCCACGCGTCCGTCGAGTTGATGGCGGGGTCCGGCGAGTAGCGACGAGTACCGTCAGGGGATGGCCGCCGCTCTGGTCCGGGTTCCCAAGCGGGTCACCCGGCGGACGGTCCCCGGACTTGTGTATGAGCGGGCACTGTGGGAGGCCGGCCACGACGTGGTCGTCGGAGTCGATGAGGTGGGGCGGGGGGCGTGGGCCGGGCCGATCAGCGTGGGCGCGGCCGTTCTGCCGAGCGACCGGCGCGTGTATCGGGTGCGGGACTCCAAGCAGCTGACCGAGATTGAACGCGAAGGGTTGTTCGACCGCCTGACGGCGTGGTGCCGCGCGTGGGCGGTGGGCCACGCCTCGCAGCAGGAATGCGACGACCTCGGCATGTCGGCGGCGCAGAAGCTCGCGGCTCGCCGCGCCATCGACGGCCTGGGCGTCACGCCCAACAGGATTCTGATCGACGGGCGGTGGGACTTCGCCGCCGACGGCGCGGCCCAACGGATCGTCAAGGGCGATGCCGTGTGCCTGTCGATCGCCACCGCCTCCATTCTCGCCAAGGTCACCCGGGATCGGATGATGCGGGCGGAGGCCGAGCACTTCCCTCTGTACGACTTCGATTACAACAAGGGCTACCCGTGCCCGCGGCACAAGGCGGCGCTGCGGGCCTGGGGCCCGAGTGCCATCCACCGGCGGACCTGGGTGTTCATGGACCACCTCGTGTGGGGCCGCAAGGAGCCGCCCCCGGCGGTGCAGGGCGCACTGTTCGGTGATGAGGCGTGAGGTCCGCCATGGTTGCTGCGGCGTTGGCCGGTGTCGTGGCGCTGGCCGCGTTCGCCGGCTGCGGCGCCAAGGACAACGGGGGCGCCCTCGACCTTCCCCCGGGGGCATCGGGGACGACGGTGCCGTTCCCTCCCGGCCTGCTCAAGGGCAAGCTGCCACCCTCGTTCGCCCGTACTGGCGTGTTGCGTGTCGGCGTCGATCAGGACGAGCCTCCGCTGGCGTTCATGGCGGGCACCCAGCACCTGGGCGTCCAGTGGGAGCTGGCCCAGGCGTTGGCGCGCGCCCTCGGCGTGACGATGACGTTCGTGTCCGAGCCGGCCAGCGACCTCGTGGCGTCGGTGGCCCAGCACCGGGTGGATCTGGCCATGGGCACGGTGGCCGATACGCCTGCCACGCGGGCCGGTGGCGTTGACTTCGTCGACTACCTGCACGGCGAGGTCGGCGTCCTGGCCCGGCAGGCCGACGCCGCCCGGGCGCCGTCCGCCCAGGCGCTGTGTGGTTCGGGCACGGTGGGCGTCGTTACCGGGTCGGCGGCGGCCGCCCTGTTCCACCCGTCCTGTCCGGCGGGCCGCGTCCTTCCGGTGGCGTCGTTCGCCGGCCTGCTGACCGGGTTGGGCGGCGGCCAGCTTGCTGGTGTTGCCGACGACGCGCTCGTGGTCTCCTACACCGCGCAGTTGTCTGCCGCTCCGTACGAGTTGGGCACGGTAGGGGAGCCGTTCGGGTCGATCTTCTACGGCTTGGCGGTGCCGTCCGGCGACACGAGCCTCCGGGGCGCGATCGAGTCGGCCATGGGCACGATCATGGGCGATGGGTCCTACGCCCACATCCTGGCCAAGTGGGGTGCGGGCAGCGGGGCGTTGGTGGCGGCGACGATCAACGGTGGGACGTGAGGTTGCGAGACGACGCCGCCGGCCCGGCCGGGTACGCCGACCGGTCGTTGGTGTCCGCTCTGGTTCGCACGGCCCGGCCCAAGCAATGGATGAAGAATGTGCTCGTCTTCGCCGCCCCCGGGGCCGCCGGCGTGCTGACCCACGGCCGCGCGCTGCGGGAGAGTGCGCTGGCCTTCGTGCTGTTCTGCTTGGCGGCCAGCGGGACCTACTTCGTCAACGACGCCATCGACGCCGCCGCCGACCGTCATCACCCGGTCAAGCGCCACCGCCCGGTAGCCGCCGGAGACCTGTCCGCGCTGAGTGCCACCGTCATCGGTGGCCTGGCCACCCTTGGTTCGATCGCCATCGCCCTAGCCGTGGGCCGCTCCAAGCTGGCCATCGTCCTGGCCGTCTACCTCGGGGTCCAGGCGAGCTACGTCGTGTGGCTCAAGCATCAGCCGATCTTCGACATCGCCTGTGTCGCGTCCGGGTTCGTGCTGCGCGCGATCGCCGGCGGGGTAGCCGCCGGAGTGCCGCTGTCCAACTGGTTCTTGATCGTGGCCTCCTCGGGCTCCCTGCTCATGGTTTCCGGCAAGCGCTACGCGGAGTCACTCACCTTGGGAGGTCAGGCCGGCGACCATCGACCCACTCTTGACATCTACACCCAGCCCTTCCTCCGGTACGTACGCTCGGTGTCGTCGGGAGTGGCGATGACCGCGTACTTCCTCTGGGCCTTCGAGAAGGCCGGGGCGACCGGCCCTGGGTCGCAGCCGCGGCAGGTGGTGGCGTCAACCCATGGGTCGTTGTGGTTCGAGCTTTCGGTGGTGCCGTTCGCGCTGGCCATCTTGCGCTACGCGCTGCTTCTCGACGGCGGCCACGGTGGAGCGCCCGAGGAGGTGATCCTCGGCGATCGAACCCTCCAGATCCTCGGGCTGATCCTCGTCGGCCTCTTCGCCATCGGGCTCTACGTGACCTAAGCCGATTATTTGGAGAGACCTGGCTCCTTGGGCAGACCCAGCACCCGCTCCCCGACGATGTTGCGCATGATCTCGTCCGTGCCGCCCGCCACCCGCATCCCGGGAACGCCGAGCACCA
>Ga0307477_10002442_pt1 | contig 14419 bp, 13 predicted proteins | sample atmos_gasesECM2C_FD_203316 | JGI IMG/M metagenome (GOLD analysis project Ga0307477, IMG submission 203316) | Hardwood forest soil microbial communities from Morgan-Monroe State Forest, Indiana, United States - atmos_gasesECM2C_515 | ecosystem: Environmental > Terrestrial > Soil > Temperate...
ACAGGGCCTCCATCAATCTACGAAACGATGGATCTAAGCTTCTAGGCTACGGTGACGTTCTCGGCCTGGTAGCCTTTCGGCCCCTGTTTGACCTCGAACTCCACCATTTGTCCCTCCGTCAGCGATTTGTAACCATCCATCTGAATCGCGGAGAAATGAACAAACACGTCCTCTCCCGACTGGCGCTGGATGAAACCATAACCCTTTGCCGCGTTGAACCACTTCACCACACCTTGTTCTCTGCTCAACTTCTTCACTCCTCGTCGTGATCTTCGCCATTTGCCGGGTGTAACGCCAGTCGGTGGAGCTCGGAGTTACCCGGACAACGGGCCCTTGCACCACTACGGGATTACAAGACCCAACCAAATGCGGCGCAATGCTGGCATAAACCCGCCCTCGCTGTCCAGAGCCTTGTACGCTCTGAAGCCGTTAATACCTCACCAACATCGCTTTCTCCATCGCGCGTAGAGTCCCGAAGGTTTAAACGTAGCGGGTGTACGACTTACACCCGGACTTCAGCGCGGCAGATTTAAAGGGAGTCCCGGCTCGCGTATTTCGAACGCGACTCGACAGCGAATCAATCTCAGGCCGCAAGAGAGTGCGGACGACGAGAGATCCGCAGCTCGACTCCGCTTTGCGCCCATCGAAATAGATCGTGCTACAGGTTCACTTATCTTGCAGATGCGGAGCAGACTGCGGCCGGACCAGCTTCTTCGCCATGACCAATTCCGCGCCGCCTTCAGCGGTGCGGCGTACCTCAAATTCATCCATAAAAGTTCGCATCAGGAAAATTCCCCGCCCCGAAGTCTTCAAAAGGTTTTCTTCCGCCAGCGGGTCCGGCACTTGGCGCAAGTCAAATCCCCTTCCCTGATCGACGATGTGCACCACGAACTTGCCGTCGGTAAACTCGAAGTTTAGTTGAATCTTCTTGTGCCGCTGCTCTTCGTTTCCATAGCGAAAGGCGTTGATCACGCCCTCCCTCACGGACATGCCGATCTTCAGGCAATCGTCGTCATTGAATCCCGCCGCCCTGGCCACGCGCTCCGTTATGCCTTCCGCCAATTGAACGCTGTCGAGCAGCGTCTCCATGGTTACTTCGATCCGGTTGTTCGGCATAGAGTTTATTTCGGAACCCGTACAACTGAGTAGCATATCGCATTTGCAATCACCCACAAGGGCGGCCGGCGGTTCCGAATGCGAATCAGCAATGGCATTCGCCGGATGCTTAGGCCCAATAGGTGCGGTCGAGCGTCCGATACTGGATCGCTTCGCTCAGATGGCGCGACGCGATGTCCGCGGCCGAATCGAGATCGGCAATCGTTCGCGCCACCTTCAGAATCCGATCGTGCGCGCGCGCCGAAAGGCCCAGCCGCGTCACCGCCGTCTCCAGCAACTTCTCGCCCTCCGCGGAAATCGCACAGTGTTTGCGGATCAATTTCGGAGGCATCTGGGCGTTCGCATAGATACGCTTTTCAGAGGCGAATCTCTCGAGTTGGCGCTTTCTCGCGCGCACCACGCGCTCGCGAACCGCCGCCGAATCCTCCGTAGCAGCCTCTCCGCGTAGCTCCTTGTATTTGACTGCGGGCACGTCGATATGGATATCAATCCGGTCCAGCAGCGGACCCGAAATCTTCGAAACGTAACGCTGAATCTGCGGCGGGGTGCAGTGGCACTCGTGCGACGAATCCCCAAAAAATCCGCATGGACAGGGGTTCATCGCTGCAGCCAGCATGAACCGCGCAGGAAACGTAACGGAGAGCGCGGCCCGCGAAATCGTCACGGCGCCTTCTTCGAGCGGCTGCCGCAAGACTTCCAGCACGTTGCGCTGAAACTCGGGTAGCTCGTCCAGGAACAAAACCCCATTGTGGCCCAGCGAAACTTCGCCCGGCCGTGGCATCGCCCCGCCGCCGATCAGTCCGGCGTCGCTGATGGTGTGGTGCGGCGAACGAAACGGCCGCGTTCCCACCAGCCCGCGCGCATCTTCCAGCAATCCCGCCACGCTGTGAATTCGCGTTGTCTCGATCGCCTCCTCCAGTGACATCGGAGGCAAGATCGTCGGAATTCGTTTGGCCAGCATCGTTTTGCCCGCCCCTGGCGGACCTAGGAAAATGATGTTGTGGCTGCCGGCGCAGGCCACTTCCAGCGCTCGCTTCGCGCCCTGCTGTCCGCGGACGTCCCGCAGGTCCAGCGGATATTGCGCTGCCTCCGCGAGCAACGCGCGCGCGTCGAGTTGCACAGGCTTGAACGATTCCGGCGCATTCACCAGATCCACGGCCTGCGGCAGAGACCGGATCGCATAAACTTCGATGCCCTCCACAACCGCTGCTTCGCGCGCGTTTGCCTCTGGCACCACCACGTTTCGAATGCCCTGTTCGCGCGCGCAGAGCGCGGCCGAAAGGGTTCCGCGCACGGGCCGCACGCTCCCGTCCAGCGATAGTTCGCCTAAAAAGAGTTGGCCGTTCAGCGGCTTGCCGAAAAACGTCCCTTGGCACCCCAGAATCCCGAGCGCCATCGGAAGATCGAACCCCGAGCCTTCCTTGCGAATATCGGCAGGCGCAAGGTTGATCGTCACACTCTGCGGATTGGGAAACTCGAACCCGCAGTTCTTGAGGGCTGATTTGATTCGCTCGCGGCTTTCCTTGACGGCTATGTCGGGCAGGCCCACCACGTTGAAATCGCCCATGCGCCCTGAGCCTACATCGACTTCCACTTCGACGACGTACGCGTCGATGCCAAAGACAGCCGCGCTGAGCGCCTTGGAAAGCATGCTGAGGGAGGGGCTCCGGGCCGCAAGGTTAAACCAACTGCATAGGCCGCGCCAGAGCCTCTTTTGCCGGGTATGACTTAGGTTTGTGGCTCGAGGCTTCAGTGGCGACATTGAGCCGTTTGGCACGATAAGGCTTTAGATCAAAACGTAGCGGGTGTGCGCTTCTCGACGGCCTTTAGCGCGGCACAAACTTACGATGAGCACAGCTTTTTGTAGCCCAGGGCGCCCTGCGCCTTCTGCAGGGGCCCTGGGGCTTTTGCCTGGGTGGAACAGCCACTCCTGCCAGTGCTGCCTCGGCTCAAGGGATCTGCCGCTGCCTCTTTCGGGTGCCGCACCCGCTTGCCCTGCTTACCCTGAGAGACGCCAGACGAATCGAAGGGCTCGCCCTGAGAGCCGAAGGGAGTCTCGAGGGAGCTTACGAAGGGTCGTTTTTGAGGGTGCGGATTTTTACTTTATTCCCTGAAACTCAATGCGCGAGCACTCATAAAGACTCTTTCAGCTGACCTTGTTTTCGCCCAATCAGTTACTTCTTACTTTTCAGGCGCACGTTCGGCCTGCGCTCTTTACACAAACATAGCCGATGCCCATATTGGGAGAACGAAACGGGTCTGATTTTCGCTTTACCTAATTCTTTGCGTTCGAAAGAGGCCGCCAAATGATGCCTGTCCTGATCGTCGTTGCCGTGCTCGCGCTCTCTATCGTCTTTATTTACAACGGACTCGTGCGGCTCCGCGTTCAATGCGATAACGCTTGGGCGGATATCGATGTGCAGCTCAAGCGCCGCTACGATCTGATTCCCAACCTGGTCGAAACGGTGAAGGGATACGCCGCGCATGAACGCGGCACCTTCGAAGCCGTGACGCAGGCGCGCAATCAGGCCATGTCTGCACAGGGCCCGGCAGCCAAGGGCCAGGCCGAAGGCATGCTGACCGGCGCTTTGCGCCAGCTCTTTGCACTCTCGGAGGCCTATCCTCAGCTTCGCGCTGCGGACAATTTCGCTCAGCTGCAGGCCACCCTCGGCCAGATCGAAGACACCCTGCAAAACGCGCGCCGTTATTACAACGCGGCCGTGCGCGACTTCAACACGCGTGTCGAGCAGTTTCCCTCGAACATGGTTGCCGGCATGGGCAATTTCAAGCCGCGCGAATTCTTTGAAATCTCAGCCCCGGCCGAGCGCGAAGTTCCGCATGTGAGCTTCAGCGCGACGCCCACAGCCTGAAGTCCGCTGCATGCTTTCTGTTTGCATCCTGGGTCGCGAAACGCGCCGGCGCAATTGTGCGCTCAGCCGCTTTGGGCGTCGTCTTTTCGGCGCGCCCCTCCTTTCTCTGTCTTTGTTTGCGGCTCTATTTGCCATGCCTGCTTCCGCGCGCGAATTGCATATCCGCGATTTTCATGCCGAGCTCGATGTTCTGCCGGACTCGTCCCTCGACGTCACCGAGACCATTTGCGTGGAGTTCAGTGGCGCCTGGCACGGAATCAATCGCACCATTCCGGTGGAATATGAAGGGCCCGGAGGCTTCAACTATTCGCTATTCCTCACGGACATCAGCGCCACGGATTCCGACGGCAGCGCTCTTCGCATCGAAAAGCAGCACAGCGGTCGAACTCTCCAGCTAAAAATATTCGTTCCCGCCGCCGAAGACACTTCGCGCAATATCGGGCTTCATTATCGCGTTCGCGGCGGCCTGCGCCTCTTCGAGGATCACGACGAACTCTATTGGAACGTGACCGGCACCGGCTGGGATGTTCCCATCGAATCGGCCAGCGCGCATATCGTCTTGCCCGTGGGTGTCACCGGTCTTCACGCGGCCAACTTCACTGGTTACATCGGCTCGCGCTCCGGGGAGGCGCGAGTCGATATTCTCGGCAGCAATATCGATATCCGCTCACAGCGGCCTCTCGATTTTCATGAAGGTATAACCATCGTTGCGGGATGGGACAAAGGCTTCGTGCATGAGCCGAACGGCTCGGAGAGAATCGCGCAATTCCTGGAAAGCAATTGGCCGCTCTTCTTTCCTGCCTGCGTTTTCGTGCTGATGTTTTCGCTGTGGTATACGCGCGGACGCGAACCGCTCGTCGGCGCCATCGCGGTGCAGTATGAACCTCCCGCCGGCCTTTCTCCCGGCGAAGCCGGAACGCTGGTTGACAATCAGGCCGGCATTCGCGACATCACCGCGACGCTGGTCGATCTCGCGGTGCGTGGGTTTATCACCATCGAAGAGAAAGAGACCTCGCACTTGATGGGCTTGTACTCCAACAAGGAATACGTTTTTCACCTCAATAAGAAGCCGACCGAATGGAAGGGCATAAAACCCCACGAATTGCTCTTGCTCTCCGGAATCTTCCAAGCCCTGCCCATAGCCGGTCTCGGCGTGAGAGAGGATGTCGCGCTTTCCGAATTGCAAAACCGCTTCTACAAAAATCTGCCCGGAATTCGCAGGGCCATTTTTGAGTCCCTGGTGCAGCGTGGATATTTCTCGTATCGGCCCGACATAGTTCGCCAGGCATACCTGCTCGCTGCGGGCGTCGTAGCAGCCTTGCTCCACCTCTTCGGCCAATACTTGGCGCAGCACACCGGAGTTCAAGGCCAGTCTTTTACCGTCGCCGCCATTCTGACCGGTGTCATCATCGCCGGATTCGGATGGTTCATGCCCACGCGAACCGTTGATGGTGTCCGCGCCCTCCACGACACGCTGGGATTCGAGAACTTCCTGAGTCATGTCGAAGCCGATCACCTGGCGCGCGCTCCTCAGACCCCAGCACATTTCGAGACCTACCTGCCCTTCGCCATGGCACTTGGCGTCGAGAAAAAATGGGTCGGCGCATTCGACGGCATGCTCCAGCAGCCCTCCTGGTATCAAACCACCGGCACCGCGGTCTTTCACCCCATCGGTTTCGTGTATAGCCTGGACCAAATGACCGCGCGTGCCGGCCAGGTCATGGCTTCCGCGCCGCGAAGCTCGGGCAATTCGTCCACCTCGGGCTTCGGCGTCATGGGCAGCGTCGGAGGCGGCTTCGGCGGCGGTGGCGGCGGCGGCTTCTGAACCCACGTGTATGAAATTCGTTAGATCTGTCGCGTTCGTAGTCCTCATGCAGCTGGTATCAGCGGGGTGTCGCTCCAAGCCCCCGCTCAAGATGATAACGGCCGAGGCGGGCGTTGTGGCAGATGCGCAGACGTTAAGCGAGTATCCAACCACAGTCAGTCACGTGCGTTTAATGAAGGCACCGAATGGACCGACAGTTTGGGAGATCCGAGCTAAGCTTGGTACGCCACAGATTCATAAGCTGGCATTTGTTGCAGGCATGAATTCTGTCGCACTGGCCCGTCCTGATTCTGGAGAGTACGAAGTCATTATTCCGAAGGGGAAAAGCAGCTTTATTCTTGAGAAAAGCACGACTTACACAATTGAAATGTGGGGAACTTCGGACCAACCCGCTAAGGCTGACTTTCGTCTCGAGCATTAAACTACGCCACGCTATTGCCGTCTAGCCAGTTCCTCAACGCGTTGCGCCACGCGCCGGCCATTCTCCGCTGTCGCCTTCAGGCCGGCCGCTTGTAGCCCGGCGCGCCCGCCCTCTCCGCGCACACGTTAGTTGTCATTCTGAGCGCAGCGTCCCGAGCCTTTTGCCCGGAAATCGTGTCCTCGCGATTTCCGTCGGGACGCGAAGTCGAAGAATCTCTCTTCACGCCCGCCGCTCACGCCAAGCGTTCTCATCCCGAGGGCCGACCGGGGTCCCCGACGCACGCCGCCCTTGCGGGCGTTGGGGGGACAGCCCGAGGGATCTGCTTTTCGCTTTTTGGGGTGCCCCACCCTCTTGCGGTGAGCTTACGATGGGTCGTTTTTAAGGGTGGGTCTTGCGTTTTGCGGATCGTGGACGATCTATTGCCGTCTAGCCAGTTCCTCAACGCGTTGCGCCACGCGCCGGCCATCCAGTTCCTGAAAGCTCACCCGCACGTGGTCTCCCGGCCTGATCCCGACAATCGCAAAATCCACGGCTAAATCTTCGACGGCATCTTCAACCCGCACTTTCAAATGCCCTTCGCCGACGTCCACGACGCTGCCCTCGATCGTTCGCGGCACGCCGCCCTGCATCCCATTTGTTCGCAACCGTTGCAGCCATCCCGCCTCGCGCCAGGATTCTTGATGCAAGTGCTGACCCCAGCAGGCCATGACCGCGGCTCGGTTGATATATCCCACCATCTTTTCCGGGTTCTTGCGATCGACCACCGGCAACCGCCCCACATTATTCATGAGCATTTTTGTCAGCGCGTCGAACGCACTTTCGTCCGGATAAGCCACGATTAGAGATCGCGAACCGACTTCGATCACAGGCAGGTCTCCCGCCGGATTCTCCTCCAGCCCGCGCAAGATATCGCCTTCCGTGACGATGCCCTCAAGTCGGCCATCCTGACTGACAATGGGCAGCGCCCGATGCCGCATGAGTCGAGGCTCGCCCGAAGCCATCCGGTCCGCCACCGCTCGCACCGTTTCCTCCGGGCTCACCGTGACCACGCCTTCCGCCATGATCTCGCCGACCTTGATCTGCTTCATGACATTGGTCTCGTACTCGGAGTGTGTCTCCAACCCGCGGCGCGCCAACTTCTCCGTCATGATCGAATTCGGCAGGAACCGGATGGCGATCGCGTCCGCGATCACGCACACAAGCATCAACGGCAGCACCGAGTTGTAGTCCCGCGTCAGCTCAAACGCGAAAACGATGAACGCAAACGTCGCTCGCGACGCTGCTCCGAACACAGCGCCCATGGCCACCAGCGCAAACGCGCCCGGAGCCAGACCAGCGCCCGGCACGACATAATCGATGCCCAATGCAAACACTCCGCCCAGCGCCGCGCTCGCCATGAACATCGGTGCCAGCAACCCGCCCGATGTGCCCGATCCCAGCGAGATCACCAGCGCCAACGATTTGAAGACGGCGATCAGAAGCAGCAGCTTCCAAGCCAAATTGTTGTTGAGAATGTCGGATATGGTGTCGTAGCCGACGCCCAACACGCGCGGCACCAAGTATCCAATGATGCCCAGCCCCAGCGCGCCGATCGCCGGATGCCAGAATTCATCTACAGGCAAGCGGTCGAACTGGTCCTCGACCAGGTAGAGAAGCTTCGTGAATCCCACCGCCGCAAAGCCGCAGACCACGCCCAACAGCAGGTAGTAAGGCAGCCCGCCCGGAATAGAGAAATCCGTCGGCAGCACGTGGAACATCGCTCCGCGCCCGAGCAGCATGAGATGCACGCTCGTCGCCAGCGTCGTCGCAATCACCAGCGGAATAAACGACCGCGCCCGAAATTCGAATAGCAGAAGCTCGATCGCCAGAATCACCCCGGCAATCGGCGTATTGAACGTTGCCGCCATGCCCGCACCGGCGCCGCATGCCAGCAGCACCTTGCGCTCCACAGCCGTTGTCGATAGGAGTTGACCCACGAGCGAACCAACCGCACCGCCCGTCTGAATGATCGGCCCCTCAGCGCCAAACGGTCCGCCGGTGCCGATGGCAATCGCAGCCGAAAGTGGTTTCAGAATCGCCACCTTCGCCTCGATGCGGCTGTTGGATTTCAGCACCGCCTCCATCGCTTCGGGGATGCCGTGGCCTTTGATCTTGTCCGAACCATATTTCGCCATCACACCAACGATCAGCCCGCCGACCACAGGCATAACGATCACCCAGGGACCGAGGTGATTCCCTTCCGGGCTTCGGAAATGAAAAGACCATTCGTGATAGAACGCCAGGTTGGTGAAGAGGCCAATCAGGTTGTAGAGGACGAATGCGATGAGGCCCGCTGTGAATCCAATGACGGCAGCTGCAAAAGATACAAAGCCCAACCGGTAGCCCGGCTTTCGTTGCAGCGACATGGCGCCCGCGCGTTTCTCGCGTACGTCAGCATCATTCAACGCATATCTCCTCTTTTTGGCTGGAGGCTGCTAGTTTAAAGACGAACTCACGGGGAAGGGGCTTGCTTTTGCCGCTTACCTATTTCCTTCGCGTAAGCGTTTCGCCGCCGGCCTATGTTCGCTTCGCCGGAAGCCGCCGCAAGCACCGCTTGCAGGGCGTGCGCCAAGTCGGGCGCGCTCACGCGCAGCTCCGCAATCCGGTGCCGCACCAGCCGGCTCAGCAGCTTCTCTCCCCGCGGCGTCACGAACACGTGCACCTGGCGGCGGTCTTTCGTGGAGCGTTCCCGTCGGAATAACCCCCGCTTTTCCATGCGGTCTACTAATTCCACGGCGCTGTGGTGCTGGATCTGCAGCCGCTCGGCCAGGCTGCGAATGGTCGGCTCCTCGTCAGAAGGCAATCCGCGCAACGCCAGCATGCCCATATACTGCTGCGGCTCGAGGCCAACCGACCGCGCCGCCTTCTCGCTGTTATTCAGATACCGCCGGATCAAGAAGCGGAACTGCGCAAGTGCCTGGTATTCGGCAGTGCTCGTGGCTCGGCTCATGCGTACGATTATATCGTACGGCGACTAGATCGTGTCCAGAAAATCACACAAAAGTTGCGTTAGTGAAATGCACCCGCGGGCAAAATTTAAAATGTCTTTTCCGAATCGACGAGGATCGTGACTGGCCCGTCGTTTTCCAGCTCCACAACCATGTGCGCCTGGAAAACGCCGGTCTCCACCGGAACGCCCAAGGCTTTCAGGCTGGCGACGTATTCTTCATAAAGCCGGTTTGCTTCCGCCGGCGGCGCCGCACGGTCGAATCCCGGCCTCCGGCCCCGGCGGACGTCGCCATAAAGCGTAAATTGCGAAACCACCAGCGCCGCCCCTCCGCTCTCAAGTAAGCAAACGTTCATCTTTCCTTCACCGTCGTTAAAAATTCTCAAGTTTGCGGTCTTTTCCGCTAAATAGCTCGCCGCCTCGCTTGAATCGCCTTTGCCGACGCCCAGCAAAACCAGCACTCCGGCGCCGATTTCGCCCACGACACGCCCGTCAACGCTCACTCGTGCCCTGCGGACCCGCTGAATCACCGCTCGCATAACCCTCGTTTAGTGTCGGTCATAACACCGGTGTAATAATCCGACAGAGTTTCTGGGTCGCGGCTTCAGCGCCTGGCGTTTCAATTCCGGTTTCTGGGTGCCGCACCCTTCGTTTTTAAGGGTGCGGATTTTTTCCAGTAACAATAAAGCTCCTCCAGCCATGGCTCGATTCGGCTTGTGGGTCGCCGCTTTTTATGGTGAGCGCAGCGAATACACAGGCGCGACATTAAGCCGCTAGAATGAGAGCAGCTTCAGCCGCTCAAGATTCAGGACGTCCTGGAAGCGCCTCGAATGCCACGCACTCTTCTCGGCGCCCGCTGACATCGCGGACAAAAATAGCTGCTGCGCCCAGCAACGATGGCGCGCTGAATCTTCGTTCCGCAGCGAAAACACGGCTCCCCCTCACGTCCATAGACCCGGTGCCTGCGTTGGTATTCTCCCGGCTGGCCCTCCGCATCCACAAAATTCGAGATGGAAGAACCGCGGTCCAAAATCGCACGCTGCAGCACGCTCCGAATCGCTTTGCGCAACCCCACGAGTTCCGCCGGCTTCAGCCGCGCCGCCAGCCGCGCAGGATGAATGCGCGCCTGCCATAAACTCTCGTCGGCGTAAATATTTCCGATTCCGCGAAACACGCTCTGGTCAAGCAGCAAAGCCTTGATCCGCGCGCGCCGCCCCGCCAGGCGCCGGTTGAATTCGCTGGCGGAAATTTCCAGCGGCTCCTGCCCGAGGCTATCCTTGAAAGCATCGATCTGATCGCCGCCGACGAGCCGCATTTGCCCGAACCGGCGAATATCCGTGTAGCGTAGTTCCCGGCCGTCTTCCAGTTCGAAAAAGGCATGCGAGTGCGGCGCAACGGGATCGTCCTGCCGTCGCACGCCCAGCCATCCCGTCATCCCCAGATGCACGATCAGGCTAAGCTCCCGCTCTGCGCTCTTGGCCCCGGCGCCCGCGCTTAATTGCAGACGGATGAATTTGCCAAGCCGCTCGACCGTTTCGATTCGGCGTCCCGGAAGCAGTTCGGCCAGCGCGACGGGGTCTTCTATGAAGTCGGTTTTGCCCAAGCGCACCGATAGAATCGTGCGCCCGGGCAACACGGTTCGCAGCCCTCGCACAATCGTTTCGACCTCGGGCAATTCAGGCATGCTCGACCCGCAGTTGGAAAACTAAGGAAGGGGCAGGCCGGGAGAAGCGACGATACCGGCCATGCGCAGTATGTCCTGATATTCTTCGTCCGACACTGGAGAAATGATCAGCCGAACATTCTTCAGGAACTTCATTTTCCGCAGTGCCGGATTGCCGCGAAGTTCAATGAGGCTGACGTGCCGCGGCAGACGCTCCAGCGCACGCAGGTCCGCCACCTGATTCTTCTCTTCCGGATCCTGCGGATCGGGATACGGATCGCGTGTCACTTCCGCCAGCGCATAGAGTGAGCGCTCCGGCGCGGCGTGATAACAAAGCACGCGGTCGCCGCGTCGCACCTGCTTGAGTTGCCTCAAAGCATCGGGCCGCGAGCCCGCGCCTCGCCACATCTCTTTGCCTTTAACAAACAAAGTATCCCAGTGATAATTGTGAGGATCGACGCTGAACAACCAGTGGTTGCGTTTGGATTCCGGTCGGCTTGTGTGCGCAGTGGAGCTGGTCAAGGGTCTGGATTGTCACCTATAGGCGAAGGCCAGCCTGGAAGGATGTGCCTTCGCCTCTTAAAAGGGCCTGAATAAAGGGAGCACTATACACGCGACTATCGCCGCAAGGGAGCAAAAAGTGATCTAATGCTTACAGTTCAGTAAGATTTCGTGCCTGTTCGGTAAGATTTCGCATCTGCCCGGCGGTTTACCCTGAAGCCGTAAGATGAGTTAACCCTTTCTTTTCTGTTAGATAACTACGATCTGACCGGGGAAATCTACCTCCGCTTTCGAATACAGCCCCTTCTTAATCCCCTATTCCTGATCAATCAATGATCGCTAAACCCGCTCAGCTGCGTTGAAGCTGCTTTGCGCGCCTTCGTGATTTGCCAGTCGGAGCTTCACCCTCCGCAGCCGTGGGCGCTTCGGAGTTCGATTCGGAGCCCGCCTTGCCGTAGCGCGCACGCGCGGCGAGGAGCTTGTCAACATTACTGGCGGAAAGCACTGTTTGCTTGCCAAGCAGCTGCGTGACGAGCGACACCTGCGCAAAGTGCTCCACCGTTTCCATGCGGAAAAAAGCGGTGAGCAGGTCCGGCCCGTAAGTCACCACGCCGTGGTTGGCCAATAGAATGGAGTCGTAATTCCGCAGCAGCGGTTCGATCGAATCGCACAATTCCGTGGTGCCCGGCGTGCCATAAGGAGCCAGAGGTACGCAGCCCAGAGAAAACACAGCTTCGCTCAGGATGGCTTTATCCAGCGGCAGGCCCGCGGCTGCAAATCCAGTCGCGATGGGTGGGTGGGCATGACATATGGCATACACATCCGGGCGAAGGCGATAGATCAACAGATGCATGGCGATCTCGGTGGATGGCGGGCGCGCCCCGGAAACGAGCCGGCCCTGCATGTCCGTAATGACGAGATCGTCCGGAGTCATCATGCCTTTGCTGAGGCAGGTAGGAGTCGTCAGCACACGCGAAGCCTTCAGGCGGACCGAGATATTGCCGTCTGTGGCCGGCGCGAAATGGCGCGCATGAATCCAGCGCCCGGCCGTGCAGATTTCCCGCCGATGCGCGTCCTCGGTTTTGGCGTTGCCGGGAATGATCGCTTCGGGCAGCATCAATCGAGTTTAGGCGTAAATACCGCGCAGTTTCAGCACAAAAGCGACGCGATCGATGGCCAGCATATATGCCGCGATGCGATTATTCACGCCGTGCGCCTCGGAGTAGCGTACCACTTCGTCGAAGCTGTGCTCCATGACATCTTTCAGCAGTTCGTTGACAATGTTTTCACGCCAAAAGAAGCCTTGACGGTCCTGCACCCATTCGAAATAACTCACCGTCACGCCACCCGCATTGGCCAGAATGTCAGGTACAACAAAGATCCCCTTGGCGTCAACTGCCTCATCGGCGTAGGCGGTAGTCGGGCCATTCGCGCCTTCGCAAAGGATGCGGGCCTGGATTCGGTGCACATTTTCGCTGGTGATTTGATTTTCCACGGCTGCGGGCACGAGGACGTCACAAGGCTGGAAGAGCACTTCTTGCGCAGACATGCGCACACCGCCTCCGGGAAAATCCGGGAGCGGTTTGCGCTGGCGCAGGACCCAGTCCTCCACCGCAGGGACGTCAAAGCCCTTCTCGTTGTAGAGACCGCCATGAATATCGGCCAGTCCCACGATTTTGTAACCAGCCGCATGCATCAGCGAAGCCGCGGCTGAGCCTACGTTGCCGAACCCTTGCACCACCACGCGCGTTTCGCCGCGCTGCATCGCGAGTTTGGCCACCGCCTTGTCGCACACGATCAGCAAGCCCCGGCCTGTCGCGGCGTGCCGGCCTTGCGATCCGCCCATTTCGACGGGCTTCCCCGTGACGACGGCCGTAGTAGTGCGCCGAACGTGCATCGAATAGGTATCCATGATCCAAGCCATCGTCTGCTCGTTGGTGCCCAGATCCGGCGCGGGCACGTCGCGTTCTGGGCCGAACCATTCGCTCAGTTCGGCGGTATAACGCCGGGTAATGCGCTCCAGCTCCCCGCGCGAGAGCTTCGTAGGGTCGCAGATGATCCCGCCCTTGGCCCCCCCAAACGGAATATTCACCACCGCGCATTTCCAGGTCATTTCGCTGGCAAGGGCACGGATTTCGTCCAGCGTGACGTTTGGGGCAAACCGGATGCCGCCCTTGCACGGACCGCGCACCAGGGAATGATGCACCCGATAGCCAATGAAAACTTCAAGCTGCCCGCTATCCAAAGTGACCGGAATATAGACCGTGATCTCTTTGTTGGGATAGCGCATGAAGCGATAGACACCTTCTTCAAGGCCCAATTTCCTGGCGGCAATTTCAAAGCGCGCTTCCGCCGAAGCGTAGACGTTCATTTCATCGTGAGGCGAAAGGGTGGGCGTCGACATTCTGGCTTCTCCTGGAATGATGATGCGCGACGCACTCCAGAAGCTACGCTCCGGAAAAAGATTTTTTGCCGCGCGGGGAGGAGGCCAAGGGGCTTTGGCCATCGGCGCGCGGAGAAGCGCAGTATACGGAGACGCGCGCGCTGACGCAAGGCTCCCCATCCCTGTCGTACTGATTACGATTGTTCGTCAAACCCGCTACTTGCGTCCTTTGGAGTCATCGTTGGAAATCGGGTCCGTTCCGGCTTGGCACAGAACGCTTCTCGTTATGCAGGGATTTCAGCGGGGAGCGTATTTGCGCTGGTCGGCCTGTGGCTTATCGTCAAACGCGTTGTTCCACAGCTGCTCCATCTATTCAGTTCTCGTTGAGCATCACAATTATTTTCTTACAAATTCTCTCAGCAGAAGCGAGGCGAGACGCTCGGCATTGTGGCGCACTACGCCGTGAACTTCGAGCAGATTGTCGAAGACGCATTGCAGCCCCATGCGCTCCAGTTCGGCAAAATCGATCGCCACCGGCTCCGCGCCCTCGGATTTGTAGCGCCGCAACACTTCCGGCGCGAGAGCATGATCGTTCATGACCACACAATCGATAATCTTTCTTCCCGTGTGCCGGTGTATCGCGCGCACGTGATC
>Ga0307477_10002443_pt1 | contig 14403 bp, 14 predicted proteins | sample atmos_gasesECM2C_FD_203316 | JGI IMG/M metagenome (GOLD analysis project Ga0307477, IMG submission 203316) | Hardwood forest soil microbial communities from Morgan-Monroe State Forest, Indiana, United States - atmos_gasesECM2C_515 | ecosystem: Environmental > Terrestrial > Soil > Temperate...
TCGGAGCTGGCCGGCGACGGTGGACCGGGCACCAACCCGGAACAGCTCTTCGCACTGGGGTTCGGGGCCTGCTACCAGAACGCGATGCTCGGCATCGCGATGCGCAAGGGCCTGGAGGCCAACGATTCGATCGTGACCGTTCGCGTAGGTTTCGGACCGATCGCCGCCGGGCGATTCAGCTTCGACGTGGAGCTGCTGATACAGCTGCCCTCGGTTCCGGACCGCAGCGAGGCCGAGGCGCTCATCCAGGAAGCCGTCCGCCGCTGTCCGTACTCGAATGCGGTACGCGACAACATCGACGTGAAGTACACGCTCGTCTGAGTCGCGGCGCCGATGTCCATCGGCTGCGACCCTAGAATGGTCCGATGCTCCGCAGGCGGCGCATCGAGTGGCCGGAGTGGCTAGGTTCCCTGGCCGGCGCCGAGCCGTGGATCCGCGTCGGTGTGGTCGCGTTCGCCGTGGTCCCGGCGGTCCTCACCAAGGCGTACGCGGCCGCTCGCGGACTGCAACTTGCGTATCAGCTCGCGCTGACGATCAGCGCCGGGGTGTGCGTTCTGTCGCTGGGCCTGGCGGCTGTCGCGCTCGTGGTGCCACGGCTGCCCCGCGCGCAGCGCGACGGCTTCCCGGCGGATGTTCCTCCGCTCGGACCGGCCACCGTTGCGAGCGCTCCCGATGGTCGCGCGGTCGCGCGCGCGGCGGACATCGGAGCGTGGGAGCAATCCATCGGTACGTCGAGCCCCGGCGCACGATTCAACGGACTGACGTGGACTGTGATCGGTGTCGACGTCTTCAGCCGCTCGGTGTGCGTGCGCGTTCTCCTGCGAGGGCGCGGGCTGTCGACCCACATCACGCCGTTCCTCGATGCTCTTGCTGTTGTGGGAGCGGGTGGCGAGCAGCTGCGCCCGATGGGTTCGACCGCGGCGAACGCATTCGCGCACAGCGCCAGAAACGTCCTGCTCCTGTCGTGGTTCCGCCGCCAGAATTCGAAGGCGCTCGACGCGCTCGCGATTGCATGCGGTCCTGAGCGCGTCGACGTCATCCGGCCGGCGCTTCCCGCGGCCGGCGCGCAGCCCGCCGAGGTCTCTGGCCAGAGCGCGGCTCCCGAAGCCGTAGACTCACGCGATTCAGTGACTGGGGACCGTGATGCCAGTGTGGAGTCGACGGAGTTCAGCGAGCCCTCCGCTCGAGACTGACGAGCTCGGCATTGAGGGAATCACCGACGCCGCCGTCATAGGGCGGGGCGGTTTCGGCGTCGTCTACCGCGCGCACGAGCCCGCCTTGAACCGCCTCGTCGCGGTCAAGCTCCTGATGAACGATCGCCTCGCGATCGACGAGGCGAACCGCTTCGAGCGGGAGGCCCAGTCGATGGGCCGCCTCGCCGGCCATCCCGCGATCGTGACCATCTATCGGGTCGGCACCTCGGCTCGCGGACACAGGTACATCGTCATGGAGCACATGGCGGGCGGGTCGCTGGCCGCGTGGTTGCTCACGCGCGCTCCATTGACGTGGCAGGCTGTCACGGCGATCGGCTGCGACGTCGCCGCTGCGCTCGCCGCGACGCACGACCTCGGCATCCTTCATCGCGACGTCAAGCCGGAGAACCTGCTCATCTCACGAGAAGGCCGCGTCAAGCTCGCGGACTTCGGCATCGCACGGCTGCAGAGCGCGGAGCGCACGAAGTACTCCGGCATCCAGGTCAGCGTGGAGCACGCTCCGCCCGAGGTGTTGAAGGGTGAACGTCCGAGCGCGCTCGGCGACGTGTACAGCCTCTCGTCGTCGCTGATCACATTGCTGCGCGGCGTTTCGCCGTTTGCCGAACGTCCCGACGACGCACCGGCGGTCATTCTGCATCGCATTCTCAGCGCGCTACCACCAGATCTGCCCGCGCTGGGCGTTCCGGACGGCGTGAGCTCGGTGCTTCTGGCCGGGCTCTCACGCGACCCATCCGACAGACCTCGGACGGCCACTGTGTTCGCAGAACAATTGAGGGCCGCCGCTGCGGCTTCGGGGGTCAGGCTGGACGACGCGCGAAGTCTCGCGGAGTCGGCGCTCCGCTCCGAGCCCGCGTCGGCACGTGACGACGGCGACGAGGCTGAAGCACAGTTGACGGGTCGCGCGCGGGCGGTCATCCCGAAGTCGACAGCCGGCGCAGCTCAAACGCGCGCGCTCTCGAGTGGCGCTGTCGATGCCGGCGAGCATGCCGCCGAGCGATCGAAGGCGCGAACGCCGGCGAAAACAAATTCCCGCACACGCCGGAGCGCCGCACTCTTGCTCGCCGCGGGCCTTGTCATCGCGGGGGCCGGGACCGCCGCTGCTGTTTTGTTGCTGAGCCGCAGCGGAACCCCGCGCGACTTCCCTCGGCCGGTGTCGGCGACGAGCTGCGTCAGCGTGAGCTTCTGCGTCGGTGTCGGCGACTACTGTGCCGACGCCGGCTGCCAGGGCGCGGTGCTGGAGGTGTGGAACGGACGCGACTGGACGCGCGCAGGCTCACCGAAGACGACCACCGCGAAAAACGACCTGTCGGGTGTGAGCTGCGTCAGCCGGCGGTTCTGCGTGGCGGTCGGTGTCGGTACGTTGGGGCAGCAGTCGCAAGCGCTGATCCTGCAGTGGAACGGGCAAGGCTGGAGCGGGGTCGGCGCCGGCGATGTCGAGGGCGTGGTGGGCGGCGACTTCAAGCGCGTGAGCTGCACCGACCCGGCGTTTTGTATGGCGGTCGGTTTCATCCAGCTCGGCGCGACGACGCGAACGCTCGCCGCTACCTGGAACGGCGCCCAGTGGCACCTGGCCAACCTCCCGGCATCCGGCGGAGGTGAATCGAGTGAACTCGAGGGGGTGAGCTGCATCGGCCGCAGCTTCTGCATGGCCGTGGGCGAGCACGGGCCTGACAACGTGCAGAAGCCGCTGATCGAGAAATGGAATGGGACGTCGTGGTTCAGCGGCGGGCACTCGGACAATCCCGGAAGGGACAACATCCTGCATCGAGTCAGCTGTGCCAGCCGGACCTTTTGCCTCGCGGTTGGCGAATTCGACAGCGGCACGGCGCATCGGGCGCTCCTGGAGAAGTGGTCCGGGACCGACTGGACCAAGGTGAGCTCGCCCGCGGACCCGTACAACCAGTACAGCGAGCTCTTTGGTGTCAGCTGTCTCACCTCGAGCTTCTGCATGACGGTGGGAGAGTTCCGGGGTGCCAGCGCCACTTCGTTTGAGCCGCTGACCGGGGTTTGGAACGGCACCGATTGGCGCTACATCCCCGCACCGAGCCCCAGTGGCGGGCACAACCGCCTTTACGGTGTGAGCTGCATGGCCGCCACCTTCTGCGTTGCCGCCGGCTTCGAGGGCACCAAGAATCACGATGCGCTTATTGAGGAGTGGAACGGCAGCGGGTGGAGCGCCGACTCACTCAAATTGACAAACGCAGGGTCAACCAACCTGTTCGTGTGAGTGGCGCGCGGCGCGTCACTCCAGTTTCCAGATGGTCTCGCTCGGCGGGTCGTAGACGCAGTAGCTTCCCGTGCGCACCGACCGCCGCAGATGGCGACCAAGCTCCCGATGTGACGCCTCGATGTGACTGATTGCATCACGTATCCGCCACGTCACCGCCTTGCGGGCGCGCTCGGCCGGGTCGAGCACAGTGCGGGAGTGGCCGCCGAGGCCGACCGCGGCTCGCAGCTCCGAAAGGAGGAACTCACGCTCGTCTCGCGCGTTACTCGCGCGGACGGGATCGTTGTTGGCGTCTGCATCCGCTATCTCCCCTTCGAGCTCGACGAGTCGCGCGCCGTACTGGGTTCGCGCTTGCTGATCGAGGACCTCGCCGGCTGCGCCTTCAATTGTGAGGTCGCCGGCCGCGGCCCGCGTGGCCTTCGCGTTCGCCGGCGGCGGCGCCGCGATCAACTGGATGGTGGGTATCTCGCTACCGGGGCGAGCCAACAGGTGCGCGATGTCGCGCAGCCCCTTCTTCTCGCGCAGGTGGACCGTCGTCCCGAGGTACGTGAGCGACCAGTAGTCGCCGTCTCGGCGAAAGACGTTGTCGTGCTCTGCTCGCACGACGTCGGGAGTGATCTCGGTCGTACGCTGGCCCGGGTTCCCGGCGCGGAAGTCGATCAGCGTCCCGCCCAGGCGCAGCTGATCGTCCCTGAACAGCACACGTTCGGCGGGGATCCTGACGCCGTTCACGTAGGTGCCGTTGCGGCTGCCGAGATCGCGGACCACCCATCGATCATCGCTGCGCTCCAGGACGGCGTGCAGCCGCGAGACCGCAGGGTCGACGAGGACGACGTCGTTGCTCGCGTCCCGGCCGAGGGTCATGCGTGGACCGCGGATGGGGATGGGTCTAACAGAACCCTGGAGGTGAATCTCGATGGAGTCTTCATCCATGCTGGCTTGGACCCTCAACGGCACGCGCCATGGTACCTGCGAAGCGTTCGCTAGGGCTGTGCTGCCAATGCGAGGCCGGACTTTGCGCGAACGATTCGGGGGTTCCCCGCTGAGGGGGCGGGGGCCCCTTCCCAGTGAAGGTGTTTCATGGCGAGCGTCGGAGCCGGCGTGGATCCTCCGCCCACTGACAGACCTGCTAAGAGAAGACTGGCGACGCGAGCCCGACTCTGGCGCGTATCACGGTGAGATGCGAACCACCTGAGCACGGTGGCGAGTCTCGTGGAGGATCACCATGAGGTCGAGAGAGGGAACGATTATCACAGCCAGGACAGCGGTCGTCGCTTTGGGCATCGTGGCTGCCCTGGCCGCTCTTCTCGCCGGTTGCGCCGCCGCCACCAGCAGTACAGGGACAGGCGTCTCGCAGGATTCGGTGCAGCCGGCGGATGCGACGCCGACCGAGCAGCTGCCCGACCCGACGGCGGCTGCGCCCGCCGCCACCCCGTCTGCGGCCGCCGCCACCGCCACCGCCACCGTTCCTCCGGCCACGGCTACCCCGGCTCCGGCCACCCCAACTCCATCTGCCGCATCCCTCACAACGAGTGGTCGTGGCGACGATGTGCTCACAGTGCCCTCGCCTTTCGACAGCCAGGCTGCAATCGTCACGGCAAAATACAGTGGCTCCGACAACTTCATCGTGCAAACGCTCGGGTCCGACAACAGCATGGCGGAGCTGCTCGTCGATACGATCGGCAATTACCGCGGCGTCACTGCGATGGACTTCGACGGATCGACCCCGGCAGCCAAACTGCAGGTGACTGCAGGTGGCGGCTCCTGGACGATCACGTTCAGCGATCCATCAGCCGCACCAACGTTCAGCACGTCTACGCAGGGGACCGGCGATGCTGTGGTCGCCTACGGTGGAGACGCCGGGACGGCGGCCCTCACGAACAACGGACAGGGAAACTTCGTCGTGACGCAGTTCAGTTCACTCGGGTCGCTGGAGAACCTGCTTGTCAATGAGATCGGCCACTACGGCGGCCGGGTGCCGATAGATTCGGGCGGCTATCTGACGATCCAGTCCGACGGCAGCTGGGCGGCGGCCGTGTCGAATTGATTGACCGCAACGGCAGCCTCTCGGGTTGCTGAGTGCGGTCGCGAGGAAGGGCGCGGGCAGCGGGTCGCAATGTGCGATTCGCTGCTCTGCTGCTGAGCGGAATGGATCTTCATCGCAGACGGTTGAACGAGCCCGGCCTGCGGCTAGCGAGGAGCTCGCCTCAGAATCATGCATTCACCCGTCGCTCACACGAGGAGGCGAACCGTGGCCACGATCCTCTGCGTTCTGTACCCGGACCCCGTCGATGGGTATCCGTCGTCGTACGCGCGGGACGCGATACCGACGATTCGGACCTACCCCAACGGCCAAACGACGCCAACGCCGGAGCACGTCGACTTCACGCCCGGCCACCTGCTCGGCAGCGTCTCGGGTGAGCTCGGGCTCCGACGTTTCCTCGAGTCGGCCGGTCACACCCTGATCGTCACCGCGGACAAGGAGGGCGCGGACTCCGTCTTCGAGCGGGAGCTTCCCGCAGCCGACATCGTCATTTCGCAGCCGTTCTGGCCCGCCTACCTCACCGAGGCTCGCATCCGCAGGGCGCCCAAACTCAAGCTGGCGATCACCGCGGGCATCGGGTCGGACCACGTCGACCTCCAGGCCGCGATCGAGCACGGCATCACCGTGGCCGAGGTGACGTACAGCAACAGCATCAGCGTATCGGAGCACGTGGTGATGCTCATTCTTTCGCTGGTGCGGAACTACATCCCTTCCTATCAATGGGTGGTGCGTGGTGGCTGGAACATCGCCGACTGTGTGTCACGTTCGTATGACCTCGAAGGCATGCAGGTGGGTACCGTCGCGGCCGGTCGCATCGGGACTGCAGTGCTGCGCCGGCTCAAGGCGTTCGACGTCGGGCTCCATTACACAGATCGCCACCGCCTTCCTGACGACGTGGAGGCAGAACTTGGACTGACGTTCCATCCTGACGTCGAGTCGCTGGTGCGAGTGTGTGACGTGGTGACCATCAACGCGCCGCTGCATCCAGAGACCGAAGGCATGTTCAACGACGCACTGATCGCCAGGATGAAGCGCGGCGCCTACCTGGTCAACACGGCGCGAGGCAAGATCTGCGACCGCGATGCAGTGGTGCGCGCCCTCGAGTCCGGCCAACTGGCCGGATACGCCGGCGATGTCTGGTTTCCGCAGCCGCCACCCGGGGATCATCCCTGGCGCACCATGCCGCACCACGGAATGACGCCGCATACGTCAGGAACGTCACTCTCGGCGCAGGCACGCTACGCGGCGGGTACGCGCGAGATCCTCGAGTGCTGGTTTGCCGGCAACCCGATCCGCGACGAGTATCTGATCGTCAGTGGCGGCGCGCTGGCGGGAACCGGTGCGCACTCGTACAGCGCGAGGCCGGCACTCAACAGATAGACGCACATTCCCTCTCCACAAAGTCAACGGAGTCGGGCGCTGGCCTTGAGCGAAGCGGTGGTCAGCGCGAGCGGCATCGATCCCGGTGGAGCCTGGAACTCATTCATCGAGGCGATGCGGCTCATGGAAGAGCAGCAGCTCTGGCTGCACCTCGGAGACGCGCAGATCCTCCACGCGCACGTGCTCGCGCGCGCCGGTTTGCGCGACCTGGCGCACGACGCGCTCGAGCAGGCCTGCAGCCTCTTCTCGCGCTTGGAGGCAGAAGCCGTCGTGGCGGACATCAATCGCGTGCTGCGACTGCTGTCGCTGGGGCCGCGGACCCCGGCTGATCCCAGGACTACCCGGCCTGTGTCGAGGTCAGCTGCCGAGCATCGATCCAGCGCCTTGCGGCGTCAGCGGCTCCGATCAGGTGCATCTGCGCGGCCAAGCTCGCAGACCATCCGGATGTGCGTGTCGGATCGAACGTGATCACCGCCTTGGTGACCGCGGTGCCGGTGTGGCTGAACTGCCCTTCCGAAAAGCTGATCAGGGGCTGAGTATTCACCGCCGTCGTTCCAAGATCAGAGTTGCCGGCACCGAAAAGATGGACGTTGAAGCCAGGTGAGAGCGTGCAGACGCAGTCGATTGCGACCCCGAACTTGAGGAGTGGCGTGGGGGATGCGAACGTCAGCGTCAGCACACCGGCCGCATTGCCCTCTAGAGACGGATCCTGAACGTACGTGATCTGGCCTGGTCCGAAGCTGTTGAAGTTGGCGTCCGTCGAGGGCTGGGCTCCCACCGTGAAGCCGAAGGTCACCCCGTTGAAGGTGAGTCCGTCGACGGGCTGGAAGGGCAGCTCGTCGAAGGTGATCGTCTGCTGCTGGTTGGACGCGTTGTCGTACGTCAGGTTGTCGAACGCGAAGCGTGTGGCGTTGCTGGACGGAGTGCTGTTGACCACTGCGCATGGGCCTGGTGTGCAGGACTGGGAGATGCTGATCGTGTTGTTGTTGATCTGCTGAGTGACGTCACAGGTGCCCGAGCTGGTGCAGTTGCCCTGGTCGTCGAAGAACTGCGACGCACCCGAGTCCGCGTTCTGCGTGGTCGACTGGGTCAGCGTCAGCTGATCGTTGGGATTGCTCGACTGGTTGCTGCAGCAGCGGTGCGGGTCGTTCTGGGTCTGCGCGAGGCTGCCGCTGGTCTCCGCGTCCTCCAGCTGACTCTCCTGTTGGTTCGCGCTGGCGGTCGCAAGTCCTGTGCTGGTCTGCTCGAGGTCGCCCTCCAAGCCGCCGTTGTCGAAGTTGCTGCCCTGCTGCTGCGAGACTGCGCCACTCTGGTCACCCGACAGCTGCTTCTGGTGCAGGGTCTGCGCAAGGCTCGCCTGGTTCTGCCCCGTATCGCCGGCGCTTCCCTGATCCTGCTGGATAAGGCCGGCGACATTGGGAGCAATCAGCGTGGACTGGTTGCCGCAACTATGATCGGAGCCGGGGAGGTCGTTTTGCAGCTGGGTCGGATTGGCGTTGGTGGACTGCTCATTCTGCGTCGCCTGCTGATTGATGGTGGCTTGATTCGTTCCGCTCGGGGAGTCCTGCTGGATGCAGGCGAACTGCGTCGCCTCCTCGCTCTGGTTGGCGGAGCCGTCTCGAATCGCCTGGCCGATCATCTGACGGATCTGCGCTCGGTTCAGCCCGGTGGTGTTGGTCTGGGTGATCGTCGCGGTCTCGGCAGCCGTCTGGGCATCCCCCGACTGCTGTGACCACTCCTGCGTCACGCCCGCCTTGTTCGAGCCCCCCGTGTTCTGCTGCGTGATGGTGCAGGTGGGCGCAGGCGCGGTGCCGGAAACCTCTTCCAGGCAGGTAGCAAAATTGCTGCCGCTCGCCGGCGCCGTCTGCACGACCACGCAGGTGTCGTTCGCCTGGTTGCTGCTGCCGCCCGAGCTGGCCGTGCACTGGAAGACGTTGACGCCGTCAGCGGAAGCCTGCTGCACGACGACGGCGCCGGCCGACGATCTGCAGTTCCAGCCCGCGCCTGGGCAGCTCGGACCAACGTAATTCCGCGTCCCCGTCTGCCGAACCGCGGCCGCAGGATCGAACCCGAGTGAGGCCAGGTAGCTATCGACCGCCTGACCGCTCGACAGGTCTGCTGCCGACGACCGCGCCGCAGATGCCTGGAAGCTGCCGTTCAGAGGTCCAAAGGTCAGCGCTCCAGCGAACACCAGGCTGGCAATTGCACCGATGCGTCCCGCACGCCGCATGGCTCCACCCTCCACGCGAATACCTTCTGAAGGCGTGTGTTATAGCAGTTTTGCCGGGTGGACGTTGGCGGGTGCGGAGGGAGAGGGATTCGAACCCCCGAGCCCTTGGCGGGGCTTGCGGTTTTCAAGACCGCCGACTGCCATGATATTGGGTGACCACAACTACCAGCCGGTGCTCGTAAATGAGGCAGCACAAGGCAACTCTCGTGACGGTAGGTGGTAGCTGCTGCCGAGAGCTGCCGACACGTTGGTCGGCAAAATGTCGGCAAGTCTCGGCGGTGTCTACGTCACCAGGACAGCAGGATGTATCCGGGCTGCCCGTTGCCACCTGGATACTTAGTGCTGTTCATCCACTCTGTGCCGATTCCTCCCCCACCTACGCCCGAGGGCGCGACGTTCACAGCCACCGTTGGGTAGCCTGGCCCCCCGGCGCCGCCCAGCTCGCATAGGGCGGGCTGAGCCCCTGAGCCGCGCCGCGTGAGGCCTGAACCGACGACGATGCTTCCGCTGCCGGCCGCGCCGCCTGTCCCCGGCGTGGAGGTACCTATGCCGCCGCCCTGTCCGCCTCCGGCGGCAAACAGGATCGAGTTGCCAGCCACCATCGTCGACGCTCCGCCACTCCCTCCAGCCGAGCGCGCGGTGAAGGTTCCTCCGCTGCCGACCGTCACCGCATAGGTTCTCCCCGGCACTACCGGGACAACAGCCCGAAGGTAGCTCGCACCTCCGCCGCTGCCGCCCGGACAGTTCGAAGCGGATGTGCTGTCGCCGCCCGCGCCACCTCCCCCGAAAGCCTCGGCGAAAACGTGCGTGACCGCTTCTGGCGCCATCCAGGCACCAGACGAGGTGAACTCCCTTAGCCCGCTCAAACCCATCGATGTTGGCCATGCCAGCGACCTAGAGCCCGGCGCGCACGCAGGGGTTTTCGCCCCATCGACGACGATCAGCGCGCCGCCGGCCGTCTTGTAGCAGGCGTGGATCACCCCGCTCGAGTCCGGGATGGCGGCTCTGACCGCAGTCACACCCCCGATGACGGCGAGCGTCGCGAGGCTCGCGACGACGGCTACGCCAGGTCGTGACGTGACGGCCGTGCCAAAACGGCCCATTCTCCGATTCCTCCAACAGACGACACGCGCTGGACCGGCGCGGCGAGCATGCTTGCACCCCGTTGCGTATCGGTCAATGCCAATAGATGCCACCGGAGCGCTACCCTGACATCCTCTGGCCCGAGGCGGCCGGTGGGAATCAGCTCACTGGGGGAGGCGGTCTATGTGTGAGCAGCATTGGAAGCGCGCTCGACGGGGCGGCTCGCGCGCGATCAGGGCGATAGCGGCCGGCGTTGCCATTCTTGTCGCAGGTGCGGCTTCGTCAATCGCCGTCGACGCAGGCAGCAGTCCTCGCCTACAGACGGAAATCACTCCGACGGACGGGGTGGCGTATGGCGGCTTCGGCTTCGCGGCGTCGATGAGTGGCGACGGTCACTACGCAGTAATTGGAGCACCGGGCAAGGGCCCAGGTGGCTCGGCGTATTTCTATGCCCGTCAGGGTTCGACTTGGATCCAGCAGGCGGAATTGGCGGCTGACGACTCGACGCTCGGCCAGAACTTCGGGTGGTCTGTGGCTCTCGACGAGGATGGAGACACCGCTCTTATAGGCGCTCCGTTCAAGATTCAGTTCCGCGCCCAAGGGCGGGGAGAGGCCTTCGTTTTTACACGCACAGGCACCTCTTGGAGACAGGCGGCGCGGCTCATCGCAGCCGACGGCGCCATCAATGACTTCTTCGGGATCTCGGTATCTTTGGGCGGCAACCTCGCCATTGTCGGTGCGGCCGGCAGGAGCAATTCCACCGGCGCCGTATACGTCTTCACCGGCAGCGGGTCGAGGTGGACCCAGCAAGCCCAGTTGACGGCCCGCGATGGAATGCCTGGAGATTATCTCGGCTGGTGTGTGGCTCACGGTCACGGTGAGACAGTTCTAGTCGGCGCGCCTTTCCGAAGCGCGCTTCCAAGAGCTCCGGTCTATGTATTCGCAGGCACGGCTTCAGGCTGGTCCCAGCAGGCTGAACTGACTCCCAGCGATCAACCCGGGTTTTTCGGCAACGCGATCGCTTTCGGTGGTGGCAATACCGCCGTGTTTGGGTCCGGCGGCGCGGTATACGTGCTCACCGGCTCGGGGTCGAGGTGGACGCAGCAGGCGAAACTCGTCCCGAGAGAACCCGTTGACGGGTTCGGATGGTCGATCGCCTTCGGCGGCGGCGGCACCATCTTGGTGGGCGCGCCCTTTGTTGCGGGTTTTTCGGGGGGCAGCGCGTTTCTATTCAGCCGCCACGGCTCACATTGGACCGAGCGCGCTCATCTTATCGGTGAGAATCCGGCCGACTTCGACGAGGTAGGGTCGTCAGTCGCGTTGAGCCATAGCGGCAATACCGCCTTAGTCGGTGCTGACACCCAGAACGGGGGTGCCGGCGCCGCCTATGTCTTTGTCAAGTGATCGCCTCATCGTTCCACCTGAGCACCCAGAAGCGTGTAATAGGTCCCGTCACCCGAGGTGTTTCACCTCACCTGCATGTCCATAAGGGGAGTGAGTATCCACGCGCTTGGGTGTGGGAACGCGTCGAGCGCTGAACTAGCCGTTATGACGTAATCCTATTTGCGCGGTAGAAAGTGTATTCAACGTGTATCTCGAAACCATGTATACGTCTGTAGGGCCGCCTGCTACGTGACTGCGCGCGCGTGGAGGTGGAACCGAATAGGGCAGAGTAGCCACGTGTGCTCGAGGCCGAACGCATCACAAGCGCCGGGCTCCCGCGGTGCCTCCGCGGCTTGTTCGGGAGGGGCGTAAAATCCACGCCCCTCGAGTCTGGGTTTGAGGCTTCGACCGCGGTGACGGCCTCGACGACGGCGAGCGTAGCCATGCTGGCAAGCACGGCCACTCCAGATCGCGAAACCAGCGACCGTTCGAAGACGCCCCATCAGCATGGGGCAACCAGGCGACAACCACGGAGGAATGGGGATCAGGGTCGGCGTTCGCCGGTGAGTCAGTCTGAAGGCGCACCGAGCTTTGCGAAATGCGTGGACAGAGTGAGTTCAGTGTGGAATCTGGGTAACCGTTCGCATAGCGCGACGTAAACCATTCGTGTAACGGAGGCGCAAGCCCATGCATGCAGATTGGCTTGCGACAAGCGTGCAGAGCATGCAAGGCCTTCTATGGAAGACGGTCCAAGCTCTCGCGCGCGCGCATACCTACGCGTCGATGGCTCCGATATTGAACGGAGCTGCCCCGGTCCCCGTCACTGCACCGGGGTATTTCAACTCGCAGGCCGTCTTGGGAGGGTTACCCCATTCAGCGCGGTCGCATCTGCGTAACACGGCGCGGTTTGGCGTTCATCGCTCAGCGTCGCGAGGTAACCCGATGCAGAGGTCGTTGCGGAGGTTGGGCGGAGGTCGCGGTCCACAACTTCCGCAAGGCCCGGAACTGGGCTGCGAGGCTATGACGATTCCTAGTTCGGCGAACCTCCGCACCCGGGCGGCCCCCAAGATCTTCGGAGGTGCGGAGGTTGACGGGAGCGCCCCGACGCGCCTGCGGAGGTTACAGCGGAAGTGGTGCGGAGATGGGCATGCACCAACTCACCCGTCGCCCAGCAGCCTCTTCACCGACCGGTGGGTTGCGCATTATCGTGCCGCCTCGCGCGAGCCGACTGAGCTGACGGCTGACGGCATCTACGCTTGGCGCATCAGGCCCAAGCGCACCCCTCACCTCACGCGTACTCAGCCACTCGCCCGCTGCCCCAAGTGCGTCGACGCACCGCCGTCCGAGATCGCGAGCGGACACCTCGCCGACGGCGCCGACGACGAAGATCCGGGCTTCGTCGTCTTTCTCGATAACTAGCGGGAGAATCTCGAAACGCCGGCTGCGACCAGTTAGGAGTCGGCGGCTGGGATGCTCCTTGTCGGACCGCAACTCGAGGGCAATGTCGAACAGCGCCGGCAATGCATGCGAGCCCGCGACTCTCTCCCCGGGTTGCTCGCTCTCCGCCTTGCGGTGGTGGACTAGGCCGACGAACGTCTTGCCCTTGCGAGCCATAGTGCCGACCCAGGGTCCCACGGCACGGCGCACGTCGCCCGCGGCATTCTCGTCGCCGATACCGCAGCTGTGGCGCAGAGTGTCAGCGATGACGACAGTTTCGTCGCCGGTCGCGGCACGCTCTAACATCGCACGAGGGTCGGCGCCGACTGCATACACAATCCGCAGCCGCTCCCAAGGGATACCACTGCCATACACGAAGTCGAGCTCGTCGCCGCGGTCGGCCCAAATCGACGCCGGCTCCTCGCTGAACCAGACGATGCTGAGCCCCAAACGCAGCCACGGGACAACCACCCGCGCGATGGTTTCGGTCTTACCAAGACGCCACCAAGACGCGAATAGATGGGACCAACCTTCGACGATTAGCCCGTCGCGCCCAAGAAACGGAAGGAAACGCAGTCCGGCACCACTCCCGGCCTGTCGCGCATCGTTGACGGTGAACTCGTACAGGGCCGACCGGTCGGAGCCGTCATCCGCGAAGAGTGCCCTGCTTTCCTCGACACTCGAAGCGCTCACGACGCAGCTTCGTTCGCGAGGGCTGCGTCGACGGCCTCTCTGAGTGCCTCCTTCGTGGCGCCGATAGCCGCACCGACACGCTGGAGCGCCAGCGCAATGGTGTTGTCTAACGTCCCGCGGACATGCGCTAGCCGCGCGAGTTCGCCTAGCAGCGCCGCGCCCACACAGTCGCCGAAGGATTCGAATGCGGGACGACCGTGAGGTGCCATTGGGATCGTGCCACGCCACACGCGAGGGCGGAGGCGCTCGCGGTGTCCAGGTGGGAATAGATCAATCCAAGCCAGGCCGGCGGATTGCAGGACATCTACTGTTGCGCATCCGCGATGGCAATGAAGCAAGACCCGGCCGTCGTCAGCCTCGCGGAGCGATAGAGAGGCGTGCCTATCGTCATGATGCGTACAACGGGCGAGGAATCCGGGCCCACTGCGACGTACGCCGTCGAAGTGAGTGAGGATCCGTTCAATCAGGCTGAGCGGCGCGCTAGTGTTGCTATCGGTGGCTGCCGCTGACACCGGCATCCTCCTTCGCCGCGGTCAACGCTCGAGTGGCCGCGGCGTCTTCAGTTGATGGCACCGTGATCGCTGCTGCCGCGAGGAGCGACTCGAGCGCGTGCCGTGGCACGAGAAGTCGGCGCTGCCCAAGTCTGAGGCTCGGTATCGCGCCAGACCGCGCCAGTGCATATCCGAGGTTTCGGGAAATACCGAGCAACGCA